>Ga0180435_10004181_pt1 | contig 14264 bp, 9 predicted proteins | sample SS_ome_3_FD_132467 | JGI IMG/M metagenome (GOLD analysis project Ga0180435, IMG submission 132467) | Hypersaline lake sediment archaeal communities from the Salton Sea, California, USA - SS_3_S_1 metaG | ecosystem: Environmental > Aquatic > Non-marine Saline and Alkaline > Hypersaline > Sediment... | reverse complement strand
GGGAATTACTCAACCCAGTCATTTTTGTGGGAGCTGGGATAAAAAAGGGGTAAATGGGAGTATAGATATTAAACTTATCAAGGGATGGATCGACAGGGCTTATGAGCTCGGTGTGAGCGGGTTGACGAAGAAGGACCAGAAAGCATTGGAAGAACTTTAGTCAGGTTCCTCCTTCGATATTCTCACTCGGAATGACAAGCGTACTGCTTAAAAAACGCTTGTCATTTCGACCGAAGGGAGAAACCTGATAACTAGTTTTTCCTGCGTCTTTTAAACATATCAAACACCAGGTACCCTATCGCTGCTCCCCAGAGCATGCTCAGGTATGGATTTGAAGTGATGGCACAGCTGCCAGAGTTGCAGCCTACCTCAATATAATATATGTAACCTCCCAGGGCCCCTACCACAGCACCGATCACGGGGAGGAAATTGAATTTTACTTTTTTCTTTTCCGGAGCTTGTTGTATGTCGTTCGTTTCTTCTGTCATGTAATTTGGCTTTAGGCATTAGGCTTTGGGTTACTGGCTGCTGGTCACTCGTTACTAGTTGCTGGCCGAATTTTGAATTTAGATGTCAAATTTTGATTTCTGATTTTATCTCAGCTTTACTATAGTAATCCCTTGTCCTCCTCTTTCAACATGTGCGTCGCTGATTTGTTCAACCTCATCGACAGTTTGCAGGTATTCGCGCAGTACATTCCGTAGGATCCCGTCGCCCTTTCCATGTAATATGCTGATTTCCTTTGCACTTAGCAAGATCGCATCATCAATGTAAGTTTTGAGAATGTCGAGAGCTTCTATGGCTCGTTTGCCGCGGAGATCGATGCTTGGGTTGAACTTTGCAGCTTTTTTATTTATGTCGTTGATGACGCTGCTATATGCAGACCGCTTCTGGCTTCTGGCTTCTGGCTTCTGGCTTTTTTTTATTCTTTTGAGATTCTTTAAAGGAACCTTAATGGTAACTGCACCGCTTAATACCGAGGCGTTCTTTCCTTTAATGGATATGACTTCACCCTTGGTGCCGTAGGTGGTAATTTCGACCGCGTCGCCGACTTCGGGAGTGCCGGGAAGGAATTCCGGTTTGCGGTCTGTGGTTTGTGGTTTGTGTTCTTTCTTTCGTTTTTCGTGTTTCGTTATTCGTGTTTCGTTTTTCGAAAGAATCTTTTTCTTTTCCGTATCAAGCTTCTTCCTGAGCTCGGCTGTTTTTTCTTTCTCCGCTTCCGCTTCCCTGATGCCTTTTATGGTATTTTCAATTGCCCGGTTGGCTCCGGATAAAATATCGGCTGCTTCCCTGCGGGCTTCATCAATGATATCTGATTTGCGTGCATTCAGTTCGCTGATAAGCTTTTCATATTTTTCAATGGTTTCGGCAAGGAAATCATCGGCCACTCCGAACTTCACTTTTTCCTTTTCGAGGAGCATTTTTTCGGTTTCAAGCTCCTGTAACTGTTTTTCAAAATCAACCTGAGAATAGCCTGTGATCCTGGTGGCATGTTCCAGCACCTCTTCCGGGAAACCGGTTTTCCTGGCGATCTCAAATGCAAATGAGCTACCGGGCTTCCCCGTTTTTAACATGAACAGCGGTCTCATTTCATTGGTATCGTACAACATGGCACCATTCAGAATACCGGGCTCCTTATCAGCCATGAGCTTGATATTGGCGTAGTGGGTCGTCACCACCCCAAATGCTTTTTTCCCGTTCAGGCTGTGCAGGGCGGCCTCAGCTATTGCCCCTCCCAGATGGGGTTCCGTCCCGGTGCCGAACTCATCGATCAGGAAGAGGGTATTCCTGTTTGCATATTTGATAAACTCCCTGATATTCAACAGGTGTGAGCTATACGTGCTGAGATCATTCTCCAAACTTTGCTCATCGCCAATATCAAGGAAGATGTCGGAAAAAATCCCAGCCTCCGAGTTTTCTTCCATAGGTACGAGCAAGCCGCACTGCATCATGTATTGGAGCAAGCCTGCTGTCTTCAGACAAACCGATTTACCCCCGGCATTGGGTCCCGAGATCACCAGGATACGATCCTTCCTGTTCAGCTCAAGGTCCATGGGCACCACCGGTTTTTTCTGATCCCTGTGAGACAGGTAGAGCAGAGGATGCCTGGCATTTCGCCAGTTGAACAAAGGACCGGGTTTGAGTAAGGGCTTTATCCCTTCTATCATAAGGGCGAGTTTGGCTTTGGCCCTGATAAAGTCGAACAGGCCGAGCAATTCATACGCACGCACAAGTTTCTCTGTTTCGGGCCGCAAAAGATCTGTGAAGGTGATCAGAATATTGATGATCTCTCTTCTTTCGGCGTTTTCCAGTTCCCTGATCTCATTGTTCAGGTCGAAGACCTCTGTGGGTTCTATGAATACCGTTTGTCCCGTGGCAGAAGTATCATGTATAAATCCTTTCAACTGCCTCTTGGCGGATGCCATTACCGGGATCACCATGCGTCCGTTACGGATGGTCACCTCTGCATCATCGGGAACCAGTCCGGCTTTATGCGCCTCATCCATACTTTTACGCATCCGGCCATCGATCGATAGCTGCTTTCGATGCAATTTTGTGCGGATTTCTTTTAAAAGCGAGGATGCTGTATCGCGTATCATGCCTTTGTCATCCATGATGCGCCCTATCTCGCTCACCAGGGCACCCTCTTCTTCGATCCCGTCGGTAAGCGCAGCGAGTTTGGGATACAGCTTTTCTTCATCCTTTCGGAAAAAATCCAGGCATGCATTAATGGTCTGAAGGGAGGTCTTCAGATCGAATAGCATCTCCGGTTCTATGTAGGTCCCTTTCAATTGTATTCGTCTGAATTCCGCAGTCAGATCGAAATAGCCCGAATTCGGGAAGGGTATGCCCGAAAGCAGTATCTGCCTGAACTCCTCAGTACGGTCAAGCATCTCCAATACAAGCCCGTGGCCGGTTTCAAAGCCTACTTCCTCCACATGTTTCAGTCCCAGGCTGCTGATACACTGGGTGCCAAGCAGCTCACGGATCTTGTCGAAACCGATCTTTTGTTCGAAGTTGTCGGGATAAATCACAGCTCAAAGATACAGTTTTGGTCTCAATGCACCTCTCCCCCTGGCCCCCTCTCCTCGAGTAGAGGGGGAAAAGGGGGCGGGGGGATACGGGGGTGAGGTGAATTTACTATTTTCGTAGTAAATCTATTCTCCATGTCTGATATCCTTATCGAAGCCTGCGTGACCTCTGTTCAGTCTGCTATAAATGCACAGCAAGGTGGTGCATTACGGGTTGAATTGTGCGATAATCTTATTGAGGGAGGCACAACTCCCAGTTTTGGTACAATACAGCAGGCAAGAGCAGAACTTTCGATAGGTTTGTTTGTCATGATCCGTCCCCGTGGCGGGGATTTTTGCTATTCTGACCTGGAATTTGAGATCATGAAACAGGATGTAATAGCTGCAAAGGAACTGGGTGCAGACGGTGTGGTAGCGGGCATCCTCCTGCCGGATGGCAACATAGATACAGGTCGTATGATCTTATTACGGGATCTTGCCGGGGACATGGGATTTACCTGTCACAGGGCCTTCGATATGACCCTGGATAAATTCAGGGCGCTGGAAGAACTGATCTTTTTGGGCATTGACCGTATCCTTACCAGCGGTGGCAAAAACAAAGCGCCGGACGGAAAGGAAATGATCAGACGATTCGTCGATTTGGCAAAGGAGCGAATAGTAATTATGCCCGGGAGCGGGATCAATGAGGAAACCATCATTGATGTACGAGACCACACCGGCGCTAAAGAATTCCATGTTACCGGTCGAAGCCTGTATTCCGGCAAGATGGTATTTCATAACCCGGATATTTCGATGGGAGATAACAAAGATGTTCCGGAGTATGATCAGTGGATCACGGATCCGACCAGGATTAAAAAGATTGTTGAACTGGCAAGTAGCTGATTATGAGACGAATTATACTTCTGGTTATTGTTTTCATATCAATTACCGCATGCAACCATGATAAGCCGTTTGAAGAAAGAGTGTCAGGAGACTGGAAGATGGGAAGAGTGGGAGCGATGGAACGTTATCCGGCGGAGGTTCCAGGAACGGTGCATACCGACCTGCTGGCAAACGGCATTATTCCCGATCCTTTTTACGGAGAAAATGAGCAGGAACTGCAGTGGATAGGTGAGGAAGAATGGGAATACCGTTGTGTGTTCATCCCGAGCCCGGAAATACTGGAAAAAGATCATATCGGCCTGGTATTCGAAGGTCTCGACACTTATGCCCAGGTTTATCTGAATGACACGTTGATACTTTCGGCAGATAATATGTTCCGCACCTGGCGTGTGGATGTAAATAACATCCTCCGTAAGGGAGATAATATATTAAGTGTAATTTTTTCCCCGCCGGGAGAGATCAACGCAGCAAAAGCAGCTGAATTATCTTATAAGTTGCCGGATGAAAGAGCGTTCACCAGAAAATCGCCTTATCATTTCGGTTGGGACTGGGGTCCCACTTTTATTACATGTGGTATCTGGAAACAGGTTTACCTCAGCGCCTGGAATGCTTTCAGAATTGCAGACATCCATGTTGATTACGCCGGAATTGATGCAGATCCCTTGCCGCTAACAGTAAAGCTTGAAGTTGAATCAGATGAAAGCAGAAAAGCAAGAGTTCTGTTGTTTGATTCAAAGAAGGGTGCTAGGCTGGCATCCGAAAAAGTCCAGCTTGAACAAGGGATGAATGAGGTTTATATCAGCTATGAACTTGAATCCCCTGAACTCTGGTGGCCGGCGGGTCTGGGAGACCAGCATTTATATCAGATCACTGCAAGGCTGATTGGGGGCGGAACCCGGGATGAGATATATACATCATTTGGAATTCGTGAAATAAAACTGGTGAAAGAACCTGATGAATATGGGGAGTCCTTTTTCTTCGAAGTGAACGGATTGCCGGTTTTCATGAAAGGTGCCAATTATATCCCGCAGGATAATTTTCTCACAAGAGTAGATACTGCAAAATATGAGCAACTTATGGAGTCTGTACTTGATGCCAATATGAATATGGTACGAATTTGGGGTGGCGGGTTCTATGAGAACGATATCTTTTATGACCTCTCTGACCGCAAAGGAATCCTGGTCTGGCAGGATTTTATGTTTGCCTGCAATATGTATCCCGGCGACTCTGCCTTCCTCAAGAATGTAAAACAAGAAGCGATCGACAATGTAAAACGGCTGTCGAACCATCCCAGTATTGCCCTCTGGTGTGGGAATAATGAGGTAGATGAAGGATGGCATAACTGGGGATGGCAGCAAGCACTGGGGTACTCCGAAGAAGATTCAGCAAAAGTGTGGAATGACTACCTGAAACTGTTCCATGAAATCCTCCCGGAAGTGGTAGAGAAATATGACCCCGGCAGCATTTACCACCCATCTTCACCCATGACCGGATGGGGCAGGGAAGAAGCCTACATCAAAGGCGACGTACATTATTGGGGCGTGTGGTGGGGAGAGCTTCCATTTGAGATGTATCGAAAGCGAATTGGGCGATTTGTGAGTGAGTATGGTTTCCAGGGCATGCCCCCCATGAAAACCATAGAATCCTTTGGAGGTATAGATCATCCAACATCCCTGCCTGACCGGCAGGCAGGCAACATCCAACATCCAAAATCCAATGTGCTGCAAGCACATCAGAAGCATCCCCGCGGAACCGAACTAATCCAGAAGTACATGGAGCGTGAATTTATCGTTCCGGAGAAGTTTGAAGACTATGTCTATATCAGCCAGGTGCTGCAGGCCGAAGGCGTGGGACAGGCCTTTTATACCCATCGTATTTCGCAACCATATTGCATGGGTACACTCTACTGGCAGCTCAACGACTGCTGGCCGGTAACCTCCTGGTCGGGACTGGATTATTATGGGAGATGGAAAGCACTGCATTATCATGTGAAGCGCGCATATGCCCCGCTTATGATCCGTGCAATCGAGCTTGATGAAAGAATTCATGTATTTGCAGTGAACGACCATCCGGCAGGAAAAGAAGTTGAAACGAAAATTCAACTGATGGATTTCGACGGCCATTTGCTGGAGCAGTTTGAAGATAAACTGGAACTCGTACCACAGTCTGTTCAGGATGTATTTTCCATGCCTGTTGAACTTGATGAGATTGAAGACAAAGTCCTGGTGGCGCGTCTGTACCAGGATGGTGAAGAGGTTTCAAATTCCTTCTTGTATTTTGTTGCAACCAAAAAGTTGAAACTACAGGATCCCGGATTGACCTGGGAGGTAAGATCAGAATGGAGTGAACTCATTGATAAAGAAGCGATTGTTTCTGTTAAGTCCGATAAGCTCGCCCGCCAGGTTTTCCTCGAAGTGAAGGGATTGGAGGGGCGCTTCTCAGATAATTTCTTTGATATGGAAGCGGGGGAAAAGAGAGAAATTGTGTTTTACGGGGATTACACCATTGATGAACTGAATGAACGTTTAACCATTAAAAGCATATATGACACCTATAAATAAAATGAAGTTGCTGCTTCTGCCTCTGTTCCTGCTGACTGCATGTGCAGGTCCACAGCACGACAACATAGAGGTCATGACCTTCAATATCCGCTATGACAATCCCGATGACGGCATGTTTTCCTGGGACAGTCGCAGGGAGATGGTATTCTGGCTCATCGAAAAGTATGACCCTGACATTCTTGGCATTCAGGAAGCCCTTGAAAGCCAGATGAATGAATTGGATACAGCCCTCAGTGCCTACCGCTGGAGCGGTGTCGGACGTGACGATGGTGAATGCCTGGGTGAATATGTGCCTGTATTTTTTAAGAAAGACCGCTTTATGCTGGCCGACGAAGGACAATTCTGGTTGTCGGAAACGCCCGAAACTCCTGGCAGTAAAGGTTGGGATGCCGCATGTACACGCATGGTTAGCTGGATCAAACTGCTGGAGATCAGCAGCGGCTATGAATACTATGTATTCAATACCCATTTTGATCATGTTGGAACTCAGGCCCGGCTGAACAGTGCAAGGCTTTTAACCGACAGCATCAGGCATATTGCAAGCCTGAAGCCTGTTATTATCATGGGTGATTTGAATAGTGCCCCGGAGTCAGATCCATTGAATGTATTATCGGAACTTTTTAGCGACAGCAGGATGCTGGCCGTAAAAACCGATTCAGCGTCGGCTACAACCTACGTGGGATTCCCGGCTGACCTGACACGTGGCGATATCATCGACCATATCTTTATCAGCCCGCATTTCGGTGTGGAGGAATACGAGATCATCAGCGACAATGCAGGAGGATTTTTCCCCTCCGATCACCTGCCGGTAAGAGCCAGCCTTTCACTACGTATGCCCTAACACGAAAAAACCTTACATTAGCTCGATGTCTCAATTACTGATTTAACCGATTCAACCGATTCAACTAATTACTGATTCAATCAACTCCAATGTCAGACCAAATCAAAAATAACACTCGCTCTTACACCGCAGCTTTTGTTGTCGTCACCGGCCTATTCTTCATGTGGGGCTTCATGACTGTACTCAACGACATCCTCATACCATACTTAAAAGGCGTTTTTGACCTGAATCATACCCGGGCCATGTTTGTACAGTTTGCTTTCTTTATGGCATATTTTGTTGGCTCAGTGATTTATTTCTTTATTTCCATCACCGGGGGGGATCCCATCAGCCGGATCGGATATAAAAACGGTATTCTTGCTGGCTTGCTGATCTCTGCCACAGGCAGTGCATTGTTCTATCCTGCTGCCGAATTTAAGATGTACGGATTCTTCCTGGCCGCCCTCTTTGTAATGGGGCTTGGGTTCACACTGTTGCAAATTGCTGCCAACCCCTATGTTGCCATCCTGGGCCCGGAAAAGTCGGCATCCAGCCGCCTGAACCTATCACAGGGATTTAACTCCCTGGGTACGACCATCGGGCCATTAATCGGAGGCTTCCTAATCTTTAAATATTTTGCAGGGGCCCACGTTGAAGGTGCTGATGCAGTTAAGATTCCTTACCTTTTCTTTACCGCCCTGTTTTTACTACTGGCTGTGCTGATAAAGGTTTCTCACCTGCCTCGTGTGACTGCCGGTGATGCTATTGAAAGGACGGCGGGTGCATTAAAGCATCCGAATCTCGTATTCGGAGCCCTGGCCATATTTTTCTATGTAGGTGGTGAAGTGAGTATTGGGAGTATCATGATCAGCTACCTCGGACTGGAGAATATTGCCGGACTGGAAGAAGCCGATGCCAGCAAATATGTTTCCTTTTACTGGGGCGGGTTGATGATCGGCCGCTTTCTGGGTGCCATATCACTGAGCACCATGAAAGATGTTAATCTCAAATACCTGCTGATGCTGGCAGTTCCTGTCGCGGCATTCCTCGTGATATGGTATTTCAATGGCATTGACCATGCCCTTATCTATGGTATTTTCCTGGTCGCAAACCTGATCGCTTTCATGGCGGGCAGGTCATTACCGCATCGTACCCTCTTGATATTTGCCCTCATTGCTATCGCACTGCTGGTAGTAGCCCTGACCAACCAGGGAGTGGTTGCCATGTGGTCGGTGATCGGCATTGGCCTGTTCAATTCCATCATGTGGTCAAATATATTCACGCTGTCCATCGAAGGCCTGGGTAAATTCAAAAGCCAGGGATCCTCCCTGCTGGTGATGATGATACTCGGCGGTGCCATCGTTCCGGTATTCCAGGGTATGGCTGCAGACAGCTACGGTGTGCATGCATCCTTCTTTGTTCCCGTAATATGCTATGCATATATTGCGTTTTACGGTTGGCGAGGTTACCGGAGGAGACTTGAAACTTGAGACTTGAAACCAGAAACTAGTAACGAGTAACCAGTAACGAGAAATTATGAAACGACGCCAATTCATATCCCGATCCGCCCTTGCAGCCGGAGCTCTTGCGGTTCCATCCTGGATCGAAAAAGCAAAAGCAGGTAGCATTGTAAAGCCGGTCGCGGGAAATATCCCTATGGTGATCTCCACCTGGAACTTCGGTTATGAGGCGAACGAAACCGCATGGAAGATCCTTGCAGAAGGAGGTTCTGCAGTGGATGCCGTTGAAGCCGGGGTGAGGGTTCCTGAAGCCGATCCAGATAACATGAGCGTAGGCTATGGCGGCATCCCCGACAGAGACGGCAAGGTGACCCTGGATGCATCCATCATGAAAGGTAATGGTGAATGCGGCTCGGTAACATTCCTGCAGCATATTAAGCACCCGGTGTCGGTAGCCAGACTGGTGATGGAAAAAACACCCCATGTGATGCTATCCGGTGAAGGTGCCCTGAAATTTGCACTGGAGAAAGGTTTTGTGGAGGAGAACCTGCTTACTGAAAAGGCGAAAAAAGCATGGGAAAACTGGCTGGTCGAATCAGAATACAAGCCAGTGATCAATATCGAAAATCACGATACGATCGGCATGCTTGCCATAGATGAAGAAAATCATGTGGCCGGTGCATGCACAACCTCCGGACTTGGCTACAAGATGCATGGCCGGGTGGGCGACTCACCTGTAATTGGTGCCGGGCTGTACGCTGATGATGAAGTAGGTGCTGCTACGGCTACCGGAATGGGTGAGCTTGTGCTGAAGACCCTGGGCTCTTTTTTAATGGTAGAACTGATGCGAAACGGTTACTCCCCCCAGGAAGCATGCGAAGAAGGGATCAGGCGCATCGTTGAAAAGATACCCAACTATAAGGATTTCCAGATAGGATACCTTACCGTGAATATTGCCGGGGAAACCGGTGCTTTTGCCATCCATAAGGGATTTAACTATGCCCTGTTCAGGAATGGAAAATTTGAACTTATCGACAGTGATTATTATCTAAAATAAACCATCATGAGAGCCAGGAATATAGGAGTACTTCTTGCAGTTGCTTTTGGCATCCTTGCGTGCAACCCACCTTCGTCCAGCGACATCAATATCATCCCGCAACCGGCAAATGCCCATGTGCAGCCGGGATCGTTCACCATCGAACCCGATACACGCATCATCACCCAGATCGAAAAGGATGAAGTGGTTGAGGTATGCGAATACTTCAACAGCATACTGATGCGTTCGGCCGGATTCGAGCTTGAGATCGTGGACGATGAGTCGGTGACAAGCTTTTCGGGCGACATGGTCATCACCACATTTAATGCCGACACCTCCATGGGAGCTGAAACTTATCGGCTGCAGATCCAGGGAGGAAGCTCGGTAGTACTGCAGGCCAGAACCGATACCGGCCTCTTCAATGGTGTTCAGACCATTTTGCAGTTGCTACCCCCGGAGATCATGAGCGACAGAGTAGTGGAGGATATCGAGCTCAAGATGCCTGCGGTTTATGTTTATGATTATCCGCGTTTTAGCTGGCGCGGAATGCACCTTGATGTGTGCAGGCACTTCTTCTCAACGGAATTTATAAAAAGCTATCTCGACCTCATGGCCATGTACAAGATGAATGTGTTCCACTGGCATCTGACCGAAGACCAGGGCTGGCGTATCGAGATCAAGAAGTATCCCGAATTGACAGAAACAGGTGCCTGGCGCACCGAACCCGACGGATCCAGGTATGGAGGCTATTATACACAGGATGAGATCAGGGAAATCGTGGCCTATGCCGCGGAGCGGAAGATCACAGTAGTGCCTGAGATCGAAATGCCGGGTCATTGCATGGCTGCACTTGCCACTTACCCGGAGCTAAGCTGTACCGGTGGCCCCTTTGAAGTGCCAAGCATCTGGGGCGTAAAAGAAGATGTGTACTGCGCCGGAAATGAAGAAGTATTTGAATTCCTTGAAAATGTGTTACTGGAAGTGATGGAGCTTTTCCCTTCTGAATACATCCACATCGGAGGCGATGAAGTGCCCAAAACACGCTGGGAATCCTGCCCCAAATGCCAGGCCAGGATCAGGAAAGAAGGCCTGGCAAACGAATATGAACTCCAGAGCTATTTCATCGAGCGGATGGAAAATTTCCTGCATGAGCATGACCGTAAACTCATCGGCTGGGACGAGATCCTCGAAGGCGGACTGCCACCCCGGGCTACTGTGATGTCGTGGCGTGGAGAAGCAGGGGGCATTGAGGCTACACAGATGGGACACGATGCCGTGATGACACCCGGCGATTATTGCTATTTCGACCATTACCAGGCCAATCCGGCTACGCAGCCTAAAGCAATAGGCGGACTGACCACCCTCAAAGATGTATATCACTACAATCCCGTATCTGAAGAGCTTAATGAAGCCGAAAAAGAACGTATCCTCGGGGCACAGGGGAACCTGTGGACAGAATACATTGCAACACCGGAATATGCCGAATATATGGCGGTACCGCGCATGCTTGCACTGGCGGAGGTTGACTGGACCCGGAGCGACAGGATACATTGGGAACGCTTCCTGAGAAAGATCGAACATCATTTTGCCCGTCTTGACATCATGGAGGTGAACTACTGTGATGCCGTTTTCAATGTGGAGATCATACCTGAGTATGATCCCGAAGAGAAAGCATTAAGGATTACCCTGAAAAGTGAGTTCCCGGAGTCGGAGATCCGTTATACCATTGATGGTTCCGAACCAGGACTGGATTCCCCCATTTATGCTGAAGCGTTTGTAATGGAAAACCCGGGAACCGTCAAAGCAAGGACTTTTGTGAATGGAAAGATGAAGGGAAACCTGAGCGAAAGGGAGCTCCTGCTCCATGATGCCGTGGGGAAGGAAGTGATCTACACAGACAGCTATGACGACAGGTATCCCGGTGGAGGCGAATACGGACTGGTTAACAGCTTGCGCGGCTCAGTACATTACCGCGACGGAAACTGGCAGGGCTTTAGCGGAAGGGATATACAGGTTGTCATTGACCTTGGAAAGCAGATGAGCCTGAAAGAGCTTGAAGTTGCATTCCTGCAGAACATCACCAGCTGGATATTTCTCCCCTCAGAGGTCACCTTCCTCTATTCAAACAGCGGGGACCAGGATGATTATGAAGTTTTAACCACCTTTGAGAACAGCACTCCCATGGAGGAAAAAGAAGCCCGGATCCAGAACTTTAGCTGGAGCGCAGGCAATGTTTCGGCGAGATATATCCAGGTTTTAGCCACAAATCCCGGACCCTGCCCGGAATGGCATCCCGGCGCCGGTAGCCCGAGCTGGGTGTTTATTGATGAGGTGGTGGTGAAGTAGACATTCTTTTTCGAACCTTGTCAGGGTAATTGGCAAAAACCATCTTGACCTCAGGATTTGTCTTTACTTCCAGTTTTTTCATGTTCCGCAATAAGTTTGATAACGTGCATCGAAGCCTTCAGGGATCTGTTGAAATTTCAGTTCGTCGGGATGACTGTCGTAAGGTCTCGAGAGCATGCTTAGCAATTGGTTAAATGGTGCAAGATCGCCTATTACGGCAGCTTTCAGCACATCTTCTACCCAATGGTTTCGAGGAATCACTTTGGGATTATGTTTATTCATTAGTTCAAAGGCAGAGGCTTTGGATCCGCCCCTCAACTGTGCTTTTTCCCATTTTTTCAGCCAATGGTTAAACTTTTCTAACTTAAAAAGGGAGGTGCCAGATCTTTTATCTTGTTGTAAGGCTAAAAATGCCTGCGTATAGTCGGCATTGTTGGTTTCAATTAAGGAGAGAAGCTCGTCTACGAGGACTTTGTCCTTGTCCGTCGGATGTGAAATGCCAAGCTTGCCAAACATCATGGTGTACCACTTTTCGGTAAAAGTATCTTCAAAGCCGTCTATCACTTCCTGGGCCAGCTGTATGGCCTTTTGCTGGTTTTCTGAAATTATGGGCAGCAAAGCATTGGCAAAGACTGTCAGGTTCCATTGAGCGATGCTAGATTGGTTGCTAAAGGCATAACGGCCATGCTCATCAATTGAACTAAATACCGTATTGGGATCGTAGGTATTCATAAATGCGCAGGGGCCATAGTCAATGGTTTCGCCGGCGATGCTCATGTTGTCGGTATTCATAACCCCGTGTATAAACCCCACCCGCATCCAGTTTGCGATCAGGTCTATCTGATTGTGCATTACGACTTTTAACAGTTCAAGGTATGGGTTGTCCGTGTCTGATAGTTCCGGGTAATGCCTTTGAATGGTATAGGTTGTAAGGGCCTCTAAATCTTCTGTTGAACAAAAATTGCGAGCGTACTCAAAAGTGCCAACACGTATATGGCTTGATGCAACACGCGTTAGTACAGCACCTTCATGTATCTCTTCACGAAAAACCTTCTCCCCGGTCGAAACTACGGCCAGGCTCCGGGTGGTGGGGATTCCCAGATGGTGCATGGATTCACTGATGAGGTATTCGCGCAGCATGGAATACAGGGTTGCCCTGCCATCGCCACGCCTGGAGTATGGTGTTCGGCCGGAACCTTTTAATTGTATGTCGGATCTTTTTCCTGCTGGGTCAACCTGTTCGCCCAATAGTATGGCCCTGCCATCGCCCAGCATAGTAAAGTGCCCAAACTGATGCCCGGCATATGCCTGGGCTAAGGGATCGGACCCATCGGGTATTTCATTACCTGAAAAATAACCTGCGATTGTTTCTTTATCATGTTTTAAAAACCCGAGACCCAGATCCTTCGCCAAACAATCGTTAAAAAATACAATTTCCGGTCTTGCTACCGGAACGGGCCGGAGAAGTGTATAAAAATCTGCCGGCAAGCTCGTGTAGGTATTTTCTAACTGCCAAGTATAATTGCTCTCGTTTGTATGCATACTTAATTCTGTCCTTATTGATTCTTCTTAACTCTTATCCGACAATTAGCTGGCCATTCAGGTTTAAGAGCATATAAGATCTTCAAAAAATTGAAAGACATTCACCACCATTGCCATTTCGTAACATTATCAATGTTACAGACCTAAATCTAAACAAGTTTAAATACAGCTTTGTTGAATTTAAACCAATGTCATAAAGTAAATGCGAATGAATTTGGTCCTGGAGAGTGTATTTGCTTTAATGTTAAATTGTACGCGAAGTGGCCGATTGCGTGTTTGTTTTTTAATAACCGCTACGTTCCTCTATTGATTATAGTAGACTTCGTCATAATTTTCATTTTCAGATAAATAATCTACATCAGAATGCTCTTCTTCATATTTTTCTCTTATATCTTTTTTCAAATTACCATCATCATCATAATCGGAGTCTTCTTCAACAATTTGATTAGCCATTTTATTTGACATCTTGATCAAATAGATTTTTTCAAAGGTCTCAAAACGAAGTGCACTTATTTTTTCTCCTTTACTATTCGTAAATGAAATTAAATGCTGACTAAAACCTGATGGATAGACCAACTTAATCTG
>Ga0180435_10004179_pt1 | contig 14271 bp, 13 predicted proteins | sample SS_ome_3_FD_132467 | JGI IMG/M metagenome (GOLD analysis project Ga0180435, IMG submission 132467) | Hypersaline lake sediment archaeal communities from the Salton Sea, California, USA - SS_3_S_1 metaG | ecosystem: Environmental > Aquatic > Non-marine Saline and Alkaline > Hypersaline >... | reverse complement strand
GATCCGATGGGTCAGTATCGCCTGCATCCCTAGCCAACAGCGTCGGATTCGTGGTGACTCCGTCTATCAGGCCTGCCTTGGAAGCCCACTCAATGTCGGCCAGGTTGGCCGTATCCAGAAAAATCTTCATAAGTCACACACCTCGTCGAATTGAGGGTACCGCGCGCCTAGAAAGTACAGCCCTTCAGGGGGAGCCGGGGGACTTGCGTTCTTGTTGTTGTTCTCGAGCAAGATACGAGACACGTCTTGAACCGGTCTCCGTCCGCGCGCAGCGTCCACCATGATGCCGACCAGAAATCGCACCATGTGGTGCAGAAATCGATTGGCTTCAACCTCAAAGATAAAACCTTCACCACCGCCTCGCTCACGCCACTCGGCGGTAGTCACAGTACACCGATAGTGTTCTTTCTCCTGCCCTGCGGCGGAGAACCCGCGAAAGTCGTGTTCACCGAGGAGTGGCGCGGACGCTTGCGCCAGCAACTCGGGATTCAGCGGCTTACCCAGCGCCCATTCGTAGGGCCGTCGGAAGGGTGAGCGAGACGCTGCATCGCAGCCGACAACGTACCGGTACCTTCGTGAAGTGGCGTGGCGTCTTGCGTCGAATCCTTCCGGCGCTCTCTGAACTTTGGCGACCCAGATGTCTCTCGGTAGCAACGCCCTCAGTGCACGCAACAACTCTACCGGGTCCCATCGCTCCGGCACCTCGAAACTCACTGCCTGTGCGAGAGCATGGACTCCTGCATCGGTCCGGCCCGCGGCGCGAGTAACCACTCGTTCGCCCACGAGGCGTTTGAGGACCGATTCGAGTTCGCCTTGCCCGGTGCGGACGGATGGCTGCAACTGCCAACCAGCGAGATCGTGGCCATTGTACTGGAGTATCGCGTATGTAGAGATTCCGCTCATGGAGGGCGAAATTAAGGAGTGTTCGGACGAGACTGCAACCTTCGTGTTCTTCTTATCCCTGCGGTCAATACTTCCTGATCACTCCTACAACCACTCCTTGAATGAGGACGTCGTTTTCATGTGCACGAATCGGTCGGACTGTTTCGTTCGCCGGCTGCAATCTCACCCAACCGCCCGGTTCGCGATAAAACCGTTTGACGGTTGCAGAGTTGCCATCTACCAGGGCGATCACCATCTCCCCATTGTCTGCCGTTTGCCTGCCATGTACGACGACGTAGTCTCCGTCGGCGATGTGTTCGTCGATCATTGAGTCACCTCGTACGCGTAGAGCGTACGCGTGACCCCTTCGTGGGATGAGTTCGGTTGGAACCGAAATGGATTCAGGGTTGGGTACCGCTTCTATGGGGACTCCCGCCGCGACTTGTCCAAGGAGTGGAATGTCCAAAGCGCCGGATTGTCCCGGCTGAGGCACCAGGTCTATCGCTCTGCTTTCGTTGTGGGCGCGACTGATGTAACCCTTTCGTTCGAGGTTGGTCAAATGCTCGTGCACAGTCGCGAGAGACCTGAACTTGAAATACCCCGCGATTTCCTCAAATGAAGGAGCGTAGCCGTTTTCGGCAATGTAGCCGTCGAGATAGTCGAGTATCTGTTTCTGTCGGCGCGTGAGTGTCATGGCCACAACTCCGGGTTTTCGTGTCCCGAAAATAGTCCGAAACAATCTACCCGAATACACACCGAAAAGCAACGCCCGGTCAACGTTGCTGAGATTCGTCGAACAAAACCCTTGACTAACTGTGTTTCCATCCCGAACATGCCTTGTCGCGTAGAGTTGCTACTTTTAGTCAACCAAAGGCCTGCGTGAGGATAATCGGTCGTTGTCTGATATGATTTCTCCAGAGCAAGGTGTTGACACCGCCGCCGTAGAGGACCTGATGCAGGTCCTCGTGAAAGGCCTGCGGGCTCTCCAGCTATACCTTCCGAACAACCCCATTTATCAGAAGGCAGCCGAGAACATACGTGCGGCATTCGAACCTGTATGGGAGGAATGTGCCGAACTCAACCTCCTCGTGACGGAGGCCGAGTTCAAATGGGACGAAGAGGTCGTGCTGTCGCAGCCGGATCGGGCAGACTCGATCCCATGGGTCTTGTTCAAGGATGGAGTTCGTTTTCTGACCCTCAGTCCAGGGATCGAAGACGAGGAAATCGTTCGCCTACTGGATGTGATTCACAGGGCTCGGGGATTGACCGGCGAGTCAGACGACGACCTACTGACTCTTTTGTGGGAGCAGGATTTCCAGTTCGTTCGCTATGTGACGATTGAGTTGGGTGAGGAGAACGTTCCGCCACTCGATAAATCGACTACGGGGCTGGGTGCGGCAGAGGAACCGGACCAAGAGAAATTCAAGGAAAAAGTCGCGGAAGATGCTGAGCAGCCGGAACCGTCGCCGTCTATCGTCAGCATGAAAGACTTCGACGCCACGCTCTACTTCCTTGACGACGAAGAGCTCAAGTACATCGAGTCGGAGATAGAACGGGAATACAATCAGGACCTTCGTGGGAGCGTTTTGGCGTTGGTTTTCGATCGCCTGGAGCTTCAGACCTTTGCTGCAGTGCGAACCGAGCTGATCTCGATTCTCGAGAACTTCATTCCCTATCTGCTTGGTGCCGGCGATTTCAGGTCGGTTGCGTACATCCTAAGGGAAATTCGTGTCGTACTCGAGCGCGCCCGCGAGATGCTCCCCGAACACCGCAAACAGCTCGAGCAACTTCCTGAACGCCTATCCAACCGCGAGGCGATCGGGCAGCTCATGCAGTCGATAGACGAAGCTGTTGTTCATCCCACCGAAGAAGAGCTGACCAACCTGTTCGGAGAGTTGCGGGCCGAAGCGTTGGAGAGCGTACTCGATTGGTTGCCGCAACTGTCCAACCAGCGGGTCAAGGAACTTCTCGGAACATCAGCCAGGCGTCTGGTGCAGGCTTTTCCGGAACAAGTGGCCAAGACACTGGAATCAGACAACGAATCGGTGCTCGTCGAAGTTCTCGCACTCATCTCAGGACTCAAACTCCCCACCTTCGTGCCTGCTTTGGGAAATCTCCTTTCCCGGGAGAGCATTGTAATTCGCTCCGGAGCGGCGGATGCACTAGCGGCTATCGGGTCGCCTGGTGCAATGAAGCAGCTGGAAAAAGCGGTGGATGATTCGGACAGAGACGTGCGCATTTCTGCAGTGCGGGTACTCTCAGAGGGAGGACATAGAGGCGCCTTGGCGAAAATCGCGGCCGCTGTGGAAGGCAAAGGACTGCGGAATGCAGACCTGACTGAGAAAAAGGCCTTCTTCCAAGCCTATGGCACGCTCGTCGGTATTGACGGACTGGCCACTCTTCGCCCGATGTTGAAGAGCAAGGGTTTGCTCAAGCGCAAGGAGGGTCCGGAGACTCGGGCCTGTGCAGCGTTGGCCTTGGGGAAGATCGGCGGAGAAGAGGCACGACGGCTGCTCTCCGACGCAATGAAGGATGAAAAAGAACCTCTGGTGCGGAATGCCATAAACGGTGCGCTCCGCGAAATGAAGTGATATGACTGAAGGCAACGGTTCCGCTCAGACTTCCCGTGACTCGTTTCCAGGCGCCAGACTGGATACCGAGGAGCTGATGCTACGGCAGACCGGCAGGGACTTCCTGCTGGCGCTCTATGCGGCACTGAAAAACCTGAGGCTATACCCGGTTGAGAACGTTCAGGTGCAGAGTTCTCTGGACGAAGTACATGATTACGCCAAATCACTTCTCGAGATCGAGCCAGAGATGGAGGTCCGGCTTGCCGGAGAGTTCATCTTCGTCAATGCGACCCGCCTCCGCATTGGATTGGACAACTACTCTTCGTTCAGCCACATCCTCAGCACGTTGGGGCAGTGTGGTGTCGGGTTGGTTTCCGTCGACGAGAACGTCGAGCGCAAAGAGTGGCAGGTATTTTTATCTCTGATTCTGACCTTCGCTTCCCGGGAGTCGGATCCCAACAAACTCGCCGACCTACAGCGTAGGTTGCAGGACGGCGGCGTTTCGCACATTGCGGTCGATCCGCCGATCGAAAGTGAAGAATTCGCGGACACAGAGGAGGCGAAGGAAGTCGCGAAACGCACCTACGAGCAGTCCGTGGCCGTTACCAAGGATGTGGTGAACTCGGTGCGAATGGGGCGTACGGCGAGCATCAAGAAGGTGAAGCGAGCAGTTCAGGGTATCGTCGACCAGGTCTTGAGAAATGAGACATCGATGGTCGGCCTAACCACGATTCGCGACTACGACGAATACACCTTCGTGCACTCGGTAAACGTTACGATTTTCAGTGTTTCCATTGGTAAGCGAATCGGCCTCAGCAAGCTACAGCTATACGACCTGGGAATGGCCGCCCTCATGCATGATGTAGGCAAGAGCAGGGTGCCACTGGAGATTTTGAACAAGGTCGGAGCATTGAACGACGAGGAGTGGCAGATCATGCAGTCCCACCCCTGGATGGGAATGCTTACACTCTTCGGCCTGCGCGGTTATGGCGAGATACCCTACCGGGGCATCATCGTGGCGCACGAACACCATATGAAGATCGATCTCACAGGTTACCCGAAGTCGGTGCGTCAGAGAAAGCCATCACTTTTCACGAAGATCGTGGCGATCGCGGATAGCTTCGATGCCGCGACGTCCCGGCGCGTCTATCAGGAAAACCCGATTCAACCTGACCAGGTGCTTCGCGAAATGTGGGAGAATAGGCGGCGTGGCCTCGACCCGGCGTTGGTCAAGGCATTCATAAACCTCTTGGGTATCTACCCGGTTGGCACCTGCGTGATATTGGACACGTACGAACTCGCCATTGTCCATTCTGCCAACCCGAAGCTCGAACTTTCGAACCGGCCGCTCGTGAGAATCGTGAGCACCCCCGACGGAGCGGTATTCGATCAGGGGCCGATCGTAGACCTCGCGGACACCAACGAAGACGGATCATGGGCCAGGTCGATCGTCAAGGTGACAAACCCGGCGAAGTATGGAATCAACCCGTCAGATTATTTCGTTTGATAGTTGCCGCAGCCTTCAACCGTGAAGTGCGCCCGAGCGAACCGACACCGAGCTAGTCAGTGTTTCTGACCTCAATCGACGCATCCCGCCTGATTAGGGCATACAACTTTTCACTCAGGGCTTCAGGCGTACTCCTGTATTTGCTGACACCGGTCGTTGACCGCAGCTGGTTGGGTCAGATTGAATACGTAGCGGTGTTGCTATTGGCAACAGTGCTTACGCGCCCCGGTCTCCTGTCGCTTGGCAAGTACTCATATGTGTCCCTGACCACGATTGTGGCACTGGTCGGCATCGTTACGCTCGGTCCTGGTACCACGGTAATCGGCTTGGGAGCGGGAACTTTCGTCGCTGACATCTATCTGTTGCGTAAGGCCTCTTACGCTGCACTGATAAACGCGTCGAGAGAAGTGGTCGGTTTGATGGCCGCCTACGCGGTCTATGTTGTCGTAGGATCGTTGACCGGAACCACCACGATGGTATCGCTCGACGCCATACCCGCGCTGACCGTCTTCGTGTTGTCCTACTACGCCATTTCTCGTTCCCTCTTTTACTTCACGCTCGAGGTTCGGAAAAAGCTGGAGTCAGATGAAAAGCAGTTCATTCTGAGATACGAAGTGCTCACGTACAGCATCATGTTTGCTGCGACCGTAGTAATCGTGCTGTCCTTGGTTTCGCTGCCGCCATTGACTTGGCCGTTCATCGGAATGCTTCTGCTTTTTGGGGGGTATGCAGTCAAGCGCATCGTCGAAGAGGCGATTCATGCCGAGCAGCTCACCAAGATACATGCAATGGAATCGGTGATTTCCAGCAATGTCGATCTTGAGGCATCGTTGGTCAGGCTCGAGCACCTCACGCATCGGATTCTGGATTGGAACGATTTTCGCGTCTATCGAAGCACGCCGGGGAGTATCGAACTGCTTTATCGCGGCACCCAAGCGGAGTATGCGGGTGGTGACATCCCGCCAGCCCTGGATGAACTACGAGAGATGGTGGTCGAGGAGAGCGCTGCACTAGTGATAGAGGATGGTGACAGGGATGCTCGGGCAATCAGGCTGCCTCCCTCGATCCAGAGTCTGGTCATCCAACCCCTGCGGTTCGGTGACCGTTTTCTGGGTACCCTCGAACTCGATCATCACAAGAGACGCGAATACGGTAGGCACCAGACCGCATTGGTTGAGGCGTGCGCATATCGAATTGCAACTGCAATCCATATTGCACAACTCCGTCAACCGCTTGTTGATACTGTCGACAGAATCGGTACACAGGTGCGCGACTTGAGCAACGCAGCGGCGGCGGTGCGTGATGCGGCAGCTTCGATGGCCAAATCGACGCGTGCCATTGTCGAAGCGCTAACTAGCCAGGACGCTGACGTTGCCGAAGGACTCGCCGCAACCGAAAAACTGAGCGAGTCTTCCCGCGAGGTAGCGGGTGAAAGCGCGGACGCTGCCGCTGCTAGCGGAATAGCAAGCGACGCGGCGAGAAAGCACCGGCAAACCATCGCCGGCGCGATCGAGAGGTTGGTGTCCCTGAAAACATTCGTAGGCGAGAGTTCCAAGAAGGTCGACGAACTAGACGCTGCCACCAGGCGAATCGTGAGGTTCCTTGCATCGATTCGAGAGCAGGCTGACATGACAAACCTCCTCGCTTTGAATGCGGCGATAGAAGCCGCGCGCGCCGGAGATCACGGTCGTGGTTTTGCCGAGGTCGCCAAGGAGGTCCGGTCGCTGGCCGAGCAGAGCGGCAGCGCGGCGGTCGAAGCGGGGCAACTGGTCGAGGAAATGCAGGTGCGGTTGCGCCAGGTCGTCGAACAAATGCGTCGTGGTCAGGCGACGGTCGGTGGCGTTGAGGATATGAGTACCGAGGGACTGACCGCGCTGGAGCAGATCGTTGCCGCAACTCTCGAAGCTACGGGACATGCGAGTAGAATTGCCGCCACCGCCGAACATCAACAGGATTCGTTCTCAGAACTCAGGGAGCATATGGACGGGATTTCCAGGATTTCCTCGCGTAACCGCAAGGACGCCGACGGTATGCTCGATAGAGTTCGTGAGGTGGAATCCGGAGCAGACGATCTCACCGTTACCGCAAGCGAGTTGGAGTCGATAGCGTCTATGCTCGAATCGGTTACTCGACGTTTCACATCGGATGGCAACGACAGGGTTCTTTGAGATATCGGCGACCGGCTGTACCATTCCCACGTGATAAAACAAGACAGTATTTCCCTGAAGGGTATGCGCTTTCACACGTGTGTGGGTCTGTTGCCTCACGAACACCACGTGCCCCAGCCGCTGGAATTGGACCTGACCGTATGGGTTTCGCTGCGACGAGTCGGCGAGACCGATTCGCCCGAGGCTCTGTTGGACTACAGGGATCTGTACGGCATGGTTCGAGAGACGGTAAGCGCAAGTCCCCATAGGCTTCTCGAGGCCCTCTGCGAAAAAATCGCCGCGAAGGCACTGGATATCTCAGGTGTACAGCGGGTTCGGGTCGCCGCTCGGAAACCGCACGCACCGCTCGACGGGCCCGTCGATCATGTGGAGGTCACGGTTCACAGACAACGGGACGAATGACAGGAGTTGAGTGGGCGTTCGTGGCGCTCGGTTCCAATCTCGGTGATCGCTCCGGATACCTCGCCTTTGCGCGAAACCGGCTGGCGGCAATTCCGGCAACGGAACTGGTCGCGGCGAGTTCAATCGAAGAGACACTCCCGTTGGGAGATATCGATCAAGGTCCGTATTTGAATCAGATGGTCTTGCTTTCGACCTCGCTTTCGCCCCGCGAATTGCTCGGACACTGTTTTCAGATCGAAGGGGAAGCAGGTCGGGTCAGGCAAGAGAAATGGGGGGCACGCACCCTTGATCTGGATATCGTGCTCTTCGGTGACCAAACCATGAGTGATACCGACCTCAAAATCCCGCACCCTGAGTATCCCAATCGTGTTTTTTGGCAGCGTGAAGTTGCAGAGCTGGAACACCACGCCAGGTAGGCTCCAGGGGCGATGACGATCGATTTGGTGTTCCCGCCATGGGCTCATATCAAAGAGTCACGCCACGATCACGTTCGGCGAGTGGCTTCTCTAGTTTCGGTTTGGGCAGATGAATTGGGGGTTGCCGACGAGGAACGCGTACGTTGGCACAAAGCGGTAATGCTGCATGACGCCTTGAAAGATGCTCCGCGGCAATTGCTCGACGAAATCGCCTCAGATTGGTGGAACATTCCGAGCTTGAGGCATGGCCCGGCTGCCGCCGTTCTGGCGCATCGATCTGGTGAGAACGATCGGGGAGTCCTGGACGCCGTTAGATATCATTCGGTAGGATATGCAAACTGGGAGACTGTTGGGCAGATCCTGTTCATGGCCGACTACCTCGAGAGCGGTCGGGATTTTCACGATGCTTACTTGGCGGAGCTTTCACAGAACGTGCCGAAAGACCTGCAAGGTACCCTGCTGGCGGTGGCCACCGTCCGGCTCAAAAGTGCGATATCTCATCACCTACCACTCTTGCCAGAGACGATAGAGTTTTGGAATTCTCTCGCCGCGTTTCGCTAGTCGGACTATTGCTGCTCGTGCCATTGCTTGCAGCGTTGACGTTGTGGTTGCTACCGCGGCGCGATGAGTCGACGGCGGGCACGGCCATTCCCGGAACAGAACCGGGACCGGTGGTTGAGGTGCTGAACGGAACCCGTGTGGACGGATTGGCACGGAACACCACATGGCGTTTGCGTGGGGCTGGGATCGATGTCGTCTACTTCGGTATGTCCGCTTTCGAAGACCTCGACACGACGCGAATCGTAGTACGGCGCGGCGACCCGGCCGTGGCGATTCCGATTCGTGAAGCACTGGGTGTGGGTAGTGTTATTGTGGAGCCAGACTCACTGCTCTTGCTCGACGTGACTGTCATCGCCGGCCACGATCTTGCCACTGCGCTTGGACTCAGACCATAGCTGACCGCACGCCGCACTTATGTCCAAGCCGCGGCTCCGCCTCACACTGACACCGATACCCAGCGCGCGCAGTCGCGCGGCGCAACGTTTCACGTGCTCGGGACTAGTCGGACGCAAATCCGCCGGGCCGCCAGGATGAAGTGAAAGCAGGTTTACCAACGCGCCTATTGGACGCGCGATTTCAGCCAGTTGCTCGAGATCCTCAGGGCGGTCATTGACATTGCGAATCAGGATGTACTCGAAGGTCACCCGACGGGAGAACTCTCGGAGGGCGTCGAGAACGTCATCGAGCGGAAAAGCGCCCTCAACCGGCATGATCTGTTTCCGGACATCGCTGAAGGGGGAATGCAGCGAAAGGGCAAGCCGAAACTGCTCCGGCCGTTTGGCCAGCATCTTCAACTTCGGGACGATCCCCACCGTACTGACGCAGATACGCCTTGCACCGATCCTGAAGCCGCGAGGGTCATTCAGGATGCTGAGTGCCACGTCAACCGCTCCCCAGTTGTGCAGCGGCTCTCCCATCCCCATGAAGACGACGTTGTTTATCTCTCGCCCTTCGGACTCGAGAATCAACTCTCGCACCTGAGCCGTAATCTCCCACGGCTCCAGATTTCGAACGAATCCCATCCTCCCAGTCGTGCAAAACGAGCAACCGTATGCACATCCTACTTGAGACGAGATGCACAGAGTGCGCCGTCTGCCTTCCGGTATGAGTACGGACTCGATCGCCGCCTCATCGGGCAGACCCCACAAATACTTCACGGTCCCGTCAGTCGACTCCAAACGTTTCAACAGTTCGATCCGAACGATCGGGTATTCCGTTTCCAGGGCGTCGATCAACCCCTTTGGAAGGTCAGTACAGTCTTTCCAATTGCCTACGGGCCGTGACCACAATCGGGGGAGTATCTGGCGGCTTCTATATGCTGGGAGTCCTTTGGAAGCTATCCATTCGGTCAGAATCTCTTCGGCTTCCGCTGGAGAACAATTGAGGAGACTCATGGGAACACTGCTGCATCGAGTCCGATACGGTAGGTAGCTCCCAGGTCATTCAGTCCGTGGCTTCGAGCAATGCCGAGTCGATACCTTCCAACGTTGACCGCGACCCCAACAGCGGGCCGCCATCCTTGCGAGTCATACCCTGCCTCTCGTGCCACACTAGCGTCTACATGGAAATGTCCACCGATGACCATTCCCCAACTCACCATGTGCTCCAACTGCTTCAAGCCGGTGTAGGTGATTCCGTATCTGGCAATCAGGCTGGATTCGATGCTCCCGATATCGAAATGGGGAAGAACCAGGAACTCGGCACCGGCGTAGTAGTCAGTTGTTTCGGCACCCGAGAACTCGACCGAAAGAAGATGCGTGGAGGCAGCCAGAGCCAACCTGGGAGTGAGGTTGACTCGGGCCCCGAAATCGAAGGTAATGCCATGGTCGCGTTCAATATTGAAACGTGCATGGTTGAGTTGGATCATTCCGCCCAACACTAATCGGCGGAGCGCATATTGGCCCGAGATCCCGAGGAACTGTGAATAGACAGGGATTTCGCCCTGGCTTGTGGGTGAGCTGGTAGTCCGCACCAGATCACGAACGTCGGTCCTGCCGAGCGCTACTCCAATCCGACCGTTCGGACCTGCGGTACGCGACACGCCCAACATCATGCTCGAGAGTCCCACGACATTCGAGGTCTGCACGAAACTCGCAGCGGCGTTCAACTCTGCTGAACCGACATTTGCGGCTGGATTCCAGATTACGCCCATAGGGCCGGTCTGCAGGGCAGGTGGTACTGTGAGCGAGGCAGTGCTCACCCTCCAGAGGTTGGCAGATTCTGGTGCCTGGCCGGCCGCGAAGCCCCATGAGGCCGTCATGAACAGAAAGACTGGAATCCAGCGCATCTCGAAAGGTCTTTGGGGACAGTTGCGAGTGTCAAGCTGCGCCTTGATGCCGTGTCGACAGGGGCGTTAAGTTGTCCGCATCGTGGCAACTGCGCCTCGGTCCGGCTCGGACGCAACCGCTCCGCGGTTTGTTCCTGAGCCGTTTGCGCTTGATTGGGCCTAATTTGAGGAGTCCCATCATTTCGGACATCGGAACTCCCTGTTGGGTCGCGAGAGTTTTATGACCACCACTTCAATGCGAAGTCATCTGTGCGGAGCCTTACGAGCAACCCATGTCGATCAGGAAGTTCGATTGGGAGGCTGGCTGCACCGCCGCAGGGACTTGGGCGGTCTGATCTTTTTCGACCTGCGCGACCGGGACGGCTTGGTGCAGGTCTCGTTCGGACCCGACTGGACACCTGACGATGTGTTGGATAGAGCAACGACGGTTGGTGCGGAATCCGTTGTAATCGTGACCGGCACCGTGGCATCGAGACCTGACGGGCAGAAGAACCCTGAGATGGGCACTGGCGAGATCGAGGTGAGGGCCACCGCTCTGGAAGTAGTTGGCCCGGCAGCAACGCCGCAGATTCCAGTTTGGCGAGCAAAGGGTGAGGAGCTTCCCGCTGAAGAGCTGCGGCTGCAGTATCGGCATCTGGATCTGAGGCGGCCGGAGATGATCAGGAATCTCGAGTTGCGCCATCGTCTTTTGCAGCGAACCAGGGCAGTCCTCACCGCAAACGGCTTCTTCGAGGTGGAGACACCGGTATTGACGCGTCCCACGCCGGAGGGGGCTCGCGATTACCTCGTGCCTTCTCGAGTTCACAGAGGGCAGTTCTATTCGCTTCCTCAATCTCCGCAGATCTACAAGCAGCTGCTAATGGTCTCGGGAGTCGACCGCTACTATCAACTGGCGCGATGCTTCCGAGACGAGGACTTGAGGGCTGATAGGCAGCCGGAATTCACACAAATCGACTTGGAGGCTTCATTCGTCTCTCCGGCCGACATCTATGAAGTCGTGGAAGCGATACTGGTGGAGCTCTGGGAAGAGGCGGGTCACAATGTCGAAAGTCCCTTCCGGAAATTGAAATTCGCCGAAGCGATGGAACGCTACGGAACAGACAAGCCTGACCTCAGATACGACTACGTGATTGAGGATTTTTCGAGGCTGTTGAGTGGGCGCGGATTCAAGGCGTTCGATGACGCAATTGAACGTGGAGACAGAATCAGAGGTATTCGCATTGAAGGTGGGGCCCAACTCTCTCGCAAGATGGTAGACGGTTTGGCGGCGCTTGCCAAAGATTCCGGGTGTGGGGGGCTGGCCTTCCTCAAACGGTCAGGAGACACTCTCTCCGGCCCGCTGGCGAAGCTCGAGGGTATCGACGCGGAATCGGCGGGCCTTGGCGACGGTGATTTGCTGTTGGCAACGGCGGGGTCCGATTCCGTGCTTTCGACGGCTCTCGACCGGGTGCGCCGCAGAGTGATTGAAATTCTGCAAGCAACGCCGTTGTGCGAGCACGCCTTCGCGTGGGTTGAAGACTTTCCTCTATTCGAACGGGATGAAGTGAGTGGTGATTGGGTTTTTGCCCACCATCCCTTCACGGCTCCGCGATCCGAAGACCTTCAATCACTCATGGAAGGCCAGTGCGAAGGCGTGAAGGCCCAGCACTACGATGTCGTTTACAACGGTGTGGAACTCGGGAGCGGCTCCATTCGGATAACCGATCCCGATGTACAATTTCGTGTCCTGGAAGCGATGGGAATCGAACGTGCGGCGGCCGAGGAGCGTTTTGGGTTCTTGTTGACCGGCCTCAGAGCAGGTGCGCCACCCCACGGTGGCTGTGCACTGGGGTTCGATAGAGTGGTGATGCTCCTGGCTGGTGTAGACAGTATCAGGGATGTCATCGCGTTTCCCAAGACCACGGCAGCCCGAGCTCTATTCGAAGATGCGCCGGCTGAGGTGAGTGACTCAGATTTGCGTGATCTCGGATTGAAGAAAAACGTCACATGAGCGAGGAAATAACGCACAGGCTGTCGGCCGAGGGCGCAGACATGCTTGCCCTCGCGGGGGTCAACGACCAAAACCTACACGAGATAGAAAGAGCCACTGGCGCGCGGGTCTCGTTGCGTGGAGACCTGGTCAATCTCGCTGGTGACGTCGCTGCGGTAGAGGCGGCTTCGAAGATATTGACATCCGTGATAGATATCGCCAGGGCAGGCGAGAACGTAACTGTCGAGGATGTGCATCGAATCGCCGATGGCCCCGCAAGCGCGGAGGACGCCAGAGACAACGGAAACTCCAAGATCGTTCTACCCGGTACTCGTCGGGTGATTCAGCCAAAGAGTCAGGGCCAGCGGCATTATGTGCAGTCTATGCGAGAGAACGAGATAGTGATCGGGATCGGTCCCGCCGGAACCGGCAAGACCTATCTTGCCGTGGCGATGGGAGTCGAGGCCCTGACCAGAAAACGAGTCCAACGTCTGGTCCTCGCGAGACCGGCGGTCGAGGCAGGTGAAAGGTTGGGTTTCTTGCCGGGAGACCTCCAGGCAAAGGTCGATCCGTATTTGCGTCCTCTCTATGATGCTCTCGAGGTAATGATGCCCGCCGCCAAGGTGCAGCGTGCCATCGAAACACGGACCATCGAGATCGCACCCATCGGCTACATGCGTGGCAGGACACTTGCTGATGCTTTTGTAATCATAGATGAAGCACAAAACGTGACGGGTGGTCAGATGAAGATGTGTTTGACCCGCCTGGGATTGAATTCTCGGGCCGTGATCATAGGTGACAAAACTCAGATAGATCTCCCCAGCAGGGAAGAATCGGGATTGGTGCATGTCGAGCGTATCCTTCCCGGCATCGACGGAGTAGCGTTCTGCTATCTGGAAGAATCTGACGTTGTGCGGCATCGTCTGGTAAGAGAAATCATACGCGCATACGCTGAGGATCAGGGCGGATGAGCTTAGAGCCACGCAAGTCCGGGTTTCACTTCGATATAGAGCCGAGCGACAGGCCGGGGCTAGTCGCCGGCCACGGCATTCGCTGGGCTTTGTTGCTCGGTTTGGCGCTCCTCACCTACCTGTTGTTCCCGACGCCGGGTGGCACGGCCACATACGAGGTTGGTGAGATCGCTGCAGAGGAAGTGATTGCTCCGTTCGAATTCCCGGTCATGAAATCACAAAGCGAATTGGAACGAGACCGAGTGGCTTGGGAGCGGTCGGTACCCCCGGTGTACGAGCTTCGTCAGGATATTCTCGATTCGGTTCGTCAAGACGCCAATGCGATGTTTGCGGCTCTCGATAGCGCAATTACCTCCGAACAGTTGGTGGCAGCCGCGCGCATTTTTGAGATTCGGGATCGTGACTTGACGCCCACTGAAGCGGAATACTTGCTCGCCGCCGGCCGCCTGAGGGGTTTGCGTCGCGCGGTAGATACCATGCTCGATAAGCAGCTGGAGCGCGGGGTGCCACCCGCCGCCTTATCTATCACAGAGGCCAG
>Ga0180435_10004178_pt1 | contig 14274 bp, 11 predicted proteins | sample SS_ome_3_FD_132467 | JGI IMG/M metagenome (GOLD analysis project Ga0180435, IMG submission 132467) | Hypersaline lake sediment archaeal communities from the Salton Sea, California, USA - SS_3_S_1 metaG | ecosystem: Environmental > Aquatic > Non-marine Saline and Alkaline > Hypersaline >... | reverse complement strand
CCTTCATAGGTTTCCCTCACCGGGTTGGGATATACCACCACATTGTTGTACACCTCGCTTCCGGAAAGGGCATCACCCTTGAAGGAAATGATGCCTTTATCGGTCCCGAAAAAGACTTCACCCGAAACCCCATCCACACAGATATCGATGATATTATCGGAAAGCAGAGGACTGTTCATGGAATTAAACTGATGGATCTGATCCACGCCGTCTTCAGATACCAGATATACCCCTCCCCCGGCGGTTCCCAGCCATTTCCGGTTTGCTCCATCCACTTCGATGGTAGTTACGATCTGGGTTCCCAGCAATGGATCCGCCAGTCCGCTTCCATCGTTACGGGGGATTAAAACGGGCTGGGCAAAAATTTCACCGTCGGTAAAAAGCCGGTAGGGACTGAACATGACCAATACTCCCTGGTTGGTTCCCAACCACAGGTTGCCATTTTGATCTTCAGCCATGGATCGGACATCGTTGGTAATTACTTTTCCGAACCTGTCTTCCACACTCACCTTGCGGTATAAATCGTCGGATGTGTCGTCCACCGTAAAATTGTTATCCATGGCAAAGAGGCCATTGCCCCTTGGAACAATCACCCAGAGATGCCCTGACTGACTGACCAGGATGTCGCCGAGGGTATTGTAATCAGAGAGCAGATTATTCACCCGAAAACTCTTCCAGTTCCCATCAGGTTTAAGTACAGAAATGGGTTCCGGTACATTGGAATTGGTCATCCAGAGGTTTCCATCCGGATCAAAGGCAACTCCACCAATCCGGACATACTTTCCCGGTATAATGCTTTGCAGAGAGCTATTGGTTTCATTGTATCGCTGAATACCCTGCTGAGTGAACTCCACCAGCCCCCATCCCCACGATCCGGCATAGACATGCATGGGATCGGACGGATCAAGAGCGATGGTAATCAGGTCCTTATCCTCCCAATTACTCCGGGTCGACCATTGCTGTTCTTCAAAAGTTTGAAGAGAAGCTGAACGATATCGGTTGCCCCAGATGGCCGTAACTCCACCTTGCACTGCATGTAAAATATTGTGCGAAGCCTCCATATCAAATACGGAAATCGAACTGGGGCCGTTGGGCTTGAGGGACCACTGTCCGCCACCCTGGTCAGTGACCAGCCCGCCCCCGAAGGAAGCTATCCAAATGTCGCCGTTTTCATCGATGGAGGCCGAGCGGGGTTGTGTAACTGCATACTGCTGGACCACCAGGAAATCCGAGTTGATCAGGTCAACCAGGGAATCCCCAACCACACTGAGCATGGCTCCCTGGTTGAGTATCTCATGGCAAGTCTTGCCGGTAAAAGATGTATAGCTGTTCCAGCTGCTCCCGGTATTATAGTAAATTAGGTCCTGAGCATCTGCCGGATCATCGTAAGATGCAAAAAGTGCCTGATTGAAAGCTGCAATGTTACTGAAGGCTCCGCCGGAATTTGGAATGTCGTCCACCAGGGTCCAGGAATTAAAATCCACCAGAAAGGGATCCGAAAGCAGGGCTTTTCGTATGCCCTGGTCTGTCGCCGCGAAAAGATGGGTCCCGTCTGAGGTGAGCTGGTTTACTTTCAGTGCTTCCCCGTTGTCCCCGATGTAGTAAGTTTCAAGAATTTCGTCCTTGGTCAGGTTCAGCACCACAATACCAAATCCTGTGGAGAGATAGGCCTTCTGTCCGATGAAATAGATATCGTAAATGGTTTTGTCACCGGGAATCTGTTTTTTCATGATGTCCGGCAGGTTGACCACGCTCTCGCCCCTGATTATATCAATGTTTGAATTCTGGTAGGCCAGGATAAGTGTTTCTGAGTCGCTCATCCAGCGCATGGCTGAAATCCCATTGTCGGAAAGTCCATCCACCTTCGAGATCTTTTCTATCGAATTGTCTTCCAGGTTGTAGGAGAATAAACCTCCCGTTGCAGAACAGTATATTTTACTGGCCGTCGCTTCGGATAAGGTACAGAACTGATAGGGAAGATGCGTTCTCCATTGACCCATAGGGATCTGGCTCCAAAGAGACTGGGACAGAAAGGCCCAAAAAAAGGCTAACGAAAGTAGAAATCTGAGCATCAACGGAGAGTTTTTATAAATACGCAAAATCCACAGACATATTACATTCCCTTCAGAAAATGTACGAGCTCTGTTACAGCCCTGGCACGATGACTGATCTGGTTTTTCACCTTCAGATCCATCTCAGCAAATGTAAGCTTGTATCCATTGGGACGAAAAACCGGATCGTAGCCAAATCCTTTTACTCCAGAGGCGGTTTCCGTAATCCATCCGTCAACCACTCCTTCAAACTGGTACTCCTTGCCTTCCAGTACCAGGGCGATCACGGTCCTGAATCTGGCCTGCCGTTTCTCCTTTCCCTTCATCTCTATCAGCAGTTTTTTAATATTTCCTTCTGCGGCTTCCATCTCAGGAAATGTGAGCTGTCCAATCCTGGAATAACGGGCAGAATAAACACCTGGCGCACCCTTGAGGGCATGCACTTCAAGGCCAGTATCATCGGCAAAGCAATTTCGGCCGGTCTTCTCATAAATATACCAGGCTTTCTGTGAGGCATTCTCCTCCAGAGTGGCATGATCCTCAGGGATATCTTCGTCTATATTCAAATCTTTCAGACCGATAAGATGAAACTTATCTCCCAGCAGGGCTGCGATCTCCTCAAGCTTATGAAGGTTGTTGGTGGCAAATACAATGTCCATATCTACAAAAACAAAAAAAGGCCGTCCACCATGGCGGACGGCCTTAAATTTACATAATTAGATCGTGCTAGGCGCCTCCTCCGGCTCTGAATCCGCCGCCAATTTTTGCAGGTCTGGGATTCATGCACATGACCGGCATGCCTTCAGGATTTGCAATTACGTATTGCTCAGGAGCTCCGAGCATATAGTCTACCCATTTGATATCGCGCGTGGCCATTACAAGAATGAGGTCTGCTCCCTGTTCCTTGGCAAAGCTTACGATCTCCTTCTTGAAGCTTTGTTTGCCCGAAGAAGTTACAATCTCATAATCGATGTCGTGCCCCTTCAGGAAGGTCTCCACATATTTGATGTTGGAGAGGATTTTCCGCTTGAAGCCCTTGTCCTTGGCTTTGGACTTGAAAATAATGAACCTGGACCCAAAATTCCGGGCGAGGTAATATATCCAGTTGGCCTTTTCCTTGTTCTCACTTTTAAAATCGATGGGTAGAAGGATGGTGTCGATCTTTTCCTTGGAGGGCTTGTCCTGTACCACCAGAAAGGGGATACGTGACGATACTACTACCTTCAGGGCCTTGCTGCCAAATAACTTTTGTGCTCCCTTCACTCCATGGGTACCCATGATGATCATTTCCGCTTTCAGTTCTTTGGCGGTTTCGCCAATGGCATGAAAGATGGAACCTGCCACAATACTGGTGTGAGGTTTTTTCCCGTATTCCTTGCCAAGTTTTTCAGATGAAGCCTCCATTTCACCCTTTTTAGTGCCGGTATCTTTTTCATCATCCACAATATGGAGCAAAAGTATTTCCCGGTTCAGGGCTTTGGAGATATTTACCGCATGCTGAAAAGCGTTCTCAGCTACCTGCGAGAAATCCCAGGGTATGATAATTGGCCTTTCTAACTTTTCCATAAATATCCTATAGTTTGGTTATCAACGACAGGTAAATATATTTTATCTATTTTTGATTATACCTAGCAAAGCGGCGGTTGCACTGACGGACAAGTTATGAATTTATTTTTCAAGTCATATAAGTATTGCTTGATTTTTTTTCTGCTCATCACTTGTGAATCCGGCTTCAACCGTGGTTTTGCGCAGGAGCATAAGCTCTACCAGAGCCCCTGGATGGAGGAGATTATTTTACCCTCGCCCAACCAGGATATACCCAACGAAACTTTCTTCCGAAATCATCTGGGAACCCTTTTCATTGGAAAAAACAACGGGCTGACCATAGTCTCCGGACACGAAATGAGCCATCTTCTTATGGAAGGACCGGTCTATGTGAATGGAACCGACTCAGACACCTTATTCTATGCAGCGCAAAACGACCTGGGATTCCTGGTCAGAGAACAGAACCACCTATACAAAAAGGTCTCCCGGGTACATTTTCTTCCCGCCTCTTTGCGCACTTTTTCTCCCAGTGGCCTTGACTGGAAAGAAGATCATGTGATCCTGGGCAGCTCGAATGGAAATTATTTGCTTTCCCGGAACAAGGTGGAATACCTGAATGATTCCAAAACAGAATTAGACGAGCCAGTGGAGGATACCCTGCTATTCCGGGATTTGCTTGGCCTGGTGCATCACAAAACAGGTATTAGTCCGGATGGAATTCGACAGGTGTTCCGCTGCAAGCAGTCAGATGTATGGATATTGGGTGCCTTTTCCCTGCATAGATATGTCGATCCGCCACCACTTTCCCTCCTGGAAACCACCCCCCTTGTACCCGGTCGAATTCTAATCTCACAGGTCGGTATGGGCCAAATTCTCCTCGGTACTTCGGAAGGTTTGTATAGTCTGAACCGTGATCGGAGACGATCCGGACAATGGAGTGTCTCCCAATCGCTCATCGACGAACGCGCTGCAATTCGACTAATGCAGTCTGCATATAATCAGACAGTTGCGGCAGGTCCGGATGGGCTCTTCCTGGTTAGATCTAGCAGCTCTGTAACCCTCGATCCCGGAAGTTTTTCAGGAGTCCTTATTCTCCGGCAGGGGAGTATTCTCAGTTCCGGTAAAGAGGGCCTGCTCAGGTACGACGAAAGTGCTGCAAACTGGCAAAAGACTATAGTCGATCCTTCGTTGACTAATGCTCACTCCTTTGTGAATTTCGGAAACCAGCAGTTCTTCCTATGTAAAAACGGTGTCTTTAAAGTCATGCGCAGGGGCAGAAGTGCTCAGCCAGTTCAATTTCAAAGTGGTGAGATCCTGAATAGAATGATTGTTTTGGACAACGAATTGCTGGTAGTTGGAAGTCAACGGATTTACAGATACGATGAGGGCGAAGAAACATTCCACCCCATGCCCAACATGCAAAAGACAAAGTGGATCATGGAGGCTGAAGTGATCCTCCCTGTTTCCCCGGATGATTACTGGATATTAAAGGATCATGAAATGGACCGCATAAGGCTGGTTCATACAAGAGGTCTGAATGTGGCTGACATGGATCAGGTCTCCTTCCCGGTTCTCCAGAATCTGGGCGACATTGTTTGTATTCATTACCTTGACAGCACCCTATATGTTACGGGTAAGGACAAAATTTCGCTTTTCGATCTCCGCAAATTGCACGCTTCTCCTGTAACAGATCTTGTAGTAATCGATCAGCAAACGGACGAAGATCATAAGCTTGTATTCAGTTACAGCGGACTTGACCTTCAGAGCAGTCCTGAACCGCTTTTCAGGCAGAAGATCCTGCCCGGGGATGAAAACTGGTCTGGGTGGCACAATAACAGAAATTTTTATCCCTCCGGATTAAGACCCGGCTCCTACACCCTGGAAGTAGAGGCCATGGATTTATACGGTCGGACCAGCCTTCCCGGCAGTATTAGTTTTTCCATCACTACCCCTCTTTTTGCCCGATGGTATTCTCTACTGGTTTATACTTTGCTCTTGCTGGTGGCCCTCTTTCTGTTCAGGAAATGGCGCCTACTGGGTTATCGACGTGCAGAATCAAGGATTTCTGCGAGGATGGAAAATAAAATCCAGAGTCTTGCGGCCGAAAAGGAAGAATCTGACAAGCTGGTGGCTGAAATTCTCCCGAAAGAAACAGCCGCTCAGATTAAGAATAAGGGAAAAGCCAAATGGGATAAATACGAGAGAGCTACTGTGCTCTTTTCTGATATCCAGGGATTTACCAAAATTGCTGAGGAGATGAATCCCGAAGCTTTGATCGACGAGCTGGATCATTTCTTCTTCCACTTCGATTCGGTGGTGGAGAAATAAAACATCGAGAAGATTAAAACCATTGGCGACGCCTATATGGCAGCAGGAGGAATCCCACACAAAAACAGCACAAATCCCGTGGAAGTTGTACTGGCTGCATTGGAAATGCAATCCTACATGCAGCAGTTAAAATCCAGCCGGGCCGATATATGGGATCTCAGGATTGGCATTCATACCGGTCCTGTAATCGCCGGCGTGGTGGGACATAAAAAGGTAAGTTATGATATCTGGGGGGACACGGTAAATACCGCTTCCCGGATGGAGTCCTCGGGCATACCGGGTAAAATCAATATCTCCAGCTCCACCTATAGCATGGTCAAAGATTTTTTCCTTTGTGAATACAGGGGTAAATTGCCTGTCAAATACAAAGGGAACATCGATATGTATTTTGTAAACGGCTTACGGCCGGAACTGTCGGTCGACCTGAAGGAAATTCCCAACAAACGCTTCTTCGTTAAACTTCAACTTCTCAGATTGGGCGATCTGGAAGAGCTTGTATTTAACGAAATACTCAAGCAGCTACCAGAGTATATCCATTTCCATAACCTTGAATATGCCCGGAAGATCTACAACCAGTCCTTTCTGCTATGCCGCTCCGAGGAAGTTGAACAGGAGGACCGCTTACTGGCAAGAACTGCTGCCCTATTGCTATTTACGGGCTTAACCCAGTCCTATCACAACTTTGAAAATCGTTCTGCGGTAATCTGCAGGGAAGTTCTGCCCGATTTTGGTTATTCAGAATCTCAAATTGACCAAATAAGCAATCTGATCCTTGCCACTAAAATGCCTTTCACTCCCCGTAACAGGCTGGAGACTATTTTGATCGATGTTAGAATGGAATATCTGGGCAGGCCTGATTACACCGAGCAGATCAAGAGTCTTTACCAGGAACTGAAGGAAGCAGGTTCGAAAATCAATGGGCAGCAATTCAAGAAACAACAGCTTGAATTGCTCTATAGCTTTGAGTTTAATACGCTAGCTGCCAGGCGACTTAGGGAAGTATCCGGCCCCGACCAGATGGGCATCCTCGAACAGGAGAGGTGGATATAAAACATCCTTTTATAACATCATTTCTTTATTGTGGCTGAAACAGGGATTGATTACTTTTGATCTCTCACATGAACTTCTAACGGTAAGAATATGAATCTCGACTGGAAAAACCTGGGTTTTACAATAATGGAAACTGACTACAATGTCAGGTGTGTTTTTAAAGACGGCAAATGGGGCGAACTGGAAGTCTCTTCGGACCAGTACCTACCCATTCACATCGGTGCCACCTGTCTCCACTACGGACAGGAATCTTTTGAAGGCTTAAAAGCCTTTACAGGTAAGGATGGTCACATCAGGCTTTTCCGACACGAGGAAAATGCCAAACGAATGATCCAGTCTGCCCAGGGCATACTTCTGGCTGAAGTCCCGGTGGAACTTTTCATGGAAGCCGTTGAAAAGGTAGTGTTACTGAACAAGCATTTTGTGCCCCCTTATGGAACCGGTGCGTCCTTATATATCCGGCCACTTCTTATCGGGACCGGTCCAGAGGTGGGAGTCCGGGCTGCAAAAGAATACACCTTCCTGGTATTTGTGATGCCGGTGGGACCCTACTTCAAAGCAGGATTCAAGCCGGTTGATATGCTGGTCTGCAGAGATTCTGACCGGGCTGCTCCTCAGGGAACCGGACATCTGAAGGTGGGTGGCAATTATGCAGCAAGCATGAATTCCATAGCAGAAGCCCATAAGAAAGGCTATGCCACTGCTGTATATCTCGACGCCAGGGAGAAGAAATACATCGATGAATGCGGACCGGCCAATTTCTTTGGAATAAAGGACAATACTTACGTAACCCCCAAATCCCAATCCATTCTGCCATCCATTACCAACCGGAGTCTGCAGGACCTGGCTCGTAGCCTGGGTATGAAGGTAGAAGTTCGCCCTGTGGAGTTGGAAGAACTCGCCACTTTTGAGGAGGTGGGTGCCTGCGGCACAGCAGCGGTAATCACCCCCATTGGAAAGGTAGTGGATGAAGAGCTTAACATCACCTACTCATTCGGGGATGGAAATACACCCGGACCGGTCACCACAAAGCTCTACGAAACCCTTGTGGGCATCCAGAACGGTGATCTGGAGGATTCCTTTGGCTGGACAAAAATCCTCGATTAAATTCCTATCTTTGCGACAGCCATTTTTTACGGTATGTCAAAGAAGGAAAACAGGACAACTTCACGTAGGATCCGGAGCTCTTACATTACCTCCATAATCAGTATCTCACTGGTCTTGCTATTGCTAGGCATGGTGGGCTTGCTGCTGATCAACGGCCGAAACATCCGTAAACAGGTCATGGAAAGCATTGGCTTTAATGTAATACTGAAAGAGAATGTGAAAGAGGCAGACATCTATCAGCTTCAGAAAATCCTGGATTCCCGGGAGTTTATCCTTTCGACCGAATACATTACTAAAGAAGAAGCCGCATTGGAAACGGAACAGATGCTTGGGGAAGACTTTATCCGTTTCCTGGGTTACAATCCCCTCCCTCCCTCCATCAGGGTCAGGCTGCATCAGCCCTGGGCCAATCCAGACTCGGTAATGATCATTGAGCAGGACCTGTTGAAGTACAATTCGATTGAGGAGGTTTATTATAAAAAATCCCTGCTCTATGCCGTGAATGAGAATATCCGGCAGATTACCCTGATTATCCTGGGTTTTTCTATACTGCTTACCCTGATCTCCGTAACCCTGATAAACAATACCATCCGGCTTACCATCCACTCGAAGCGTTTTGTGATCAATACCATGCAACTGGTGGGTGCCACACGACGCTTCATCCGCATCCCCTTTTTATACCGCAGTGCTGTCAGTGGATTTACAGGGAGCCTGATCGCCCTTGTCCTTATATTTGGCCTGATTTACCTGATTCAGGATGAGTTTGAAGGAGTAATTTCGCTGAGGGATTATGACATGCTGGCCCTGCTTGCGCTGGGTGTGATTTTGACTGGCATTGTCATAAACTGGATATCCACATTTTTCGCGGTGAATAAGTTTCTGAATATGAAAACCGATAAGCTTTATTAATACAATCGCAATGAGTAAAAAAAGTACTGAGAAAGAGAGTTTTGCGCTTGCCAAAGAGAACTATATCCTGCTCATTATAGGATTCGCCATCATTGTTCTTGGTTTTATCCTGATGATTGGAGGAAAATCTGACGATCCTACCATATTCAAGGAGGAAGAGATATTTAGTTTTCGCAGGATTACTCTGGCCCCCATTGTGGTTTTGGCAGGATTTATTTTTGAAATCTGGGCCATTATGAAAAAGCCCAAATCCAAAAATCCAAAAGAATAAAGATCCCCTGATTTATGACGTGGTTTGAAGCATTGATCCTGGGCCTGGTTCAGGGGCTTACTGAATTTTTGCCTGTGAGCAGTAGCGGGCACCTGGAAATCGGGAAGGTTCTCCTGAATGTGGAGGTGAAGAAGAACCTGACCTTTACCATCCTGGTGCATTTTGCCACCGTTTTGAGTACGATTGTTGTGTTTCGCAAGGACATCCTCAATCTCGCCACCAGGTTCTTTGCCTTTCAGTGGAATCCGGAGACCCGCTATATCACCAGGATATTGATTTCCATGATTCCGGTGGCTTTCGTGGGAGTGTTTTTCCGGGAAGACGTGGAAGCTCTTTTTTCGGGAAACCTGGTTCTGGTAGGAAGTGCACTACTGGTCACTGCAATTCTTCTTATCTCCACTCAGCTGGTTAAGACAGGCAATAAAAAAATTCCTTATCTGGATGCCTTCCTGATGGGCATCGCCCAGGCAATGGCCACCATACCGGGTATTTCACGCTCCGGAGCTACCATCTCTGCAGGGCTGCTGATGAAAAACGATCGCAGCGAAGTGGCCCGTTTCTCCTTCCTGATGGTCTTGTTGCCAATTATCGGAGCCACCATACTTGATCTTTTTTCCATGTCTGGCTCAACTGAAAGAGGCGGTATTGAGGCCGGCTCACTAATCATTGGCTTTGTGGCGGCTTTTCTTTCAGGCTACCTGGCATGCAGCTGGATGATCAGGGTAGTGAAAAAGGGAAATCTCTACTGGTTTGCCATTTACTGTGCCCTTGTGGGACTCATTTCAATCATATTTGCCTGATCAGATGGAGTACAATCGCCCTGAAACTTTTCTGGAAGGAGCTATCCTGTATATCGACAAGCCGCTAACCTGGACCTCCTTTGATGTGGTAAACAAGATTCGGAAATCGCTGAAATACCACCTGGGAATCAAGAAGATTAAGGTAGGACATGCCGGCACACTCGATCCCCTGGCCACTGGATTGGTGATTATATGTACCGGGAAAGCCACCAAACAGATCATGCAGTTCCAGGATATGGATAAGGCCTACACCGCTCAGATCCGCCTGGGTGCTACCACCCCTTCCTTTGATCTGGAAACTGAAGTGGACAAGACTTATCCCTGGGAGCACATTGGAAGGGAACAAATTGAAGAAGTGCTTTTATCCTTTCTGGGAGAACAGGAACAGATGCCCCCCATATTTTCCGCTAAAAGTGTGGACGGGAAAAGAGCTTACGCCATGGCCCGAAAGGGAAAGACGGTGGAATTAAAAAAGCACCCGATCCATATTTCCCGCCTGAAGCTGTGCGAAGTTCAGCTTCCGGATATTACCCTGGAGGTGGATTGCAGCAAGGGGACCTACATTCGATCCCTGGCCAGGGATTTGGGTGAAAAACTGGATTCCGGAGCCCATCTGACCGGTCTCAGACGCACCAGAATTGGCCCATACGGCCTGGAAAAAGCTATCTCCCTGGAAAACTTTGAAAATAATCTTAAACTTTTGTAACCTATAGACGTTTCTTACGTATAACGAGGCTCGCATTGAACCAAAATTCACAATCCTTATATGAAGTTATCCCAGTACAAATTTGACCTGCCCACAGAGCTGGTCGCGAAATTTCCAGCCAAGAATCGTGATGAATCAAGGCTGATGGTTTTGCACCGCGACACCGAGACTATTGAGCACAAGACCTTTAAAGAGATCATTGGCTATTTCGACGACAATGATGTGATGGTCTTTAACGATACCAAGGTATTTCCTGCACGCCTTTATGGCAACAAGGAGAAAACCGGAGCTGAGATCGAGGTGTTCCTCTTGCGAGAACTTAACCGCGAACAACGCCTGTGGGATGTGCTGGTAGACCCGGCCCGTAAAATCCGAATAGGCAACAAGCTTTATTTTGGCGAAGACGATGTTCTGGTGGCTGAGGTCATCGATAATACTACTTCCAGAGGTCGCACCCTTCGTTTCCTCTACGACGGCGAATACGACGATTTCAAAAAGACACTTTTCGAGCTGGGAGAAACACCCCTCCCCAAATTCATAGAGCGAAAAGTGGAACCGGAAGATAAGGAACGCTATCAGACTGTTTATGCGAAGCATGAAGGAGCTGTAGCCGCCCCTACCGCCGGTATGCATTTCAGCCGTGAGCTATTAAAGCGCCTTGAGATCAAAGGCATCGATTTCGGTTACATCACTCTTCACGTTGGGCTGGGTAATTTCCGCACGGTGGATGTGGAGGATCTGACCAAACATAAAATGGATTCTGAAAGGATCATGATTGCCGAAGAGGCTGTAAAAATCGTAAATGCTGCCAAGGAAAGGAAAAGCAACGTCTGTGCTGTAGGTACCACTGTAATGCGAACCCTGGAGAGTTCGGTATCCACTGACGGGTACTTGAAAGAATTTGACGGGTGGACCAATAAATTTATCTTTCCTCCCTATGAATTCAGTGTGCCGAACAGGATGGTCTCCAACTTCCACCTACCCTATTCCACCTTGCTGATGATGGTTTCTGCCTTTGCCGGATATAATCTACTAATGGATGCCTATCAGGTAGCCATCAAGGAGAAATACAAGTTCGGCACCTATGGAGACGCCATGCTGATCCTGTAAACGGCCTGGCATGCCCCTGATTACTTCCATCTTCTCCTGGGTCAACGTGAAAAGGCTTCACCAGATTGACCTGTTTAAGAAATATCCCTTTGATGTTCAGCAGGAGGTTTTCACCCGGCTAATCGAACAGGCTCTTCGGACCACCTGGGGGGTGCAGTACGGATACGATTCCATCGACTCCATTGAGGACTATCAGCAGCGTGTACCCATTAGTACTTACGACGACATGAAGCCCTATATCGGGCGGCTCATGGAGGACGAACAGAACCTTCTCTGGCCTACCGAGATCAAATGGTTCGCCAAATCGTCGGGGACCACTTCAGACAAGAGTAAGTTCATCCCTGTGAGCAACGAGGCGCTTGAAGATTGTCACTTCCGCGGAGGAAAAGACATCATTGCCTTTTATACTCAGCAAAAACCTGATAACAGTATTCTGAAAGGCAAAGGACTCACCCTGGGAGGAAGTGCGGAGGTGAATAAATTCAGTAACCAGTCCTATTACGGAGATCTTTCGGCGGTAATCATAAAAAACCTGCCTTTCTGGGCTCAATTCATCCGAACCCCGGCCGCTGAGATTGCCCTGATCCCCGATTTCGAGGAAAAGCTGGCTAAAATTATCGATACCACAGTCCATGAAAATGTCACCAGCATAGCCGGGGTTCCTTCCTGGAACCTGGTACTACTAAAGGCTGTGCTGGACTTTACCGGAAAAAGCAATATTCTGGAGGTATGGCCCAACCTGGAACTCTTTACACATGGAGGGGTTAGCTTCACCCCGTACAGGGAATCCTTTAAAAAACTGATCCCCTCGGATGAAATGAATTACCTGGAGACCTACAATGCTTCGGAGGGATTCTTCGGAATACAGGATGATCTTGAGCGGGACGATATGCTGCTGATGCTTGACCTGGGTGTTTTTTATGAGTTCATCCCCCTGGAGCATCTACACGAAGCTAATCCGCCGGCCTATACGGTTGGAGAGGTAGAAACAGGGATCAATTACGCCATGGTCATTTCCACCAATGGGGGGCTATGGAGGTATATGATTGGAGATACGGTGATATTTACTTCCCTCTATCCGCATAGAATCAAGATTTCGGGAAGGACCAAGTTTTATATCAATGCCTTTGGAGAGGAAGTCATCGAAGACAACGCAGAAAAGGCCCTGATGAGCGCCTGCAAGGAAACCGGGGCTGTGATCAAAGAATATACTGCAGGTCCCATGTATATGAGCGATCAATCCAAAGGAGGGCATGAATGGATGATCGAGTTTGAATCAGCTCCCGACGACCTGGAAAAATTTACCCAAATACTGGACAAGACCCTGGGTTCGGTGAATTCGGACTACGAAGCCAAGCGCTATAAAAACATTACTCTGATGCTCCCAAAAGTGGTAAGCCTGGAACCAGGGACCTTCTACCGATGGATGCAAAAGCGGGGTAAACTGGGTGGCCAGAACAAAATCCCCAGGCTGGCCAACGATCGAAAATATTTAGATGAGCTGTCAGACATTCTAAGCCGATAAAAGTTACTATCTTTAGTCTGATATCACCCAATAAATGAAGTAGTATGCATGTAGCCGTTGCGGGAAACATCGGGTCCGGTAAAACCACCCTAACCAGTTTATTAGCAAAACAATATGGATGGGAAGCACATTATGAAGATGTGGACGACAATCCTTATCTGAACGACTTTTACCAGGACATGCAACGATGGTCCTTCAACCTGCAAATCTACTTCCTCAACAGCCGCTTCAGCCAGATTGTAAAGATCCGTCAGTCGGGAAAAAAGATCATTCAGGACCGCACCATCTATGAAGATGCCTACATCTTTGCTCCCAACCTGCACAGCATGGGTCTGATGAGCACCCGGGATTTTGAAAATTACTTTGCGCTTTTCAACCTCATGAGTTCGCTTATCGAACCTCCCGATCTTTTAATCTACCTGCGGGCCAATATTCCTACCCTGGTGGATCAGATCCAGCAGCGGGGGCGTAAGTATGAAAACAATATCAGGCTGGACTACCTGAAGCACCTGAACGAGCGTTACGAAGCCTGGGTAGAAACCTATAGCCTGGGCAAGCTGCTGATCGTGGATGTGGACAACATCAACTTCCGGGATAAGCCCGAGGATCTGAGCTCCGTAATTGACAGCATCAACGCCCAGATCCACGGACTTTTCTAAGTCTTATCAGAAATTATATGTTAGTTTCAGCGTTGAGGATATCCCTGGAGACCTCCTTTCGAAAAACTGATCCTGCGCGTTAAATGATTTGTAGACAAGCTCAATGTGCTCGTCCAAAAGGTTTTGCACCTTCAATCCCACAACCCAGCGCTTCTTGCTTCCCAGCTTCACGGATGAATTGAAGTTCAGGCTGTGAAAGGGTTGGGTATAAAT
>Ga0180435_10004177_pt1 | contig 14276 bp, 8 predicted proteins | sample SS_ome_3_FD_132467 | JGI IMG/M metagenome (GOLD analysis project Ga0180435, IMG submission 132467) | Hypersaline lake sediment archaeal communities from the Salton Sea, California, USA - SS_3_S_1 metaG | ecosystem: Environmental > Aquatic > Non-marine Saline and Alkaline > Hypersaline > Sediment... | reverse complement strand
CGTCGAGCGGCACGCGTAGCTGTAGGCCCAGTCGCCAAACGTCGCGCCCGCCTTCAAGTCGAGCACGTCAGCGGTCGTTTCAGGATACCAGGCTCGCACCCCGTCCAAGATCCCGGCAAACTCCGCTTCGATCTCCTCCGGCAAGAAGGTCCATTCGGAAACGAGGCTCCGGACAGCCGGCCAGTAGTAGGCATAGGTTGAGGAGATCTCCTCGTACGCGAGCTGCACCCAATCCGCCATGAGATAGCCGTAGGCGTAGCCCATCTCGTAGTGCGAGCCCCAGACGTGGAGGACGGTATAGCCCTGTCCGGCGACCAGCGCTTGGTCGAGAACACGGCCATTGACCGTCGGTCGGGCTTCCCTACCGGACGCGGCCCCGGTCGGCCCTTGCGCCGCCGGCGCGGCGCTGAGCAGGAGTAGGAGCATCGCCGCCAGAAGCCCACGTCCTGGAGCCGGACCCGGCCCGCCGCCCCGCGAACGCGATCCATCACACTCGAACCGACTCCGCCTCGACTGCGGATCATGGCGCATGAGACACCCCCCTAGGTCACGGGTCGGATGCCATTCTACCAGCCATCCGGGGCTGCGCACAGGGGCCGTCGCGAGACACGCGTGCCCTGCCTGACGTGGCACCGGGGGGTCTTCTCCCACCGGCTGCTCGACTTGCCGCTCAGGTCTTCACGCGAAGTCGCGCCCGGCTCGGGATGCGACGGAAATCAACCGCGCGCCGCGGTGCGCATCTGATATCATCACGCCATTCGACGTCCTGCCCCGCCTCAACCGAGGAGATCGCCATGCGCCGCTCACTCCTGATCTCGGCCGGCGTCCTGAGCGCTACCGCCATTGCGCTGCTGCTGCTGCTGCTGGTTCCACCCGCCGAACCGCCCGGCAAGGAGCGCTCTGGCGATCCGCCGCAGGAAGAAGAAACCGGCCCCGGCGGTCGCCCGAGCCTCAAATCGGCCGCCTGCGAAAAACCGGATGACTGGTTCTTTCGCCAGCGCGCCTTTCCGCTCGGACGAATTCCCGCCGCGGCGCGTGAACGCGGCTTTGCCCAAGCCCTGGCGCTCCAATCCGCGCACCGCGACGGAGCCACGTGGGTAGCGTCCGGACCGAGCAACATCGGCGGGCGCGTGACGGCCCTGGCAATTCATCCGCAGCAGCCCAACGTGATCTACGCGGGCGCCGCCGATGGCGGCGTGCTCAAGTCGAGCAATGGCGGCACGACCTGGGCCGCGGTGACCGATGGCTTCCCGTCGCTCTCGATCGGCGCGCTGGCCGTCGACCCGACCGCCCCCGACGTGATCTACGCCGGCACCGGGGAAGCCAACGCCGCCGGCGACACGTATGCGGGCAACGGAGTCTATGTCACGCGCGACGGCGGCCTGAGCTGGGAGTGGCTCGGACTGCCCGACTCCTACAAGATCGGGCGGATCGTCATCGACCCGCTCGACCCGGCCCGTCTCTATGTCGCCGTTCTCGGCGCGCTCTACTCGACCAACCCAGAGCGCGGCATCTACCGCAGCGACGACGGCGGCGCCACCTGGGAACGCTCGCTCTTCGTCAACGATTCGACCGGCGCGGTCGATGTCGTTATCGACCCGACCAATCCGCAGCGGCTCTACGCGGCCACCTGGGAGCGCATACGCCGTCCCAACGAGCGCCGCGTCGGCGGCCCGGGATCGGGCCTCTACCGCTCGCTCGACGGCGGCGATAGCTGGACCCGCCTGGACAACGGCCTGCCCCCGGCCGCCCCCGACGTTGGGCGCATCGGCCTCACGCTCTGCGCCAGCGCCCCGCACGTGCTCTACGCGATCTACGCCGATGATCCGGGGTACTTCCTGGGTGTCTACAAGTCGACCGACGGCGGCGACAGCTGGACGCAGGTCAATGATGGGGCGCTCAGCGGTCTCTACTCCTCTTTCGGCTGGTACTTCGGCAACATCCGCGTCGCCCCCTCGAATCCCGACTCGGTCTTTGTACTCGGCGTCCCGCTCTACCGCTCGGTCGACGGCGGATCGAGTTGGCAGAATGTCTCGGGCAGCACGCATGTTGACCACCACGCGCTCTACATCTTCCCCGGGGATGCGGAGCGCGTGGTCGATGGCAACGACGGCGGGGTCTACACAAGCCTCGACGGCGGGGGCAGCTGGGAGAAGCACTACAACTTGCCGATCAGTCAGTTCTACGCGATCACGGTCGATGCGCTCGCGCCCGAGCGGCTCTATGGCGGCACGCAAGACAACGGCACGCTGCGCACGCTGACCGGCGCACTGAATGATTGGGAGATGATCCTGGGCGGCGACGGATTCTACGTCAACGTCGACTACGCAGACAACGACATCATCTATGCCGAATCGCAGTGGGGCTGGCTCTACAAGTCGACCAACGGGGGCAGCAGCTTCTATGGCGCCACCAACGGGATTGCCGGCGGCGACCGTCGCAACTGGTCGACCCCGGTCGTGATGGATCCGCTCGATTCGCAGACGCTCTACTACGGCACCTATCGGCTCTACCGCACAACCAATGGCGCCGGCTCCTGGTCGCCGATCAGCGATGACCTGACGGGCGGCGCCGGCGGCGGATCACTCACCTATGGCACGATCACGACGGTGAGCGTTTCGCCGGTGGATACCGACTTGCTCTGGGTCGGCACGGACGACGGCCGCGTCTGGAAGACACCCAATGGCGGCGCGCACTGGTTCCGCGTCGACGACCCGCTACCCGAGCGCTGGGTTACACGCGTCGCCGCCGATCCGCTCGACGACTACGTCGCCTACGTCACGCTCTCCGGCTATCGGGAGGATAGCTTCCTGCCGCACGTCTTTCGCACCGCGAACGGTGGCGCGACCTGGAGTGACATCAGCGCCAATCTGCCCGAAATCCCGGTCAACGACATCGTGATCGACCCGGCGCAGCCCGCCCATCTCTTTGTCGCTACCGATGCCGGCGTCTATGCGAGCTTCGACACGGGCGGCGCCTGGTTCGCCCTCGGCGGCGCCTTGCCGAACAGCGCCGTGCATGACCTCCATCTCGATCCGACGACCCGTACGCTGATCGCCGGCACGCACGGGCGATCGATGTTCCGCCTTGATCTGGAGAGCTTGGCCGGGATCGAGGAGCCGCCTCAGCCGCGTGCCCCGCGCGCCCCGCTCGCCGTCGCCCCCAATCCGCTGCGCGCCGGGCAAGCGGCGACGATCACCTGGCGCGCGGGAGGCGGACTGGAAGGCACGACGGCCGGCGCGCTCGCCGCCGGAGCGCTGGACGCGGCCGAGATCTCCGCAATGGCGGAACTGCTCGTCCTCGATGCGCAAGGCCGGCTCGTGCGAAGGCTGCTTCCGGCTTCCGCAACTGGCTCCGGCACCGTGCAGTTCGCCTGGGACGGCCGCAGCGTCGCCGGAAGCGCTTTGCCGGCGGGGATCTACTTGCTGCGGTTAGAAGCGGGCGCGACGGTCGCCGCGGGACGGATCAGCCTCTTGCCCTAGCAGCGGATAATCCGCCCCGCAGCCCCGCATCGCGCGTGCGGCCAGCGACCGGCGTGCCATGGCGGCAGCAGGGCTACCGCAAGACCAAGGCCCGCTGCGTCGCGACGCGATCCCCCGCCTCGAGCCGGTAGAGATAGACACCGGCCGGAACCGGGCGGCCTGCTGCGTCGCGCCCATCCCAGCTCAAGCGGTGGGTTCCAGCGCCCTGCTCCATCCCGGCCAGCAGTGTCCGCACCACGCGCCCGCTCGGATCGTAGACGCGCAGCGTCGCCACAGCCGGCTCCGGCAGCTCGAAGCCGATCGTCGTCTGCACCCGGAAGGGGTTGGGCCGATTCGCCGCCAGCGCGAACCGCGCCGCAAGCGGCTCCTCGGCGACGTCGCTCGGGCCGGTCACCGCAACCAGGCGTTCGACGGGCAGGAAGTTCTGCGCGGTGACGGTGACATCGAGCATGCCCTCGGTGGCGGCATCGGGGTAGAAGACAACCTCTCCCGCGGCATCCGTCTCATCGACGAGATAGACCTCGTCATCCTTCATCAGGCAGACGCGGGCGCCCGCGACCGGTTGCGCATCGCCGTCGGCAACGGTGACGGCCAAGGTCGTCGGCCCGGTGGAAATCGAGCTCGCATGCGTGACGGCCAGCGTCTCCGGATCAGCGGTCCAGATCATCATCTCCGGATCGCCGAGCAGCGTCAGCTCGGTGAAGACGTAGCGTTCATGCTCGCTAGCAGGATGATAGCGGTTCTTGTGCTCGCTGAAGCACTCTCCGACACGGGTGACATTGTGCGTGAAGAGCGACTGGAAGAAGAGGCGGTCATACAGGTTCGAAAGCGTATTGCAGAAGCCGGGATTGTACCAGCCGTACTGGGAATTGCCGATGTAGGCGACCGTGCCGCCGTTCGGGTTCTTGCAGAACTCCTCGGCGATGCAGCTTGACTCATACTGCAGCGCCTTGCAGCCGGTCGAATACCAGACGGTCAGGTCGTCGCCATTCGTGAAGCCCTCGACGTCGAATTCGTAGAGATACGCGTCGTGGTTGACGCTGCCGACGCCGATGCTCGTGATGTCGCAGTGGTCGATATGGTTGACCAGGTTGAGGCCCGACTCGAAGACGGTCAGCACCTCGGTCTTGTGATCCGTCGCCTGGCTGTCATAGACGTGCGCGATCTCCCAATCGGCGGGGAAGTAGGCCGTCTCGACGTAGTCCTTGCACTCCTCGGCGGGCGTCTCCTCGTCGAGATCGAAGCCGAAAAGCCCGGCCTGCATCGCGTAGTCGGTCAGGGCCGGCGCCTTCTCGTAGGTCAGGACCTTGTCGGTGAAGATCCCCATGTAGTAGCTGTAGCGCCCGGTCGCCCGCCCGACATGGACCTCGATCGTCCAGTCGCCGTCATAGTCGGCGTAGAACGTGTCGTTGCCGACGCTGCCCGGATCGAGCGGCGTTGCGTACTGGTGGCAGGGCACCTTGTCGACATCGCCGCCGAGCAGGAAGTAGGTCGCCCCCCATTCGGCATGCGCATCCGCGATGAAGGCCTGGATCTTCTCCTGATTGGATCCGCTCGGGTACTCGCCATAGATCCAGGTCGTCGTCACGATCGTGGCCGGCACGCCCTTCTTGGTCTTCCAGTCGGCCAGATCCTGCAGCCCGCCGGCCAGATCGGCTGAGGTAATGACGACGTAGTCGTAATCGCCCGGCTCGAGGCTGCGCGACAGCCGCACCGCACCCGCTACCGGCTGCACGGCGCTGGGGTTGACGACCATCGACTCGATCCGCTCATGCAGCGCCTGCCGCTCCTTCTGACCCAGAGCGGTCGAGAGGTAGTCGCCGCAGACATAGCCCGGCTCGGTCTCGACCGCGATCGTCATCTGCTCGAGCAGCACCAGACGCTGCTCCGCCGGCAGGTAGCGCACGGGCCGCACGCTGACGATCGCCATGCTCTGTCCGGCGAGATCGGTCTGGCGGATCAGGTCGACGGCAGCGGCCGGATAGGCACCCGCCGCGCCGTAGTACGCCGGATCGGGAGCCACGAAGTCGGGTCGCAGACCGTTGGACGTGGGTACCGGTGGTTGGGCCGGATACGGATCGAAGCGGCCCGGCAGCGGCAGTTCGCGCGCGGAGACGAGCCGCGCGGCTACGGCCCGCTCACCGGGCGGGAGCGCGACGCGTACTTGCCGCATCGGAAGCGCCGGCGCCCCGACCTGAGCAAGCGGCTGCCCGTTTGCCAGGAGCACGAGATCGTAGCCAGAGAGCTCATCGAAGCGCAGGTCGTCCAGCGAGGTCGTCAACTCGGCGGTAACGACGTCGGCCCGCGCTCCACCCGCGGCCAGCATGAGCACCGTCAAGAGAAGCGCATACCCGGCTGTGCGGCGTTTGCCCTGAGATTGCGATTCCATCATCTTTCACCTCTTCAAGTCCGTGGACCCATCCCTGCCGCGCGGCCTGCGACCCGGCGCCGCGGCGGCGATCCATCCCGCGCTCCATCCAGTATAGCACTCCGCGCAGCCATCTGAGGTCCCTGGGTTGCCATCCGCTCTAGGGAACAGGACACCCAACTGATTGATGCGAAGCAAGTTGACACGGTTCTCGGTACGGGGCGCGCTGGCAAGGCCGGCTCAAGGAGGGCATCCTGATTGCGTTTGCGGGTCGGGGAGGGGCGTGCGTGGAACGCACAAGACAACGGGGGATCCGCCGCAAGGCGAATCCCCCGTCGAGGGAACTGGTCGTCCTTGGAGTCTAGAGCTCCAGCACAACGATGTTGCCGATCGAGGTTGTCTGCCCCTGCAGCACGGTGATCGGAGTGAAGGTGAACGCGGGCCAGATCCCCGTGCCGTAGAAGCCGAAGAGGTCAAAGGCGTTGTAGGTCCCGCTGTTATCCATGTCTTTCCAGAGGTCGAGGTAGTAGGTCCCGGGCGCAAGATTCGTGAACGTGAAGGTAACCGAATACTCCGAGCCCTGGGCCGTAACCGTCTGCACCGGGCGGTCGGCATTCCAGTCGTCGAAGCTCGAGTAAACCGCCACACGCGAGTTGCGCAAGTCGGCCTGCACGCCAGCAGCAACCGAAGCCGAGCCGCTAATCCCGGTGGCCCCCTGCTGCACGGTTAGCGACCCCGAACTCGTCGCCGAACCCCCACGCCCGTCGGTCACCGTCACCGACACCGAGTAGGCGCCGGGCGACGAAGGCGACGTCCAGCTCACCGAAGCGCCGGTGCCGCTGATCGAGCCGCCATTGGGCGTGTAGCTGTAGTTGAGCTGATCGTTGTCCTGGTCGGTCGCCGTCACCGTCACCGTGACCGCCCCGCCCGCCGTGACCGTCGCAGGATTGACCGTCACCGCCGAGATGACCGGATCATGGTTGGTCGGCTGTGTGCCGCCGTCATCGTCGTCATCGCCGCAACCCACCATCACGATCGGCAGCGCCAGCACGAGTGCGAAGACACCCCCCCAAACCCCCACTCTGCGCAAGAAACCCATGATACATACCCTCCTACTGAAGACTTCGGCGGTTCCATACCGCCCAGTCTCGCCCCGACCGCATCGACTGCGGCCGCGCAACCCCTAGACTCATCGACAAACAGAGCGCGATCCCGAGAGAAAATGCCATTCCTGCCCCCGGGGTCAAGCGCAAAAGACTTGACTCCTAGGGACTTGCGGCCCTTTCTGACAGACGCGTGGCGAGCGAATCGAGGCGTGCCGCCACGTCTGGGAGCAGCGGATGCTCCGGAGCAAGCTCACGGGCCCGCTCGATAGCCGCCCGCGCACCTGCAACTTCTTGAAAAACAATCGAATCCGGCGGTGCTTCGCGAGCGGCTGCGTCGGGAGGCGCCGCGCTCGGGTCGGGGCCGGCGGCCAGGCGGCGCAGAATGCGCTCGGCCTGCATCAGATGCGCGTGCGGCAGGGCCGTGCCTCCGAGGGTCTCGATCTCAAGATCCTGCGGGCGGACCTGATCGGCCCGCCGGATCGCCTCGAGCGCCGCCCGCATTTCGTCGCGCGCGTGGTGGAGCATGCTCTCGAGCAAATGCCGGCGCGCACGCTGGGCGCGCTCAGCGCGCGCTAGGAAGCCGGCTGACGCGCTCTCCTCCCGGGCTGCCGGAGGCAGCAGCCCCGTCAGCTCGGGCGGCCGGGCAAGGAGGAACTCGAGATTCTCGATGCGCGTGTTGCGCCCGTAGGAACGCGCCTCGGAGAACTCGAGCCGCGGCCGGTCGTCGGCATTGAGCACCGGCGGCGGAGGGATACGGGCGATCGTCGCCGTGTCGAGCGCCAAACAGGCGAGCAGCTTGGCTGCGGAATCGATGCCGACCCGCGCCAGCTCCGCACCGGGAGTCGGCACGTCAGACACAACGGCCGCCTCCTGCGGGTCGCGCACGCCTTCTCCCGCCAGGCGCGCACGCACGCGCTCCGGGTCGAAGACGAGCGCGTTCGGACTGCCGACCAGGACGCCGTGGGCCACCGCCAGGAAGGCGGCGCTGTGTGGAAAGGCATCGGCAAAGGTCGCCATCAGCAGCCGGAAGTCGTCGTTCGACAGCTGGTGGAGCGGCAGATACTGGACCATCACACCGTGCGGTGAAAGGCGGGAGCGACAGAGCTCGTAGTACTCGCGCGTGTAGAGCGCCGGGCTGCCAAAGGCGGGATGGATCGGATCGCAGGTGATGACATCGTAGCGGCGATCGAGCGCGGACAGATAGGCGCGCCCGTCGTCAACGACGGTGCGCACACGCGGGTCGGTGAGCACGTCGTGGTTGTAGGCGGAAAACAGCCCGGCGACATCGAAGACGCCGGGGATGATCTCGACGCAGGCGATCTCGCGAAACGGGTGCGCGGCGACCGCCGCCGGCGTCGTGCCCATGCCGAAACCGATCACGAGCGCGCGCTCGCGCTTCCCTGCCAGGAGCGCCGGCAGGTGCCCGAGCAGGGCCACGGTCTGCTGGCTTTCGAATGATGTGTCGACGGCGAAGGTGCCGTTGGTGAAGAGCCGCAAATGGCCGGTTTCGAGGTCCTCGACGGCGATCACCGAGGCGCCGATCCCCTCCTCGTAGTGGAGCACCCGCACGCGCTCGCGATCGGCAATCTTGCCGAGATAGAATTGACCCGCGTGCGAGCGGCCGACGAGCAGGGCGATCAGGATCGCCGCCCCGGCCAGCGCCAGTCGCCACCCAAGGCGCAGCGGCGCTTGGCGCACGAAGAGCACCGTGCCGAGCAGGAGCAGCGCGGCGGCCGCCACGGCGACCGTGCCCTGGGTGCCGAGGGTCGGGATCAGGAGGAAGCCGGCGGCGAGACTGCCCGCCACGCCACCGATCGTGTTGACCGCATAGACCTCCCCCGCGGCACGGGCGGTCGCATCGCCGTCCGTGCCGCTCGCGCCGCGGGCGGCGACGAGCAGCGGGAAGAGCAGACCGGAGAGGAAGGCGGGCACAAACATCACGGCCGCCGCGACGCCGAGCCGCGCAAAGACCATGCCGGTCCAGGTGCCGCCGCCAAAGAGGTCGGCCACGGCGCTCAGGATCCGCACGCCGGAGAAGATCAGTGGGATCGTGGCCACGGTGGCGACACCCATTGCCATCAGCAGCGCAGGGATCCAGCGCCGCGCCCGCGCGCCACGCCCGGAGGCGGCCAGGCCACCGCCGGCAATCCCGCATAGGAAGGCGACGAGCATGATCGTGACCGAGTAGATCGTGCCCGCGACCGAAAGCCGCAGGACGCGGCTCCAGACGACCTCGCCTGCGAGCGCGGTGAATCCGGTCAGAAAGACCGCCACCAGAACTGCCGCCGGTGGCAACGAGAAACCCGTTCTCCGGCCCGCGCTCGGGGTCCCGGTCTGCCGGGCCGCGGTCAGGCTGCGGTCCGCCCCCCGGGCGCGCGGCTCCTCGAGCACCCCCACCCGGCGCCGACCGGCCAGCACGAGCAGGGCCGAGACGACATTCAGCCCGCAGGCAATCCAGAGCGTCTGCGCAAGCCCGAAGCGCGCGAGCAACCAGAAGCCGGCGGCCGTCACGCCGAGGACGGCTCCGAACGTGTTGATCCCGTAGAGCGTCCCGATTGCACCGCGCCAGGCTTCATGGCGCGTGCGGCGCGCGGCGCCGACGAGCACCGGAAACGTCGCCCCCATCAGCAGGGTCGGCGCGACCAACACGGCCAGCGCGAGCAACAGGCGCAGGAGGACGGCCGTCGGCTCGGGACCGTCGATCCCGTACTGGGTCGCGTAGAGCGCCTCCGCCCCTCGGATCCCGAGCGGGACGAGGCGCGAAAGCAGCGCGATCCCGATCTCGAGCAAGGCGAACAGCACGAGCGGGTGCCAACGGCGGCGGGCGTTCCACCGTGGCACGATTGCCGCACCGAGCGCGAGGCCGCCCATGAAGGCTGCCAGCACCGTGCTGACGGCCGCGGTCGAGGAGCCGAAGGCGAGTTCGATCAGCCGGATCCAGGAGAGCTGATAGATCAGCGCCGAAGTACCGGAGAAGAAGAAGGCGATCAGGATGAGGATCACGAGCTGGGCACCTCCATCGGGCGATCCGCCGTGCGCGCAGAGGATTGGGCGGCCGGATCTGATTGTACCCCTGTCTCCATGGCCCGGCCAAGGCCTGAGCCCTGCCCGGCGCAATGAGGGGCAGGGTGCGATCCTCTGAGGATCCGGGCAATGAAGCTTGTTTGGAGGGAGTGCATGAATAGTATCTGCGCGCAGCGGTAGCAAGGGGTGCGGTCGAGCCATCGACGCGAGTCGCCACGGGGAGGGAAAGCATGGCGATTGCCTATGGTGCTCCTCTGGAGCGCGGTTTCATCAGAATGAGGAAAGCGCTTTTCAGCCCGTTCGATCTCGGCAAGTGGTTCACGATCGGATTCACCGCATTCCTCGCCGAGATCGTCAATTCCCGCAACGGGGGCGGCGGCGGAGGGGGTGGCGACTCACCGATTCACGGCCGCAGTCACTGGGACTGGGGCGATCTGGCCTCTATCCCCGGCGTTGCTCTGGACTGGATCCGAGACCATCCAGGGTGGTTCCTGCTCGGGGGCCTCGCACTGGTGGCGATCCTTGCGGTCGTCGTCGCCCTTACCTGGGTCAGTTCGCGCGGCAAGTTCATGTTCCTCTGCAACGTGGCCCGCGATGAATCCAAGGTTGCCAGGCCATGGAAAGACTATCGGCAAGAGGGGAACTCGCTCTTCCTCTGGCGCTTGGTCTTTGGACTGATCTGCCTCGTCCCGATTCTCCTGCTCTTTGGATCTGTCCTCCATCTGGTCGTCACGCTCGACCACGGCGGCCATCCGACCGGTGTGGGGGTGCTGGGGATCATCGCTGCGATTCTCGCCGGCGTGAGCCTGTTTGCCGTGATCGGCTTCATTGACCTCATGCTGGATAGCTTCGTGGTGCCGATCATGTACAAGCACCGACTGGGGGCGGTGCCGGCGTGGAAACGGTTTCTCTCCCTGTTCTTCCGCCACCCTTGGCATTTCGTGCTCTACGGTTTGATGGTCCTGGTACTGCATATTCTGGTGACTGCAGTTGTCTTCGTGCTGGGATTGCTCACGTGCTGCATCGGGTTCCTGCTGCTGATCCTCCCCTACATCGGGTCCGTGCTCATGCTTCCCGTCTCCTACACACTGCGTGCATTCAGTATCGAGTACCTTGGGCAGTTCGGCACGGAGTACGACGTGTTCGGCGCACCTCCCGAACCGGGAGAGGCAGGGGGATCGCGTTAGGTTGCATTGGGGGGCGCATCGGGTGGGCTTCGATTTGGCCATTCCCGGTCCAGGTCGTCATGGACGTAGAATCAGGCAGGTAAGGGCGTGACCCGCATCCTCTCACAGACACCACCGCAGCAGAGCGGGCCGAGAACGCGCTTCCTGGTGGTGAAGCGACTTCCCGGAGAGCGCAGGAGCGCAAGACTGCTTCTTGCGGCGGCATCAATCCTGATCCTGCTCTTGCTGTTGCTAGTGGATCCGCAGAGCAATCACCTGCCTGCATGCCGCTTCCATGCGTTGACCGGCCACAGCTGCCCAAGCTGCGGACTGACCCGATCCTTCTTCGCCTTGCGGCACTTCGATGTCGGAGCGGCCTTCGGCTTTCACCCTTTGGGTCCGATCGTCTGCCTTGCGCTGCTCGCCGGCACGCTGAAGTCGCTCATCGAAGGTCTTTCCGGGAGAGGATGGGGCCTGGCAATAGAGTGGCGGTCGCGGAGGACCTTCTCCGGCCTGATCCTCGGCCTCTGGGTCTGCCTCTGGCTGTCCGTCTGGGGCGTGAGGTTGAATGCCGAAAGAAGGGCTCAGCAGCAACCGGCAGCCGCCGCGTGCGACGTGGCCTCCGCCCAGTCTCGGGCCTCTGAGTACTGCGCCGGGGAGCGTTTCCTCGGGTGCGTGGAATGCCTGCGCGCAGGGACGCTGCTCGAAGTGCCCAGCCTGTAGACCGCCCTACGGCGGCTCAAGTGTAAGTGTGACGTAGATTAAGCCCTTCGATCCGCAGACCGAAGGGCTCTCTTTCTCGTCCTGCGGGGCCGATGACGACGTTACAGGAACTCGGAAGCGGGTTGCCCAGGGCTTGCGGGAGGCTCTCGAGCATCCAGATTCTCCCGCTTCCATGAAATGCTTCCCATGGGTTTCCTGACTGACTGCATCTCCAAAACCGCCACGCTTCCTCTGTGCCTAGGCTCACTCCCGTGAGAGCGCAGCATGGCCGTCGAAGGCCCAGCCGTATCGCCGAGGGCCACATCGATGTGATTTCGTGAATATGGGCAATTACACCCACTGCCACTGACCTGCAGCCTGGCGTTCATTCACAGCCACATGAGAATCCGCTTGACTGGCAGCCGGGCTCTTTTGATTATGGGTCGCACAATTCCAAAATGAGGCGCAAAATGGAATCAGTCGGCCGCTTCTTCGACGCTCCCCGCAGCAGCTTCTTCCTCTTCGGCCCCCGCGGAACCGGGAAGTCGACGCTGGTGAGACAGGGCTTCGCGCGCGCGCTCTACATCGACCTGCTCCAGCCGGACACCTTTCGCACCTTCTCCGCCAGCCCGGAACGAATGCGCGAACGACTCCTAGCAGACCCGGGCATTGCCGAAGTGATCATCGATGAAATCCAGAAGGTGCCCGAACTCCTTGATCTTGTGCACAGCCTCATCGAGGAGAAACGCGGGTGGCGGTTCATACTGACCGGATCGAGTGCACGAAAACTGAAGCGTGCCGGTGTCGATTTGTTGGCGGGGCGTGCGCGGCTGTGCTCACTGCATCCTTTCATCGCCGCTGAGCTCGGCGGCCTGTTCGATCTGGAGAGGGCACTGCAGATCGGATTGCTCCCGATCGTCCTCGATTCCCCTGAGCCGGTGCAGGTCCTGAGAACCTATGCTGCACTCTATTTGCGTGAGGAAGTACAGAGCGAGGGCCTGGTTCGCAATATTGGCAATTTCTCCAGGTTTCTAGAGGCGGTGAGCTTCTCCCATGCCTCGCTTCTGAATGTCAGCAGTGTCGCCCGCGAGTGCGAGGTGGAGCGCAAGGTGGTCGATGGGTACATCGGCATTCTCGAGGATCTGCTACTGGCCTACCGCGTCAATGTCTTCACGAAGCGTGCTCGTCGAGCTCTGGTTTCACACCCGAAGTTCTATCTCTTCGACGCGGGTGTGTACCGATCCTTGAGACCCAGAGGCCCCCTCGATCGCCCAGAGGAGATTGAGGGGCATGCCCTAGAGGGGTTGGTGGGCCAGCACCTCCGCGCCTGGATCGCTTATTCAGACGACGATTGGTCCCTGAGTTTCTGGAGGACCCGGTCAGGAGTTGAGGTTGACTTCGTGGTTTACGGCCCGGGAGGACTATTCGCGATCGAGGTCAAGAACTCGGCGCGTATCCGGCCGCAGGATCTCAGATCGCTGAAGGCTTTCAAGCAGGACTACCCCGAGAGCCGGACCTATCTGCTCTATCGAGGCGCCGATCGTCTAAGGAAAGGAGACATACTCTGCCTGCCGTCCCACGAGTTTCTCCTCCAACTCCGACCAGGTCGTGGTCTGGATGAGGGTCTGTAGGACGAGTGGAGAGCGCATCCTGCCGGACGCATCAGAATGCCCTCCGACCTCGCGATCGAAGGGCTTTCAATGGCTGCGGGGCCGACGAGATTTGAACTCGCGACCTCTGGCTTGACAGGCCAGCGTTCTAACCAGGCTGAACTACGACCCCGACTCAGAAGGCACGAACAAAGAGGGTACGCGAGCGTCCCCCGGCTGTCAATCCGAAAGCCGCCGCGGCGGCGGAATCGGTCACCACCAGCGCGCGAACTCGATCCCGCGGTAGTAGTGGCGCAGGATCTGCGGGGCGGTTGCCCCCTGCCGGGCGAGCTCTTGCGCCCCGTATTGACACAGCCCGACGCCGTGGCCGTAGCCGATCCCCTCGAGCGTGATCCAGCACTCGCCTCCGGCCGCGTGGCGGGACGGGCGCGCGAAGAGCGTGCTCCGCAGCGGGCGGCCGTCGGGCCGACGCAGGAGCCAGCGAATCCGGTCGCCCTCGACCCGGAAGCGGCCGGTCGTCGTCACGACCTCCAGCACCTCGACCCGGCCCGAGGGCGAGCGACGGCGCACTTCGAGATCGCGCAACCGGCCCAGAGCCCGCCCGCGGGCCGCCGGTGCCTCTTCGGGCAGGCGCTGCAGCACAGAGGCGGCAAACGCCGCGCACGACCAGCGCTCCTTCCAGCGGCTGTGGGGGCTTGCTTCGCAGTAGGGTCGCCCCCCCGCCTCCCGATCGCGTACGGGGCGTAAATAGGGAAAGCGCTCCTTGTGCCAGACATGCTCGGCCGCCTCGGTCTGCCCCCCGCAGGTCGAGCTGTAGT
>Ga0180435_10004176_pt1 | contig 14276 bp, 8 predicted proteins | sample SS_ome_3_FD_132467 | JGI IMG/M metagenome (GOLD analysis project Ga0180435, IMG submission 132467) | Hypersaline lake sediment archaeal communities from the Salton Sea, California, USA - SS_3_S_1 metaG | ecosystem: Environmental > Aquatic > Non-marine Saline and Alkaline > Hypersaline > Sediment... | reverse complement strand
CAGGAGCAGGCCGGCGGTAACCTCATCAAAATTTGGGTGTATATTCCCTGGTATCAAAAATACAGTGATGTCGGGGGTATATCTGTGCAAAACCCGGTAAAGGGCGAGTGGGCCGGCACCTGGCTGTTTTCTCAATACGGCGGTTATTTGCAGGGCGGCGGCGGCGACGTATTTGTCCTGGCTATGGCCAATGTATCGGTGCATAAATTTGGACCGCAGCCCGCGGAACGGACCGCACCGCCGCCCCCCACCGAGGCCGACCTCATCGCTCAGGGCTACCTCACCGCTGATGGCCGGGTCGCGCCCAACCACACCTTTGTGCTCTTTTATATGGGTGATTATGATTTGGCTCACCCGGTGGCCGTGTTACTGGCCAACTACGCCGGGCAGGCCGGCACGCCGTGGCTGGACGCTCGGCGGGGAGAAATTCCGTTGGCCTGGGGCTTTAACCCGGCGCTGGTAGAGGACATCCCCGGCATTATGGCTTATTTGTACGCCACCCAAACTGACACCGACTATTTTGTGGGAGCCAACAGCGGCGCGGGCTATATCAACCCGGACGGATTGTCGGAGATAGGATTGTTGCGCTGGTTATGGCGCAGTCGCCGGTTTTACCGGCCCTATGGATATGATGTGCAGGGATTTTTGTTGAACGGCGAGGGGGCGGCAATGTCGCAGCGGCGACTGGATGGTTTCAGCCTGATTGCGCCGGGGGGCATCGTTACCCCCGATTTTGAGACGGATGAACCGTGGCCCCGCCTCCAGTGGGGCACGCCGCTCACCGCGGTGGCCTCGGAGGCGCTGGCCGGCACGCCTGATGACGCGGCCCAGGCGGTTCATACCGTGTACCGGCGCACGGTACTGGACGAAGGCCGACCACCCTTTTTGGTGTTTCGGACTGCGTTCCAATCGCCAACGCTGCTATGGGGGGTACGCGACCGCATCCAGGCCCAGGACGCCGCCGGGGAAATCCTGGCTGATGACGACTCGGTGCTGCATCCGAATTACACCGTGGTTGACCCGTACACCTTTTTCTTTTTGCTGGAACGGCAGCTGAGAGGAGCGAATGGCAAATAGTGACTTACGGGCCACTAATCGCCATCGGCTAGATCAAGTAAAATGTAGACATTTTCGGCCGCGGTTCGCCCCTTGATGGTCATCGGCCCCAAATCTTTGACCACGGCGTCATCCTTGATCGCGTTGTAAACCGCCTGGCTGAGCAAAATCTGTCCCCCGCCGGCGTTTTCCTGCAACCGTTTGGCTACGTTCACCGTATCGCCAATAGCGGTATAGTTCATTTGTTGGGCTGTACCAATATTGCCGACGACGGCCGGCCCCACATGCACCCCAATCCCAAAGGTTAGAGGCTGATGGCGAGGGGCGGCAGTTAAGCTGTGTTCAATAATAGTGCGCTGCATCGTCAGGGCGGCCTGCACGGCCCGGCGAATGTGGTCTGGTTGCGATAGCGGCGCATTAAACATTGCCATCACCGCATCCCCCATAAACTTATCCAGCGTGCCCTCCTGCCCCATAATGGCATGAACTGCCATCGCAAAATATTGATTCAGAACCTCCACCAGCTGTTCCGGCGGCTGATGTTCGCTGAATGTGGTAAAGCCCCGAATATCGGCAAAAAGAATGCTGACCTCTTGCCGTTTGCCACCCAGGGCTAAATCTTCCCGCCCTTCAACCAGCCGTTCAACCACCGCCGGGTTAACGTAGCGCTGGAACATTTCTCGGATGGCCTGTTTTTCCTGCTCCTGGGCCTGTTTGCGGGCCTCAAAAAAGCAGGCTTTTCTGAGGGCTACTGCGGCCTGGTTTGCCAAAATAGACAGGATATATTGGTGAGTATCAGTGAAAAGGTGAGGTTTGGCGCCGTAAACGGTCAGGGCGCCCAGTTTTTGATGGTGTTGATGGTCAACCAGGGGCAGGGCCAAAAGCGACTGGATTTGAACATCGGCCAGGTGGGGCAGCAGGGTGGTGGCCGAAACGTCGGGAACAGAAATGGCTTCGCCGGTTTCAACGGTTCGACCCACAAGTTCTTTCAGGTCGTGTCCCAAATGGTTGGACCGCAGGGGGGCGTGGCCGGCATAAACTTCCGGCAGCAGGTTATGCGCCGATTGGCCGGGAAAGTGCATGATGCAGCCGGTTGCTTCGGGGATAAGGTCCAGCACGGCGTGATTGGTCAGGTCCAGCACCGATTTGGTATCCAGATTGTGCATCAGGCGCAGCCCCACATCATGTAGAATTTCCATTGCTTCCAGTTGCTGGGCGTAAATGTGGGAAAATTTCTTGTTAAAGTCCAGGTCAAGTTCAACCTGTTTGCGTTCAGCAATTTCTTTTTGGGCCTGTTCATAGAGTCGGGCATTTTCTATAGCAATGGCCGCGGGGGCCGCCAGGGCGGAGAGCAGGCGAATATCTTTTTGGTCAAAAATGGTGTCTTTTTTGTTCATGGCCGTGATAGCCCCGGTGATACGGCCTTTGGCTTCCAGGGGGACACACAAAATTGATTCGGTGGTGAAGCCGCTCTGACGGTCGAACTGGGACAGAAAACGGGAGTCATTCTTGGTATCGTTGACCACTAACGACTCGCCGTGGGCCACAACCCAGCCGGTAATACCCTGCCCGACGGGCAATTCTTTGTCGCGAATAAATTTGGCACCTGCCCCGGAGGCTGCGGCGTAATACAGATTGGCTTCGTCTTCGCGATGTAACACCACAGAGGTAGCAGCGACATTAAGCAGGCGGGTGGTCAGGTCGGTGATGATGCCGAGCATTTCCGGCAGATTCAGGGTTGAGGTGATAACCTGGCTGATGGTGTTCAGGGCGGTCAACTCGTCAACCCGCTGGTGGACTTCGTCGTACAGGCGGGCGTTTTCCAGCACCCCGGCTGCCTGGCTGGCCATGAGTTGGGCCAACGAAATTTCCTGCTCGGACAGAGTATGGGAATAGTGGGGGATCATCACGGCCAGCCCCACGATTTCACCTTGAAATATCATGGGCAGAAAGTAATAACAGGTGGGAGTCTGGACCGTTGTTGGCTCGACACTTACTTTGCGAATCAGGCCGTCTGACAGTGTTTTTTGGGCCGTCGAGTTGGTATCAAACGATAAATTTGCAGTGGATGTGTCCGCGGGGAGCGTTGCCTCCCAATGTTGGGTTAGTGCGATTAAGGAGCCGGTCGTGTGGTTCCATTCAAAGATAATGCATCCGGCCAGTTTAAGCAGCGCGGCCGTTTGTTGGGTAACGGTCTGCAAAACGTGGTTCGGTTCCTGGCTGGCGTTGAAATCAGGATAAGCCGGATGGGTTATCACCTCTTCCTGCCAGACAGGCACGGTTGGTGGACGGCCATTGCCGAGGCGGGCAACGGTGGTATTTTTAGGGAGAACATGTTCGTAGTTCGACATGAATTTACCGGGTTGCGGTCATGAAAAAACTGCTTCCCCTGACCGAAAGAAGCAGTTGTTGGTTACTGCGGTTGAGTCAAGATTCCGGATGGGAAAGTTAAGGTGCCAAACGCGCAAAATTGCACTTTACGCTATTTTTAGGGGGACGTCCCATATTTTAGGAAATTGGGACAAGCAGGGGGGATTCGGGGGGTATCCCCCCGCTCCCCCCTGTGCTTACCCATACCCTATTTTTAGGATACCGGAAAAACAGGTAAATATAAAGGGAGAGAAGTCACCCAAAATTGGGGACAAAAGTACATGGCTGCTTTCCCTTTAGTCTATCGCAGCCTGTATTAGCGGCGTTTCCACCATACTACCAGCCCGGTTGAAAATACAACCAGAGGCAGTACAATGACCGTGCTGACAAATATCAGGTTTAACTGCGGTGGGGTCAGCAGCAGGCCGCGATCCTGGGGAGGTTTGGCCCGGATGGCAATCAGAGATTCATCCTCGGCCAGCCAGTTGACGGCATTGATGAACAAGGCCCCGTTGGCAGTGTGGGGCGACAGGTTCTGATTGGTGACAAAATCGGTATCGCCAAATAGCACCAGCCGGCTGTTGGTCTGGCTGTCTTCGGCGGCAATGGCCAGGTGATGGGGGCCGGGAAAATCGGAGGCTGTATCGAACAGTGGCTCGGCGGTTGGTTGGTCGGTTTCGGCCCAACTGCCGGAACTGGTGGCAATCAGCGGCATAATTGATTTTGAGGTGTTGGCCAGAGGGGTCATCATAATGGGGCGGGCCAGCGGAAAATAGGATTCCAGGCCGTTCAGGTCGCGGGTTATTTCATGGTAGGCATAGTGGGTCACCATGGGGGTCACAAGCTGGGGCGTGAATCCGTCCGAACCGAGGGTAATCCGGGCATGCTTCATATCTTCAACAATAAAATAATCTGGCAGTGACAGCCCATAGCCTTGTACTATTGGGGGGGCGGGGACCGGCTCCTGCGGGTTGACCAGTATCATCAATCTACCGCCGGAGGCCATCCAATTAACCAGCAGATCAGTTTCTGCCGGAGAAAGGCTCTGCTGCGCACCGGCAATAATAACCACAGAGGCGTCACTGGGAATATCGTTGGAGGCCATATCAAGGTCAGCCACCCGGTAATTTTCCTGTTCCAGGGTATGTTTGAGGCGGCTTAGCCCTTCTGGCTCGTCATTGGCCGGTTGGTGTTCACCATGACCACTGAGAAAGTAGACCACGTACTGCATGTGGTTGGTCACATGCATCAGACCGCCGGTGAGGGCCTGCTCGGTTACGCTATCTGCCTGGTAGCGATGGTCGCCGCTGGTAAAAAGGACGCCGTAATTTTGCAGTTCATAGCTGCGGGCCAGGGCCGGATTAGCATCAGGGTCATGGATTTCGTAGGAGAGGTAGGGGGTGTGATGATTATAACGCTCCAGTAGTTGGCCGATGCGCCGGATGCGCGGGTCACCCGGTTTAAAAAAGCCGATAACCTGGACCGGTTCGTCAATGTCTTCCAGAACGGCAATCGTTTCCGGCGACAGTGTAAACAGGTCGGTTTCGGTCAGGTCTATTTCATAATCATACTTGGCGCTGATAAAGTTTATTAACGCCAAAATTGCCAGAAAGGCGACGCTGGTAATGTAGGCGTGGTGCCGGTATCTGTCAGATTGCCCGGTCAGAGCTGTCTGGACCGCGTCGGGCCGGGCCATTACCGCGGTTAGCAACAAAATTACACCCAGGCTGGCACCAATTTGGCTGTGGAAACTCCAGCTTTTTTCAACAGAATTGATAATGCCGCTGACAATCAACAAAATTATCCCGGCAAGGGCCATGAGCCATGCCAGCGAGCGAAGGGCGCGTTCCACGGTAGTACGGGGCGGGATATTCATCAATGCCACCTCCGCAGTTCGAGAACGCGCGTGGTCAGAAACAAGGCGGCAACGGTGATGCTGATGAAGTAGATGATGTCGGTCACGTTGATGAGACCCACCATAAAATAGGTTAGATGTTCCTGGATGGTCAGGTATCCAAAGCCTGCACCGGGCGTATCGGTATAGGGCAGGCCCAGACTGCCAATAATCCAAACCGCGGCCACCGTAACAATTGTGGCCGTAGCCGCGACGAATTGGTTGGCCGCAATAGCCGAGGCCAGCAATCCAATACTGAGCAACATTGCCGCCAGCAGAATCAGGCCCATATAGCCCACAATAATGGCCGGCAGGTAGGGGGATCCGAACCAGGTTAAGATAAATACGTACAAAGCGGTGGGCGTCAATATCGCCAAAAAGAACAGAAAGGCGGCCATAAATTTGCCCACCACAATTTCAGCGTTTCGGATGGGCAGGGTAAACAGCAGCTCCAGTGTACCGGATTGCGTTTCTGCGGCCAGCAGCCGCATCGTCAGAATGGGGGCCAGCAGCAACAACATCACTGCCATAATGCTGAAAACTTGCCCCAGACCGGCCTGACCATCAACCGCAACGGTAAAATAGAAAAATAAGCCGGTAACAAACAAGAAAATCGCGCCGGCTACATAGGCAATGGGTGATAAAAAAAAAGTGGTCAGCTCGCGCCGGGTAATAATGACGATATTCAACCCTGTTTCTCCGATTCGCCGGTTAGTTCCAAAAAAACATCCTCCAGACTGGCGTCAATGGCCCGCAGCTCCAGCAGGCCCCATCCCTGTTGCACCACCAATTCTGCTACCATCGTTCGACATTCGGAGTCGGCAATGAATTCAATTTCAAAGACGTTGTTCTGAATTTTCTGAACCCGGGCTACGGGCGGTAACGCCTGTAACATATCTAACGCCTGTGGTGGCGTATGTTGAGTTTGCAGCCGAATCCGTTCTCCGCCTTCCAGACGGGCTATGAGGCGGGCCGGGGTATCTTCGGCTACAATCCGGCCTTTGTTGATGATTAACACCCGGTTGCAAAGCTGTTCCACTTCAGACAAAATATTGGTACTGAGGATAACGGTATGTTCGCCGCTGAGGTCTCGAATGAATCGGCGGATATCCATAATCTGTTTGGGGTCCAGGCCCAGGGTCGGCTCATCCAAAATTACCACCGCCGGATTGTGCAAGATAGCCTGGGCAATTCCTACCCGCCGCCGGATGCCCCGGGGCAATTTGCCGATTCGCGTCCCGGCCCACGCCTCCAGGTCCACCTGCTCCAAAGTCCGGCTGATACGCTTATCGGCCGGCGATACCTGGCGCAGCGCGGCCGCGTAATCCAGATACTCCCGAACAGTCATATCGAGATAAAGCGGCACCGATTCCGGGAGATAACCGATTTGCCGGCGAACTTCCAGGCTGTGGGTAAATACATCATAACCGTCCACCTTAACGATGCCCGCTGAGGGGGGCGTAAAGGCGGTGAGGATGCGCATAGTTGTGGTTTTACCGGCTCCGTTTGGACCCAGAAACCCCAGAATTTCTCTCCGGTCGACATGAAAACTTACATCGTTCAGCGCCATTTTAGGGCCGTAATATTTGGTCAGATTTTGGACGTTTATCATCGAGGTGTCTTTGGCAAACCATTACCAATAATTCCAGTTGCCACCTGGATATTCAACCACATCCGATCCGAAAACGGTTGATTTTCCGGTTGTTGGTCAGCAAGGCGGCAACCCGGATTAACAATAAATAACGGGCGCAGCCTATCGAAAAGTTATTTTTGGGCCACGTCCCGCTTTTAAAATAGTACGAGGTTGAGATTAAAGTAAGATTAAATGAATTGTACCCATAAGTACAAACTAATTTGACAATCAAAAGTATCTCATTTAAAATCGGGCGGGCGATATAAAAGGCAGTCTAATAGAAGAACAGACTTACTGGCAAGAAGCATCGAAGCTCTAGTCTGCGTTACACTGTAACACACCGAGCTTCTTTTTTTGTGTATCGTCTACTCTGCCACATTATAGCAATGTCACATTAAGCTTTTTTCAAAAATTCATACGGAGGAGATAATCCATGAAACGAGTAGTTGTAACTCTGCTGGCTCTTATGCTTATGTTGATGGTGGCGCCGGCAGCATTAGCCGCGCCTGCCTCTCAAGAAGCGCGAATAGGCCTGCCCCTGGTCTGGTGGTTGGCCCCGATTGGTTCTATTATAGCCCTGGCTTACGCCTGGTACTTCTTCAAATCGGTGATGGCGGTTGATGAAGGGACCGACACCATGCGAGAAATTGCCCAGGCTGTACGCGAAGGGGCCATGGCTTACCTGAAACGGCAATACAGAGTGGTGGTTATCATTTTTGCTGTTTTGTTTGTCATCTTTCTGATTATGTCCTTCTTTGGCGTACAGAATTCAGTGGTCCCCTACGCCTTTTTAACCGGCGGATTTTTCTCCGGTTTATGTGGTTTCTTTGGCATGAAAACCGCTACCAATGCCTCGGCTCGAACCACCAACGCCGCCCGGCAAAGCCTGAACAGTGGCTTGCAAGTGGCCTTTCGGGCCGGCGCGGTGATGGGGCTGGTGGTCGTTGGGTTTGCCTTGCTCGACATCAGCGTCTGGTTCCTGGCATTGTACTACCTGTTCCCGGTTGATTTCTTTGGCGTGGCTAATCCGCTGCCGCAAATCACCGTCATCATGCTCAGCTTTGGCATGGGCGCTTCTACGCAGGCCCTCTTTGCCCGGGTGGGCGGCGGTATTTATACCAAAGCCGCGGATGTGGGCGCCGACCTGGTTGGTAAGGTCGAAGCGGGTATTCCCGAAGATGATCCCCGCAACCCGGCCACTATCGCCGACAACGTGGGCGATAATGTGGGCGACGTGGCCGGCATGGGCGCCGACCTGTACGAAAGCTACGCCGGCTCAATTTTAGCCACCGGCGCCCTGGGCGTGGCTGCCGTGGCTCAAGAGTACGGCCCCGAAGCCGTATCAACCCAGCTTCAATTTCTGGCGGCCCCGCTGGCGCTGGCTGCCATCGGCGTGATCCTGTCAATTGTGGGGATTTACCTGGTGCGGGCCAAAGAAGATGCCACCATGGGTGATTTGATGGCTGCTATCAACAACAGCATCACCTATAGCTCCATCGGCATTGCCATTGTGGCCCTGCCGATTATGTATGTCCTCATCCCCGAAAGATTCCTTGCCTTCTGGCTGGCCATTCTGTCCGGTCTGGTGGTAGGCATTATCATCGGGCGGGCCACGGAATATTTCACCTCCGACGAATATAAACCGACCAAAGGAATTGTCAAACAAAGCCAAACCGGGCCGGCCACGGTTATCATCAGCGGTCTGGCCGTGGGGATGGAATCCACGGGTATCCCTGTTTTGGCCATTGTCGGTGGTATTATTGTCAGCTTTTACGTGCCCGGCGGCGCGGAAAATACCCTGATGGGCTTATACGGGGTTGGCCTGGCCGCGGTGGCTATGCTCTCCACCCTGGGCCTGACCCTGGCTACCGATGCCTACGGCCCCATCGCCGATAACGCCGGTGGTAACGCCGAAATGGCCGGTCTGCCCGAGGAAGTGCGTCGCCGCACCGACCAACTCGACGCGGTTGGTAACACCACCGCCGCCACCGGTAAAGGTTTTGCTATTGGCTCCGCCGCGCTGACTGCTCTGGCTTTGCTGGCTGCCTACCTGGAAGAAATCCGGTTTGGGATGATGCATTTGGGCGGTATTGAGGAAGTAGTCATCACCGGTTATGACCACCCGGTTCAGGTGGCGACGATGACCCTTAAAGATTTTGCCTCCTATTACAGCGTCAACCTGCTCAATCCGGCGGTCTTGATTGGCCTGTTCGCCGGTTCCGTGACAGTCTTTTACTTCTCGGCGATGACCATGAATGCGGTCGGTCGGGCAGCCGGGGCGATGGTGCAGGAAGTGCGCCGTCAGTTCCAGGAAATGCCCGGTATCCTGAAGGGTGAAGAAAAACCGGATTACGCCCGCTGTGTGGAAATCAGCACGGTTGGCGCCCAGAAAGAAATGATTGCTCCCTCGGTACTGGCGATTACTGTGCCGGTGCTGGTCGGTGTGCTGTTTGGCGTGGCCGGGGTGCTGGGACTGCTGGCCGGCGGGCTGGCGACTGGCTTCACGATGGCCGTGATGATGGCTAACTCCGGCGGCGCCTGGGATAACGCCAAGAAGGCCATCGAAAAAGGCGAACTGGGCGGCAAAGGTTCAGACGCTCACAAAGCGACCGTGGTGGGCGATACCGTGGGCGATCCTTTCAAGGATACCACTGGTCCCTCGCTCAACATTCTTATTAAACTGATGTCGATGGTGTCAGTGGTCTTTGCCGGTCTGGTAGCTCAGGTTGGCCCCGGCGGCATCGTGGGTATGCTGTTAGGCGGTTAATAATCTGCATCGCTTTAAAAAAATAATGGCAGGAGTTACGCAGTTGAGCCTCAAAACGCATCCTGAGCCAGTCGAAGGGGCGTTTTGAGGCGTTCGCACCCTTCGACATGCCCTTGCAGGGCTGCTCAGGATGCGAACTGCGAAGCCCTGTCATGAATAAAAAAAGGGCAGTCACGCCGACCGCCTTTTTTTTATTCCCCGGCGATGCAGAACAGCACCACTGCCCAGGGCCGGACAACCTCCCCGGATGACTGCGGCTGCAAAGTTAGTCCCAACAAAGTAGGGGCATCTAAAAATTGTTTCAAGCGGGAGTACACCGTTTTGAAGTCCCGTCGAATTTGCCAGACCAGTTTTGGTTGCGTGGTATGGTGCAAAACAATAAAAAAGCGGTTGCCGGTGTGATAGCGGCCCTGCTTCGACTGGTTTTCGTACTGCCACTGAGCCAGGTGATGCGGATGTTGTTGGGCAAATTCAAACGGGCGGGGATAGGCCCGGGGAAAGCGGCTGATTTTCAGATCAAAGGGCAAGCCCCGCAGGTAAAAATCAATGGTATGGTGTTTGCGGTTTGGCTCCGGCGTCACATCGGGATGGGCCAGAATCATTTGCAAAATCTGATTATGGGTGTGAAAATTGTACCAGCGGCGGATGGCATACGCCGCAAAAGCAGCCTGGTCCAGACCATTGGCCGCCACAACCCGCCGAACCTGCTGCCGCATCTCGGCCAGCGTTTCGGTGCGATAGACAAAGCGGCTCAAACGGTCCCAATGATTACCCTGCGCCCGGCCCCAGGGCGGCAGCTCGGTTAATTTATGAAGTTCGGCGTGAATTCGGTGGTTTTTTGCATTCATTGCGGTTTGAAGAAAACCATAATATATTCGTGCTTAAAAATGTAATAACCGCCGGCCAGCGCCCGATAGCGCCACAGATTGGCGTTCTTCCCCTTGCCCTTTTCGTTGCCTTCAATATTTTTCACAATGATGGCCTTGGTTTTGAAGCCGACCCGATTCATTCGTTCCATACACTGGAAGCCCAGCGGAACCAGTTCGCCTCGCTCGTATTTATCGCCGATAATCAGGGCCGCGAACCGGCCGGGAGCCAGCAACTCGAAGCCGTGGCGGGCCACCGTTTCAAACCCGTCCAGAAAATCAGCCACCGTGGCCGCATTCGACAGGTCCGCCGGTTTGTCGGAAAATCTGATGATGTCCGCGTACGGCGGATGCAGAATTAATAACTGAGCCTGTTCTGCGTCCATTTCCGCACAGACGGCCTGTACCCGCTCAACAATATCCGGGTCTGCGCTATTGCCCTGCAACAGCCGGATTCGACTATCGATCTGATCCGGCTCGATTTTGCCCCGCACATATTCAACCAGTTCCGGCTTCAACTCGATGCCGATGCAGCGGCGGTCCATCCGCGCCGCCTCGATGGCGGTGGTGCCGGAACCGAGAAACATATCCAGCACAATCTCACCCTGCTTGCTGTAGCGGGTCAAAAGCTGGGTGGCAATCTGGGGAATGTAGTTGCCGTGGTAATCAAGCTGATGTCCGTCGCCGCTGGCCCGGTTGTCGTACAGCCACAGCGAATCGGTTTTGATGTCGGGATAGTCGCGCCAGTGATTGAGGTCAATATCGCTCCACGGTTTTTGTTTGGGGGTTTTGTTAGAGTCACTCATGGTTATTCCACCGTAATATCAATCAGATAGATAAAATTATCGGGGCTGTCGTCGCTGCGGGGCAGGCGTTGGCCGCTGACGGCTCCGTACAGCCCGGCAATCAATGAATACGAACCGGGAGACAGATTGTCGGGCAGCGCCAGCCCGTACCCCTGCGGGGTTGTTTGCCCCGGCAGCAACGGCGATTGGCGAACAGCCTGCAAATCAGCCAGCATCCGGTCCTGTTGAGCCACCCGCCCCCCGGCAGCGTCCAGCAAATGCACAAAGCCGATGATGCTTTCATTGGGCAAACCCTGTTCGGCCAGCTTGTCAGCCGGCGGCGCCTGCCAGGTGAGCCGCACTTTGACGATGTCGCCCGGCCCAACGGCCATCGCTTCGATGGCAAAATCTTGCAGGATGATCCCGCCTTGAAACGGGACAGCCAGCGGTTGGACCGTCGGCGTGACCGCGGGGTTTGGCAGGGCATACAGGGTCAGCCGCCCGCTGTGGTCGAACCATTGGGTGGTCAGCGGATAAGCCTCCCGGTTGAGATGGGCCGCGCTTTCGTTGAGCGGGTCGGCGGGGGTCAACCATCGCTCAAACAGCCAGGCCCGCTGACCGTCAGTCTGTACTGCCTGCCACACCAGCGCCCGTTCCTCCGGCTGGATGGCCCGTGGTTCGCTTTCGATCCAGGCCCAGATTGGCAGCGGAGGGTGCAGGTTCGCCATCAGCCGGGTGGTAATTTCCTGCACATCGCCAAAGGGCGGCATTGAAACCAGCAGCACGTCGTCGGGCCTGGCTCGCGTCGTCAGCGTTTGCAGTAGCGGCTGGTCGGCTTGAGCTTGCTCATTTTGTTGGGCCGCGTTCGCCGTGGCCCGCAAACTGAGGAGCGTCAGCGCCGCGGCCAGAATCACTGCCAGAGCCGCGGTTGACACCTGAGCCGGCCAGCGAGGGGCAGCGCGAGTGGGCCAGGCTCGCCACAGGCCCGCGCCCGAAACGCCCACTAAAAGCAGCGCCGGCAGCAGAAAGGCCCAATCAATGGTCAGGCCGGCGGGGTCGGGTCGCAGCCAGATTATATCAATCAGCCCTTCCTGCAAAATACGCCAGTGGCCCAGCAGGGGCATCGCCTGCCAGTTGAAAACAAAATTATCATTGCGCCCCAAGCGTAAATAATGTTCGTTGAAGTCAACCGCAATCGCCAAAATATTGATCCAGAAACCGGCCGCGGCCAGCAAGCCAATGGCGATGCGTCCGGCTGTTGATTTTTTTGCAATGGCCGTTTCGATGGCCTCGGCCACAAAAAGCATCAACATGGGTAATAACGGCACAATGAAGCGCGGTCCCCAGCCCCAGGTGCCGCCCCAGGCAAACCATGAACCGTAAAACAGCCAGTAGCTCAAACAGAGAACCGCCATCAGATTGAAATAGAGGCGGGGCAGTCGTTGCCAGGCTGACCGCAGACCAAAGAAAAGCAAAATCAGCAGCGGGGAATAGATGAACAGACCCCGACCGGGGCTGAACAGCAGGCCGTAGCTGCCCACCCAGGGCCGGGAAAACGACATCTCCCGGCTGTAGCCGGTTTCGATGAAGCTGCCAAAGCGGCTGTAGTTAAACCAGAGCAAGCCCAGCCCGGCCGCGATGAGGGGTAATCCGTACAGAACCGCCAGCCGCAGCAGGTTGGGTAGAATTTGTGATGACTCTGTATCTGGTTGATTGTTTCGCTGACTCGCTGAATCGCTGAATCGCCACAGCAGATAGAGGCCCACCAGCCCGGCGGCCGCGGCCATTTCGAACCGGATCAGCACGCTGACGGCCATTGTTATCCCCAAAAACAGCAACCAGCCCCGGCGGCGGGGGGAGTCGGTCTGTTCAAAGCGGTTGATAGCCCAGACCGTTGCCAGCAGCATCAAAGCCAGCAGCGCCGACCCCCACAGCATCCGGGCGTACACCCAGGCGATGGTACCCAGTCCGTAGGCCAACCCACTCAGAGTCGCGGTCTGGGAGGAAAAGCCCAAATCTGTCAGCCAGATGACGAGCAAACCGGCGGTCAGGGCGGTGACTGCGGCGCTCAACAGCAGGCCGGTGTGCAGGGCGTTCAGGCCGGGCAGGGTGTGTCCCAGCCAGACCAGCGGAGCCATCGCCAGCGATAGCCCCGGCGCTTTTTTGCTGTAGAGGTTGTGATCCAGTCCCCAAAAGGCGGAGCGGGTTTCCTGCCAATGGTTGGTCCAGATTAATGGGTTGACATCGGGCCGGCCATGCTGCACCAGGCTGTTGGCCGTGGCAAAACTCATCAACTCATCGCTGACGTGCAGCTTGCCGGAAAAACTGAGCAGATAGACCGCAAACAGAAACAACCCCAGCCAGACAACTACCAAATTGCCCCTCCCCCCACCGGGAGGAACTGATACTTTTGATTGGCTGCCTGCTGTTGAGGATCCGGTCATGGGATTGTAATCTGCCCCAATTCCACAAAGTTATTGACCGGCTGGCCATTTTCCAGCACCGGCAAGCGTTCCAGCGTTTCCCAGTAGTACACCCCGATTTGCAGCCGGTAATCGCCGGGCGGCAGGTCGGCGGGCAGGGTGAGGCGATGACGGTCCAGCAGCTGTTCGCCGGGTTGCCAGGTGCTGGTTGGCAGGGGCGCTTCCCACCAGGGGGCGTCGTCGTGCTGGGCCACCAGTTGGCCGTCGGCGGTCAGCAGGTGGACAAACACGGTGTAATCCAGCGGCATCGCGGCCATGGCACGCCAATACAGGGTGACGGTCAATTCCCCGCCGGTTTGCGCCGCGCCGTAGCCGGTCAGTTCCATCCGATCACCCAGATTGGCCCGAACCGGGTGGGGCGGCTGCAAATCCGTATCAGGGGGGGTAATTTTGACTAAATCACGCCCTTGCCGGGCAAAGGT
>Ga0180435_10004174_pt1 | contig 14278 bp, 9 predicted proteins | sample SS_ome_3_FD_132467 | JGI IMG/M metagenome (GOLD analysis project Ga0180435, IMG submission 132467) | Hypersaline lake sediment archaeal communities from the Salton Sea, California, USA - SS_3_S_1 metaG | ecosystem: Environmental > Aquatic > Non-marine Saline and Alkaline > Hypersaline > Sediment... | reverse complement strand
TTTGAGCTCAAACAGGGAAATAACCTTGACCCGCGTGTAGGTAAAGTGATGGAATCGGGGGGGACGGGCCATTAGTAGAAAGGGAGTCGTAGCTTTTAGGTTGCCCCTCGATGTAAACCACGGGCGCCAGCCCGGTTTCATCCCGGCCGCAGCGCAGGAGGCGATCCATGGCCATGATCCAGCCCTGGATGGGTCCATAGGCGGCCACGGCCTGGCGGGCGTACTCCGAACAGGTGGGATGCATGGGGCAGCTTCCGTAGCGCACGGCGTTGAGGTGGTTCAGCGGACCGCGATAAAAAGGGATGATGCCTGAAGCCAGTTCCGGAGGAGCGGTGGGGTGGCCCGGGTGGCCTGAACCGGATCCTGCATGGCAGGCGCCCAGCACCAGGCTCAAGACAAGTACCGCACCCAGAGGTCCTCCGATTGTCCGCCACACTCCCGCCTTAATCATCGGCCGCCCATCCCATCCCCGGCCCCGGCCCCGGCGGTGGCAGCATCCAGCAGGGACCGCAGGAACCGCCCGGTATAGCTGCCGGCGGTGCGGGCCACTTTTTCCGGGGCGCCCTGGGCCACCAGGCGGCCGCCGGCAGACCCGCCCTCCGGCCCCAGGTCGATGAGCCAATCGGCGGTTTTGATCACATCCAGGTTGTGTTCGATGACCACCACCGTGTTGCCGGCGTCCGTCAGGCGCTGCAGCACCTTGAGCAGCATCTTGATATCCTGGAAATGGAGGCCCGTGGTGGGTTCGTCCAGGATATAGAGGGTCCGTCCGGTCTGGCGCTTGGCCAGCTCCCGGGCCAGTTTGATCCGCTGGGCCTCCCCGCCCGAAAGGGTGGTGGCCGGCTGGCCCAGTTTGATGTAACCCAAACCCACGTCCAGCAGGGTGTCCAGGATGGTGCGGATTTTGGGATAGTTGGCAAACAGTTTGCGGGCCTGGCGCACGGTGAGGTCCAGCACATCGGCGATGGAGTGCTCTTTGTAGCGCACCTCCAGGGTGGTCTCGTTAAACCGTCGCCCGTGGCAGGTTTCGCAGGGCACGTAGACATCGGCCAGAAAATGCATCTCCACCTTGATGAAGCCATCGCCCTTGCAGGCCTCGCAGCGCCCCCCCTTGACATTGAAGGAGAAGCGTCCCTTGGAATAGCCCCGCATGCGGGACTCGGCCCGCTGGGCGAAAACCTCGCGGATGAAGTCCCACACCTTGGTGTAGGTGGCCGGATTGCTGCGGGGGGTCCGACCGATGGCTTTCTGGTTGATATTGATCACCTTGTCGAGATGGGTCAGGCCCAGGACAGCGCCGTGCCGGCCCACCTCCAGGGCCGCGTTGTGCAGTTTGCGGGCCAGGGCAGGATAGAGGATCTGATTGATCAGGGTGGATTTGCCGGCCCCGGATACGCCCGTCACCGCCGTCATCAGGCCCAGGGGTATCTTCACGGTAAAGCCGCTGAGGTTGTTGGCGGCCGCCTTGCGGATGGTGACCCAGCGGTTACCCATCCGGCGGGGGGTGCGGCGCTGCTCCGGCAGGGGGATCTGCTCCTGGCCGTCCAGGTAGCGGCCGGTGAGGGAGTGGGGATTCTGCCGCACTGTATCCGGGGGACCGGCCGCCACCACCTCGCCGCCCAGCATCCCGGCCCCGGGCCCCATGTCCACCAGCCAGTCGGCGCTCTCCATGGTTTCCCGGTCATGCTCGATGACCAGCAGGGTATTGCCGATGTCTCTGAGGTGGGTCAGCGTCTCTAAAAGTTTGTGGTTATCCCGGGGATGCAGCCCGATGGAGGGTTCGTCCAGCACATAGAGCACACCGGTCAACTCGGCGCCCACCTGGGAAGCCAGGCGGATGCGCTGGGCCTCGCCCCCGGAGAGGGTGGGGCCCCGCCGCTCGAGGGAAAGATAGTCCAGACCCACATTGATCAGGAACCTCAGCCGGGTACGGATCTCTTTGATCAGTTCGACGGCGATCAACTGCTGGTTTTCCGTTAAGGCCAGATCCTGCAGCCAGCCATGGACCGCCCCCACGGACATGGCCGTAAGATCGCTGATGGACTGGTCCCCCACGCGCACCGCCAGACTGGCCGGTTTCAAGCGCCGGCCCTGGCAGGTGGGGCACGCCTGGGCGGCCATAAAGCGGGCGTAATATTTTTTCTGATGTTCGGAGCGGGTCTGCTGGTAACGGCGCAGCAGGGTGGGGATCAGCCCTTCGTAAGCGGTCTTGAAGCGCCCCTGGATCTTGGCCGAATTCCAGTTGACCACCAGTTCCGCGCCATTGGAGCCGTAAAGGATCAGCTTCCGTTTTTTAAGGGGCATTTTTTTCCAGGGCGTGTCAAAATCGATACCCCACTGCTCGGCCATGGCGGCCAACTGCTGGAATCCCCAGGAGCTGTTTTTGCCCCCGGGCTTGAGAAAATAGTTGCGCCAGGGCACCACGGCCCCTTCCCGAATGCTGAGGTCATGGTCCGGGACGATCTTCCCTCCGTCCATGGTCAGGCGGGTCCCGATGCCGTTGCACTCCGGACACATGCCCTGGGGTGCGTTAAACGAAAAGAGCTGGGGGCTCAGTTCGGGGTAGGCCACCCCGCAACAGGTACGGGCGCTGCTCATGTGCAGGGCCTGGCCGTCCACCACCTGGGCGATGAGCTGCCCCCGACCCCATTTGAGAGCGCTCTCCACGGCTTCCGCCACCCGCCGGCGGCCGTCCGGATCTTTGGGCTGCAGTTGCAGGCGGTCGATGACCACCTCGATGGTATGCTTTTTGTGCTTGGCCAGGGACTGCACATTCTCCACGGTCTGGACCACCCCGTCGATGCGCACCCGGGCAAAGCCCTCGCGGCGCAGGTTTTGCAGCAGTTCTTTATGCTCGCCCTTGCGGTGCTCCACCAGGGGGGCCAGGATCAACAGCCGCGACTTGGCGGGCAGGGTCAGAACCTGGTCCACCATGCCCTGGGGGTCGCCCTGGCCTACCTTTTCCCCGCAAACATGGCAATACTGCTGGCCAATGCGGGCATAGAGCACCCGCAGGTAGTCGTAAATTTCGGTGATGGTGCCCACCGTGGAACGGGGATTGGTACCGGTGCTTTTCTGTTCGATGCAGATGGTGGGCGACAGGCCGCGGATGGTGTCGTACTTGGGTTTCTCCATCTGGCCGATGAACTGCCGGGCGTAGGCCGACAGGGATTCCACATAGCGCCGCTGGCCTTCGGCAAAAATGGTGTCGATGGCCAGACTGGATTTGCCCGAGCCGGAAACACCGGTGATCACGATCAATTTGCGCTTGGGCAGGGACAGGTCCACACTTTTCAGGTTGTGTTCCCGCGCCCCTTTAACGGTCAGGACATCGGTCTCCGGCAACCCGCGAGAGTCTTCGAAATGGGATGCAATATCAATGGCTTGGCTGGTCTGGACAGGCATGGATGCTGATTTTCCGTGTATGGGATTGAAGATTGAACCGCCCCCGGCGGGCGGCAGGCCGTAACCCGATGGACAGATTCTCCGGGTAGGAAATTATAAGGGCAAAAAGTCCATTGGGCAAGCCACCCCCCTGCCCGGCCGGCCACCCGCCCGCAGTCCATGCGCCCTCCCGGGCAACCGTTGATTTTGTAAAGCGGAGGCGATAATAAAGGACCTGATGCATTGGTGATTTACGATTTGCGATTTATGAAAGGAACCCATCCATGCGCCTCGGCATTATTGGCCTGCCCGGAGCCGGCAAAACCACCATTTTTGAAGCACTGACCGGAAATTCAGTGGACCCCGGCCAACGACGGGAGGCCCACATCGGCACGGTTTCCGTTCCCGACCCCCGGGTGGCGGTGCTCAGCGAGCTGTACCACCCGCGGAAAACCATCTATGCCCGGGTGGAATATTTTCTCCCGGGTTCCGGGGACGGCGAGGGCGGCAAAGCGGCCAGCCCCTGGCAGGCGGTGCGTGACTGCGATGCCCTGATCCAGGTGACGCGCAACTTTCAATCCCTTGACGGGCAGGTTCCCGATGCGGCCGGAGACTTCACCGCGTTGACCCCGGAGCTGATCCTCCTGGACCAGATGGTGGTGGAGAAACGCATTGAGCGCATGGACCTGGACCGCAAACGGGGAAAAAAGCCCAATGAAATTGAATACCGCCTCCTTGGAGAGTGCCTGGCGACCCTCGAACAGGAAATCCCCTTGCGCCACAATCACGAACTGGCCGACCGCAAGGAACTGCGCGGATACGCCTTTCTTTCGGCCAAACCCATCCTGGTACTGTGGAACAACGCTGAGGGGGATGAATCCCCGCCCGACATGGGCGGCGATCCGGACGCCGCCGGCGGCTTGGTGGTACGGGGCACCCTGGAACAGGAAATTGCCCAGATGCCCGGGGATGACGCGGATCAATTCCGGGAAGAGTACAATATCACCGACTCGGCCGTGGACCGGGTGATCCGCCGCTCCTATGAACTGCTGGGCCTGGCCAGCTTTTTTACTGTGGGCGATGATGAGGTGCGGGCCTGGACCATTCAGCGGGAGACCGTAGCCCATCAAGCCGCCGGTGTGATCCACACGGACCTTAAGAAAGGCTTCATCCGCGCGGAAGTTGTGGCCTACGACGATCTAATGGCCGCCGGGGATTATGCCGCGGCCCGCAAACAGGGCACCGTGCGGTTGGAAGGCAAGACCTATGCGGTCCAGGATGGGGATATTCTCAATATCCGCTTTAATGTGTAGCTCCCGGGGTAGGGGTCACGGGTCTGTTTCCGGGAGGTCTACTGTTTTTCCTGAATCACCAAACTTTGGGAAACCTGAAAACCACAAGGTAATCGCGGGCAACCGAATCCGTTATCAATCCTTCGTGATCTTCGTGTCCTTTGTGGTGAAAAACATCTAAGTATATAGAATAGATCATCCATGGTGCACAGCCGCAGGCTCCAAATCCTGTTCCGGGTACTGTTTGTTATCCTGCTGCTCATGACAGGATTGGCCCTGGTGTGGTTGTACCTGCCCACCTATGCCGAGCGCCGGCTGATCCCCGGCCTGCTGGAGGATCTGGACCTGGGCCCCCTGCGGGTCGATATCCGCCACATTGGACTCCGCAGCCTTGACCTGGGCGATCTTGTCCTGGGCGATCCCCAACGGCCCGCGATCACGGCGGATTCCCTGCGGGCCGATTTCACCACCGGGGATTTAAGGCGCAAACGCATCAGACGCCTGGCCGTCAGCGGCGCTCGCATCAATCTGCGCTACACCCCCCGGGGCCTGGAGTTGGAGGGTCTCGCCTTGCCCGGTGCCCCTCAACCCGATCCCCATTCCCCCAAAAAACCTTCTTTACCGCCCTTCCCCCTGGAAGAGCTGCACATCAGCCAATCGTCCCTCCTACTTCACCGGGACGATACAATCCTGCGCATCCCCCTGGAACTGAACATCCGGACCGATGCGGCCCACCCCACCCGTCTCAACGGCCGCTTGCGCCTGTTTCCCTGGGGACGCCTGATAGCCCTCACCGGCAGGCTGGAAGGCGATCCCGTGCGTTTGAAGCTGAATTTCGAGAGTGAACCTCTGCCCCTGCCCCCCCTGGCCGCCTATTTAGGTAGTCCGGCCGACTTAAAGCTGCGGGGGGAGATCAGTCTCAGGGGCGCTCTTACCCTGGATCCCATGGCTTATGGGCTCAGCGCGGTTCAACTGCACATCGGCCTTAAGCGCCTTGCCGGATCATGGGGGGACACGGCCCTGGGCCTGGCGCCCGTCGCCCATCCCCAGGGTCCCTGGGAGGTTCACGTCGCGAGCCCGGACGGCCGCAGTTGGCGAGTGGACGCCCCGCCCCTGGATCTTAGCGGTCCCTGGCCCCTGGGGCTTGACCTGGAAGAATTGAACCGGACGGCAACAGCCCAGGGCCCCCGCTGGGACCTGCAAGCCGTTCTCCGGCCGGCGTGGGAGCGAATTTTCAATTCAGCGGGAATGGAACCCAGCGAGCCTATTAAGTCGGCCCTGGCGTTGACCGCCCACTACCACGAAAATGGCACCTGGCAGGCCCAGTTGACGGAACACAAGCCCGCCGCCATCAACCTCGTCCATGGATCCGGCGGCCTGATCATGGACCTGGCCGCGCCTGCCATCCGCGTGGATGCTAAGGGGAGTGGCAACACGGCAGGGGTGGCTTACCAGCTGCACATCCCCCACAATGACATCCACTCCCCGGCGCTGCAGGTGCGCACCGGCCCCCTGAGCCTCACCGGCAGCCTGCAATGGTCGGCCGCCGATCCCCAACAGCCCCTGACAGCGAATTACCGGCTCTCACTGGACAACCCCTGCATCACCGCCGGCACAACAGCCATTGAGATCCCGCGCATAGAAACCAGAGGCCGCGCCTTGGCGGGTGGGAGAAACCCCCTTTTAACCCAGGGTGCCCTCACCTTTTCCGGCGCCCGCATCAGCGACCCAGCCCAGCAAATTGAATTAACGGCGGTCAACGGTGTCTTACCCTATAGCTGGCCCATGGAAAAAGGGCTGCAGTCCGGCACAATAACCGTGGGACAGGCTGCGGTTCAAAATATAAATCTGGGGCGGACCGTGCTGCGAGTGAAACCCGATACCAAGGGAGTTGGACTACAGGGCAAGATCGACGGCGCCCTGCTGCCTGCGATGAAGGGCAAAATTGAGGGCCGTCTGGAGCCTTCTAACCGAGGGGCCTGGGGCGGGCGGGTTACGGCCGGCCTGGATCTGCCCGTGACAACCCCGGCGGATCTGGGGCAATGGCTGCCGGCCGGTGAAGGCTACACTTTTCAGGGCCGCATCCAGGCCGGGATAAAAATCAGCCTGGAGGGCAACCCAACCAAGGTCGGGGCAGACCTGCAGATCACGGATGGCACCCTGGAAAACCGGGAAACCGGCCTGAAGGTAACGGGGATGGCGACGGCCATTGAAATCCCCGACCTGGGCACCCTGCGCAGTGCGCCGGCCCAGCAGTTAACATTTGAAAGCCTTGACATGGGCCGCATACACCTCGACCAATGCGAATTCATCTTCCAGGTGGAACCCGGGGTCACGCTGTTTGTGGAGGAGGGCCGTATGCAATGGTGCGAGGGAAGGGTATTTCTGGGTCCCACCCGCATTGGCGATGCTCCGGATGTGGGTGTGGATCTCTTTTGCGACCGCCTGAAAATGGCGCCCCTTTTGGCCCAGATCGGTGATTTCGAGGCCGCCGGCCAGGGCAGCCTCAACGGGCGCATCCCCATACGCTGGGAGGGGGGCAAATTGAAATTCGTGGATGGATTTTTGTATTCAAGTCCCGGGGAGGAGGGCAGCATCCGGCTTACCGGAACCGAGATTCTCACGGCGGCCCTGCCCCCCGGCACCCCCCAGGCCAATCAGGTGGAGGTGGCCCGGGAAGCCCTGAAGGATTATAATTACAAATGGGCCAAGCTGGAGTTGAACAGCCTGGGGGAGGACTTGCAGGTACGCATGAAGCTGGACGGCCAGCCGGCCGTCAACCTGCCCTTTGTTTTCGATCAGGAATTCGGCGGCTTCGTGCGCGTGGGACCCGATGAAGCCGGGTCCCGGTTCCAGGGAATCCGCCTGGATGTCAATTTCAGCCTGCCCCTGAACAGACTACTGGATCACTATGAAAACATACAGCATATCTTTCAACCGCAATGATAAGAAAGGAACCTCCCATGCATCGAACCACCTGTTTCATGCCCGGCATCCTGCTGGTGGCCCTGCTGGCCGCCTGCCAGACCAGCCATGAGGTCAAGCCCATCGAAGTCAAAACCGTGCATGAGGTCAAACCCATGCACATCACCATTGACGTCAACATCAAGGTGGACCGCGCCCTGGATGATTTCTTCGGAGAGATCGATCAGGCCGAGGAAGAGATTATAAAGGAAACCACCGATGAATCCCAAACCGAAACCAACACCCCTGCGGAATGAGATTACCCAGTCCCGTCTAGGGTAAAAGGAGCCTGCCATCATGCTAAAGATTCGTATCGCCACTATTTTCTGTATTGTATGGGGAATGCTTTTTGCCGGCAGCGCCGTTGCCGGGGATATCCAGTCCCGGATGAAGAGCCGCCTGCCCACGATCACCAAACTCAAGGCCCAGGGCCTCATCGGTGAAAACAACCGCGGGTTAATCGAATACCGCTCCGCGAAACGCCCCCATCAAAATGTTATCAACCAGGAAAATGCCGATCGCCAGAAGGTGTACCAGAGCATTGCCAAAAAGCAGGGCGCCAAGGTGGCCCTGGTGGGCCAGCACCGCGCCGCGCAGATCGCCCAACGCGCCCCCAAGGGCACCTGGCTTCAGGATGCCAAGGGCAAATGGTACCGGAAGTAAAGGCAGGATCTTGTTTCTTACATGGATGATTTCCGTTTTCGCATTCCTGCCAGCCCAACCAAACCCGTTCCAAGGAGTATCAGCGTGGCAGGTTCGGGAACAGGTGCAGCCCCCTGAATAGCAAGTGTCGAGCTTTCAAGTTCAACCTGCCAATTGGTATTAAGGTGTATTCTAATGTCAAACGGGATGGACGGGAGGGTCCAGTCGAACCAAGTAGGGTCGAGATTGAAAACAGATGTTGTGATACCTTGTTGATCATTTCCCGGACCTGGCTGGTATTTAAAATCGGACCAAATATCTAAACTTGTTAGGTAACCTACTGAATTTAAAACGTTTCCAAACAGTCCTTGGACACCCCGCTTTCGTCAAAGGCCACGGGGTAGCAGCCGTCAAAGCAGGCTTTGCAGAAGGCATGGTCCGGATCGGGGATCCCGGTGGAGGCTAAAAGGCCCTCCAGGCTCAGGTAGGCCAGGGAGTCCAGCCCCAGGTGGTGCTGCAGTTCGTCCACGCTTTTGGTGGCGGCGATGAGTTCCCCCTTGGTGGAGAAGTCGATGCCGTAGTGGCAGGGAAAGCGGTGGGGCGGACCGCTGACCCGCAGGTGCACCTTGCGCACGCCCAGTTCCCGCAGGCTGCGCACCCGGGTGCGCACCGTCGTGCCGCGGATGATGGAATCCTCGATGATCACGATATCCTTGCCCTTGAGCAGGTCCCGGACGGGATTGAGTTTCACCCGCACGCCGAAATCGCGCATGCTCTGGGTGGGCTGGATGAAGGTGCGCCCCACGTAGTGGTTGCGGATCATACCCATCTCATAGGGGATGCCGGAAGCCTCGGAATAACCGATGGCGGCGTAGGAGCCGGAGTCGGGGAAAGGCATCACCAGGTCGGCTTCGGCCGGCGCCTCCTGCGCCAGCCGGCGGCCGTGGGCCTTGCGGGTCAAATAGACATTGCGTCCGTAAATGTTGCTGTCCGGCCGGGCGAAGTAGATAAATTCGAAAATACAAAAGGCGCGCTGCTCCACGGGCGGTATTTTCAGGGACCGCAAACCGTTTTTATCAATGATGACGATCTCGCCGGGATCCAGTTCACGGATGAATTCGGCCTCCACCAGGTCCAGGGCGCAGGTCTCCGAGGCGAGCACGTAGCTGCCGTTGAGCTTGCCCAGGCAGAGCGGGCGGAATCCGTGGGGATCCTTGAGTCCGATCACTTCGCCCTGGTTGGTGAGCATGATGATGGAAAAAGCGCCCTTGAGCTGGGTCATGGTGGAAAAAAGGGCCGACTCGAACCCCAAATCCAGGTTTTTGACAAACAGGTGCAGGAAGATCTCGCTGTCCATGGTGGTCTGGAAAATGGAGCCGGAGGCTTCCAGCTGGTCCCGCAGTTCGTGGGCGTTGACCAGGTTGCCGTTGTGGGCCACGGCATAGGAGCGCTGGCGATGGCGCACCACAAAGGGCTGGGCATTGCTCAGGATGGAACTGCCGGTGGTGGAGTAGCGCACATGGCCGATGGCGCTGGTTCCCTGGAGTTGGGCGAGTTGGCTGTCGGTGAACACATCGGACACCAGTCCCATGCCCTTATGGGCCAACAGGCGATCTTCATGGGCCGTGGCGATGCCGGCACTCTCCTGACCGCGATGCTGCAGGGCGTACAGGCCGAAATAGGCCAGCCGCGAGGCATCTGCATGGTTATGGATCCCGAACAGGCCGCATGCTTCTCGGGGACGTTCCTCCATGGGCGGAACGGACGCCGCATTCAATGGGCAGGGCTTTACCATAGTCGGATCCACGGGCATGCTTGACTCCTTGGCAGATCGGCCGGACCCATCCGGTTGGAATGGGGGGTACTGGGGATGGGTCTCCATGGTTTCAGGTTAAACGATTACTTAACAACAACAGCTTTCTCAATGAGAATCGGATCAACCGGAACATCCTTGCGCCCTTTCTTGATGGCTGTGGGCATCTTGGCAATGGTATCCACCACGTCCATACCCTCGACCACCCTGCCGAAAACACAATAGCCCCAGCCGGCGGGAGTTTTATCCCGGTGATCCAGGAATTGGTTGTCCACGGTGTTGATGAAGAACTGCGCTGTCGCCGAATCATGATCCATGGTGCGGGCCATGGCAACGGTGCCGCGCAGGTTTTTCAGTCCATTGGCGGCTTCGTTGGCAATGGGCTTGCGGGTGGGTTTTTTGGCCAGATCCGTGTTCAGCCCGCCCCCCTGGATCATGAAATTGGGGATGACCCGGTGGAACACGGTCTGATCATAAAACCCGGCATTGACATACTCAATGAAATTGGCGGCGGTGGCGGGGGCGGCCTGGGTGTCAATTTCCAATAAAATATTACCTTTATTGGTTTCCAGGCTGACCCGGACGGGTGCATCGGCTGCAAGCAGCGGGGTAACGGCACCCAGAATAATCCCCAGCAGGCAGATAACGAACTTTCGATTGGCTTGAAATCCCATTGCGGGCCTCCTTGTGGTTCATGTCCCAGAACAGGTACGGATCCGGACCGCTAGCGCGGATGGCTGTCCATAGCCCATGGGGCTAAGATTTGGCAACCTTTTTGATTTTACCATTCGGGCCGGCCGGAGAACGCTCCTATTTCCCGTAATTACGGTTACGCCTCCAAAGGAGCATTTGCCGTGAGGCTCCAAATTCCGCAGGGGCAGGCCGCCCCGCAAAATCCACACCCGATGCAGCGTTCGCCCTTGACCTCATAGGCGTAGCCGGTGTCGTCGGCAACCTCCACCCGTTCGATGGCCTGCTGGGGGCAAACGGCCACACACACCCCGCAATCCCGGCACGTGCCGCAGGAGGCGCATTGGGAACTGCACTGGGCGGTATCTGCAAACTGTTCGATGCGCGGATCGAAATATTCCAGGCTGACCCGCTTGCGATCCAGCATGGGCCGCGCGTCATCCGCGGGCTGCTCACCCTTGAATATTTTATCCATGACTTCAGCAGCGGTCCGCCCGGCGCCGATGGCGTCCGTCAGCAAGCCCTGCTTGACGGCATCTCCCACGGCGAAAATCTTGGGATCCGTGCTCTGGAAAAACTCATTGACCCGGACCAAGCCTTTTTCCAGGGTTACGCTGGCCGGCAGGAAATCCACCTGGGGTTCGTCGCCGATGGAGATCACCACGGTATCGGCCGGCAGCACCTCCCCATCGCTGAGTTCCACCCCCTCCGCGGTGACCGCCTTGGTAAAACAGGGCCAGCGAAACCTGGCGCCTACCGCTTCCGCAGCGTCCCGTTCCACACCAAAGGAGGCCGGTTTCTGGATGTCGATGAGGGTGATGTCCCGGGCACCCAGGCGATGGGCCTCGGTGGCCACATCACAGCCCACATTGCCGGCGCCGATGATCACCACGCGCTCTCCAGGCTGAATCTCACCGACTTTGGCCCGGGCCAGGAAATCCAGGGCCGGTACCAGACGCTCCTTGCCGGGCACCGGCAGGATGCGCGGTTTGCTGGCGCCCACTGCCACCACCACGGCGTCGAAATCGGCCAAGAGGCGCTCCATCTCTTCCCTGGTCAGCGGCTGCTGCAAATGAACCTGGGGAATCACTTCACGGATGCGCTGCAGTTCTGTTTCGATAACATCGCGGGGTAGGCGGCTGCCGGGAATCACCGACTGCAGCTTGCCGCCCAGGGCCTTGGCCGTGTCGTAGACCGTCACCCCATGGCCCAAACGCCGCAATTGCCAGGCCACGGACAGCCCGCCGGGGCCGCCGCCGATCACCGCCACCCGGCGTCCGCTCTCCGGAGGCACTTCCGGCAGACGGGCTTCCAGGCTGGCCTGGCCCAATTGGCTCACATCCACGGGCGCCATGAGCTGGTCCTGGCGGGTACAGCTCGCCATGCAGGGATGGGGACAGAGGTAACCGCACACCGTGGCCGGGAAGGGTGTGTAGGCCATGGCCAGGTCGATGGCTTCGTCAAGGCGGCCGTCCCGGATCAATTGCCAGCGCTGGCGCACGGGAATGCCGGTGGGGCAGGTGGCCTCACAGGGGGCGAGGTACTTGCGGTTTTCCCATACCGGTACATAGCGGCGCAAATCCCCGGTGGTGATGAGCGGGATGGGGCTGCGCGCCAACTGGGTCAGGTCTCCCACCAGGCCGCCCTGGCCTAATTCCCGATCCCAGACTTGCGCGCGAAAAGCGGTCATGTCCCGCAGCCCCTTGCCCCGGCGCTCCAGGGGTGAACGGGCCACAATGAGCTGCCATTGGCTGTATTCGGCGAGTTGCTGGATTAATTCAGGCCGGCCGATCTGGTCCAAAAACCCCTCCAGATGGGCGCTGAGCCACTGCCAGTCCTCCTCCCCCAGGGGTTCCAGACGGGCATCGGTCCGGCTGTAGCCGGCATGGGGACCCCGGAAAAAGACTTTGCCGCCCACCATGCCCACGAAGGGCCGGTGGCCCAGCACATTTTCCGGATCCTGGGATTCATGGCCGCAAATCACGGCAATGCCGCCGGCCATGAATTCAGCAAAATAATCCCCAGCCCCCCCCAGGATCCATAGCTCCGGCGGATCAAAGCGGGGGTTGTGCTTGGTCATGGTCATACCCCGGGCGCCGATACTGCCGTCTACGAATATCTTACCCTGGGACATGCCGTTGGCGGTTCCGTTGCCGGCATGGCCGTGGACAATAATCTCGGCGCCGGCATTGAGCCAGCCCGTATCATCGGAAGCCGGCCCCATGATTTTGATGCGGGTGTTGGGAAAGCCCAGGGATCCGGTGCGCTGACCCGGCGGGCCTTCGATTTTCACTAGAACCGGTTCCTCCCGGGCTTTCCAGAGGCGTCCGCCGATGCCGTGCTGTCCGTAGGCCTTGACCAACAGCCGGCGATGGCCTTGGGTGACGGCCATCTGCAGCCGCTCTTCCAGGACACGCGATTCAACGCGCTGGCCACCCTGGACACCCGAAATGGTATGATAAAAATGGTCATTCATAGCTTGACTCCCTAGCCCCATCAAAACCCGTAAAGAGGGTCCCTCCCCGGGATTAAACCACATATTTGATTTTCAAGCGTTCCGCCACATGGCGATCATCAATTCCCAGGGCATCGGACATGCCGATGGGCAGGGCCGTGGAACGTCCCAGGGGGGCAATGATCTTTTTCAGCTCTGTATCGAAGGCCAGGTACATGTCCACCACCCGCTGGGCCACCGCTTCCACATCCAGGCGCCGGAAGAGGCGCGGGTCCTGGGAGGTGATGCCCTTGGGGCACTGGCCGATATTGCAGATATTGCACCGGTCGGCTTCGGAACCCAGACAGCCGGCCGCGGCCTGCATAATGTATTTGCCGGTCTGCACGCCGCTGGCACCCAGCATGATCAGGGCCGCGGCATTGGCGGCCAGGTTGCCGTTCTTGCCGACGCCCCCCCCGGCAAAAAGGGGGATTTCATTCTGCTGGCCCAGTTTCACCAGGTTGAGGTAACAGTCCCGCAGGTTGCTGGCAATGGGATGGCCCATGTGGTTCATGGAAACGTTGTAGGCCGCACCGGTGCCGCCGTCTTCGCCGTCAATGGCCAGACCGCCGGCATATTCGTTGCGGGTCAGGTTGTTGAGCACGGCCAGGGCCGTGGAACTGCCCGATATTTTAGGATAGACCGGCACCCGGAAACCCCAGGCCATGCACATGGACTGGATCATCTTGGCCACGGACTCCTCGATGGAATACTGGGTCTGATGGGTGGGCGGACTGGGCAGGTTGACGCCCCGGGGCACCCCGCGAATGGCGGCGATGAGTTTATTGACCTTGTGCCACATGAGCAATCCGCCGTCACCGGGTTTGGCCCCCTGGCCGTATTTGATTTCAATGGCGCAGGGATCCTCCTTCATTTCAGGAATGGCGTGGATGATTTCATCCCAGCCGAAATAACCGCTGGCGATCTGGACGATCACATATTTGAGGAACCGCGAGCGCAGCAGGCGCGGCGGACAGCCCCCTTCACCGGTGCTGATGC
>Ga0180435_10004173_pt1 | contig 14280 bp, 9 predicted proteins | sample SS_ome_3_FD_132467 | JGI IMG/M metagenome (GOLD analysis project Ga0180435, IMG submission 132467) | Hypersaline lake sediment archaeal communities from the Salton Sea, California, USA - SS_3_S_1 metaG | ecosystem: Environmental > Aquatic > Non-marine Saline and Alkaline > Hypersaline > Sediment... | reverse complement strand
TGCAGGCGGTGCTAAACAGCATAAAAGCAATACTCAGGATGGACAGGCGCCGAATCATGGCAACTCCAAGGCAAATTGATACCGGTTTGGTAAGTTTAACAAATGGCGGTCAGTCTGTGGCAACAGGAGCGGGGCCCCAGTACATCACGCCCCCCTCCAGGTTCCGGACTTCGATGGCGGTCAGTACCTCGATCGGAACCTCAGTGTTGTCGATGTAAACGCAGACCGGTCCCCCGGGGCCCTCCGCCCAGTTGAAGTTCACCCCGCTGCCGCCGGTGTAATACGCCGACGCACCGAAGGTGCCTTCGGAACGGGACAGATACGTTGATTGCGCCGTAAGCGTCCCGCCGGTGATCGCGTACTCGGGGTCCTGGGTGAAGGTGACGGTTCCGGCGCCGTTCGAGTAGATCAGCGAATCCGCCCCGGCCCAGCTGATATCCACACCGATATCGAGTACCAGCTCACCGGATTCCTTGTTGCTTTCATCGATCGTACCGGTGAACAGGTCCGCAAACTCCCATTCACTGCCGGTGTAGGTGGCGAGGCATACATCCTGGAACAGGGTGGTGGGGGTATCGAGGTCCGGCGGGATGGTGAGTTGCAGGTCCCGGGCGCAGACCGCCAGCAGCTCCGGCTCTCCGGCCGTCGTGTAATGCAGGTCGATCAGCAGTGGTTTGTCGTGGTAGAAGTAGTTGGCGGGCACCTGGATCCAGGAGCCGTCCACAAACTCGTGGTATTTGACCACATAGATGTGATGAAGCTTCTGATCGGCATCCGTCTGGCCGACGGTGTACATCATCCAGCCGTTCAGTCCTTCATCGGCGAAGGTGATGGTCATATCAGCCAACTCAGCCATGCCCAGCGATGTGATCCCCAGTGACCCGCCGCCGCTTGTCGGGAAGTCGTAGTTGACGTTCACCCAGCCCGTACCTTCGTTGCTGCCGGTCATGATCGCCATCATGCCGGTGGTTTCATTGCGGGTGAACTCGAGGACGTCCGGTACCTTGTCATAGGAGCCGCGTATGCTCCGCCCCGAGATATTCCAGGTGGCATCCATGTAGAACTCGGTTACTGCGCTGTAATCGGGATACCCGCCCGCGCCGTGGTAGTACGCGTAGAGCATGCCGTATTCCCCGGCCCAGTAGCCCCGGCCGAAAGTATAGCGGTTCATCGGGTCCAGCACACGGCTTTCCCAGGCGCTACCGTTGTACCAGGCCAGATATGTGTTCGGCTCGCCCTCGTAGTCAGCGGTATACAGCACGATCGGTGCTCCGTCCTCGGCGCTGCCCACGGTGTCGTCCATGATGATCACGTACGGGTCGGTCGCCGGCCCGGCGAAAACCTCCTGAACCCCCGGCGGCGGTACGTAATACACCGGCGTGGTAAACCCCGTGGTTGCCACGGTCGAACCCACCACGGACAGGCTGTGGCGGTTCTCGGCGATGACCACCCAGTAGAAGTTATCTTCGGGGCTCAGGTATTTTTCGGGGTCCACCGCGAGCGGCAGGAGGCAGTCATCCGTATATGGCCCGTGAAACTCCCAGTGGCCCGTTCCATAGTCCGGCAGGGCCACCCAGAACTGGTCGCTGACCGATTCGACATCGATCGACAGCATGTCCAGGGTCAGGGTGCCCGGCAGCCCGTAAGCGTAAAGCGCCCAGGAACAGTGGATGCCCTCGGCATTCAACTCGACCGTCGGCGGATTGTCCGTCAACCCCGGGCCGGCCGCCATGTATTCAACCCCATCGAAAATCCTAGATTCGGATGCCATGTGGGGCAGGGCCGGCAACGGGCCGATCTCCGGCTGGAATTCCGGCGCGGACTCGCCCGGATTCGGGCCGGTTGAACTGCAGGCGGCAAAGCAGGCCAGCAGGAAGAATGTGAGGATCGAGATGTACCCTTTCATGTTCACTCCCATATTAAGCTCCCGCGTTGAGTTTAGCCCACGACGGATTACAGTCCTAGTACCATGTTTCCGAAAGTTAAATCCAGTTAGCACTCGCCCACAATGATTGCTAAAGCTCCTGTTACGGTGTTATACTAACCGGCTCGAGAGGATCCAGACATGCCTTTATACGACTATCAGTGCGAAAAATGCGGAGTTAACTTCGAACACGAACATGCGATGAGCTTCACCGGTAAGGTGAAGTGCCCGGCATGCGGCAGTGTGCGCACGACCAAGGTTTTCTCACCGGCGGGTGTCCATTTCAAGGGTTCCGGCTTTTATGTGACGGACTCCAGCAACAGCCGCAACGCCGTGACCACCGCGGGGAAGACCGATATAACCCCGGCTGACAAGCCCGAGTGCGAAACCTGCCCGGCCAACACCAAGAACAAGAAGAAAGACACCAAGTCCGCGAAGAAATCTACCACCAAGACCAAGAAGAAGAGCTAGCAGCTGAACAGCACCGTCCGCTCGCATCCCCGATCAGTTCAGTAGAGCAAGCCACCGTGCTTGCGGTTCACCCCAGTGCGCAAGCGGTGTCGCTTGCTCTACTGATTCGCAGACCAGGGTTCCCTTATTCCCTTCTATGAAAATCACGTTTACCCTTCCCAAATCACCGGCCTTTGCTGATAAGATATACACATAGTGTCGATTATCAGACAACCAGAATTTCGCGTACCAATCGACAAGGCCGCCCCGGGCATGATCCTGGCGCGTAACCTTGAGATGAACGGGCAGCTTTTGCTCCGCCACGGCCTGGAGCTTGACGAGGAACGCCTCCAGAAGCTGCGCCAGATCGGCGTGACCAAGCTTTTCATCCACTTCGGGGACGACGACCTGGACACCTACAAGGACCTGCTCGTCACCCAGGACACACCGCCGAGTTACGAGCGGTTGCTGCGCCTGACCCGCGATGCGATGCTCGAGTTCGTCCCGGCCTTCGCGCGGCCCGAGTACTGCGCCCGTACCGAGGACATCGCCAAGACCGTCGACAAGGTGATCAGCCACTCCCTGGACGTGATCTTCAGCTCGCGGCGCTGCTTTGATGTGCTGCAGCTGACGCGGATGTTCCAGATGGACCAGCTGCGCCATTGCCCGTCGGCCTGGGTCTACGCGCTGTGTACCGGCGTCGGCCTCGGCTATACGCTGCCGACGCTCCTCGACCTGAGCTTAAGCAGCCTGTTCTACGACGCCGGAATGCTCAAGGTCCCGCCCAAGGTGCTCGCCAAGCCCGGACGCCTGACGGACCTCGAGTTTGGTGAGATCAAGAAGCACGTCTTCTTCGGCCGCCGGATCCTCGAAGACTTAAGCGACTTCAGCGCCAGCGCGGCTCTCGTCGCCTTCGAGCACCATGAAAACTATTACGGCGGTGGCTACCCGAAGAACAAGCGCGGCGACGCTATCCACGAGTTCAGCCAGATCGTCTCGCTGACCGACAAGTTTGCGGCGATGGTCACCACCAAGAGCTACCGCGAGCGCTTCCAGCCCTACCAGGCCTACGAAATGCTCCTCGCCCAGACGAAGAGCGCGGTCAGCCCGCGGGTCTTCGTGGCGTTCTTAAAGAGCGTGCTGCTCTATCCGCGCGGGGCGTTGCTCCGCCTGAGCAACGGCGAGATCGCCGAGCCGGTGGACTTTCCGCTCCACCGCCCGACGCGCCCGACGGTGCAGATCACCCACGCCGCCAGCGGCGAGGAAGTGGTGGGCCGCAAGCGTAAGATCGAGCTCGTCGACCACCCGGAGCTGACTATCGAGTCCTTCGCGATCATCGAGGAGGAACAGCGCACGGCGGCCGTGCCGGACCGCTTGCCCAAGGGCTTGTTGTAGGGGCGGTAGGCCGGACGTCTCGCCTGGCATCGGGTAGCGCGGGGTTCATCCCCGCGCGGTGGCGAACGAGTCTCGATGTTTTTGGCTTGCCAGGCACAGGTGATTGCGCCTCGATGATATGGAGCGCCGCTTGGCAAGCGGCATGGGTACGGCTCCGCCGTGCCCTTCAATGATTCAATTGCCGGATAAATCCAGCGCTCCGACACATCGTAGCGTTGACCATCGCAGTGCCGGGCTTACGCCGGACATTGGGCCGAGTTTGCCCCGTCCAGGCAAAACGCAACATGTACCGACCGAGCTTGACTCGGCCCTGGGGTTCTCCAGATAGCCCGCCGGTGACTCATCGAGTTCATCCGCGCTGCCCCATACCACCAGTAGCGGACGGGCACTGTCCCGTCCTTCCCCGGCTAGCCCATCGCAACGAAGACGGGAGCGGACAGTGCCGCTCCCCTACTAAACACGGCGGTGATTAACGCTACCAGGCCGAGCTTGACTCGGCTCGTGACCAGGTTCGTTGTTCTGAAACGCTGCCAACCAGCTGTAGGGGAGTCGCTTGCGGCTCCCACATTATCATCCCACCGCAATACAATCCGGCGGCACGGGGGCCGCCGCTACGATGTCTTGAACCTGATGTGTTACCTATGTCTTGACCCTTCCCCATGCGTATTCATTCCCTATTCCCTAATCCCTACTCCCTTCCCTCCCCTTAAACCATATCCGGATACCAACGGGTACAATACCCATCAACCCATTTGACCTTATCCAGGGGGATACCTATGCCCACGAAGAAAATCCGTGCTTTCAAACCCGTTGACCTGTACGAAGTGAAGCAGGTCTACCGGGGCCGCCTCAGCCCCGACGGGACTGAGCTCGTCACCGCCGCCGAGGCGATCAACAAGGCCGAGAACAAGAAATACTTCAACCTCTACGTCCAGCCCGTAAAAGGCGGCCCGGTCCGCCAGTTCACCCGTGGCGAGGCTGTGGATTCGAGCCCGGAGTACAGCCCCGACGGCAAGCTGATCGCTTTCACGTCGACCCGCAGCGGCAAGCCGCAATTGCACCTGATCCACGCCGACGGTGGCGAGAGCTGGCAGCTGACCAAAATGGAAGGCTTCGTCTCGGGCTTTACCTGGGCGCCGGACTCAAAGTCGGTCTGCATCACCTACGTCCCCCAGGACGAGGAGGCCAAGGATCGCGAGAAGCAGAGCAAACTCGGCAAGAAGGGATTGAACTCGCCGAAGAAGCGCCACATCAAGAACTTCTTTTACAAGCTCGATGGCGCCGGCTACCTCCCGGAGGGCAAGACCGAGCTCCACATGGTCAACGTCAAGACCGGCAAGACCACTGAGCTGATCAAGGACGGGTTCCACAACGGCGGCCCGGCCTTCACCCCCGACGGAAAGTACGTGCTGTTCTCCAGCAACAAGCACCCGGACCACGAGCTCGAGCCGCTGCGCAGCGACCTATACAAGGTGCGCGCCGACGGCAAGGGCAAGGTAACGAAGATCGCGACCCACGACGGCCCGGCGAACAACCCGGTGGTCAGTCCCGACGGCAAGCAGATCGCCTTCACCGGGTGGGCCGACCCCGAGAAGATGTGGAACGAGGCCAACGACGAGCTGTTCGTCGTGCCGATCAGCGGTGGCAAGCCGCGCAGCCTGAGCGCGGACCTCGACCGTCCGGTAAGCAATATTTCGATCAATGACACCTGGGGCCTGATCGGTGGCACGGGCCCGGTCTGGAGCCCCTGCGGCAAGGAGATCTATACCCAGGTCACCGTCGACGGCAACACCGAGATCTACCGCTTCGACGTGAAAAACGGCGGTGGCGCCCCGGTGCTGGCCGACCCCGGCGTGGTCCTCGACTTCGCAATCGACTTCGCGAAGGGCAAGCTCTACTACGTCTTCAGCGATTTCGAGAACCCCGGCGACCTTTTCAGCCGCAATCTCGACGGCGGCAAGCCGAAGCAGCTGACCAAGTTCAATGCAAAATGGCTCAGCAAGCGTGACCTCGGCAACATCGAGGAAATGTGGGTCAAGGGCCGTGATGGAAGTAAGATCCAGGGCTGGGTGATGACCCCGCCGGACTACAATCCGAAGAAGAAGTACCCCGGGATCCTCTACATCCACGGCGGCCCGCATGTCGCCTACGCGCGCTCGATCATGACCGAGTTCAACTACCTCGCCGGCCAGGGTTACGTGGTGTTCTTCTGCAACCCGCGGGGCAGCCAGGGCTACGGCGTCGAGCACGTCGGTTGCATCGCCGAGGGGTGGGGTGACAAGGACTACTCCGACCTGATGAAGTTCACCGACGCCGTGCTGCGCAGGTACAAGTCGATCGACAAGGACCGCATCGGCGTCACCGGCGGCAGCTACGGCGGTTACATGACGAACTGGATCATCGGCCACACCCAGCGTTTCAAGGCCGCGGTGACCCAGCGCAGCGTCTCAAACTTCCTGAGCTTCATGGGGAGCTGCGACGTCGGTTACCTGTTCCACTACAATTTCCGCAGCCGCGACAAGTCGCCCTGGGAGGACCGCGAACGGTTCCTGAAACTCTCGCCGATGAGCTACATGACCAAGGCCAAGACGCCGACGCTGGTAATCCACTCGGAGAACGACCTGCGCTGCCCGATCGAGCAGGGCGAGCAGGTCTACGTCCAGCTCAAGCTGCAGGGCGTCGACACCGAGCTTTTGCGCTTCCCGGAGGAGAGCCATGGCCTGAGCCGCGGTGGGCGTACCGACCGCAGGATCGAGCGACTCGAAGCGATCAGCGGCTGGTTCGATAAGTACCTCATGAATAAGAAGTAGTGGACGGGCTTGCCCCGTCCAAACCAATTGCTGCTCAACCCTTGATCAACTGGGTAGCACAAGCGTCTCTGCTTGTGAGTCACCCAGTCTCATTTGGCTTGTTATAATGATACAAAGGTATCTAACGGACTGGACGGGTAAACACTAGGATGACGGCGGCAACGGACAAGCAGGAGTGCCCTGAGCAGAAACCGGGCAACCAGGCGCAGGTTAACCGTGTGACCTGGGTGGGGATGCTGATCAACATCGGCCTCGCCGTGGTCAAACTCGTCTGCGGCGTCTACGGCCACAGCCAGGCCCTGGTCGCCGACGCCGTCCACAGCTTCAGCGATTGCGCCACGGACATCATGATCCTCGTCGGCGTCCGCTACTGGTCCAAGCCCCCGGACGAGCACCATCCCCACGGCCACCGCCGGATCGAAACCCTGGTCACGATCCTGATCGGCCTCAGCCTTGCGGCGGTCGCGGTCGGCCTCGGCTGGGAAGCACTCAGCGACATCAAGACGCGCCATGACCAGCACCCCGGGCCCCTCGCGCTCCTTGCCGCCGCGCTCTCGATCATCGTCAAGGAGCTTTTGTTCCGCTGGACGGTCAAGATCGGTCACCGCAGCGGTTCCCCGGCGGTGATTGCCAACGCCTGGCACCACCGCTCTGACGCACTGAGTTCGCTGCCGGTACTCGTGGCGGTCGGGGCATCCTGGCTGTTCCCGGCCTGGACCTTCCTCGACCACATCGGCGCGGTGGTTGTCTCGCTGTTCATCCTCCACGCTGCCTGGCAGATCGTCACCCCGGCGCTGTCCGAGCTGATGGACGCCGGGGCCTCGGACCGCGTACGCCGCGAGATCCACGACCTGGCGATGAGCGTCGAGGGCGTCTGCGAGGTGCACGAGATCCGCACACGCTACCTCGGGGGCGGGTTGCAGGTTGACCTCCATGTACTGGTTGACGGCGACATGTCGGTGCGGGACGGCCACGAGATCGGCGCGCGGGTTAAACGCCTGCTGCTGCGTGACGGCCCGGATATCGTCGACGTCCTGGCCCACCTCGAACCCTACGACGCGGAACTGATGCGGGAGTAGGGAACAGGGAATAGGGATTAGGGATTAGGGAATGAATACATAAGTAGCGGCGCCTTCCAGGCGCTGGATTCATGTCTACGATTAACAATGCATTCCCGTCCATCGAACTTCAGTAGGGGAGCGGCACTGTCCGCTCCCGTCCCCGTTGCGATGACCTCATCAGGGAAGGACGGGACAGTGCCCGTCCTCTACTGGTGGATTGGTGAGTCGTTGTTTATCTCCCAAGGGTATTCCAAGCACTCCCCTGGGATCGGTTGCGAACACGCCCGCATAACGTAGCGGTGGGTTGCCGGCCCTTCGGCCTTATCCCTCCTCCTGTTCCCTTTCCCACTTGACATCGCCCCGTATCCACGGTAATATATCGCGTGCGAGATAATCGCACACGATATAAGTATTCAACAAGGGGTTTGACCATGAAACCGATGTATGAAGCAAAAGCCACCGCCACCGGCGGCCGGGCCGGCCACGTTGCCACCAGCGACGGCCTGATCGACTTCGACCTTTCGCTCCCCGAGGGCCTCGGTGGTCCCGGCGGCGCCAAGTCCAACCCGGAGATGCTCTTCGCCGCGGGCTACTCAGCCTGTTTCGGCAGCGCGATCGACTTCGTCGCGGCCCAGCACAAGGCCACCCTGACCGAGAACCGCGTCACCGCCACTGTCGGCATCGGCCAGCGTGAGGGCGGCGGCTTCCAGCTTGCGGTCCGCCTGGAGGTCCACCTTAAGGGCGTCAGCGCCGAGGATGCAAAGAAGATCGTCGATGAGGCCCACCAGGTCTGCCCGTATTCCCACGCCACACGCAACAACGTCAACGTCGAACTCGCGGTGGTCTAGCTTGCCGCCGCGCATAACAAATGAACCAGCGGGAAACGGGGCCGGGCTGCTCCTGGAGAACCAGCTCTGTTTCCCGCTATACGCCGCCTCGCGCCTGATGACGCGGCTCTACCAGGCGTACCTCGAGCCCCATGGGCTGACCTATCCCCAGTACGTCGTGCTGATGATCCTCTGGGAAGACGCGCCGTGCAGTGTCAGCCACATCTGCGACCGCGCGCTGCTCAGCTCGAACACACTGACGCCGCTTTTGAAACGCCTCGAGCAACTCGGTTATGTAACACGTGCCCGTAGTCAGAAAGACGAGCGGGTGGTGGAGATCAGCCTGACCAAGGCGGGGAAGGCACTGCGCGAGGAGTGCGTGTGCATCCCGGCGACGTTGCTGGAGGATGTGGGATTTTCCCGCGGGGATATCGTGAAGCTGAAGAAACTCCTCGAAGGATTCATCGGCGCGGTTGAGGATTCGGGGTAACGAAGGGGTAGCACAGGCCGGTGGCCTGTGATTCAGTGAATCCATGCAACCCGGCAATCACGCCACGGAGCGCTAGCAACCTGCTGGCTCATTTGATTGCAGTAATAGCACTACCTGCTTCGCGGACACTGATAACAATTCATACTAGTCACATTGCAGAGCAAAGTTCGAAGGAAATCTCCTTACATACCATGATGTCGAGCTCAGTTTCTATTTCATGATCAGTTGGTGGTCCGATAAAATCTGAACCATTGGTGAGATCTACTATTATCTGCTTACTTTGCCACCAGGCATGCATGTTGTAGACCACACAATCCGTTTTATTTGGGACAACTCCAAACCGACAAGACTTAACATCTAAGAACCTGAAGTGTGCAATCGGCTCCTCTTTCACCTTATGGTGACAGCTCGTTATATCCAAGTACACATCAGCGATGTGTGTTTGCCGGAGAAGGTTCCAGGACACACGCTGAACTATCATTAGAGCATCATGGAACCCGCAGTATTTCTCCAGAAGCAGGTTCCATTGCTTCTCATCCAGTTTAATCACTTACTCACCTTCCAATTAAACGCATTAGATAACGTTGGACATGTCCTCTTTAATCCCCCATGCCAGCTGGTAGCAGGCGCTCCGTGGTGTCCCCACTACCGCGCGGGGGTGAACCCCGCGCTACCTCGTAGTCTTCATTCCCTAATCCCTTCTCTCCCTACGGCCACTCGATGAACCGTGCGATGATCATCGCCACGGTGCTGCCGTTATAGCCCGGCATTGCCTGGAGTTTCGCCATCCCGGCGTCGCTCAGGCCGAGTTTATCCGCCGGGACCTCGATCACCTTGCCCCAGGGGCGGATCAGTCCGCCGGCCCCGCGCTCCGGCACCAGCTTGCGGTGGTCCAGCACCACCACCGGGCCCTGAAGCCAGTAGATCGTGCGGTCGGCCTCCTTCAGCGCATCCAGTTCCGCGGGATCGCCGGTGTCCTTGTCCATCAGCCAGCTGATCGTCCCGTCGGTGAAGAGCCACTTGCCCTTGAACTCCTGCGGCCGGGCGGCGATATCCTCGACCGGAAACTGCTTGGAGCTCTCGCTGACCATCCCGTCATTGGCGGTGGTGACAGCCAGGGTTGCCTCGATTACGTCCGGGTTCTGGGCGATGACGGACTCGGTGATCTGCTTCGTCCACCGGTAACCCCAGAAGACCGCTCCGATGATCACCGCGACGACGACGATCGCGATCACGATATTGGCCCACTGGCCGGTGTTCGGGGGCGGGGCCGGGGGTTTGAGCGGGTCGAACTGCGGTTCGCGGTCCTGGTCGGTCGGTTGTTGCGATCCGAAATGGTCCATGGCGTATTCCCCAGGATTTTTCTTGGATTATAGCAGGGCGGGGTGGTGCGTGAACGTGTCGCGTAGGGTTTATTCCACGCGGAGGTGGTAAACCCCGGAGCGCCAGCTGCCAGTTGGCATGTTCGGTTCCGAAAAGTTGGTGCCCACCAGCTGTAGGGGGGGGGGCGCCTGCGGCTCCCACCTAATCCGATTGGATTAATCAGAGTATGTGGGACGCGCTAGCGCGTCCCCTACAACTATCCTCCCCATTCCTTTTCACCCAACTGGCCAGCATGTTGCTGGCGCTCCGTGGTGTTGCATCCATCTCGTCAGCCTTCCTCCCGCTGTTCCCTGATCCCTGTCACCTGTTCCCTTTCCCTCCTCTCCGACACCTAAACGCCCGTTATGCTATAATTACCAGTTATGCCGAGGGTTGAGGCAAAGGGAAAGCGGAGCAAACCCGCCGCGAAGACAACGCGCGCGCGCAAACCGGCCGCCAAGGGCCGGACATCCCGGGCTAAGAAACCCGCAGCCGTGCCGGAACCCTCCGGCGGCAGGATGGGCAGCGCCGTATTCCTCGACGCGGTGATTCTGATCTCCCTCGCCGGAGCGCTCTTCACCGGCGTCAGCGTCTATTACCCCGCCCTGAGCTGGAACGCTGGCAACTACTGCCTCCACGTCCTGACAAAACTCGTCGGCATCGGCCGGTTCCTCGTGCCCGTGATGCTGCTGCTGATCCCGTTCTTCGCCTGGCCCTCAGGGTTGCGGCGCTTCTGGCTGAAAACCTGGGCCTGGAGCTGGTGCCTGCTCTTGATGCTCAGCCTCGGTGGTGGCCTTTTCCAGGACCGCGCCTGGGGCGGGATGCTCGGTGATAGCGCAGCCAGCCTCGGCTACCGCTACCTCGACTGGTTCTACCCGGTGCTACTCGTCGTACTCACCCTGATCATCATCGCGCGCCTCGCCGGGCGCAGCTTCGTGCAGATGGTGGGCTTCGGGGCCTACCGCGCGGCGGTCAAGACCGGAGCGGCCGTGGTCGACTACGGCAAGCTCGTCAAGGAAGAGGCCGCGGAACTCACCGAGGAACGCCAGCGCCGCAAGGCCGTCACAGCCGAGAAGCGCGCCAGCCGCCAGGCCGAGCAGCAAAAGCGCCGTGAGGAAGTCCTGGCCGCCGAAATCGAGGCCGCCGATGCCCCCGAAGGCGACAGCCCGGTGATCCGCGCCGGCAATGAGCCCTTCGCCGATGAGCCCCGGGCGCCGCAGAGCGCCGACCTGGTGCCGAGTGCGTTGCACACCGAGCCTGAGCCCGCTGTGCAACCTGAAACAGATACCGAACCGATCGCCGCTGAAGTCCCGGCCGACCCGGAGATCGCCGCCGAGCTGCTCGCCCCGGCGGAGGAAAACGTTGCCGATGACGGTTTCGCCGCGGTGGTCGAGGCCGCCGGGCGCGTGCCCCTGGAACCGGGAACACCGGTGGGGGGCGTGCGCGACGACGCCCCGGAGGGAGTCGAAGGCGAGGACTACCGTGTTGACTCCGACGGCCAGCTCGTGATGTTTGAATCGACCCAGCGCGGCTACGAACTCCCGCCGGTCAGCCTGCTGCGCACCGCGCCGGCCCACGTCGGCGAGGAGCAGCACCTTGCGGAACGCGCCAAGGTAATCGAGCACACGCTGGCGAACTTCAAGATCGAGGCGACCTGCGTCAACAGCGTGGTCGGCCCGCGGGTCACGCGCTACGAGCTGAAAATCGGCCCCGGCATCAACGTCAGCAAGATCCACGGTCTGGCCGACAACCTGGCGCTTGAGCTGGCGGTCAAGGCCGTGCGCATCGAAGCGCCGATCCCCGGCAAGAGCGCCGTCGGGATCGAGGTGCCCAACGCCAGCCCGCAGCTGGTGACGCTGAGGAGCAACCTCGAGTCGCAGCTCAACCAGAGCTCAAACCACCCGCTCACCGTGGGCCTCGGCCGCGACATCGCCGGCAACCCGGTGGTGGCCAACCTCGCCAAGATGCCGCACCTTTTGGTCGCGGGGGCGACGGGCAGCGGTAAGTCGGTGTGCCTCAACGCGTTGATCATCAGCCTGCTTTTAAGAAACTCGCCGGACACGCTCAGGATGATCCTGATCGACCCGAAGCGCGTCGAGATGACGAACTACCAGGACGTGCCGCACCTCGCGTGCCCGGTGGTCCACGACGTGAACGAGGCGCAAAGCGCGCTGAAGTGGGTCGTGGCCGAGATGGACCGGCGCTACCGCGTTTTGGAGAAAGCCCGGGCGCGGAACATCGGGGCGTTTAACTCCCAGGCGCGGCCCAGCGAGCAGCTCCCGTACATCGTGGTGATCATCGACGAGCTGGCGGACCTGATGATGCTGGCGGGCCAGGTGATCGAGAAGCTGATCTGCCGCATCGCGCAGCTCAGCCGCGCGGTGGGGATCCATCTGGTGATCGCGACGCAGCGCCCGGACGTCAAGGTGATCACCGGGACGATCAAGGCCAATGTGCCCTCGCGGATCGCCTTCGCCGTGGTCAGCCACATCGACAGCCGGACGATCCTCGACGGCAGCGGGGCGGACAAGCTTTTAGGCAGCGGCGACATGCTCTTCGCGCCGATCGGCGAGAACGTGCCGCTCAGGGTCCAGGGCGCGTTCGTGGCGGACGATGAGATCGACCAGGTGGTGGAATGGTGCCGGGGGCAGGCCGCGGCGGTGTATGACGAGAGCATCACGCAGTTCGAGCTGGAAGAGGAACATGGCGCCGGCGGGGCGGACGGCGGCGACCGCGACGAGTTCTTCCAGCAGGCCAAGGGGATAGTGCGCGACACGGGCCGCGCGAGTACTAGCTTCCTGCAGCGCCGCCTGAAGATCGGCTACAACCGCGCGGCACGGATCATGGAAGAGCTGGAGATGGCCGGCATCGTCAGCGAACCCGACCACACGGGGAACCGAAAGGTGCTGTAGGGGTGTAGGGGCGCATGCGTCGCCCGTTTTCGTAGGGGTTTACGAAAGTAAGCCCGTCCCGGGTAGCGCAGGCCGACGGCTTGTGATTCGCTGAATCCAAGCGAGACGCTGATCAACGAAAGAAGTGGACGGGCTTGCCCCGTCCAAACCCGTAGCGGTGGGTTCCCGACCCACCGTCATTACTGTGCTCAACCGTTAGTAGGAGGACGAACGGCTGAAGGTCGAGTGGTCGCAGTCCGGCATCTACCCATACAAACCGAACCCGGTGCAGGAGAAGATCTTCGAGAACTGGAACTTGGCGACGATCAAATCCGAACCCGGCGACGGCGACGACGGCTTGCTGAATGTGTAGAAGAACTTGGTGGGTGGGGAGATGAGATGAAGTGAGGCAATAGCGTCCAGCGGCTAGTGAGGCATTGCACGCAAGCTACCATGCCAGATGGAGATGCGTAGGCAACCATGCTGATACATGTGCTAAGCAGTTACACATCGCAACTGGGACTTTAAAACATGTTAGCATCAGCGTGCACTTGCAAAGACAAATGCGCATAGGCTATAATTGTGTCAAGATTCTTGTATCGGTAATGGGATTCCGTGATATGATAGGCGCATTGCTGCAAGCAGGATTAGTATATAGTCGCATTGTTAGAGCGATGTCAGTCACGTCTGATGGGTTCAATTGATGCTGGAACGCGAATGCGCTCGTCGTTCGGAGATTTGCTAACCGAGCTAGTTGAGGTATTCAATGGAAGCTGAGATTCGAGACTCTCTAAGCAATAGTGTGTACAGATCCTTTTGCAGATGGTACGCAGGATGTTTGGAAACAGATGTTGGGCTTATTTTTCTAAACATTCTAAGACGTCAGTTTAAAAGCATTACCACACCCAAAAGAAAACTTCTGAGCTTCATCAGAGCCATCGCAACACACAAATCCAAACATCATGCTCTAGATTCGATGGCTCTGGTTATATATCTATTGAAAAATTACCCCGTCGGTCCACACGGAAGGGAATTTAAGAAAAGGCGGATTGCACGTGTTTCAACTGTGC
>Ga0180435_10004172_pt1 | contig 14280 bp, 13 predicted proteins | sample SS_ome_3_FD_132467 | JGI IMG/M metagenome (GOLD analysis project Ga0180435, IMG submission 132467) | Hypersaline lake sediment archaeal communities from the Salton Sea, California, USA - SS_3_S_1 metaG | ecosystem: Environmental > Aquatic > Non-marine Saline and Alkaline > Hypersaline >... | reverse complement strand
TTTGCTCCTGTGCCTTTGCTCCTGTGCCTTTGCTCCTGTGCCTTTGCTCCTGTGCCTTTGCTCCTGTGCCTTTGCTCCTGTGCCTGTGCTACTATGTCTGAGCTGCTGTACCAATGTTGCTGTGCCTGTGCAGAAGTGCCTGTGCTACTTTGTCTGAGCTGCTGTACCTATGTTGCTGTAGCTGTGCTGCGCTGACTTAAGGCTGCAGTGCATGTTTTTTAATGTTCGCAATTCCGTTTGATGTTATATTATTTAAAAGTACTTTGAATTACAAAGTAACAGGGTAAAAAAATTACTGCAACAATGATTCCAGGGCAGAGAGGTGTTCTCCGAAAGCACGCTTCCCTTTCTGTGTGATGTTGTAAGATGTTTTAGGTTTCCGGGCGACAAATTGTTTTTTTACTTCCAGGTAACCATTGGTTTCCAGGGACCTGATATGACTTGCCAGGTTTCCGTCGGTCACCTCCAGCAGGTCTTTGAGTGTATTGAAATCCACCCATTCGTTGACAGAAAGTACCGACATTATCCCCAGCCGTACCCTGGATTCAAAATCCTTGTTCAGTTTCTTGATCGGGTTATCCATGCGCCACCGTTTTCCTGTCGTATTTATGATAGAGTGTGATGCCGTAAATGATATGGTAGATGCCAAATCCCGCACCCCAGAACCAGAGTCCATGCTGCGACCAACCTGTTGCTGCAAGCCCGGTAGCGATCTGGGCAATCCCGAGCCATACAATTTCCCGGGTGGTATATTTTCCCGCATTGACAAGCGCGAGTCCGTAAAAGACCAGGGTGAAAGGTGCGACAAGGTGCACATTGCGCTGCCCTGCCAGGATGAGGACCAGGATTCCGCCCGTAACCAGGGGTACGGCCAGTTGAATGACCAGCCGTTTTGTCACGGGTGACCAAATCTTTTCGCCCGATTTTTTTGCTTTGCGATAGGAGAAAAAAACAGCTCCTGACAATGCGAGCACCAGCACGATCATGGCATCAGCAATCAAAAATGACAGGGGAGCGTTTGCTGCATCTCCCCGGGGCATCGTTAACAACGTTTCGTAGGAGATGGCCCTGTTGTCGAGATACAGGAATGCTGCAGCCGTACCCAGGATAGCAAGGATACCTGCCAGGATACCGGCCCAGCCACTGAGCGACAGGAATTTCGTCGATCGCTCCATGATCTGCCGGATCTCACTGAGGTCCTGTAAATGCTTTTCGGTTTGTTTCATTATAAAGTACTTTGAAATGCAAAGTTGAAATAAATATTTCAATAAAGCAACAGTGTTATGTTTTTTTAACTGAAAGTAACGGTTAAATGCAGCGTGGACTGCTGTTTGTTTTCAAGTGCAGGTTACACTATTAATGCAACTTTCATTGCAGAATGAATAGTGCTTGGATGCTGTTAATGAACTGCACAGCCGGCACTAGCTCTGAAACGCATCATCAAAAGCCACATCGCTGGGTTTGAAGTCGATGCTGCGCACAAATTCACAGGCTTCGCGGGCACCATGCTCCCGGTCCATGCCGCTGTCTTCCCACTCCACGGAGAGCGGACCGTTGTAATTGATCCGGTTGAGGGCGCGGATGATCTCCTCGAAATCCACATCGCCTCGCCCGGGGCTCACGAAGTCCCAGTACCTGCGCCTGTCCCCGAATTCCAGGTGTCCGCCAAATACCCCGGCATCGGTGGGTGTCACCGAGTATTTGGAATCCTTGATATGGACATGAAAGATCTTTTCGGCGAACCGGTAGATGAATTCCACATAATCCACTCCCTGGTAAGGGAAATGGCTCGGATCATAATTGAATCCGAAGGCCGGGTGATGGTCCAGTGCCTCCAGCGTTCTTTCAGCAGAAGCGATATCGAATGCGATCTCGGTGGGATGGACCTCCAGTGCATAGCGCACGCCCATTTTCTCATAGGCATCCAGGATTGGTTTCCAGCGTTTTGCAAAATCCGCGTACCCCTTGTCGATCATCGATTTTGGTACGGGAGGGAAGGAGTATAACAGGTGCCAGATCGGGCTGCCGGTGAATCCGTTCACCACGTTCAGGCCCAGCTTCTTCGCTGTTTCCCCGGTTTTGATGATCTCCTGCGCGGCGCGTTGCCGGACCCCTTCAGGATCGCCATCGCCCCACACATGCGGAGGCAGCACCGATTTGTGTCGTTCATCGATGTTGTCGGAAACCGCCTGTCCAACCAGGTGCGTCGAAATTGAAAACAGCTGCAGGTCGTGTTTTTTCAGCAGTTCCAGCCTGGCCCCGCAATAGGCATCATCGGCCTTGTGCACCTCGATATGGTCTCCCCAGCAGGCAAGTTCAATACCATCATACCCGAATGCTTTTGCCTTTTTGCAGACAGTCTCAAGGGGAAGGTCGGCCCACTGGCCGGTAAAAAGTGTCACTGGTCTCATGGTATCGCGTTTTAAATTAATGGTGAATTACATTGCTGGCTGTTTACTTAAAATGGTAAACAAAGATCACCGTGGCATCAAATGCAGGCTTCTTGCCATCTTTGATCTCCATGGTCACGTCGATCTCAGCCTTTGAAATGCCCCTGAGGTCTTTGATGGACTTCAGCTTTGCCACGATCCGCACTTCGCTGTTAACCAGTACCGGCTGACCGAATTTCAGGTTTTCCATGCCATAATTGACCAGCATCTTCACATTATTCACCTCAACGATCTGTTCCCAGTGATAGGCAAGGATAGAGACACTCAGGTACCCGTGTGCGATGGTCGTGCCGAACGGGCTCTCTTTTCCGGCACGCTCAGGATCCGTGTGGATCCACTGGTGGTCCAGGGTCGCATCAGCAAACTTGTTGATCTGTTCCTGCGTTATTTTGTGCCATTCCGAAACGCCCAGCACCTGTCCGGTTTGTTCCTCAAAATCAGCATGACTGTTAATAATAAGTTTTCCCATGGTTTTTTGGTTTAGTATTATTGTTGTTAATCGTTGATCTCCCATCCATTGCCAGGTAACAGCCGGGGTGATTTTAAGGGTACTAAGATAAAAAAATGAAGTCAAAATGAACCTTGTCTGTGTGAATTGTATATTAAATTCAGCATATACTGCGTGGCTGTTAGCTGAATCTCGGGAACGATCTGCAAGTATTGTGCTGTCGGGAATTGAAGTGTCTGCCAAAGCATCGCGGATGTTTCATGATGCGTGTTGTCGTTAACAGGACAGGTGGACCAATAACGGGTTGGCTATTCAAAGAACATGGACGCCGAATGGGTGCTGATCACCATTTTGTCAAACTGGAAGATAAAATCCTGGCCAAGGTTTCCGTACACCTTTTCCGGATCTTTGTAGATGGATGCTGTGTGGACTTCTGTATCATGGATGTACACACCACTGCCGCCTATTTCAAGGTAGATTGAATCGATGATATAGGAAGTGAACTCCCTGGTACCGCCCAATCCGCCAATGTTGTATGTATGCATTTCACAGGTTGAGTCAATTTTTTCACTGTGCAAATCATAATACAGTTTGTAAAATGAACTGAAGGCTGCGCCCGTATCAAAATACCAGGGCAGCGTGTCCTGTTCAACCACCACTGCCACAACAGGGTCCAGGTCATCGATGGCCAGGTTGAAGATGTTGTAGTCCTTTGTGTGCACCGGGATGTATACCGAGTCGTTCCTGATTACGTGAAATTCGCCAAGAGACTTCAGTACCGGGAATGCGATGGCACCGTTAACTGAATAATCATACTCAGGGAGGGTAAGGTCGGAATCATCAAAAACCCAGAATACAGTATGCTTTACCCCGATACTTCCGAGGAACAATTCATCCGTCACTGCGAGGTCACAAACCACAACATTTCCTGTGATCCCTTCGACTTCGAAATCGACATCAATGATTTCCGCTCCCAGTTGCGCTGCGATGCTTCGCTTGATAAATGAGAAGCTTGAACCGGTATCGAAAAGCATGTCAATGGTTGTATCACCTATGCTCACCGGGATATTGACAAGTCCCATTTTGTCTTTTTTCAAACGCACACCGCAGTCAGCCGGCTTTATCACTTCCTGGGGAGGGGTATCCGCAAGTGCTTTCAGTATCTTACGCTCGTTCAGCAGGTGTTCATAGGCCGGTGTATCAATCAGGTGCTGATAATCGGCAATCAGCAGGGAACAGGCTTCCAGGGCATGACTGTAATCATACAGGTTGGAAAAATTCATGTAGCTGGTCTTGTACACGTTTTTCAATTCCTCCCCGGTAAGCACATCCTGGTATTTATTCAGCAGTTGACCAACAGTGACACTTGAGGCTTCATGTGCATAGAATGCATTTTCTGAGAGTGCTTTGAAATAGCTCCTGTAAACTTTCGGCAGCAGATGCCCGGATGCCTGGTATTGTTCCCGGAGTTCAAAATAATTTTCATTGCTATACGATTCAGTGAGCGCCACCACCAGGTCATTCTGCATATCAGTGGCAGTCCTGTTGCATGATACAACGCAGTTAAGCAGTATGATAACCACCACGAACCTGCCAGGTAGTATTGTACGTCCGGGTCTGATCTGTTTCAGCTGTTTTTGTTTGTTATATACAAAGTGAAGATATGCAATAATGTTGAAATTCAGATATGTTGTTCATACATTAAACATCCGGACTGATTAGTTTCGGGTTTTGTATTCGATGGAATTGGGGCTGAAGTTCATGGTGATTTCATTAAAATGACCGGCGAAATCCAGGCCCAGCAGACCAAAATAAGTCACAGTGTCTGCATGAATGTATTTCGAATGGATCCTGGTGCCTTCCAGGAGCACACTGTCATTGTAAACAGCTAATGCCATGGTGTCTAGCTGCACCATGTTAAATGTCGATCGCCCACCTCCGATTCCCCCGTACTCAAATGATTTCGTCGTACCAGACTCGCATAAAAATATATCGTATAATTCATAGAAGTGTTTGTTAAATATGCTCATGTACGCACCTGTGTCAAATTTTACCGGGATCGTATCATCCCGGAAAGAAATCGCTACCCTGTTATTAAAATTAAACAAAGCCAGGTTGTTGCGAACATGGTGTACTGTATCTCTCATGGTGATGAAGGCATTGCTTGAGGTCAGCGTCACTGAACGCAATGGATACAACAGATTTAGCCCGATCAGTCCATCAAAGTAGAAATCGTATTCGGGCACTCCGAGCAGTGAATCTTCGATTACTTCGAAAACCGCATTCTCGTAGATTGTATTTCCTATCATTACTTGTTCAGCAATCCCGAGATTGGTTTCAGCCCTGGCACCGGTTGTACCCGTGATTTCCGTTTCTGTTTCAAGTATCTTTAATCCGAATTTTACTGCAGAACTTTTCGAGATCAGTGATTTTTCCGATCCGGTGTCGAAGACAAAGTTGATCATGTTACCATTGATGGATACCGGAATATATAAATTTGCCCAGATTTTTTCCAGTTGTATGGAATCATAGGCAGGCTTCGTAACAGTTGTTGGAGGAACGCGTTGTAAGGAGGAGAATGTCGCGCGGTATTGCTGCAAGTCACCTTTCCTGAAGGAGTTGATCTTTTCCGTAAACTGCTCAAGTTTAATGACTTCGGCGTACGCCTTATTGTATTCATACTTTTTCCGGTAGTGAGAGATCTTGATGAAATGATATTCGATCTTTTCAGATTCGGTCAGTTCGTCGTAGTATTTGCCAAGCAATAGTTGATCCTGCTCCTCCAGCAATTCAGGATAGCCAAAAAGATCACAATGAAAGATATCAAAATATACTTGGTATTTCCCAGGCAACCGGTTTCTGCAGGCAGAATAATAGCTTTCGAACCTGAAGTACAACCCTTTTTGTAACAGCTTTTTCAGGGTAAACGTGATCGCCTGGATATCTTCGGATGCCATTGCAGACCGATCAGCCGTTTTTTTTACATCTGCATTTTTTGTACGCGGTTGGATACAGGCAACACATCCCATAATCACCACCATTAACAGCAGATGTAATTGACGACTCATTTTCAGACAGGCTTTGGCTATTCTTATCCAAGATATGCAGTTCAGCCTGTAATTGCAACGTTTCGTATCGACAAAAACCTTCCGCATGCTTAACAGCAGGTCATGAATCCTGTCATCTGTCAGATATGCAGGACTTTACAATGGATGTGCACTGTTACCTGGTGTATAGAAGCTGCGGTCCTGTGTGTCTGATCAAATGGGTTCCTGCTTAAAATGCCACCCACTTCCGGTCCGAACCGCTCGATTCGATCAGCTTGTCGATGAACTGCATCCCCCTCAGCCCGTCGTATACATCCGGGAAATCGAGCGCCTCTTCCGGGGGCTCCGTTCCATCTATCCTGCACTGGATGCAGGTTGCGACGTTCCTGTAGATGTTGGCAAAGGCCTCGATCAGCCCTTCCGGGTGTCCGGCCGGCATCCTGGTATTGTATTGTGCGAGTGCACTGAGATAAGCATTTCCGGGTTTTCTGACCTCCATGGGGCGGTCGGGCCATTTGACCTCCATCCGGTTGGGTTCTGCCTGTACCCATTCGACCCCCCCTTTTTCTCCATACACCCTGATGCGCAATCCGTTCTCTTCGCCCGCTGAGATTTGACTGGCATATATGATCCCACGTGCACCGTTATCATATCTTACCAGCACATTGCCGTCGTCATCCAGCGGCCTTCCTTCAACCATGGTAGAGAGGTCTGCACACAGTTCCTTCACTTTCAGGCCGGTTACATATTCGGCCAGGTTCAGTGCATGTGTACCGATGTCGCCCATGCAACCTGATTTACCCGATCGCCGGGGATCTGTCCGCCAGCTGGCCTGGGTCTGGTGTTCCCGTTCGATCGGATCGGAGAGCCAGCCCTGCGGGTATTCAGAAACCACTTTCCTGATCTTGCCCAGTTTCCCGCTTCTGATCATTTCACGTGCTTCCTTGACCAGCGGATAGCCCGTATAGGCATGCGTTACAGCAAAGATCAGCCCCGTCTTTTCCACCAGGTCCACAAGTTCCTGTGCCTCGGCAGTAGAAAAGGTCAGCGGCTTGTCGCTTACCACATGGAAGCCATGCTCAAGGGCCATCTTTGCAGGACCGAAATGGACGTGGTTCGGGGTGGCAATGCAGAGGAAGTCCATCCGCTCACCATCCGGCAGTTCCCGCTCTTTTTCGATCATCTCCTGGTAAGAACCATAGATGCGATCCTCCGGCAGATAATAGCCAGTGCCCGCTGCCTGCGATTTTTCAGGATCAGAACTGAATGCGCCGCAGACGAGCTGGATCTGGCCGTCGAGCACTGCGCCGTTGAAATGAATAATACCAATAAAGGAACCGGGTCCGCCCCCGACCATTCCCATATTTATCTTTCTTGCTGCCATTTTTTGGTTGGTTTAGATTTTCTGAAAGATTAAAAATAGAAAAAGATTGGAAATGCACCATCCCAAAGTTGCTGAATAGTCCATGCAGTCAAGGAATATTTTCATTCATCAACAAGTCGCATCTGCATTTTTTATGATTCTACCTTACTTTCAATTGTGCAATAAATATTGTATATTTAGTAAAAATCAACACGATGAAAAAAACAACTGTTTTTTTAGGAGCATTACTGGTCATGATGGTTACTTCCTGTGCAACCACCGGAAAATTTCCCGTATCTGAGGTCATCCCTGCCGCAGATATCGACCTGAAGATCAATCAGGATAAAAGTGAGAATTATAAAATTTCTGTAAAGGCCAGGCACATTGCCAGTCCGGACAGGCTGACACCCCCGGCATCCTATTATGTTGTATGGGTGGATACATATGACGGGTACAAGAATGTGGGTCAGCTGAGGTCAAAAAATGCAAAAAAAGCGGAACTGCAGACATTGTCACCCTTTCAGTTCAATGAAATCCTGATCACTGCCGAGACCAATGGGGATGCTTCCTACCCGGAAGGTGTAGTAATATCCAGGACAACTGTCGATTAGAACAAGTTCATGCATGAACCAGTCCCTGGAGTTCAGTAATTCCAAAACACCAGGAGCCTTACAATCGAATCAGTTTTCGAAAACTACCTGAAACATGAATGCAAAGAAAGCCAAAAAAGCCAAAAAAATGGGACTTGCGCTTGGAGGTGGTGCCGTGCTTGGCGCTGCGCATGTGGGGGTCCTGAGGGTTATTGATGAATACGAAATAAAAATCACCCATGTAGCAGGTACCAGCATTGGTGCGTTCGTGGCAGCGTTCTTCGCCTTTGGAAAAACCTGGGAGGAGATCAGGGAGATTGCCACCGAGATGAAATGGCTCGATATTACCGGAGTTTCTCTCTCCCGCTTCGCACTGTTGTCCAACGAAAAACTCGGGGAGCTGATCGTCAGGCATATCGGGGACAAGAAAATTGAGGATGCTGACATTCCCCTGGCGATGGTAGCTGCTGATATTGCAACAGGGAAGAAAATCGTGCTGAAAAAAGGATCCGTCGCAGAAGCAGCAATGGCCAGCACATGTATCCCGGGGGTATTTAAACCGGTTGAGATTGACGGAAAAACACTGGTGGACGGTGGTGTTGTTGAAAATGTACCGGTCAACACCCTGAAGGACCTGGGAGCCAAAAAGATCATTGCAGTGGATCTCAATTCGCAGCATGCATACGGATCTCCGGAGAATATCCTGGATGTGATCCTCAACAGCTTTCATTATACGATGCAGGCCTCATCAGAATTGCTGACGAAAGAAGCCGATATACTGATAGAACCTGACCTTTCAAAATTTAACCGTTCCAATATGGACCAGGTGGAAACATTGATGGAAAAAGGGTACAAGGATGCAAAAAAGCAGCTTGGCAAAGTTTTCAAAAAGAAGTCCGGCTGAAGTGATCCGGCTGATGGAGGCGCTGACTACGATCGACAGAATAGCCAGGAAAACAGCACATATGAAGGCGGTGAAGAACCACGCAACCATGGTCCTGAACATGGCAGAATCTTCATTTGAAGAACCAAATGATATCGAGGACCTCAAGATGAGGAGCAAATTGTTAAATTTGTCGTAAAATTTGACAAAACCTTGGTATACCCATCCAATTTTGAAGACAAGATAGGATTTTCCCGGATCCGGGAAATGGTGAAGGAGCACTGCCTCTTTGAGCCCGGACGTGAGCTGATCGAAGCGTTGCACATGCTCCAGTCAGCTGAAGAGATTGACAGCCAGCTCAGTCTGGTGGATGAGTTCCGTCACATCCAGACAGGCGATGAGGACTTCCCCATTCACCAGTTTCACGACAGCCGGAAAGCGCTGAAAAAGGCAGCGATTGAAGGTGCTTTTCTTGAAGTGGAGGAGTTGGCAGGTCTTGCAAAAAGCCTTGAATCGGTCAGACTGATCGTCAATTTCTTCCAGAACAGGGAAGAAGATGAATATCCGCGCTTAAGGGAACTTACCAGGTCTGTAAAACTCTACCCGTTTGTTTCCGAGAGGATCGGCAAAATCCTGAACAAACACGGACAGGTGCGTGACAACGCTTCTCCTGAATTGCAGCAGGTCAGGCGGGAAATAATGTCCAGGCAGTCATCGGTTACACGCCTGATGAACAAGCTGGTAAAAAAGGCACAGTCCGAAGGTTGGGTCGAAGAGGATATCGGTGCAACCTTCCGTAATGGCCGGCCTGTAATCCCCGTCTCGGCATCCTTCAAACGAAGCATCGGCGGATTGGTCCATGACGAGTCCACTTCGGGAAAAACAGTGTTTATTGAACCTGCCGAGGTGGTGGAACTCAGCAACGAGATCCGCGAACTGGAATATGCCGAACGAAGGGAGATCATACGCATCCTTACGGTCTTTACCAACGATATCCGCCCGTACCTCGAGGAGCTCACTGCAATGCATGGCTTTCTTGCGGAGATAGATGCGATCAGGGCCAGGGCGCTGTTTGCCATACGTATCCGTGCCATTCGACCCAAACTCTCCGAAGGCCCGTTGATCGAATGGTATGATGCGATACACCCCTTGTTGTTCCTTGCTTTCCAGAAGTCGGGACGCGAGGTGGTTCCACTGAACATTGCATTGAACGGGGAGGGACGGATGTTGCTCATTTCGGGACCCAACGCGGGGGGGAAATCGGTCTGCCTGCAGACAGTGGGACTCATCCAGTACATGCTCCAGTGCGGCATGCTTGTGCCGGTGGAAGAGGCTTCAAGGTTTGGTGTCTTTTCAGCCATATGTATCGACATTGGCGACGAACAATCCATCGACAATGACCTGAGTACCTATAGTTCCCACCTGGTCAACATGAAATATTTCCTGAAACATGCATCGGCAGATTCCCTGGTTTTAATTGATGAATTTGGTACCGGCACGGAGCCGATGCTGGGTGGCGCCATTGCAGAATCCATACTCGAAAACCTGAACGGTGCGGGAACCTTCGGTGTGCTCACAACACATTATACGAACCTGAAACATTTTGCCGCATCTGCCGAAGGGATCGTCAACGGGGCCATGCTGTTCGATAACCACAAAATGCAGCCGCTGTACGAACTGCAGATCGGAAAACCGGGAAGTTCCTTTGCATTTGAAATTGCCCGTAAAATCGGGTTGCCGGAGGAGGTGCTGCAACACGCTTCTGAAAAGGTGGGACAGGACCACATCGACTTCGACAAGCACCTGCGCGATGTCCTGCGTGACAAGAAATACTGGGAGCGGAAACGACAGAAAATCCGGCTGTCGGAAAAAAAGCTTGAAGACCTGATGCTGAAATACGAGCAGGAACTGGGAGAGAGCGAAAAGAAACGCAAGGTGCTGATCGCCGAGGCAAAAAAACAGGCGGAGGAGATGCTGGCCCAGGCCAACAGGCAGATAGAAAACACCATCAGGGAGATCAAGGAGTCCAATGCAGAAAAGGAGCAGACGCGGGAAGCCCGGCAAAAACTGGAGACATTCAGGGAGATGGTCAGTAAGGAAGAAACGGCTGCGGAAAACGAACTGGCCAGGGAATATCACAAACTGAAGGAACGGGAGGAAGAACTGGGGAAAATACGTCCCGACCTTCGGAAGAAGACACAACAGAAAACAACCGGAAAACCGAAAAAGGCGGCCGATACGACCATACGCGTGGGTGATACAGTGCACGTCGAGGGACAGGATGCCCCGGGGGAAGTCATGGAACTGCAGGGGAAAAATGCGGTGGTGGCCTTTGGAAACCTGAAATCACGCGTAAAACTGGATAAACTGACCAGGATACAGTCAGACCGGGAGAAGCCACCAGCAGAGAAAAAAAGCAGTGTCAACCTCGGTGACTGGAATGTCAGCAAACGGCGCGTGTTGTTTCGACCGGAGATAGATGTTCGTGGGAAGCGCGCCGATGAAGCCCTGCAGAAAGTAACCGAACTGATCGATGAAGCCATCATGGTCGGGGCTTCTGAAGTACACATCCTGCACGGGAAAGGCGACGGAATCCTGCGTCAGCTGATACGCGATTTCCTGCATACAAGTGATGTGGTCGACTCCTTTGCTGATGAACACGTGGAAAGGGGAGGTGCCGGGATCACCGTTGTGCGGTTCGGACCATAACGCTATCTTTGAACACATTTTAGCATGTTACCGTTGAAAAAATGATCAGATACGTCGGAAGGCGACATATAGACGAGGAACAGTGGAACAGGGTAATTTCCTCCTCCGCTTATGAGACCATCTACCCGTATACATGGTACCTGGATGCATGTGCCGATAACTGGGGAGCGTTCGTAATGAACAGTTATGAGTGTGTGATGCCGGTAGCCTTCAGGAAGAAACTTGGAATGCGGTACACTTACCAGCCGGTATATTGCCAGCAACTGGGGATTTATTCAGCAAAAAGGATTGACGTCGAGGTCACGCGCATGTTCCTGCATGCCATGCAAAAGAAATTCAGAATGGGCGATTATGCCCTCAATGAAGGGATTATCATCGCGGAAGAGCCGGGGTTTGAGGTGACCGATAATATGAACTATGTCCTGCCGCTGAACGCCGACCATGCTGCACTGCAATCAGGATACAGCGAAAACTGCAGGCGGAACCTGAAGCAGGCAGCACGTCACAAGCTTCAATTCGACGATGAGATTGCTGTTGATGCGTTCATCTCGCTCAAGAAAAATGCATCAAAAACTGCAGGCACAACTGCCGATTACACGTACATCAATCACATGCTGCTCAGATTAAAGTCGCTGGACCGGGTGCGGATCTTCGGCGCACGTGACGGGAATCACCTCGTGGCAGCAGCAGCTTTTGCTTTCAGCGAGCAGCGGGGAATCTTTTTGTTGTCCGTTTCCAGTGAAGCAGGAAAAGAACACAGGGCCATGTTCATGGTTGTGGATCAGTTCATACAGTTGTATGCCGGGAAGTTGCCCAAACTTGATTTTGAAGGTTCGAATATACCTTCAATTGCCCGCTTTTTCAGGGGATTCGGAGCAAAACCACAGGAGTATCAGCGCCTTGCATTTCAAAATTCAGTTACCAGACTGGCAAATAAAATCCGGAGTGTCTGATCTTTTCAAACATATCGCATCCCTGTTCCCGGGACCCATGAATATGCAGCGGCACATCCGGAAGTCTAAGCTGGACGTGATCTTTCCTTTCTACCATGCAGTATCCGACAGGGAACTGCCACATCTGAAACACCTGTATCCCATCCGCACGGTAGAGCAGTTCAAGCTGGACCTGGATTATATGCTGCAGTATTTTCAGCCGGTGAAAATGAGTGAATACCTTTCGGGAAATATTCCAGTGGACCCGGACCGTCCGCCCATGGTGCTGAGTTTCGACGACGGGCTCATTCAGTGCTACGAAGATGTGATGCCGATCCTGATTTCCAGGGGTGTCCCTGCCACTTTTTTTCTGAACAATGCGTTTATTGACAACATGTCGATGTTTTTTCGTTTCAAGGTGAGCCTCCTTGTGGAGGAGCTGGAAAAAATAACTCCTGAGAAAAAATACAGGGCAGGCCAGCTGCTGCATTGTGATGTGCGCGAGATTCGTTCCAGGTTAATGAATGTCAACTATGTGGAACGGGAGATCACCGACCAGGTGGCGGATGCATGGGGATTTTCCTTTGCAGAATATATGCGCAGGGAACCGGTTTACCTTACTTCGATCCATATTAAAAAAATGCTGGACGAAGGATTTGAGTTTGGTTCCCATGGCATCGATCACCCCCTGTTTGCGCTGCTGAAGCGACAGGTTACCATCGACCATATCCGGTCAAGCGTGGAAGGACTCCGGAAGCGGTACGGACTGGACCATAAATATTTCGCCTTTCCTTTTACCGACAGTGGCGTGGAGGACAGTACGATAGAGCACTTGTTCAGGAACAACATTATCGACGCAGGATTCGGGACAGCCGGGCTGAAGGATGACAAGTGGGCCAGGTATTTTCAGCGTATTCCGATGGAGTTGCTGGACAAGGATGCCAGGACCACCCTTCGCGGGGAGATCAACCGGAGGAGGGTCCGTATGCTGGCTGGCAGTAACCTGACCAGAAGATAAGGACAGGGGTGTCATACAGACCGGCAGCAACCTGACCAGAAAATAAGGACAGGGCTGTCATACAGGAGTGTTTAAATTATATCAAATACAATATAGCCACACAGGAATATGCTTTACATGCTCGATCACCTGGTTAGAAATTTCGAAAAATTCCCCCACAGGAACGCGTTTTTTATCAGGGACCGTTTCCATACCTATGCGGCGTTTGCATCCCGGATCGCATCGATCAGGCAACAGGTTACGGACAGGACCGCTGACGGCGAGCAATACTTCGGGATCATTACTTATGATGACCTCGAAACCTACGCCGCCATCTATGCCCTGTGGTTCCTTGGCAAGGCATATGTGCCGCTGAATCCCGACAATCCGCGGGAGCGGAACATGGAGATCATGCGGCAGGTTGGGATCCGCACCATATTGACCTCACATCCTGAAGATGCTGCAGCCCTGCTTTCGACTGCCGGAGCAAATACCATCGATACTTCAGAAGGAACAGGCAAACAGGCTGCTTCCCCTGCAAGGACGAACATCCAGGGAACAGCCGGTGCAGGTGAGGAACCTGCTTCGTATGCCGGGATAAACATTCAGGAATCATCAACAGGCGCAGGACAGGAGGTTGCTTCGCCTGCAGGAGTGAACATCCGGGAAACGCCTGTCGGGGCAAAGCAGGATGGTGCCTCGCTGGCAGGGGGATTGAAGCCGCTGGAAAAAATAAGTGACGATGCCGACTGTTATGTGCTGTTTACCTCCGGCAGTACCGGGAGACCCAAAGGTGTTCCCATCAGCCGGCGGAACCTGGATACTTTTGTGCGTGCATTTCTTGGAGCAGGATATGCGCTG
>Ga0180435_10004171_pt1 | contig 14281 bp, 9 predicted proteins | sample SS_ome_3_FD_132467 | JGI IMG/M metagenome (GOLD analysis project Ga0180435, IMG submission 132467) | Hypersaline lake sediment archaeal communities from the Salton Sea, California, USA - SS_3_S_1 metaG | ecosystem: Environmental > Aquatic > Non-marine Saline and Alkaline > Hypersaline > Sediment... | reverse complement strand
GAGCGTGATATGCAGATTGTCTTTTTCTTTTTCAAGTGCAACAACGGTTGCGGTTTCTTCGACGATTCCTGAAAACATTGGTTTTGTATATTAAAAGTTCAAATTCTTCTGAAAAAATGTATGCTGATGTATGCAGCTGTTTTTGCTGGTTCTGTAAGGGTATGCTGAATTTTTCCTGCCTGGGGTCCTGGCAGCAGAGGGGTATCAGTTCCCGAAACACCGGTAAGGGGATCAGATCCCGAACGCCTTTTTGAAATCGTCCACCCTGTTCAGTTTCTCCCATGTGAACAGTTCCACCTCGATCTCCACCGGATCGAAATACTGTGATGTAAAGGTTTTCTTTACTTTTTGCGGATCCCGTCCCATATGTCCGTATGCTGCTGTTTCCGTATAGATCGGGTTTCGCAGCTGAAGTTCTTTTTCGATGGCTGCCGGTCTGAAATCATACAGTCCGGGATCGCTTATTTTTGCTGCGATCTCACTGTCGCTCAGTCCGGTTTTGGCCGTTCCGTAGGTGTTGACATAGATTCCCACTGGTCTGGCCACGCCAATGGCGTAGGAGAGTTGGACCAGGAGTTCATCGGCCACTCCGGCGGCCACCAGGTTCTTGGCAACATGGCGTGCTGCGTAGGCTGCTGATCGGTCCACCTTTGAGGGGTCTTTGCCTGAAAATGCACCACCGCCGTGGGCTCCTTTTCCGCCGTAGGTATCTACAATGATCTTGCGCCCTGTCAGTCCCGTGTCCCCATGCGGACCCCCGATCACGAATTTCCCGGTTGGGTTTACGTGGAGGATGAACCGGTCGTCGAACAGTTGTTGTATCCTTTCGGGAAGTGATTTAACAACACGTGGGATCAGGATGGTACGTACGTCGCTTTTTATTTTCTCCAGCATTTTAACATCATCCTGGTCGAATTCATCATGTTGGGTTGACACCACGATGGTATGAACCCTGAGTGGGGTATTGTCATCGCTGTATTCAATGGTTACCTGTGATTTTGAATCAGGTCGCAGGTAGGTCATTTCTTTTCCTTCACGGCGGATATCGGCCAGTGTCTGCAGCAGTTTGTGACTGAGGTCCAGGGGCAGCGGCATAAAGTTATCTGTCTCATTGGTGGCATACCCGAACATCATGCCCTGGTCGCCGGCACCTTGTTCCATGGGGTCTTCCCTGACCACACCCCTGTTGATGTCGGGGGATTGCTCATGGATGAGGCCCATGACGCCGCAGCTGTTGCATTCAAACTGGTAATCGCTTTTGGTGTACCCTATTTTGCAGATAACCTGTCGGGCCACCTTCTGGATATCTATATAGGTGTTGGTATGCACTTCCCCGGCAAGGACGACCTGCCCGGTAGTAACGAGTGTTTCGCATGCCACCTTGGAATCTGGGTCAAAGGCCAGGAATTCGTCCAGCAGGGCATCAGAGATCTGATCAGCAATTTTATCCGGGTGTCCTTCGGATACTGATTCGGAGGTAAATAAATATGGCATTGGCTTAACGTATAAATTAATATTCAGCTGGGATGGCGGCGATTGGGTCGGGAGAAAGACACTGTTTTAGCATTTTTTTTCCGTGGTTGCAATCAGCCAAATCCTTCCACATATTTTCGCTGCACAAAGGAAATGATAATTTGCCTGTTCACCAAAAAAAATGCAGCGATATACAATCGCTGCATTGATTTTTTCAAGCATCAGAAACTAATCTTTAAAGATACAGCCTTCATACTAGTTGCAACCCAGCTGTGGCGTTTCCAGCTTCTTTTCCGCCCTGGAGAGGAAGGGCTCTTCGGTTACACTGTTGTATGCTTCACATGCTTCGGCATAGCTTGCAGTGTTCTGATATGCGATACCCAGCTCATAGTTGAGTGCAGAGCGAAGGATCGGATCGGTTTCACTTTCCAGTCCCTTTTTGGCAAGGCTGATGGCCGTATCGAATTCGATCATTTTGTTTCTGGCCAGGGCAGACTGCCAGTAGGCATAACCGTTCTTGTCATTGGCAGCAATGGCCTGGTCACAGATGTCCAGGAGGAAAGTATAATCGGGATCTTCCGTATCCATCATCATCAGCTCTTCCTCGATCAGTGAACGGTAATAGCCGTCGATGGCTGCATTGATCTCGTCAACTGCCTCACTGTCGCCGGATTCCCGGGCTTTGTTTTTTGCAATGTCAAATTCCTCCAGCATTTCTTCAATATCACCCTGTTCCTTGTGAACGAGACCTTTGCCCTGGTGTGCCTTGTACATGTCGGGTTTCAGGGCAATGGCTTTATCGAAGATCTCCATAGCCTCGTCGTATTTCGATTGTTTCAGCAGTACGTTTCCTTCGCGGAGATAAAGCGGGGGCAGGTATTGCATTGCTTTTTCAGCGAATTCCGGTTTTACGTCATATTCTGCTGATGTGGCTACTGTTTGTTCAAGAGCAGGAAGTGCCTGGTCGTATTGTTTTCTTTTCATCAGTGTAATGGCCTGCCTGTAGTGTGTCCCAACCACCTGTTCGCGGGCTTGCTGTTTCATATCTGCGGCTTCTTCTCCAACCTGTTCACTCAGTGCGAGGGCATTGTTGAACTGGTCCAAAGCTGTTTCATAGGACTGTCCGTTCAGGCTTTCAACCGCGGCATTGAATTCATTGATCACGTCTGTCAGCGTCTGGGCCGCCAGTGATCCCGATGCCAGTATCAACGCTATCGAGAATGATAATACTCTTTTTTTCATAGGTTTACACGCTTTAATATTTTTGAATCGTCAAATATATAAATATTAATATATGTAAACAAATACAGTGCCAAATGGTTTGCGATTTGGTAAGTAACTATAGATGAGGATTTGAGGCACGGCAGGATTTAATTCAATTCCGGACTGCCGGCATCCTGTCTGCCTGTTTTTCCTGTGATTTCGCGGAATACCTCTTCCAGGTTTTTGTGTTTCTGGTTCAGGGAGAGGACGGTAAGGTTGTTTTGAACCGCAAACCTGAATATGTCCGGCCTGATATCCCGGTTTTCCGTGGTGGCCAGCAGGTAGATATTTCCCGGAAGGGTTCGTACCCCGGCAACAGCATCGAGCTTCTTCCAGTTTTCGGCGGGGAAGGGTTCCTGAAGTTCCACTTCGATGGTTTGTCCTGCCTGCTGCCTGTTTCCCAGTTTTCCTGCTTTCTCGTCGGCTTTGATTTCCCCTTTGTCGATAATAATGACCCGGTCACAGATGGCCTCCACTTCCTGCATGATGTGGGTGGATAAGATCACTGTTTTCTCCTTTCCCACGGCTGAGATCAGGTTGCGAATCTCCACGATCTGGTTGGGATCGAGGCCCGAGGTGGGTTCGTCGAGGATCAGAACGTCGGGATCGTGGATGAGTGCCTGGCTGATCCCTACCCGTTGCCTGTAGCCCTTGGAAAGTTTTTCAATCTTTTTATGCCTTTCACCGGTCAGGCCCACCTGTTCAATGATTTCGTCCACCCTGCTCCGCGCCGCTGTTCCCCGGATGTTGTACAGTCCTGCCACGTAAAGGAGGTATTCCTTCACATACATTTCGGGATAAAGGGGATTGTGCTCGGGCAGGTACCCGATGATTCGCTTGATCTGCATGGTCTGTTCCCTGATATCGAGGTCATTGATCATTACTTCGCCTGATGTGGGCGGCAGGAATCCCGTGATGATTTTCATGGTAGTGGATTTGCCGGCACCGTTTGGCCCGATGAACCCCAGAATCTCACCTGAGCGAACAGTAAATGAGACCTCTTTAACGGCCCATTGTTCCCCGAATTTCCTGGATATTTTTCTGACACTAACGGACACGGTTCACCTCCATGGGTTTAAGCGTTTCAACGAGGGATCAGCCATACATGAACTGGCTTACTTTTGCGAAGCTGGCCCTTGGATTGACACACATTACGGGGATCCCCTCATCGTTGGCGATCAGGTATTGTTCCTTGGCGCTGAAGATCAGATCCACAAGTGTCATATGCTTGGTGGTGGTAATCAGGATCAGGTCTGCTTCGATGCTTTTTGAAAAGACCAGTGTATCCTTCATGAAATTCCTGGTGTTGGGGGCAGTATGGATCTCGTAGTCAATATTGTTCTGGATAAGGAACCGGATTGCAAAATTCAGGTTTACGTTTACCTTCTTCATCATTGATTTGTCGATCGAAGGATATTTAAATAGGTGCACCCTGGAGTTGAGGTATTTGCCCAGGAAAATGGCCCATTGCAATTTCTCCTTGTTCTCCGACTTAAAGTCGATGGGGAAGACGATATCGGTGTACCGGTCTTTATCGGGGGGAGCCTTGCGGACCACCAGGAAAGGTACCGTTGAGCCGTTGATCACCCTGAGGGCCTTACTGCCAAACAGTTTTTGAGTACCTTTCATTCCATGGGTACCCAGGATCACGAAATTAACCTTGTTTTCTTCCACGGAGGCATAATCTGAAATCTCATCAAATATGGATCCTTTCCTGAGCACATACCCCACATCCAGATCGAATGCCGCGGTGTATTTTTTACAGGCCTCTTCCAGCTTCTTTTCCACCCCGGCTTTCTGGGGTTCCTCCGCGTAGACGTGGAACAGGGCCACATTGTTTTCCACGATTCTCCCAATCTTCACTGCATGCTTCAGTGCATTTTCGGCTGCATTCGAAAAATCCCAAGTTACAAGTATCGTTTTTTTCTCCTGGTTCATTTTGTTGCTCATTATCATTGCGCTTGTAAAATTAACTGTTTCTCACCACATAGTAAAGCAATGCTATGGAAAAACGAAACCATGGCACCACTTATTATGATACGCGCATTATCTCTTTACAAATGCTTTTTAAGTCTTAAAAATCTTATTTTTGTACTTTGAATTTAAAACGGGGCAGCAGTCCTGAAAAGAAATAGGAAAGGTATGATCAGATCGACAGTAAAGGAATTGTTCGCAGGCGGGAAATTAAATGAAGAGGTATTGCTCAAGGGTTGGGTACGGACCAGGCGGGGCAATAAGAAGGTGGCCTTCATTGCCATCAATGACGGTACCACCATACATAACATGCAGGTAGTTGCAGATGCTGAAAAGTTCCCGGAAGCGCTGTTGAAGCAGGTTACCACAGGTTGTTCACTTTCGGTAAAAGGCCGGCTCGTGGAGTCGCTTGGAAAAGGCCAGAACGTGGAGATCCACGCAGAAAGCATCGAACTGCTGGGTGCCTGTGATCCCGAGGTATATCCTTTGCAGAAAAAGGGTCATTCCTTCGAATTCCTTCGGGAAATTGCACACCTCAGGTTCAGGACCAACACCTTTGGGGCAGTCTTCCGCATCAGGCATGCGTTGTCGTTTGCCATTCACAAGTATTTTAACGACAAGGGTTTTTACTACCTGCATACCCCGATCGTCACTGCATCTGATGCCGAAGGTGCCGGCGCCATGTTCAGGGTAACCACCCTTGACCTGGATGATCCACCGAGGGATGACCAGGGAAAGATCGATTTCGGCCAGGATTTCTTTGGCAGGTCCACCAACCTGACTGTTTCCGGTCAGCTGGAGGGGGAGCTGGGTGCACTGGCCCTCTCATCGATCTACACATTCGGCCCCACTTTCCGTGCGGAGAATTCAAATACGCCCAGGCATGTGGCTGAATTCTGGATGATCGAACCGGAGATGGCGTTTTATGACATTAACGACAATATGGACCTTGCGGAGGATTTTCTGAAGTACCTGGTGCGCTATGCGCTCGACCATTGCAAGGATGATCTCGATTTTCTGAATAACATGATCGACAAGGAACTGCTGGAGCGGTTGCAATTCATACTGGAAAATGATTTCGTACGGATAAGTTATACAGAGGCCATCGGACTCCTGGAAAAATCGGGGAAGCAATTTGAATTTCCGGTGGGATGGGGTGCCGATCTGCAGGCAGAACATGAGCGGTACCTGGTAGAGCAGGAGTTCAAAAAGCCGGTTATCCTGACAGGTTACCCGTCCGGGATCAAATCCTTTTACATGAAGCAGAATGAGGATGGCAAAACGGTACGGGCCATGGATGTGCTGTTTCCCAAAATCGGGGAAATCATCGGTGGTTCACAGCGGGAAGAGGACCATGAGAAGTTACTGAAAAGAATGCGGGAGTTGGAAATACCCGAAGATGAATTGTGGTGGTACCTTGATACGCGTAAATTCGGTACAGTCGAGCACAGTGGATTTGGCCTGGGATTCGAGCGGCTGCTGATGTTTGTCACCGGTATGAGCAATATCAGGGATGTGATTCCTTTCCCAAGGACGCCAAAGAGTGCGGAATTTTAATATCTTAGGGCATGTTAAAACAGCGGCTTCAGCAAAAGTTACTTCAGAAACTATCCCCGCAGCAGATCCAGATGATCAAGCTGCTGGAAATACCTGCAGTGCAGCTGGAGCAGCGCATCAAGAAAGAACTGGAAGAGAACCCGGTGCTGGAGGAGGGCTCGGAAGATACCTCCGGACAGGACGAGCAGGAAACAAGTGAGGACACGCAGGAACAGGATGAGTTCTCTTTGGAGGATTACATGGATGACGATGAAATTCCCACCTACCGGCTGAATGCCCAGAATTATTCCAGGGATGATAAGCAGGAGGAAATTCCTTTTTCAGTGGGCAGTACCTTTCGGGAACATCTCAGTGAGCAGATGGGATTGCGCAAGCTGGATGAGAAACAGGAATTGCTCGGGGAGTATATCATCGGGAACATCGATGAAGACGGGTACCTGAGGAGGGAACTCGAGGCGATTGCCGATGACCTGGCTTTTACATTTGGCATGGAAACGACTTACGAGGAGCTGCATGCCGTGCTGATGATCATCCAGGATTTCGACCCGGCCGGTGTGGGTGCCAGGAGTCTCCAGGAGTGCCTGATGTTGCAACTCTCCAGGTCAGGACTGGAGGAAGCTGAAGATGAGATCGCCTACAATATTTTGAAGTTCCATTTCAACGAATTCACCAACAAGCATTACGATAAGATCATCAACAGGCTATCCATTTCGGAGGAACAGCTGAAGCAGTCACTGGATGTGATCATTCATCTGAATCCCAAGCCGGGGGGTGCATACGGCGATGTACAGAGCAAATCCTTTCAGCAGATTGTTCCGGATTTTATACTGGAACTGAACAACGGGGAGCTTGAATTATTTCTTAATGCCTCCAATGTACCTGAACTCCGCCTCAGCAGAACCTATTCTGAAATGCTGGAATCCTATAATGCCAACAAGAAAAGCGCTTCGCGCGACGACAAGGATGCTGTTACCTTTGTGAAGCAGAAGCTGGATTCGGCCAAGTGGTTTATTGACGCCATCCGACAGCGGCAGAACACCCTGATGCTTACCATGGAGGCCATCCTTCAATACCAGGCAAAGTATTTCGAAGAGGGGGATGAAACATTGTTCAGGCCAATGATCCTCAAAGACATTGCCGACATGACCGGGCTGGATATATCTACCATATCACGCGTTGTCAACAGCAAGTATATCCAGACTCATTTCGGTATTTTTCCACTTAAATATTTTTTCTCAGAGGGGATGCAGACGGACAGCGGGGAAGAGGTTTCCACGCGGGAGATCAAGAAGATTCTCAACGACTGCATCAGCAATGAAGATAAACGTAAGCCGCTGACGGATGATAAACTGGCTGTGATCCTGCAGGAAAAAGGATACCAGATCGCACGCAGAACAGTTGCAAAATACCGCGAACAACTGAACCTGCCTGTAGCGCGCCTCAGAAAAGAACTATAATTTTTGATAATGTTGAAATCCGTGGCAAAGACTGTTTCCTACCTTTTCCATCCCCTGGTCATGACTACCCTGGGCATGCTGGTGCTGCTCAATTCAGGGACCTCCTTATCGGTATTGCAACCTGAGGTGAAACGCCTTTCCATTATCATAACGGCATTGTTTACATTTGTTTTTCCTGCTTCACTGATCATCATCCTTTATCTTACACGGGTAATTCATCATATTGAGCTGGACGAACGCAGGGAGCGGGTGTTGCCCATGGCGCTGACCATGATCCTCTACCTGTTTACCTTTTTTGTGATGCGCGGGATCCCGCAACTGACGGGAGGACATATTGTTTTCCTGTTTTGTCCGGCCGCAGCTCTGTTTATCGCCCTGGTAGTGAACAATTTCATGAAACCCAGCATCCACATGGTTGGTATTGGCTTAATGGTCGGAACCATACTGGTGGTTGTATTGATCTATGGTGCAGCCCTTCAGTATTTATTCATTGCGGCAGTGCTGGCCGGGGGGCTTGTCGGCAGCGCAAGACTCAGGCTTGGCCTGCATCGGCCCCTTGAAATATTCGCCGGGTTTATGATCGGTCTTGTTACCACGCTTGGGGTGATGGCTTTCTATATTTTCTGAAGGCTGCGTTTCAGCGGTTCTTGCCATTGATGATCCCGATCTTCTTGTCTTCCTCGCTTTCAACTTTGTCCTGGAGCAGATTCAGCTGCATCAGGACCTGGTCGTACACTTCGTCCATCAGTTGCGGATATTTGCTGTATTCTTCGATGGTGCGGTCATACTTCTCCCTGTCGATCTCGTATTTTTTAAAAATCGGACCATAAATGTCGATACTGTCACCAGGATTGAATTTCCGGTAGTATTTCATATCATTGGTAATACCGTCCATCAGGTGCATGTCCATCAGGACCTGCACGAGCACTTCCTTTTCAATGTATTCCTGGCCGCTGATTTTCTTTTCCCTTTTGCATGCTGCGCTGCCAGCCAGGAGGGTGGTGGCAAGCAGCAGTACTGCCAGTCGGGTAATATTTTTATTTAATGTCATTGAACCTGTATCCTATCATGATTTCGTGGCTGCCCATATTGTAGTGTCTCAATTCGGTTATCCCGATATCATAGGCGTAACCAAAATAAAATTTATCGTCGTAATTGTATCCTGCCATGATGGTCAGGGCTTCGTGGAACCTGTACCCTGCGGCAAGCCATACCATCTCCATCCATTCCACTTTTGTATTCACCTCGAAACGGAACTGGCCCGGTGCGGTGACCTTGATGATTGCAGATGGTTCAAGAATCCAATCGGGGTCCATCTCAAAGCGATATCCTCCGGTGACAAATAAATGGCTTTTTAATTTATTGAGCCCGTTTTTCTCTTCAAATATTTCCAGTTTGTTGTTCAGAAGCTGGGCCGCCGAGACCCCGGCATAGTAGCGATCCCCATAGAGGTATACCCCCACCCCGGCATCGGGCACATAGGTCGTACTCACCACGCCCTGGATGACCATGTCGGAGGGATCCTTTGGTGTCAGCTGCGTTCCATCCACCCGGTATTGCAGGACACTCAGGTTGAGTCCCATGGAAAGCCGCATATCACCGTAAAGGGCAATGTTGTAGCCGTAGGACCCTGAAATCCCCGTCCTGCTGGTTGGACCGGTTACATCGGTGTAGATGGTGCCTCCGAAACCCATGTCCATGCTGGAATGCGGGCCGTAAAAAGAAATGGAATTGGTCAGGGGCGGATCGGTCATTCCCACCCATTGGAAACGGTGGTTGGTCCTGATCTGGTAATAATCATATACTCCTGCAATCGCCGGGTTCAGCACGAAGTCGTTGAACATGTACTGCGAGAACTGTGGCAGCTGCTGGCCGGCCAGGTTCAGTGAACCGGCCATTGCAAACAGGATCAATATGGTTCGTAGTTTTCTCATCTCTTACCTGATTATAGTTACATTCCCTGTTATGGGTGTTGCGCCCGGTTTTGGTATGATCACATAATAGTAGGTTCCCACGGGGGCTTCTTTCCCGTTAAAGGTTCCGTCCCAGCGCTTGTCATCGCTGTATCCTTCGGAATAGAAGACCCTGCTGCCCCACCTGTTGAATACCTGGACGACGATATCCGGAAATCTGGATGCATTATCAATTTCGAAATATTCGTTTGCGTAGTCTCCGTTGGGCGAGAAGGCATTGTAGACCGTGAGGTCTTCCACCAGTTCGATCAGGACCGAATCGGATTCGACGCACCCGAAGTCGTTGGTAGCAAGCAGGATATATAAAGTGGTGGCGAGAATGGTGGCTTCCGGATCCGGGATGTCGGCCTGGTCGAGCCCGTTCTCCGGGATCCATTGGTATTCCACGAAATTGCCATCGGTGAAGGTCTGGAGCTGGATCGGCTGTCCCTTGAGTGTGAAGGTATCCTGGGTGATTTCGATCCCGTAGTTGGGTAATACACTGATCATGATCGTATCGATGTCGTAGCAATTGAATCCCGATGTGGTTTCGCGGGTCATGTAGGTGTACTCCATTGTCTCTGTAATGTTTGTAATCACGGGATTCGGCACACCAGTATTGTCCAGGTTGGTGGAAGGTTCCCAGCGCATCACATCGCCCGGAACGGCATCCAGGATCAGGGTGGTACCGGCGCACACGGTTGTGTCTTTTCCTGCCTGGGCATTGACAATCACATACGACGGGATATTGACAGTGCCGGTATCAATACAGCCATTTTCATCTGTAACCGTATAGGTATGCTTGCCGGCCAGGGCATTTGTCAGGTTTTCTCCTGAACTACCGTTTGACCAGTCCACGGTTTTCATTCCTGTTCCGCCACCGATGGTCAGCTCCACCGCGCCTGTTTCACTGAAAGCGTTGCAGTCGGCAGGTGATACGCTGGCAAAGACCGTGAGTTCGGCGGGCACATTGATGGTAACGCTTCCGGAGTATTCTTTGGCAGCATCATCGTATGCCCGCAGCAGGTATGTGGAATCCCCGGGCAGGTTCTCAAACAGCGGGGTAGTCACATAGGAGGCACCATTGTCAATCGAATAATATACCGCTCCTTCAGCATCCTGGGGGAGGAATTCGATCATGCCGTTTTGCAGACCGAAGCAGCTGACATTGGTTGTATTGACCAGCATTGCCAGCGGAATGATGTCGAATATTTCAATGGTTTCCTGGTACATACAGCCGAGGGCATCCCTGACCACCACTTCGTAGGTACCTAAAACCAGATCTGCATAGCTGGTGGTTGAGGTGAAGGTGCCTCCGGGGCCGCTGATGGAGTAATCGTAGGGTGGGGTACCGCCCGAAGCACCGGCAATGGTGATGGTGCCGAGCAGATCTCCTGTATAATTGGTTCTCGCAATGTCTGCGGTTACTTCTTCGGGCTGATCAACTGTGAACTCAGCCGTGGAGCGGCAATTCCCTGAATCCAGCACGATAACGGTATATGTACCCCCCGTCAGACCGGTAAAATCTCCGGTGGTTTGAAAATTCACATCATCGATACTGTACAGGAAATGGTTCCAGCCCCCTGAAGCTGTGACAGCGATTGCGCCGTTTGTTCCTCCGAAGCAGGGGGTCACATCGGTCACCACTCCTGTGATGGAGACGGCAGGAGGATCATCCAGGGTATAGCTGTCGATATACAGCGGACATTCATTGGCATCTTTCACATGTATTTCATAGGTACCCGCTGCCAGGCTGGTAAAGGCGGAATCGGTCTGGTAGGTAGTCCCGTTGTCTGCAGAATAGGCATAGGGTGGCGTTCCACCTGTGATGAATACTTCGATTTTCCCATCGGTGTCGCTGTTGCAGGAGATTTTTTGTATAGTAACGGAATCCACCTGGAGTGCAGTTGGTTCCGTAATGGTGATGTTTCCCGACGGCACGGGTCCGCATCCTTCAGTGTCGTCCACTTCAACTGAATAATCACCTGCCGGGAGTCCTGCGAATGTCCCGTTGTTCTGTGGGGGCAGCAACGCCGGTGAAAGGGTGAAGGTGTAACCGGGATTGCCTCCTTCCACGGTAACGATGATTTGGCCGGTGGAAGTTCCGTTGCATGCGGCCGGTATGCCGGTTGCTGATGTGATGGAGATGGGTTGGGGTTCTTCCACGGTGATGGTTGCATCTGCTGTGCATCCATTGGCGTCCAGGGTATAAACGGTAACCGGTCCGGCCGGCAATCCATTGAAATTATCCGGTGGGGTAAACGGACCTCCCGGTGAGAGGGAATACCTGTATGCAGGGGTGCCACCTGAGGCAACAGCGGTGACGGTTCCGTTACTTTCACCCGTACACAGTGCAGGGGTCATGGTAAGTGTGAGGGTGAGCGGGAGCGGTTCGGTAATCTCCACCGCATCGGGATAGGACGCACTGCAGAGGGTATTGTCCGTCACCAGCAGGCTATAAGTGCCGGCAGTCAGACCTGAAGGATCCTCATCCGTTGATACGATGGTTCCTTCATTATTGGTCCAGGAAAAAGTATATGGAGCCACACCTCCAGACACATCAATGGAGACGGATCCGTCGCTGTCGCCGAAGCAATCCAGGTTGTCCTGACCGGTGAAAGTCACGTCAATGGCCGGGGGTTCATTTATGGTTACAAGGTTATTGAAAAGCTCACTGCAGTCATTGGCATCGGTCACTGTAAGGCTGTAGGTTCCGGGGCCAAGTGAGCCAAGGTTCGGCTGATCGGAACTGTATCCTGCGGGTCCGGTCCAGGCGTAGGCATAGCCAGGCGTTCCTCCGGAAACTTCGATGCTGATGGTGCCGTCGCCGGCCCCGTTGCAGCTGATATCGTTCGATGTTGGTACAACAGTTATTTCTGTCGGTTCAGTAATTGTAACCGCATCCGTATAGGTAGCTAAACATCCGTTCGCGTCGGTGAGCACAAGGGAATAGGAACCGGGTTCCAGTCCGGATACATCTTCTGTTGTTTCGCTAAAACTGCCTGGTCCTGACCACAGGAAACCGTATTCAGGGGTTCCTCCGCTGACTGTGACATTGATGGCTCCGTTGTCTGCGCCGGAACAGGTAGCATTGACCGGACTGAAGGTTGCATTCAGGGGATCCGGCTCTGTGACAGGCTGCACCGGGAATTCTTGTTCGCATCCAAGTGCATCTCTGACGGTCAGCGTATAATTGGCGGCATCCAGGCCTGCAATATCCAGGTCGGTTGTATTTATGTAACCGTTGTCGCCGCTCCAGTTAAAGGAGTAAGGAGGTGTTCCTCCATTAACGGTGACATCGATTTCCCCGTTTCCCGCTTCGTTGCAGGTGAGGTTGGTAACAACGAACGTCGCCGTGATGGCACTGTTCTGAACCACAGTGTTATTCAGGAAATCCTTCTGGCACCCGTGTGCATCCGTGATGGTCAGGTCATAGGACCCTGCTTCCAGTCCGCTGATATTCTGATCGTTTGAATTATATCCATTGGGTCCCGTCCATGCAAAGTTGAAGGGCGGGGTTCCTCCCAGGGGTACCACGGAGATTTCCCCTGTAAAAGCACCGTTGCAATTTACATTGATGATGGTAAATGTGGCCGTGATATCCACCGGCTGGTCAATGACTGCAATATCATTAAACACCTGGACACACCCGTTGTTGTCTGTAACTTCCAGGTCATATGTATCTGCGATAAGGTCCAGCGGGTCCTCACTTGTGCTGACATACCCTGTAACGTCGCCGATCCAGCGAACCGAATAGGGAGGAGTTCCTTCGCTGATGGTGACCTCAGCAGTTCCGTCGTTTCCACCGAAACAGCGTACGTCGGAGAATCCGTCAAGCACCGCAACGATCAGGTTTGGTTCCGTGATGGTAAAAATATCCGGGAAGGACTGAATACATCCTTCTCCGTCGGTGATTACCAGGCTGTAGGTACCGGCCGGCATGCCCGTGGGATCCTCCTGTGCGGAAGTATAAGTACCGTCGCTCGTCCAGCTGAAGCCATAGGGCAGGGTACCCCCCGATATGGTCAGATCTGCTGTGGCATCGGATCCTCCGTTGCACTTTACGTTGGTAATGCTTTCAATGGAATAGGTAATGGGATCTGGTTCTGTGATGGTAATGGCATTGGCAAATGTTTTTGTACACGACAGCGCATCTGTTACCGTGAGCGAGTAGGTATCGGCAACGAGGGTGGTGGGATCCTCTTCTGCATAGGAAGTGCCGGTAAACAGGCCTTCCCAGAGGAAAGTGTATCCGGGAGTACCCCCTGCGGCGGTAATGGAAACCGATCCGTCATTTCCACCATCGCACGAGACGTTTTCCGTGTTGTTCACGTTGATCTGGATTTCCGGTGACTGGCTGACCGTAACCGGACCCAGCATTGCAGTACATCCGTTATTATCTGTAACGACCACGGTATAGTCTCCGGCAGGAATACCGGAGATGTCTTCCTGAGTTGAGGTATACCCCGTGGTGCTTGTCCAGCTGTAGGCATACCCCGTACCTGTGCCGGAAGGTGTTCCTCCTGAAGGAGTAATTTCCAGCGCGCCGGTACTTTCTCCAAAGCAATTGACGGGGACAATGTTGTCCAGGTTGATGGCCAGGGG
>Ga0180435_10004170_pt1 | contig 14283 bp, 19 predicted proteins | sample SS_ome_3_FD_132467 | JGI IMG/M metagenome (GOLD analysis project Ga0180435, IMG submission 132467) | Hypersaline lake sediment archaeal communities from the Salton Sea, California, USA - SS_3_S_1 metaG | ecosystem: Environmental > Aquatic > Non-marine Saline and Alkaline > Hypersaline >... | reverse complement strand
TGGCCACACCGCGGGGAGATGCCCCACCGATCCAGCTCGGCATTCGTGATCGAGTTATCGAGCTGCACCCGGGAACTACCGAGGTAGTTCCCCTCTGAGGTCGGGAGCGACTGGGGTCCCTCGAGTGCCAGGACGCCGGGTAACGACGTCAGGCCGATGCCAACCATCAGCGCCAGCTGATTCTCGGAATCATCCCTCGGGAAGCTTTCAGGGGGAAGATCCCCGTGTCCTTTGGAGCCACTGGTTCTAGACCCGCTAGGGGCGATGGCCCAATCCCGATCAGGTTGAGGGCATCCCGCTCGATGGCTGCGGGGAGCACCCGCCAGCCAACCAGAGTCTCCGAAGGGGGCGGATGCGCGACATCGGTTGCAGATGCGATCGCAAATAGGGGCGCCATGGTGGGTGGGATTCCCTCTGCTCCGTAGACCCTTCGGACGAGGCTCGCGTATCTCACCAGAAACCGGTGGGACCACGGGTCGAGTCCTCGCCCCCCGCCGCGACCGTGTGGGGAACGCCACTGAGCAGGAACCTTGGAGCGGAGCAGCGATCTGGCATGCGACCAGGCGCGGGCCGTGGCGGCGCGGTCCTGGAAGCGAATGCGCTTCCCGCCGGTGTAACGCCGGAATTTGATTGCGAACCTGTGCGTGAACCAGGGATTGAGCTGGACAAAACGAGTGAGTTCCCTCGGCAGATCGGCCTTGGCCGTAGTCAGGTGCCCCAAGGCTTCTTCTGCGAGGGGGACCGACACGACGGCCCCGCCGAGACCGGGCAGGAGCGCTCTCCAATTGGGCGAGGCAGCCGCGTGGACAGCATTGGCCGAGACCCACCTCATGATCTCGGGCCGGGTGACAACGAATGTGGCTGCAGAGTGGAGAGCCGCGGCGTCGCGGCCTGAACTGTAACTTGCACTTTCGAGCACGTGCGCAACAACGTCGGCGTCGCGGGTCTTGCTCATCGCAGCCAATCGCACCGTTTCGAGCAAGTCGTGCCGATACTCAGACTCCGCATCGACAAGGAGGTTCAGGGGCCCGATGATCGAGGCACCATCGCGCCACAGCCTGTTGATCGTGGCATTCCTCGACGTTGGCGATTCGGCCAACAGGCCCGCCAACGAGGAATTCCCGGGCACATTCTCGATGGCCATCGCGTACTCCTCACTATGCCTGTGCACTACACACTGTCTCGCCCGCTGGGGAGTTGACAGCACCCCGGGCCAGAGCTGCCCGCGGGTGTGCCGAAGGGAGTGGATCCGCCCCCCATAACACTAATCGCGACGAGTAGCGTAGGAAGCTCTCGCCGGACCACAAGCGCCCGCCCGATGCGCTGTTCCTCGTGGTCACCGATCGTGGGGCGGGCGTCACGAGCTTGCTAGGGGAGCGCAGGTGACCCCATCCCAGTGCTGCGACAGAGGGGACGGTACAGTCGAGCGCCTGAGCACAACGAGCGGGAATCTACGGAAGGTCCGGGTTGCCTCTCTAGGTCGGGCGGAGGCGGCCTCGTCGCCGCGGCCACATAGGCGAATCGTGCTTTGGACCTACCGGTAGATCCAAAGCATGTTGCGCTCATCCCTTACCGTCGCATCCAACACCGGGGGAGAACTTGCAACCCTCAACCTTTGCTTGAACTATACATAACGTGGATTATGGGCACTCTCAACTATGTCGAGGGTTGGCTCAACCGCCGCTTGACTACTGATTGATGGTGGAATCCGATATCGTGAACATATGCTCACCTGGAAAGAGTGTTCCGAGGGATGGTGCACGGATGGCTTCAAAATCGTGCTTGATAAGCCATACCGTTGGCTCTTGATCGACGAGCAATCACCACCAATGGAGTCGGCGGTGAGTGTCGGCTATGAGCCGCTGGCGGTGGCTCGCAGCCTCACCGAGGCCAAGCGTGAGGCCGAGCTGATCGCGTCGGCAAGGGCCAGGTCCGAGGCTCGCAGGCGCCATATCCTGACGGTGCTCATCTCAGCCAGCGTTGCATTGATGTTCGTCGGCGCACCCTTCACCGGCAGCGGTTTGTTGCTCCTGGCCGCAGGTTCCATCGCCGCAAGATCGACAATGTTCCTTCTGGGGACTCTCATGCCCTCCACTCTCAGCAGCCGACACCAGTTGTTCTACCAATAGCCGGATCAGCCACCCCTATCGCCTTCCAGTTAGCTTGACCTCTTTACGTCACTGTGACGTTTATAGCCGGCTGGTTTCTGTATGCTGCGGGCGACGCCCAGACCACGGAGCCGGAGTGACAACCCCAGACCAGCCGATCCGCGCAGTGCCGGATCCAGAGAGCGAACCCACGGTGGAAGAACTGCAGGGACGCATTTCTGATCTGGAACGGGAAGTCAAGAAGTTGCGCAAATCGCGCAGTAAGGAAGCGCAACTGCGCCCGTATCAGGTGGAACTACTCAAGCTGCAAACCTATCTCGAGGAAGAGAACGTCCGGATGATCGTTCTCTTCGAGGGTCGGGACGCAGCAGGCAAAGGCGGAACCATTCGTCGCGTCACCCGCTACATGAACGAGAAGCATTACCGGGTAGTGGCCCTGGGCAAGCCGACCGAAGAGCAGCGGAACCAGTGGTACTTCCAGAAATACGTCAATTACTTCCCGACGGGCGGGAAGATGGTTCTCTTTGACAGATCCTGGTACAACCGTGCCATGGTCGAACCTGTGTTCGGATTCTGTACGGATGAGGAGTACAAGGCGTTCCTCCGTGGCGTGGTTGGCTTCGAAAAAGACCTCGTACGTCAGAACACAAAGCTAATCAAGCTCTACTTCAGCGTCACCAAAGAGGAGCAGGCGCGCCGTTTCCAGCGTCGTGTGTCCGACCCCCTCCGCCAATGGAAGCTGAGCGAGGTCGACGTACAGGCGCAGGACCGGTGGGACGAGTTCACCGAGATGAAGTACCGGATGCTGAAACGGACTTCCACCGTTGTTGCTCCGTGGACGATCATTCGATCCGAGAACAAGCAATTGGCCCGGCTCAACGCCATGAAGGTCATCCTGAACTCGGTCCCCTACCGCGACCGAAACCCTGAACTCGACTTCGCCCCTGATCCCAACGTCGTGATCTCCGGGGCTCGCGAGCTCGAGCTGATGGAAGCCGAGCGGCTGCGCCACGGGAAGTTCACCGGCTGATCCTGCTCCGACTGCTCTGGCGGGGATTCACCCGACGCTGTCCGGCGTGCGGAAGCGGCAGAGTGTTCCGGCGTTGGTTCACCCTCCTCGACGAATGCCCGCGCTGTCGTCTTCGCTTCGAACGGATCGATGGGCACGCCAGCGGAGCCCTCGGGATCAACACGGTCGTTAGCATCATCGTGCTATTCATCGTCGGGATTATCGGATTCGTCGTGACTTATCCCGAACTGCCGCTGGTGCCATTGGTAAGCACGGCCGTGGGTACTGCCGTGCTGTTCCCGATCTTCTTCTACCCGTTCTCGAAGATGATCTGGACCGCCATCGATATCAGGATGCGGCCACTGGAACCCGGCGAGGCGGATCCCGCCTACACGGACTGGCTGAATCGCTGATACCTCTGCCCTGCCTGCTGGCTGGCTAGAACTGGAGTCTGAGCCAAACGGTCAGTCGTCGCTGAGCGCTAGCGGCTCAACCGCGATCTCCTGCAGATCGCGTACCGCGGCGCTGAGATGAGCCAGAGCATCCACGTACTCAGCCTTCGTTGGTCTTCCTGCCATCAAGTCCATCGCGACGTCCTCGGAGGCCGCCTCGAGCCGATATAGGGCGTCTCGAAGCGCCTCCCAGGTGCGTCGACTGATCAAGACCTCGTCGGGGCGGATGCCGCGGTCGCCGGCCAGGCGCCGCGCTTCATAGGCGCGCTGCCGATGCGATCGCCGGCAGTAGCGAGGGGGACGCCCCGGGCCGGCCGGGGCCCGGAACTCTCCCCCGCACCACTCGCAGCGCGATGTCTTGCTTAACGTCACTGTGACATTATGTTACCGCTAGCCGGCCCAGGCGAGACGGGTTTCCGCTCGATTTCCCACAGCCAGCAGGATCGGCGCCAACACGAGGCAGAGCACGCACGCAACCCCGAACTCGAGCCAGAAGTCCGCCAGGGCTCCGCCGTTGACCGAGATCTCGTAGACCGGCGTGAGGAAGTAGTAGGTCGGGGCGAGCTTTGCCACCCACTGCGGAAGCGTCGGCCAGATAATGAAGATGACCGGCAGGGCGATGAATACTCCTGCTCCCTTGATCGCCGTGTACAGCGAGTTGGCATCCTTCACCATGGCGCCGAGGATCAGCCCGAGCTCGGCCATCATTATCGAGCCGACTAACAGGAACAGAACGATCTCCAGAGGCCTGCTCCCGAAGGCCTGGTTGAGAGCGAGGCTGAAGACTCCCAGCGCCACTCCCATGAGGACACCCAGAATGCCCTTGCCGAGGAGCACCTCCCGCATCGTGGTCGGTGTCACCAGCACGGCGCTCAGCGTGTGCTTCTCACGCTCATCGAGCAAGGATGCCGCCGGCAGGAATAGCGCTGCGATCACTACGGCATAGAAGACGACGATCGGCAGCAACCGGTCCCCGATCGGCACATAGCCCTCATCCCCGATAGGCGTCACGCTGACCGCGACCGGGGGCTCCTCCCCCGCTACCTCGCGGATGAGGTCCGTGGCTGTAACGGCAAGGATGATCCGGGTCGAGGCCAGCGACTCACCGGATATGTAGAAGTCGAGATCTGGTTGCTCACCAGCACGAACCCGCTCGTCAAACCCTGCCGCCAGGACTATTCCCGCATCCAGGTTGTGCATCTCAACGCGATCACGGAGGCTCTCGGCGTCATCGACCACATCCACCGCGATACCATCGAGTTCCTGCGCCGCCAGGGTCATCTCGGACTGACCGAGATCGACGATGCCGAGACGCGCTTCCGGGTCGAGCAGACCGCCGAAAACTGCGGAGATCAGGAAGCTCATTGCAATAGGCAGGAAAACCGCGTATAGGAATAGCGGGGACCGCGGCCCGAGGCGAAACTCTCTCGCCGCGATGCTCCAGGCGCGCCTCGTGCTCATAGTGTCTGCACCCTTCTTCTCAGAACCGTGGTCCCAACTGCAAGCAGGACCACGCACCAGGCAGCCAGACCCAGCAAAGCCGGACCCAGGTCACCCCACGATTCAGCGCGGGCAGTCACGCCAACGATGGCCTCAGCCAGGCCGTAGCTCGGGAGGGCCTTGATCCAGCCGGCGGCGGTACCGGGGAAGAGCGCCCCAAATGCGGGGATCATCAGCGGGATCATCAGCGACAACGACAGGAACATGACACCAATGAAGTCCCGCCCGGAGGCGCCGGCGAGTAGGCCGATTCCTGTGACCAGTAGAGCGCCCAGGGCAAGCGCGACGAGCAATACCGGTAGGTCTCCGACAAAGCCGCGGATCAAGACCATGAGCAGCAGCACCTCTCCGAGGGCGAGCGAGGTGCCGAGGATCGCTTTCGCCGTGATGAAGTCTCTCGTTCGTGCCGGCGTGACCAACACCGCAGTCACGGTCTTCAGCTGCACCTCGATCGAGACGAGCGACGCCAGGGCAAAGGTCTCCATCATCAGGACGAAGAAGGCCAGTAAGGGGCGCATCTGCTCCTGGAGCGATATCTGATCACCGGCGCGGTCGACGCCAAGGATCACCGTCCTGGTGGCGATGCTCATCGACGGAATCTCCCCGGCCGCAAAAAACGCAACCTCAGTCGCTATTCCCTCCATCAGCGGCAGATACTCCGGTGGCAAGCCCGCAGGCACCAGGAGTTCGACGCTCTCCGCCGTGTCCGCGAAAGAGGCTGGGAAGGCAATCCCGGCAACAATCCCTTCGCGGCCCGACTCGACAGCTGCCACCAATTCATCGCGGTTGTCGAACTCGAAAATGGCGAGAGCCTCGTTCTCGGCCGCTGCGATCGGTGTGAGGATCTCGTCCAGTCCGGTGTGCGAAACACCCAGCCGAACCGTTTCGTCAACGCTGCTCGGCAGCAGCCAGTACATCGCGACGAACGCCCCAAGACCGATCACCGTGATGAATACATAGAAGCGGTCTCGGGAGAATGCCACGAGATCCTTACGGAGAATGGCAGAGATCACCTTTCGGGTCACGCGCCGAGCCCCCTTCCCGCGTAGGCAACGAAGACATCCTCGAGAGTGGCTTCCTCGGTGTGGATGGTGAGGACATTCAGATTCGCGATCGTGTCCTGCAGCGAGTCGGCAACGCCGGATCCCTCCAAAGGGATCGTCCTTTCTTCGACCTCTCCATTCTGACCGAGCGACCGGATCCGCACCGAACGCTGACCGTGCTGCAGCTTCAGCGATTCGGGAGCGTCCAGAGCAAGGATCTTGCCCTGGTTGATGAAGGCCACACGATCCGCAAGTGTGTCCGCCTCATGCATGTCGTGGGTGGTCAACACGACCGCAACGCCTCGTTCTGCTTCCTGTGTAATCAAACCCTGGATGGTCCGTGCGGAGACAGGATCCAGGCCGTCGGTTGGCTCATCAAGGAACAAGACATCCGGTTGGTTGATGAGAGCGCGGGCCATCATCAATCGTTGCCGCATCCCCTTGGAGTAGTCCGCGACGCGATCGTCGCCGCGTGCCCCCAAATCGACCCGATCCAGCAGCGACGCAGTGTCGAGATCGTTGATTCCAAACAATCGGCCGAAGAAGCGTAGATTCTCATGGCCGGACATCGCCGTGTACAGGTTCTTCTCTTCGAAACACACGCCGATGCGACCCTGGTATTCGGCGGTGTCGCGGACCGTATCCATGCCCAGAACACGGATGCTTCCCGAGTCTGGGCTCAATTGACCCGTCAACATCTTGACGGTAGTCGACTTGCCCGCCCCGTTGGGGCCGAGCAGACCGAAGATCTCTCCGGGAGCGACTGCGAAGGACACTCCGTCAACGGCAACGACATCTCCGTAACTGTACGAGATCTCGCTGACTTCGATCGCCGGGGGCTGGCCTGTCATGATGCCTCGACTCTCTCGCTCTGTAGTACCCCAATCTACAGAATCAGCCCGGACCTTTCGCGACAACTCGTTGCCGGGAAGCTTACGCTCAGCGTCCTGCCGCCGCCTCCAGCGCCCCCAGATCCTCAATGCGGATCACTCGATACCCCGTCTTGATCGCACCCTTTTGTCGGAAAGCCGCCAACGCTTCATTGACCGACTGTCTACTCGCCCCCAGCAGATCGGCGAGGCTGCTCTGGCTGAGATGGACCTCGTTGAATCCATCGGCCTCGTCGAGCAAGACCTCCGCTACCTGTTCCTTGATCGTCCGGTGCATCAGACGGATGACCCGCTGCTGGGTTGCCTCCAGCTGAGTCAGCCCCGCCACCAGCCAACGCATCGCGATCACCGGGTGCTTCACCAGCAGCGGCAGTAGCTTGCTTCGTTCGAGGCGAAACGCCCGCACCTGGGTCACTGCTCGCGCCGACGATATGTAGGCTCGTCCCTGGAACATAGCAATGTCCCCAATGACCGCGCCCGGCTGCACCCGACCTACGACCCGGGTTCCGCTGCTCCTCGTCCGGTACAGCTCGACTTCGCCCTTCTGGACCACGTAGGCAGCTCGAGAATCCTCACCCTCACGGAACAAGTGAGTTCCCGGATACTTGTCAACATACGTGCCGGCATCGGCCAGGGCATCCAAGTCAGCCGGGGCAAGCGGGAGATAGTCGGTACGCCCGAACGACCGCGCCAACCAGGCAACGTGCTGGTATTCGGCGGTGTCCATCTTGCTCCTCGGTGGGGTACTGAGTCCAACCAGCACTCCCCTTGGAGTGTTCCCGGAAGCTACTCGTTGAGGGTGAACCGGAAGCGACGAAATCCCCGGCCCTTCGACTTGACCGTCGCCAGGCTGATCGAACCAACTTCTCCAGTCGATTCAACATGGGTTCCCCCATCGGCTTGCCGATCGAGGCCGACGATGTCAATCACCCGAACCTCGGTAAGGTCTGCCGGCAGGAGGCTGACTTTGGTTCGGATCAGACTTGGATCCTGATCGGCCTCATCGCGCGGCAGGAACGAGACCTCCACTGCCCGACGCGCTGCGAGTTCGCCGTTCAGTTCGGCTTCCACCATTGGCTTGTCTTCGGCATTCCACTTCGGTAGCTCGAAATCGAGCCGCCCCTCCCCCGCCGTCATGTTTCCGCCGGTGACCGGCACCTGATATCGGCGCCAGATGACTCCGCACATTGCATGCATCGCGGTGTGCGTTCGCATCGTCTTGTAGCGACGCTCCCAGTCCAGCTCTCCCCGGAGTGTCGAGCCCAAGCCCGGCAATGCACCTTCGACCCAGTGCCAGACGCCGTCGCGGTCGGCGGTGACCCGCACCACCTGGAGGCGATCATCGCCAATCCAGAGGTCCCCAACGTCGTGAGGTTGTCCGCCGCCGCCGGGGTAAAACACCGTACGGTCGAGCAGCAATCGCCCATCGTCCGTGTCTACACCGACAACGGCCGCCTCCATGCTACGTGCGTACGCATCGGTCGAATAGATCTTGTCAGTCATCTACGCTCCTCCAGTACGCCCGAGAATAGGCTTCAATCCCAGGAGACCACGATGCCGATGCCAGAAGAGGTGTTCTTCACCAACGACCCCGAAGCCAATGCCTTCCTCGCGGCAGATCCCCTCGCCCTGCTCGTGGGTCTGGTTCTCCACCAGCAGATTCCGACCGAGAAGGCATTTCACAGCCCATTCGTGCTCAGACAGCGGCTGGGACGGAACCTCGATGCAACCGACATCGCAGGCATGGATCCGGAGGCGCTCGAGGCGGTATTCAAAGAGAAACCTGCCTTGCACCGCTTCCCCGGAGCGATGGCCAAGCGGGTCCAGGCGGTGTGTGCCCACGTCAGCGATACATACGATGGCGCAGTCGAGGGACTATGGGATGGTGTGACCAGCGCCGACCGGCTGCTGGAGAGAATGCTGGAGATACCCGGTTTCGGCGAGTACAAGGCTCGCATCTACCTGGGTGTTTTGGCCAAGCGCTTTGGCGTCAAGCCACGTGGCTACACCAGACACCTACCCACCTGGCCCTCCATTGTCGACGTCGAGAGCCTCGATGATCTCGGGGAGCTCAAGGCTCGCAAGAAGGCCTGGAAGGAATCGAAGTAGCGGCGGTCCGCCACAGCAGGACCGGATATCCCACCGTGGTGACTGCCGCAAAGAGGAACCACTGCACCGCATAGCCGCGATGCGGCCCTTCCGACGGCACCGGAAGCGGGACCAGCCGGGGTAGGTCACCGCTCTGAGCCGGGTTCTGTTCGAGCAGCTGGATGTAGACCGGGGCCAGCTCGGCGCTGACCTGGCTATCGAGGCGCTCCAGGTCGACGCGGGGCACCTGGGTGACCACACCAGCAGACGGAATCGTGGGTCCAAAAGAGCCGCGCACCTCCGTCTTCCTGAGAACACCGCTTACAGAGACCGGGCCGGGGGGCGGGGCGAAGGCCTCCAAGCCGGGGGCGTCGAGATCGATCGGCACCCACCCCCGATCGACCATGACCGCCCGATTGCCTTCCAGGTAGAGCGGGGTCACTACATGATGTCCCGAGATGCCGCTGTAGGAACGGGCGAGCAGGATCACTTCCTCCTGCGAGGCGTAGTTCCCCGACGCGCTGACTGCACGCAACTCGAGTGAGTCCTGCTCCGGGCCGTAGCGAGCCAGGGCCTCTGCGAACGGGATCGCAGCCTCGTTCGTTCGCTCGGTCAGCAAAGCGTTGAATTCCTGCCGCTCAGCCAGGCGCCGCAACTGCCAGAACCCCATGGCGATGAAGACGATGACGGCAACGAGCACGATTAGATGTCCGACGAGCCAAATCGGTCGGAGAGCAAAGGAGTAGCTGCGGCCGGTCACGCTCGGTCGTCCCGGAGTAGGGAGTAGATCCACTCGTCGATCAACTCGCCATCCTTGTAGATTGCCTTGCGCCTCGTACCCTCTAACGTGAATCCATTCTTCTCCAACAGACGAGCACTGGCCGGGTTCCAGGCGAAGACCTCGGCTTGTAGCCGTTCTACCTCGAAGGTGTCCCACACGTAGTCGAGGAAAGCCCCGAATGCCGCGGTCATGATCCCCTCTCCCCAATGCCGTTCACCGAGCCAATAGCCGACACTCGCGGTGTAGCGGCTCACACCGTCGGAAGGTTCGCAACCGCAAACGCCAACGAGGCGGTCCCCCATTGCCACCACCAAGTCACGCGGCGGGCTTTGATCCACGCACCGCTTGATCCACCAGGCTGCATCCTCCTCCGTGTACGGATGAGGAAAGACATGGGTCAGGTTGCGCCAGACGGCACGACTGTTGGCCTCAGCAACCAGATCGTCGCGATCAGACTCTCGCCATCTCCGCAGTTCCACCGGCCCGGCGGCAATCGGCAGGGACGTCATTCCGTGTTGGCTACGGTCGGGAAGCGCCCACCGGTCCGCCAATAGACACCCTCAGCACGCGTCATGATGTCCTCCTCAACCATGTAGCGGCGCAGCGACGCGTAGTCGGGATGGAACAGCTGCAAGGTGAAGTTGACGTCCTGCTCTTGGTAGCGGAAGCCCGGTTCGAACTCTTGCGCCAGGCGCTCGAGCACGAGGAACCGCTTGGCTCGGCTCGCCGGTATCTCTCGCAGTCGTGTCCCGGTGAAGAACCTGCGCAGGATGTCCTTCTCTTCAGACGTCCACGGACCATCTGTGATGACGGCAGCGGCCTCCTCGGCTGTCGGTAGATTCCTGACTGCAGTCCGCAACGCCTTCAGATTGAGCCGAAGATCATCATCTATCAGGCCGGCTGCGCGCAGTTTGCCGACCGCTTCTACCACCTTGCGTACCGGGACATCGAATGCTGTCGCAATCTCCGCTCCTTCCACGCGACCTTCTGCGGCCCGACCCAGGATGGAGAGGCGGAGAGGATCCGCCACCACACGGATCAGGTCGGCCGGGTCGTCCAACGGTGCCATGTCAGCCGCCGTGAGCGACGCCACCGGAACGACGCGAATCCGCCATCTCGAAGAAACCGGCTCGCGGATCCCAGAGGGCCGCCTGCACTCCCCCAAAATACATGGAAAGGTCGGGGAACCGCCGCAGGTCGAACCCGGTAACTTCGGATACGTCGATGCCGGGTTCGTAGGAAACGGTGGGGATGTCGTTGAAGATCTCGGCGTGGAGACGGGCGTGCTCGATCGAGTCACTCAGCGACATACCGAGATGGATGAAATTGACGAGCACGCTGCTGATCGCGGTAGTGATCCGGGAGGCCCCGGGAGAGCCTATGGCCAGCACCGCTCCATGACGGGAACGAGCAACGGTCGGCGCCATGTTCGAGACAAGCCGTACTCCCGGCTCTACTCCGTGGAAACCCCCGCTGTGCAGCTCGATCTCTCCAAGCGAGTTATTGAGCCACATTCCGGTCCCCGGCACCATTGCGCCCGAGCCGTAGCCCGCGGACACGGTAATGGAGCACCCCAACCCCTGGTTGTCCACGGTTGAGGTGTGCGAGGTGGACGGAGAAGCCAGCATCGACTTCATATCTCCGACGCCGGCAAGCTCGAGCAGACGAGCTGCTTCAGTCCCGCGGTCGTGGAGCTCGTCGAGGTGCGTCCGACGGAACTCCCGCACCGCATCCTGGACTTGGACCAATCGAGCCACATCGGGCGCCGCCCACCCGTCGAATCCCTTGATGCCCATGAGCAGTAGCATCGCCGCCATCGTCGCTCCCCCGACGGCCGGAGGCGCGTTCGTTGCGATGGTCCAGTCGTCTACCTCCACAATGATCGGTTCACGCTCGATGGCCTCGTACTCGCTGAGGTCACGCAGGGTGAGAATCCCCTCGTGTTCGTCGACGCGGTCGGCGATCTTGCGGCCTAATTCACCTCCGTACAGAGTGTCCACACCCGTATCCGCTAGCAGCCGGAGGGTATCGGCTAGATCCGGAATCAGGACAGTGTCACCGGCAGACAGATGGCGGCCATTCTCGTGGTGGATGACGTCGTAGCTCGGGGGGTCCCAGCCGAAGACCAGTTGGTGGGCGTGTCCCAGGTATTCGGCCGCCGCAGTCGACAGCGGGAAGCCTTCTTCGATCACCTCGATTGCAGGAGTGAACAGCTCGGTCCAGGAAATCTCGCCGTACCGCTCCCAGGCCAGCCTCAGCCCGGCAAAGGCGCCCGGTGTCGCAACCGATCCGTAGCCGACGGTTGTCTGGGTCTTGCCGCCGTAGGTCAGCTCTATGTCGATCCCGCCGCGACCAAATCGCTCGGGAGGGAGCCCTCGGCCCGGCATCTCGGCGTAAGCGTCGATGACGAGCGGATCAGCATCTTGCGGCCAGATGGTGATGAACCCGGCGGAACCCGGGGCAATGATGCCCGGGTCGGTCACCATCGAGCAGATGGCGGCGCCGATGGCCGCGTCGACCGCATTACCCCCGACGTCCGCAACGGCAGCACCTGCCCTCGCCGCGATCTGAGAAGCTGAGGCGATCGATACTCTTCGCATCCGGGCACCCTACTCGACTAGCTCCCCCCACCGGCCGTTGCGTGGTCGGTAGTAGCGGCCGAAGCACTGGCGTTGACCAATTCGACATGATGAGCCACTACCTCCAGCCGGCTTTGCCGGGCTTCACCAGCACTCCAGAAGCGACGCTGCACCGTACCTACCACCCAGACGGGCCGACCCGCGGCCGCCTTCAAGATCTCATGATCTGATGGCGGATCCCAAAGCGTCACCGGAATGACATCTACCCTGCGCCGCGGTGAGCTACTACGCACCGTAACCAGAGACCTGACCAGGCACGATCCGGACTCAAATTGCCGCATTTCCGGTGGCGCAGCCAGCTTGCCTGCCAAGACGGTGAGGTTCATATCCATTGCACCCTTCCATTCCGGGAAGTGCGAAGCTATTCGAACGTATCGCTCGGCAGTGACATGAAGTCAGATAGCGTTGATCATCCGATCCAGTTCATCAAGACCCGGGAAGCTTGGGTCTTCCAGGAGGATTGCATCGCCAAGTTCTCGAGCACGCTGCCTTTTCCCCTGCAGCGCGGCGACTCGCGCGGCCACATACCAAAGCCGGAGATCCTCCGGCCAGGGCTCGCCGGCGCCTACGCGGACCTTGCCGACGACATCTTGTGCTCCGTCGAGGTCACCCTGGTCAATGAGGAAGGACGCATACACGACCCTCGCTTCCTTCTTGACGGCGGGCCCGCCTCCTAGCTTCCGGAATTCCTGCCAGACGGCTTCGACATCATCCGACCGCCCCATTGCCCGGAGGGCGTCCATCTCCACAGGCATGTGGGTGGTCTCGCCGCTGAGCCTTCGATAGGTTCGCAACTCCCGCAGTGCAGTCGACCAATCACCGACGCGATAGGAAGCAAGACCGAGTACCTCGCGAATGGTGGCATCACGCGATGCGAGGCTCTTGGCATGCTCTGCCTTCTTGACTGCTTGATGGAATTGGCCTTCGCTGAGCGCGGCCGCAGCTGCACCGAGGGCAGCAAGGGCAGCGTGTTGTCGTTTGGGTGGCGTTACCCGCATTAGGGACTCGACGACAAAGCGGGGAAGGCCCTCGGCCTCAACCGGAAGACGCCGCTTCGGATTCTCGTGCGTACCGGCCGTGCTTCGCCCCGAGCGGTGATCGGCTCGTCGCGCGCGAAACGCGCTTCCTCCAGAGCGGCCGGTGCCGGAAGAACGAGCCTGGGACGACCGACCCTGGGAAGATCGGCCTCTTCCGTCCTTTCGGCTTGATCCGTCCTGCGGCGAACCGCCACGATTCGCCTTGGGCTTGCCGCGCGATCCACCTTTCCCGGCACCCGGCTTACGCCTTCGATCACGCGATTCACTCACAACGCTTCCTTTGCGTAGTAGAAACAAGTAGGGCCGCCCCAATGGGCGGCCCTACTCTAATTTATGTCCGGCGGCGTCCTACTCTCCCGGGGCCCTGCGGCCCAAGTACCATCGGCGCTGACAGGCTTAACTTCCGTGTTCGGAATGGGAACGGGTGGGTCACTGTCGCCATGGCCACCGAAACCTCTTGAGCACTCTCTGAGCACTCCATAGCGAGCACAATCGTCGCGGTATTCAGATTCAAGCCCTCGGCCTATTAGTACCGGTCAGCTCCATACATTGCTGTACTTCCACTTCCGGCCTATCAACCTGGTGTTCTGACCAGGGGCCTTACCCGGTTAATCCGGTGGGAGATCTCATCTTGGAGGCGGCTTCGCGCTTAGATGCCTTCAGCGCTTATCCGTTCCGTACGTAGCAAACCAGCCGTGCTCTTGGCAGAACAACTGGCACACCAGAGGTACGTTCA
>Ga0180435_10004169_pt1 | contig 14288 bp, 14 predicted proteins | sample SS_ome_3_FD_132467 | JGI IMG/M metagenome (GOLD analysis project Ga0180435, IMG submission 132467) | Hypersaline lake sediment archaeal communities from the Salton Sea, California, USA - SS_3_S_1 metaG | ecosystem: Environmental > Aquatic > Non-marine Saline and Alkaline > Hypersaline >... | reverse complement strand
CCTGATATTTATACAATCTGTTGAAAACGAGAAGAATTATTGATATACTTTGACCCAGGAAAAGTTTAACAGTATATACTCTTTCATCTTAGAAGATATTAGGAGAAATAATATGGGAAACAAAGAACAAAGCGGTAAAAAACGAACAGCAAAATACAGCATAATAGTCCTTGGGATACTGCTCCTTATTGCTATACTCCCACAGCTGATATTGAATTTCTACTCATACCCGCTTCCGGGCGATGATTATGCGAATATACTGGGAACAAAAGAGGCGTGGAGTGAAACGGGAAGTATTTTCGCTGTTTTGAAAGAGGCGGTAAACCACATAGTCTTCATATATAAGGAGATTCAAGGGAATATATCGGGTGTATATCTTATGGCGTTGAACCCGATTCTAGTATCCGTTGGATTCTACCAAATCGTTCTATTCTTTATTGATTTAGCGTTTATAGCGAGTATCTTTTGGTTTCTATATATTAAAGCTCATAAGGATTACGGACTTAACCGATATATATGGTTCTTTATTTCTTCATTTACAGTATTCGTCTGCTATAACTGGATGCCTACACTTTTAGAATTCACATACAATTACGTTTCGGGTCAGTTTTATGCTCTAACATTCGCTCTTGCTCTTACATATTATTGTTTAATCAGAGTTCTCGAGAAAAGACGAGAAAAGGCGAGACAAGGGATTTTTGCTTTTATACTCATTTTGCTGCTTTCGGTTTTTATCGGGCTTAACAACTCACCGACGGCTCTGATGTTCTGGTGCGGTACTGCTGCAATCGGTTTGTTTGCATTCATAAACAAAAGTAAAATCAAGTATCATCTATTGTCGATTGTGATAGTTTTTGGGATATTCCTTGTGATAAACATAATCGCACCGGGGAATCTCGAAAGAGTCGCTGATGAGCAGACAGAAAAGATTTCCGCGTTGAACGCAATAATAAGAAGCGGTTTCCAAGCTTTGGCTTATATATTTGAATTCGCATATTCAACTCCGGTTCTCGGGGTGATGATAGTTCTGACACCGTTTTTGTTGATGCAATTAAAGGACAAGGATGTTAAGGCAGTAAATCCGATAGTTCTTGTGATTTTTTCTTTCTTGGTCTATGTATCCCAGTTCGTACCGGTTATGTACGTTTCGGGATATAATATATACGGTAGAGTTGAAAATATCCGAATGATTACAGGGGTTCTGTTTTTGCTTATCAACTATTTAAATCTTATTTGCTATATTTCAAATAGAGAGTGGAAATGGGTATATTCAGGATTCAGTAAAGTCCTTCAACGAATCGTGGGCGCTGCACTACTAATCTTTGTGGTATACCTCTATACGTTTGCACCTGCGGTATTAAACGATGAATTATACCCATATCCGCTCAATATCCAAAGGATTGTAAAGGAGCAACAGGCTGGGGTATATGAAACTTATAAAAGAGAACAGGATTCAAGATATGATGCTCTTGAGGATGAGAGTATAAAGGATGTATATTTTTATCCTTTGACATTCAAAAGACCGATATGCGGTGCTGAGATGTTCCGGTCTTATGATTCGAACCGAAATCAGGTGGCCGCAAGATTGTATGATAAGAATATAATTTATCTAATAGAGGAATAAAAACAATATAGGATAGAGATATTTTAGAAAAAAACGAGATTGATTCTTTGGGCGGTAAAAGATATGAGCATTAAGTTTTCACTGATAGTACCATGCTATAACGAGCAAGAGGTTTTGCCGATTGCTTTCGCGCGGTTTAAAAAAGTGATGGATGAACTTCAAGAAAACTACGAAATGATCTTCATAAACGACGGAAGCGAGGATGATACTCTCGGGATTTTGCGCGCTTATGCAGAAGATAATAAAAATCTGAAAGTGATAAGCTTTTCCCGAAACTTTGGGCATCAAGAGGCAGTTACTGCAGGTATGCGTGCGGCGCAGGGAGAGGCGATTATCGTAATTGATGCAGATTTGCAGGATCCGCCCGAACTCATCGGGGAGATGGTGAAGAAGTGGGAACAAGGATATGATATCGTCTTTGGACAAAGGGAAAGGCGAGAAGGCGAGCCTGCGTTTAAAAAAATTACCGCTTGGGGATACTATCGTTTCTTGAGAGTTATGGGAGTTAAAGAAATTCCTGCGGATGCCGGAGATTTCCGACTGATGGACAAGAGGGTATCTGATATTATCAACGGTATGCCGGAGAGGAATCGCTTTTTGCGCGGTATGAGTGCCTGGGCGGGATTCAAGCAGGCACCTGCGAAGTTCGTACGCGGAGAAAGAGCGGCGGGCGATACAAAATACTCACTCAGAAGGATGCTGAAGCTGGCAGGAGACGGTATTACTTCGTTTACAAACAGACCGTTGAAGATTTCGTTTTTCTTTGGAGTCGGAATCGGTGTACTGTCGTTCGCCTATCTCTTGGCTGCGATTGTGCTCGCAAGCCTAAAGATTATGAGCGTTAACCACATCGTCTTTTCGCTGATATTCCTGCTGCTTGCCGGAGTTTTCGTCTGCATTGGAATTTTAGGTATGTATATCGGCAGGATTTTGGACGAAGTCAGAGAAAGACCTGCATATATAATAAATGAGAAAATAAATTTGAAATAGATAAAGGAGAAAACAAAGATGGTCGATAGTAGAGTGAAAAAACTAGCAAACTCACTCGTGAACTATTCGTGCAGCATTCAAAAAGGAGAAAAGGTTCTTATAAATGTAATAGATTGTGATGATGCATTGGTCGAAGAACTTATAAAAGAGGTTGCCGCTGTTGGTGGATTGCCTTTTATTAATCTACAGCGCTCAAGTGTAATGCGCCAGCTTCTTGTCAATTCAAGCAAGGAGCAGATTGATTTGATGACGAAGCATGATGTTTTGCGCATGAAGGACATGGACGCTTTTATCGGATTTAGAGGAGCAAACAATGTCTCATATATGGGGGATGTTCCGGACGATAAGATGGAATACTATATGTCCAAGTATTATAATGAAGTACATTTTGGCATACGAGTTCCGGATACGAAATGGGTCGTGCTTCGATACCCGACACCGAACATGTCGCAGATGGCGGATATGAGCACGGAGGCGTTTGAGGATTTCTACTTCAATGTGTGCAATTTGGACTATTCCAAGATGGACAAAGCGATGGACCCTCTAAAAGAGCTTATGGACAAAACCGATAAGGTTCATATGAAAGGCAAAGGAACCGATATCAATTTTTCCATAAAAGGTATAGGGTCGAAAAAATGCTCGGGACATATGAATATACCCGATGGAGAAGTGTACTCTGCTCCTGTGAAGGACAGTATAAACGGTACGATTACGTATAATACTCCGTCATATAACAGAGGATTTAAGTTTGAGGACGTTAAGCTTACTTTCAAAGACGGAAAGATTATCGAAGCTGTTTCCAACAACACTGAGCTTATAAATCAAATATTCGATACGGATGAAGGTGCAAGATACGTCGGTGAGTTCGCAATCGGAGTAAACCCGTATATCGTAAAAGCGATGGGGGACACCCTGTTCGATGAAAAGATATGCGGATCGATTCATTTCACCCCAGGCTCATGCTATGATGATGCGGACAACGGAAACAAATCTGCTGTACACTGGGATCTGGTTATGATTCAAACGCCGGAATACGGCGGCGGGGAGATATACTTCGATGATGTGCTGATAAGAAAAGACGGGGTATTCGTACTGGACAGTCTAAAACCGCTAAATCCGGAGAATTTAAAATAAAAAACAAGGGCAGTATACCGAAATCGGTTGCTGCCCATTTTTATATCTAGAATTCGATGCCTTTTCGCGCATTCACACCTTTTTCCATATAGTGCTTTATCGGAAGCATCTCGGTGATAAGGTCCGCTTTTTCTGCGATTCGTTTTGGCAATCCGCGGCCGGTTATTACTATTTCGGTTTCCTCAGGCCTGCTTTCCATTATGCCTAGTACATCATCTTCGGTCAGCACCTCTGCACTGATTGCTCCGAGTGCTTCGTCCAAAATCAGAAGGTCGATTCCTGTTTTCAGTTTTTCTTTTATTCTATCTATACAGCTTCTTGCGTTGTCCCGTTCTTGATTTCTTTCCCTCTCCGTCCATTCAAAAGAGAATTTGGTGGTTTCACAAACTCGAAAAATCTCAATATTCTCTATTTTTTCAAGAGTAAGAAGTTCACCTGTTTTCATAGCTTTCATAAATTGAACTATAAAAACTCTATTGCCGCTTCCGGCACAGCGAACAGCAAGCCCGATTGCCGCTGTCGTTTTGCCTTTTCCGTCACCTGTGTATACCTGCACAAATCCTTTTTTCATCATTTAACCTCACATGACAATATATTTTTACAATATCATAAAAAGCGTATACGAGCAAAGAATAATATTGAGTAAATACCTTAAAAACATTTTGTCGAAATATGGGTTTTTATGTTCACAGGTTATTAATATTTTATTAACAGAATATTAGTTTGCTATAAAACTATTGTTGAAATATAATATCCTACGTGGAAGGAGAAAGTTAAGATATGGATAAAATAGCTAAAAAACTGATGTTTATATCCAGAAATATGGCGAAGAAAAACTACGATTTTTTAAAGGCAAAAGGCTTTACGAAAATGGGTATAGGACAGATGCCTATGGCGAAGATCATTATCGACAATCCGGGAACACATGCGGACGATATCTGTAAAGAGTTAGAGCTCGATAAAACTACGGTCGCTCTGGGCTTAAAAAGACTGATTATAGGCGGACTTATAAAAAGAGAAACTGATGAAGCAGACAGGCGAAAGAAGAAGCTTTTTCCGACTGAGAAGCTCTTGGATGGAGCGAAGATAGTAGATGAACATATAAATGCCAGCATAAACAGGCTTACAGACGGCTTTTCGAAGCAGGAGCTTAAAAACCTGAACAGCTATTTGGATAAGATGAAAGAAAACGTTATAAAGAAAGATTAAACATAAATTTTAAAGGAGAATTAAAATGCCTACCAAAACAAAGAAAAAGAGAAGTAGAAAACTCATAATATGGATTATCGTCGCAGTGATAGTTGTTGCGGCAATAGTTGGATTCATAGTTTTCAGACCCAAGAGTGTTAGAGGAACCACGTATGAGTCCCATACTGCATTCAGCGGTGATATTATCGTTACGGTAAACGGATCCGGAGCGATTGAATCTCATGATGACGAAACAATCTATGTCAAGTATCCGAGCGAAGTTAAAGAAGTTATCGCAGAAAACGGTGACATATTGAAAAAAGGAGATATTATCGCATACCTTGAAAGCGACTCTTTGGATGAAGAAATAAAGATGATGCGCAGTGAAATCTCGAGCCTTGAAGCGAGCATAAAGAGAATGGACGTTGATGCAAGTGATAATATCAGAAATGTGGCAGAGGGCAGAGTCAAGGAAATATTTGCGGAAGAGGATATGGATATCGATACTACGATGAGCACCTATGGTGCTTTGGCCATTATTTCGACAGACGATATGCTAAAAGCCGATATCAAGGTCTCGGACACAGCGAGCTATACTGTCGGAAACGAAGTCATGATTATGATCGATGAAGACAAAGAAACAGCGACTATAGAAACTCTTGATAAAGTGGCATCTGTACTTACAGTGATTTTCGAAGATGATGAGGACGAAGATTATGAGATTGGCGAAAGCATTACGATGCAGGATTCCAACGGGAAAACTGTCGGCAAGGGCATACTGGAGCTCAATCATCCGCTGTATATAACAGCAAAAGGCGGTATCTGTGAGCAGATAAATGCTGATGTCAACGAATGGATAGATGAAGGAATAAACATAATCGTAAGAGACGGAGATGTTTATGAAGAAGATTACATCAACGCAATCGATGAGCTCGAGCAAAAAAGACAGGACTTGAATGAGATGGAGAATGCGAGAGAAGAACTCGCTGTAAGAGCTCCGATGGACGGAGTAGTGAGCGGTCTTGAGGTAAACGAAGGACAACATTTGACCCAGGGAATGATAGTAGCAGAGATTAAAGGAAACTCGATGCTGAAAATCTTGGTCGAGATTGATGAATTGGATATCGCAAAAATCGAGATTGGACAGACAGCGGATATCAATTTGGATGCTTTGGAGGATAAGGAATATACAGCAAAAGTTACGGACATCAATCCTATAGGCATTTCTATAAACAATGTTACGAATTATATAATAACTTTGGAGCTTCCTTCGAACGGTGAAATCCTTCTCGGGATGAGTGCTGAAGTGGACATATTTGCGCAGGAATCCAAGGATGCTGTTTTGATTCCGATAGAAGCTATCCAAACGATAAATGACGAACATTATATCATGATGGCGGATGAAATCGGAATATTGGAAATCGCCACTCATAAAGTCGAAGTTGGATTGACGGACGGCGTTAATATCGAAATCGTGGATGGGCTTGATGCGGGTGAAGCGGTTGCAGTTCCGGTTGAATATATAGACCCGATGGCCGCTATGATGGAGATGCAGCAGCAAGGACCGGCACAGCAGGGACCTCAGAGTTTCGGTGGAAATTAGGCGTACGAGTTGACCATATTAAAAGAAAGAGAAAAGTGATTGTAATGATAGAACTTAAAGATATAAGAAAGACATATATCATGGGCGAAACCGAAGTCCACGCGCTTAATGGTGTAAGCTTAAACATCGATGATGGTGAGTTCGTTGCGGTAATCGGACCTTCCGGAAGCGGAAAATCCACTTTGATGAATATAATCGGATGTCTTGATATTGCGGACGAAGGGACTTATAAGCTTGATGGAAACAATGTTAACAGCTTAAGCGAATATGAACTCGGGGTTGTAAGAAATAAGAAAGTCGGGTTTATATTTCAGCAATTCAACCTTCTTCCGAAGCTCACAGCTTTCGAAAACGTTGAACTGCCGCTTATATACCAGGGCTTGCATTTGGGAGAGAGAAAAAAGCGTGCAGAGGAATGTTTGAACAAGGTAGGTCTTGGTGATAGAATGGACCACAAACCGACGGAGCTTTCCGGAGGACAGCAGCAAAGAGTCGCTATTGCAAGAGCTCTTGCAACGGAACCCACGCTGATCTTGGCGGATGAACCGACGGGAAACCTCGACACTAAATCCGGTAAAGAGATCATGCAGATGCTGGTCGATTTAAACAAAGAAGGCAAGGGAATCGTTCTTATAACCCATGACCAATGGGTTGCAAATCAAGCGGATGAGCAGATTAAGATTGTGGACGGTAAAATCGCTGTACATAAGGACAAAAGGAGGGCTGCGAAATGAAATTTTCACAAGCATTAAAGATGGCTTTCATGTCGCTTAAGGGCAACAAGATGCGCTCCTTTTTGACCATGCTCGGTATAATTATTGGTGTCTTGGCGGTTACGCTTTTGATATCCATCGTTCAAGGGGCAACGAGTGAGCTTACGGGTCAGGTTGAAGATTTGGGATCGAATCTGCTTATATCACAGATCACAAGCCCAAAGGATGTATACTTGACAATTGATGATGTTGAGGAGCTCGAAGGAGTCGGCGGTGTGGATATCGTTGCTGCATCAAAATCGAGCAATGCAACAGCTAAGGCAGGCACGGAAAACGAGATTGCGACAATCGAGGGTGTGACGGAAAAATACGATGTTATTATGAAGCTTGATATGCTGAACGGCAGATTCTTTGCTTCGATGGATGTTGAGGCAAAAACTCAAAACGCGGTAATAGGACACGAGCTCGCTATGGATTTATACGGAACAACAAATTGTGTAGGCAACAGTATAAACGTTAAGGGCAAAGATTTCACCGTAATAGGGGTTTTGGAAGAAGCGGACAGCATGATTACGACTACTGATAATACTGTTTTTATTCCGCTGCTCACTTATCAAAGGATGTTCAATGATAAGCAGCTTGGAGCGATATATGTTTCTGCGGCTTCTCCTGATGCGGTTGATATGGCAGAAGAGACGATTGAGGAGTTTATGCTGAAAGAACTCGGAGACGAGGATTATTATAACGTAATCAATCAGTCGGCAATTCTTGAAGTTATGGATAAAATGCTAGGGATTATGACTTCACTGCTGACCGGTATTGCAGCGATTTCATTGGTTGTCGGAGGAATCGGTATAATGAACATCATGCTTGTTTCCGTTTCCGAAAGAACGCGGGAAATCGGCATAAGAAAAGCGATTGGCGCACAAAAAGGCGATATTATGACACAGTTCTTGATAGAATCCGTAGTGCTGTCAGTTGCAGGAGGTCTTATCGGTCTTGGACTCGGTATAGTCGGGCTTATGATTTTCGAACAGCTGATGAATTTGGATTTGGCTTTGACGTTCGGAACTGCCGTATTGGCGATTGGATTTTCGGCGGGAGTCGGAATCGTGTTTGGAATCTATCCTGCGAATAAAGCTGCAAACCTTAAACCAATAGATGCATTGAGGTATGAGTAAGAGATAAAAATATATGAATTTCGAAAGAAAGCCTATGTAGCATCTTCCCGCTGCTTTAGGCTTTTTTCGGTTTCTGGATATAAAAAATGCTTACTCCGATGGGATTATTGCCCAAACATATTCGATATGATATACTGTTTTCTAAGAAAACAGAAAGAAGCTGACAGTATGAAAATCAATGAATCCGGTGAAATGTATTTGGAAGTTATGTATAAGCTCGAAGAGAAAAATGGAGTTATCCGCTCTGTCGATATCGCAAATGAGCTTGGATATTCTAAACCCAGCGTAACCAGAGCTATGGGGCTTCTAAAGACGGATAATTATATCACGCAGGAACCATATGGAAAGATTACACTGACCGAAAAAGGACGGGAAAAAGCAAAAAAGATTATGGAACGCCATAACCTTTTAACCGAATTTTTGACCAAGTGCCTTCGTTTGGATGCCGACACTGCAGAGCAGGATGCCTGCCGAATCGAGCATATCGTATCGACAAAGACGATGGATGCAATCAAGGAATACCTTGATAAAAACTCATAAAACAGAAATCAGAAAATCAAATGCGCCCATGTTTGGTCGACAAAAACCAATACCGCCAGAACGAAAACATATATCGCGAAGCCGTAAAGCTTCTTTTTGGATATAATATCGAGCAATAGTTTAATCGCAAAATATCCGGAAGCAGCTGCGAACACCATTCCTATTATAAGAGGACCGAATGAAAAACTGACAGGTTCTCCGATTAGTTTAATCGCTTCATATCCTGTCGATCCCAAGATTATGATAACGGACATCAAAAATGAGAATTTTGCTGTAGCTACACGGTCCACACCTCTCGCCAGTCCGCCGGAAAGAGTCATACCCGCTCTTGATACCCCCGGAAGGAGTGCAGCAGCCTGACAGACACCCATAACTAGACTGTCTATAATCCCGACTTCGTCTTTTTTCTTCGTTTGTCTGCCTGCGAGAAGCTCAGCGACGACGAGAACGATTCCCGTGATCAGAAATGAAACAGCAAGAAATTTCCCTCCAAAAGCTTCCTTAAAAAAATCTTCGAACAGCAGAGCAACTATAACCGCAGGAATCGATGCGATAATCAGAGTGAGTGCCTTTTTGCTGAATGGGTTTTTTAGTATCTCCCAAATCTCCTTTCGAAGAGCAAAAACAACAGCCACTAGAGTTGCGAAATGGAGCATTGTATCGAAGAAGATATGATTTCCCTCTATCCCGAAAATATTCTGTATCAAAACCAGATGACCGGAGCTTGATACCGGAAGAAACTCGGTCAAGCCTTGAGCGATCCCTAAGATAATTGCTTCTAATATATTCATCCGTTTCTCCTAATGCACATATTTCATTCAATGCAGATTATATCAATATATATTTGAAACTTCAAATAAAAAGTATAATACAATCCGATATTAAGTAAAAAACATGATGTTTTTTGATTTGCATAAAAAGAGCAAAAGGAATATAATAGACCAAATATCCAATTTGGAGTTTAGGGGAAATTGGAAAAAGTAAAAAAGACGAATGTAAAAAATGCAAAGGTTTTTTTGCCTGGGGAACCAAGCAAAAAGGATATATTAATTGAAGACGGAATAATCGCTATTATCCGTGACGAAGTCCGTCAAGGAATTTTTTCGGGTGTATATGAGCTGGATGCTGAAGATTTGTTCGTGGTGCCTGCTTTTACGGACAGCGGATGCTTTGCATTGGGCAGCAAGCAGACAGGCAAAGAGCTTCCGAAGCTGCAAGTCAGGGAATTTAAGCGTTTCGGTTTTTTTTCTTTTGTTACAACGCTTAATATTTTGGACGCTAATTCAAGGCTTTTCGATCAAAAAGAATATGCAAAAAGCTTTGACAAAGAGGGGATAAGCGTTAGGTTTCTAACAGGAGGGCTTAAGGATAAAGCGTACCATATAAGCGAAAACATCTATAAGGATGTCTGTGAGGACAAGCTTTGTGCAGGGGCGGCTGTTCTTCATAACGATTCGTTTGGCGGAATCGACAGCCGTAGACTTCTAAAGCTTTGCACACAGGTTGAAGCTGCGGCTTATGATACGAAGTCGGCAGGAGTGGTTATGCTCCTTCTCGGGGATTTAGCCCTGAATTTCGATATGTTTATGGAGATTGCAGGAGATGGGTCCGGAAGAGAGAAAACGGTAATCGCATGGTTTGCAAACAGAGGAAAAGCTCTGCTCGATTCGGGCATCGAATATTTAAGACAGAATGGAAGAATCAGTCTTGTTGCAGGAGCGGACAGAGAAAAGATGAGCGAGGATTTTATCCCCTTATCAGAAGCGCTTATCGATATATACAGGGAGATTAGAAGCCTGGATGGTGTTTTGGTCTCCTCGTTCAGCGGGGGATATCTGCCGAAGAGAGACGAAAACACTTTGGATCAAAGAGGCGAAATCGCAAATCTATATTCTGAAATGAGAATTGCTCTCGAAAAAGGTCTGCCTTTCGAAGAAGCTATTAAAGTTTTGGCGTACAACCCCATTAAGATTTTTGATTTGGAAGAGAGAAAAATTGAGGTCGGGAACTTTGCGAGTTTCTTGGTCGTGGATAAACACTTAAATATCAAATATATCGTAGAAGGCGAGAGCGTAATCAACCCCGACAGTTTTAAGAATCCTGTATTGTTTTTGTAGGTATTATTGTTGTTCTATATAGAAAAGAAAAATATTTTTTGAGGAGCGTGGATGACTTGACGAGTGAACAGATTTGGAGTATTAAAAACGGAACTTACCTCTATATTATGGGTGTTCTGGTGGCGATTTATGTGCTGGCACAATCCATTATATTTATGACAAGAGCATGGAAAAGAGGAAAGGAGATTGGGCTTTCGACCGAAAAGATGAAAGCGGCTGCAATAAGCAGCGGAACTTTTTCGATAGTTCCTTCCATACCTATAGTGCTTTCGCTTTTGACTTTGGCGGCAACATTGGGAGTTCCTTATGCGTGGACAAGACTTACCGTAATTGGCTCAATGGTATATGAGGTCACCGCCGCAGAAGCTGTAGCTTCGGCAGGAAACATAAGCGGAGATCTTTCAGTGTTTGCGGCAGCGATGTGGGTTATGGCAATTGGAATAATGATCGGACCTATATTCAATCTCTTCGGGCTTAAAAAGTACCAATCCGGCATAAAGAAACTTCGCGGGAAGAATTCTGCATGGGCGGAGATTCTGATAGCGGCTCTTTTCATGGGTATGATTTCGGCACTCGGTTCGAAGGAAATCGCAAAAGGCGGAGTTGCGCTTCTGACGCTGTTTTCCGGTGCTGTGCTTATGGGTATATTCGGACTGATAATAAACCTTACAAGAGCAAAGTGGCTTGAGAGTTTTGCATTGCCGATTTCGATGATTGGGGCTTTGGCGCTTGCAGTGCTGTATGTCTCGCTCGGAATGGTTTAGGGGAGGGGTGGAAGATATGAAAAACAAGACGATTTTATCAGATTATGAATTCAGGACACACAGATTAGGAAGACTTTCCACACTTTTCGGGATACTTTTGATAATCTCAATCCCGTTGCTGTTCTGTGTTATATACGATGTTATGCCGCATTGGAAGGCTTTCTTCCAAGGAGCTCTAAAGATTATACCGATGTTCTATGCTGTAGGGATAATCGAGATTATAAATTATGCACCAATGCTAGGATCGGGAGGAACGTATCTCGCTTTTATCACAGGAAATCTTACCAATATGAAAATTCCTGCCGCGCAGGTCGGTCTGGACAGAGCAGGGGTTGAAGCGACAAGCGAAGAAGGAGAGATTATATCCACAATCTCCGTTGCGATGTCGACGATAGTAACGGATATTATAATTATTATCGGTATGCTTTTGATGATACCATTGACAAGATGGATAAACTCAGTGCCGATTCTAAAACAGGTTTTTGATTTAAGCGAAGGATATGTAATCGCTGCACTCTTCGGAGCGCTTGGAGTCGTATTTATCGCAAAGAGCTGGAAGATAATAATTGCACCTATGATAGTTATGCTTGCGATATTCATCTTTGTTCCCGGTGCGATCAATAACTCTGTTATAGGAGTTATTTCAATTCCTCTTGCGGCCTTGATCGCAATCGGAGTCGGAAGAATAATGTTTAAAAAAGGATGGCTTGATAAAAAAGAGAAAGCGAAGGAGAAATAGAACTCAATGATGGTTTTATACATAATTTTAGCAGCTTTAGCATTGCTGATTTGCGTTTTGCTTTTGAACATGCTGCGTTTCAGAAGAGAAAATGAGATTGAGCAAGAAGCGGCGAAAGAAAAGATTGAGCTTGATGTCGATAGGATCGCAAAAAACTTGAGTGGATCACTGCGTTTTAAAACTATTTCCTCTGAGAAGCTTGAGGAATTCGACAGCAAGGAATTTCTAGGTTTTCATGAGTACCTTGAAAAAACATATCCTAAACTACACAAAATGCTTTCGAAAGAAGTGATAAGTAAATACAGCCTGCTCTATAAATGGGAAGCAAAAAAACCGGTAAAAAAGCCTATAGTTCTAATGGCACATATAGACGTTGTGCCTGTGGACGAAAGGACATTGAAAGATTGGTCATACGCGCCTTTTGATGGGGAGATTGCCGAAGGGTTCGTTTGGGGCAGAGGAACGCTCGATATGAAAGGACAGCTGATTGCTCTTTGCGAAGCTGTCGAGTATATGATAGACAAAGGTTTTTCACCGACGCGTGATGTCTATCTTGTTTTTGGGCAGGATGAGGAGACCTTGGGAGAGTTCGGAAACAGAAAAATCGTTTCACTTTTGAAGGAGAGAGGTGTGAACCCTGAGTTCGTTATAGATGAGGGCGGTGTAATCATAGACGGCAACATCGTCGGGATTAACGGTGATATCGGGTTAGTCGGTATCTGCGAGAAAGGTTATGCTGATATAACGATTGAGGCAACATCAAAAGGCGGACATGCGTCTCAACCTCCTAAGGATACTGCGGTCAGCCAGCTTTCGGATGCGATTTTGCGTTTGAGAGAAAAGCGTCCGAAGCCGAAGATGAACAAAGTGCTTAGATCTTTTTTGACGACTTTAAGTCCATACATGGGCTTTCCGCTTAGGTTGGTCACATCAAACTTATGGTTGTTTAAGGGCTTAATACTGATGATTCTTGGGAAATCAGCAACCAGCGGTGCGCTTACAAAAACAACATTTGCACCGACTATGCTGAAAGGAAGTACTGCACCGAATGTGCTTGCCCAAAAAGCAACAGCCGTTGTCAATTACCGTATTGCTATTGGGAGCAGCATTAAAGAGTTAACTGAGCATGTTGAAAAAGTGCTTAAAAAAACGGATGTAAAGATAAGCAAAGTAAGGGCATATGAACCGTCAAGAGTGTCTGATTCAGACTCGGATAGCTATAGGTTTGTGAAAAAGGCGTTGAAACAAACTATGCCGGATATCATCACTATAAGCCCGTATATCATGGTCGGGGCGACAGATTCCCGATTTTACTACGATATATCCGATAATGTTTTCTTGATCTTTCCGTTCAGAATGAGTAGCGAACAAATAGGATCTTTACACGGAACAAACGAAAAGGTAACGGTTGACAGTCTTTCAGAAGGTGTTGAATTTTTGATAAGATTGTTGGATAATAGTAACAAGTAGTTTAAAGAAAGTTTATTTTGAAAACCGGGCTTTTCCGCCCGCAGTATTTATAAGTTGATTTATATTTTGGAGGATTTATTATGAAAGATTTTGTTTTAGTAACGGATACGAATTCCGAGTTGCCTTTTGAGTATGCAAAGAAGAATAAAATTGAAGTTTTCAGGATGCCGTATTCTGTTGACGGAGAGGAAAGACTATATGATCTCGGAGAAAATACGGATTTTG
>Ga0180435_10004165_pt1 | contig 14306 bp, 13 predicted proteins | sample SS_ome_3_FD_132467 | JGI IMG/M metagenome (GOLD analysis project Ga0180435, IMG submission 132467) | Hypersaline lake sediment archaeal communities from the Salton Sea, California, USA - SS_3_S_1 metaG | ecosystem: Environmental > Aquatic > Non-marine Saline and Alkaline > Hypersaline >... | reverse complement strand
TCCAACCGGAGCCTGAATACAGCAATGTCTGACGACACTGTCCCCCGACGTATCCTTCTGAAGCTGAGTGGCGAAGCCCTGATGGGCGACGGTGATTTTGGTATCGACCCGGATGTGCTGGGGCGGGTTGCTGCAGACGTGGCGGACCTGGTTGGCCTGGGTATCCAGATTGGCCTGGTGATCGGTGGCGGCAACATTTTCCGCGGTGCAGGCCTGGCGGGTGGTGGTTTTGATCGCGTCACTGGTGACCATATCGGCATGCTTGCCACGGTCATGAATTCGCTGGCCATGCAGGATCGCCTGGTCAAGCTGGGGGTGGATGCGCGCACTATGTCGGCTTTTCGCATCGATCAGGTGTGCGAATACTACAGTCGAAACGACGCCGTACGTCATCTCAATGCGGGACGTGTGGTCATTCTCTCAGCCGGTACCGGCAATCCCTATTTCACCACCGATTCGGCAGCCAGCCTGCGAGCAATCGAGATCGGTGCCGACGTGATGATCAAGGCCACCAAGGTGGACGGCGTATACTCTGCCGACCCGGTTAAGGATCCGAACGCCGAGTTTTATCCGCAACTGAGTTACGATCGTGTTCTGGCCGAAGGGCTGGGCGTGATGGACGCCACTGCCGTGGTCCTGTGCAAGGAAAACGGTATGCCGCTGCGGGTAATGAATATCAACGAACAGGGCGCACTGCGCCGTTTGGTCCAGGGCGAAAACATTGGCACCCTGGTTACTGGAGCTTAAGTCATGATCGACGACATCAAAGCAGATGCAGCCAGCCGCATGGCCAAGAGCGTGGAAGCGCTGGGTGAGAACCTGACCAAGGTGCGTACAGGGCGTGCTCATCCGAGCATGCTTGACCACGTCATGGTCAGTTACTACGGGGCGGACACCCCGCTCAAGCAGGTCGCCAACGTGGGCGTGGAAGACGCGCGCACCCTGACCGTGCAACCCTGGGAACAGGGCATGGTGCAGGCCGTTGAGAAGGCGATCCTAGAATCCAACCTGGGTGTGACGCCGAATACTGCCGGTACCCTGATCCGCCTGCCGATCCCGCCGTTGACCGAGGAGCGTCGCAAGGACATGACCCGCATCGTGCGCCAGGAGGCCGAGCAGGCACGTGTGGCGGTGCGCAACATCCGTCGCGATGCCAACAGCAACCTGAAAGATCTGGTCAAGGAGAAGCTGATCTCAGAAGACGATGAACGTCGTGGCCAGGAGATCGTACAGAAGCTTACCGATCAGCACGTCAAGGAAATCGACGAGTTGATGGAGAAGAAAGAAGCTGACCTGATGTCGGTGTGACGCCAGACTGGGCTTCGAGAGGCTGCTGTGACGCAGGACAAGGCAAAAGGAGAGATTCCTACTGGTTCCGGTCTTGTTCCGGAACATGTCGCTGTCATCATGGATGGGAACGGGCGTTGGGCACAGCAGCGCGGCCAACCTCGTCATGCCGGTCATAAGGCTGGTGTGGAATCGGTTCGTTCGACCATCGAAGGCTGCGTCCGCCACGGCGTGAAGGCGCTCACGCTGTTTGCCTTTAGCAGCGAAAACTGGCGACGTCCGAAAACCGAAGTCAATCTGCTGATGGAGTTGTTCATGACCGCGCTGACGCGCGAGGTCAAGCGGCTTCAGAAGAACAACATTCGCTTGCGCGTCATCGGCGACGTCAGTGCCTTCCCTGACAAACTGCAGAAGAAAATCGCCGCCGCGGAAAACGAGACCGCGAACAATGATGGCCTGGTGCTACAGATCGCGGCGAATTATGGGGGGCGTTGGGATGTCACGCAGGCAGCGCGTCGAGTGGCTGAAAAAGTCGCCGCCGGCGAAATACGTGTCGACCAGATCGATGAAAGTCTGATGGCGGAGAACACCTCGTTTTCGGATATTCCCGATCCTGATCTGTTCATTCGTACCGGGGGCGACCTGCGTATCAGTAATTTCCTGCTGTGGCACTGCGCTTACACGGAGTTGTATTTCACTCCGACCCTGTGGCCGGACTTCGATGCTGAGGCGTTGGACAAGGCTTTAGCAGAATTTGCCCGTCGGCAGCGCCGTTTCGGCCAGACCAGTGAGCAGGTAAAGGCGGCTCGTTGATGTTGCGTAACCGCCTGATTACCGCGGCAGTACTCGTTCCCCTTGTCGTTGCCGGTATTCTCTTGCTGCCGTCCGATGTGTTTGCCTGGGTGCTGGGCCTGCTGGTACTGATTGCTGCGCGCGAGATGGGCCAGCTGGGTGGTTTGCGCCAGCCATTGTGGCAGGCAATCTATGTTGCGATGCTGGTCCTGGGTTTGTGGGGGATTCAGGAATTGTTCACGTCAAATACTGGCCAGCCTGTTTTGCTGCTCGCCGGTGTTTTTTGGATCCTGGTGACTGCTTGGCTGGTTATGCGGCGTGCCCCGCTGGAACAAGTCGAAGGCGTTAGGCCTCTCGTTCTCCTCGGCGGAGGTTTGCTGTTGGTGTTTGCCTGGTTTGCGGTGCTGGCGCTACACCAGCGCGAACACATCGGGCCTTCACTGGTGTTGTTTCTCTTCATCCTGATCTGGGTTGCGGATTCCGGTGCCTATTTTGCGGGCCGCGCCTGGGGTGAGCGCAAGCTGGCGCCGGTCGTCAGTCCGGGCAAAACCTGGGCGGGAGCGGGCGGGGCCCTGTTAGGGGCGATTGTTTGTGCCGTGATCCTCGATCAGCTGGCATTGGTGCCGGTGACCCTGCCTGCGCTGATACTGTTGTGCCTTTTGGTCACGGTGGTGTCCATCGGCGGTGATCTATTCGAGAGCCTGCTCAAGCGCCAGGCCGGCGTCAAGGACAGCGGCAAGCTGTTACCGGGGCACGGTGGTGCGCTTGATCGAATAGACAGCCTGATTGCGGCAGCGCCGGTTTTTGTCGTTGGCCTGGGCATGCTGGAATTGTTCGCATGAAAGGGGTTTCCGTCCTGGGGGCCACCGGATCGATCGGTGTCAGTACCCTGGATGTGCTGGCACGTCATCCCGATCGTTACCGGGTCGTGGCGCTGACTGCCAATACCGGTGTCGACAAGTTGTTCGAACAGTGTCTGCAGTTTCGCCCTGCGTATGTGGCAATGGCGGATTCCTCCAGCGCCCGGTTGTTGGCACAACGTCTGCGTGACCATGGGGTTGCAATCGAGGTCGGTTCAGGGGTTGGGGGGCTGGAAGCTGCCGCCGCACACCCGGAAGCAGACGACGTAATGGCTGCTATCGTGGGCGCCGCAGGCCTCGCGCCAACGCTGGCGGCGGTGCGCGAAGGCAAGCGTATCCTGTTGGCCAACAAAGAGGCGTTGGTGGTGGCCGGGGCCTTGTTCATGCAGGAAGTTCGCAGCCACGGGGCAGAGGTATTGCCCATCGACAGCGAACATAATGCGGTATTTCAATGCATGCCGGATAATTTTCGGGATGGACTCGGCCGGGTCGGCGTGGAGCGCATTCTGCTGACCGCGTCAGGAGGGCCATTTCGCACACGTCGCCAGGCAGAACTCGAGGCAGTGACCCCAGAGGAGGCCTGTGCGCATCCCAACTGGGATATGGGGCGCAAGATTTCCGTCGATTCGGCCAGCATGATGAACAAGGGTCTGGAAGTGATAGAGGCGCGTTGGCTGTTTGATGCTGTGCCTGACCAGATCCAGGTGGTGGTGCACCCGCAGAGCGTTATCCATTCAATGGTGGAATATGCGGATGGATCCGTATTGGCGCAGCTTGGTAACCCGGACATGCGTACACCTATTGCACATGCCCTGGCGTGGCCGGAGCGGCACAGTTCAGGGGTTGCTTCTCTCAACCTTTTCGATATTGCGCGGCTGGATTTCGAGGAGCCGGACATGCAGCGTTTTCCCTGTTTGCGACTCGCCTTCGATGCCGTCAGGGCAGGTGGAATCGCGCCAGCGGTCCTGAATGCCGCAAACGAGGTGGCGGTGGATTGTTTTCTGAACAATGGAATTCGCTTTACGGAAATTCCCCAAATCATCGAGCAGACACTGGAACAGGTGGGCGAGGGAGACGAAAAGACGCTCGACGGCCTGATGGCGGCTGATACGCAAGCACGCCAGGTTGCGGAACAACTGATCGCCAAAAAGGTCTGATAACGGCATGGAAGATATTGTTTTCAAAGCCCTTTCGTTCTTGCTCGCTATCGGGGTGCTGGTCAGCGTGCACGAATTTGGGCATTTCTGGGTGGTGCGCAAACTTGGCATCAAGGTCCTGCGATTTTCCATTGGATTTGGCAGGCCGCTGCTGCGCTGGCGTGGCCGACAAGACCAGACCGAGTACGTAGTAGCCGCCATTCCCCTGGGTGGCTACGTCAAGATGCTGGACGAGCGTGAAGGCGATGTTGATCCGGCCGAAGCGGGACGTGCGTTTAATCGTCAGTCGCTCAAGGTGCGTTCGGCCGTGGTCGTAGCCGGGCCATTGTTCAACTTCCTGTTCGCTATCGTGGCCTTCTGGGCCGTCCTGGTGCTTGGCGAAACCGGGTTGCGGCCGCTGGTCGGTGAGATTGTCGAAGATGGTATTGCGCAGCAAATCGGCATGCAGGTGGGTGATGAGATCCTGACGATAGACGGCGAGGCGACGCCTACCTGGAGTCACGTCGTTGCTGAACTCGCCAGCGCCTCGGTATCCGACACGGATCTGCCGATCCTGGTGCGAGGCGAGGAGGGGCTGCAACGGGAACTGTTCCTGCAGACTCGAACACTCGGCGACCTGGCTGAATCGGGTAGTTTCCTGGAGTACATGGGAGTTTCCCCGGAGCGACCCAAAATTCCTCCTGTATTCGGCGAGCCGATGAAAGGACTACCCGCCGCACAGGCTGGTATACAGGCAGGGGATCGCATCTTGTCTGCCGATGGCCAGGTGATTGACAACTGGTCAGACTGGGTGCGGTATGTCAGGGCGAGGCCGGAACAGGCGATCGAATTACAGACGCAGCGGGCAGGAAGGTCCATCGACGTCTTGCTGGTTCCGGAAGCCGTGAATCAGGGTGAGAAGACGATCGGACGTATCGGCGTGGCCAACCAGCCAGTCGAAGGCCTCTGGGACGGCTATCGCGTGGAGTACAGTCTGGGGCCACTGGCGGCATTGGGCGCCGCGGCATCTCGCACTGTGGAGTACTCGGTACTGACGCTTAAGGTTATCTGGCGGATTCTCACCGGCCAGGCATCCGTCCATAATCTCAGCGGGCCGTTCACCATTGCCGATGCGGCGGGCAAAACGGCCAGCTACGGGTTGGTTTACTTTCTGAAATTCCTGGCCATCGTCAGTATCAGCCTGGGGGTGCTCAACCTGCTGCCGGTGCCTGTGCTGGACGGCGGGCACCTACTCTACTTCGCTATGGAGGCCATTCGCGGAGGGCCTCTGCCTGAAAGTTGGCTGATCGAGGGACAAAAAATCGGCCTGGTTATTCTGGTCGGCCTGATGGGGCTCGCCTTCTACGTCGATATTCAGCGCTTTTTTGGCGGATAAGCCGCTATCTGAAATCGCGTTCTGGCCGGTGGCTTTGTGATGCCGGTGCTCAGTATAATTAGCGGTTGTTGAATCTCTCCATTAACAAAAAACGTTGGTGCGTCGGGTCGCCAGAGGTAAGGGTTTGCGAATGAGGAAGCCATCCAGGTTTATGCCATTTTTCGGGCTGATGTTGCTCAGTTCGTGGGCTTTCGGCGAATCCTTTGTTGTCGAAGATATTCGTGTCCAGGGTCTGCAAAGGATCACTGCAGGGACGGTTTTCAACTATCTGCCGGTGCAGCCGGGAGACTCTGTCACTGACGTCAATGCCCCAGGTCTGATCCGTTCCCTGTTCAAGACCGGGTTTTTCAAGGACGTTCGCCTCGAACGCGATGGCAATGTCCTGATCGTTGTGGTTGCCGAGCGTCCGGCAATATCCGAAATCAATTTCAGCGGCAACAAGTCCATTGAGGAAGATGCGCTACGCGAGGGCCTCAAGGATGCTGGCTTGTCGGAGGGCAGGACCTTCAACCGGTCGGTGCTGGAAGGCATCGAACGTGAATTGGAGCGCCAGTTCTTCAACGCGGGCAAGTATGCGGTCAAGCTGGAGACCACGGTTACTCCGCTGGAGCGAAACCGCGTGGCGATCGATATTGCCATCGTTGAGGGTGAGACTGCCCGCATCAAGCGTATCAACATCATCGGCAACAGGGCATTTGATGAGGAAGACCTGCTGGACGAATTCGAACTGTCCACGGGGGGATGGCTGTCCAGTTTTACCAAGGAAGATCAGTACTCGCGGCAGAAACTCGCAGGCGATCTCGAGACACTCAAGTCCTATTACCTGGACCGCGGTTATGTGAAGTTCAAGGTGGATTCCACGCAGGTCACCATTACGCCTGATAAGCAGGATATCTACATCACCATCAATGTCAGCGAGGGTGATGTTTATACCCTCAGCGATGTCCAGTTGGCCGGGGAATATGTGGGTGAAGCAGAAGATTATTTCCCGCATATACACTTGGTGCGTGGCGAATCATTCAATCGCAAAAAAGTGGTGGAAAGTAGCGACAGGATCTCCAGTATGCTGGCAGACCAGGGCTATGCCTTTGCCAACGTGAACGCCATTCCTGAAATCGATGAGGAAGGAAAAAGCGTCAGCGTGACGTACTTCGTGGATCCAGGAAAACGGGTTTACGCCCGTCGTATCAATATCACGGGCAATACACGCACCCGTGACGAGGTGGTTCGTCGCGAATTGCGGCAGATGGAGTCAGGATGGTTCTCCAGCGAAAAACTCAAGCTCTCCCGCGAGCGTGCTCAGCGTACGGGGTATTTTGAGCGGGTAAGTGTGGAGACCCCCGCGGTTCCCGGGTCTGGCGATGAAGTAGACATCAACGTCGATGTGGTGGAAAAGCCGTCAGGTGCGTTGCTGGCCGGTCTGGGTTTCTCACAGAGTTCTGGCATCGTGCTTAACGCGAGCGTGCGGCAAGAGAACTTCCTGGGTACCGGCAAAAAAGTGGCACTGGCATTCCAGAACAGTGATGCAGACCAGGCCTACGAGATTTCTTATACCAATCCCTATTACACGGTGGATGGGATAAGTCGCGGTTTTACCCTGAGTTACCAGACCACGGATTTCGACGAACTTGATACTGCCGACTACAAAACCGACGAGGGAGTAATCGGAGTGAACTTCGGTATCCCGTTGAGCGAGTTCAACAAGTTCGATTTCGGCTTCTCGCTGCGTCACATCGATTTTGCACTCGGATCAACCCCCTCGGAAGAAGTAATCAATTGGAGCAACACCGAAGGGGATCAATACCTGAATTTCGAAGCTACGATTGGATGGACTCACGACTCCCGGGACAGTGCGATCTTCCCGACTGAGGGTACTACCCATCGGATCCTTGCAGAGGCGACGCTGCCTGGCAGTGACCTGACCTATTACAAACTCGAATATCGGCACCGTCGCTACATCCCGCTGGGAGACGATCTGGTTCTGTCGATCGGCGGGGAAATCGGCTATGGCGACAGTTACGGCGATACCAGTATCCTGCCCTTTTTCAAGAACTATTTTGCGGGTGGTCCGCGCAGTTTGCGGGGATTCTCCTCTTTCTCATTGGGGCCTCGCGACTCGCAGGGCGAACCGCTTGGCGCCAATGCCAAGGTATTGGCCAATGCCGAACTGTCCTATCCAGCGCCGTTTATGCCCGAATCCATGCGCCTGCTGGCGTTCGTGGATGCGGGCGCGGTCTACAGCGCCGAGGACGATTGGTTTGATTCCGATGAGCTGAGATATTCGACCGGCGTGGGTATGGCGTGGCTGTCGCCGCTCGGGGCCTTGCGAGTCAGCTATGCGAAACCGTTCAACGCGGATAGCCAGGATGAGCCTGAAGAGTTTCAGTTTACTTTCGGAACGACCTTTTGATGGAGAAGGCTATGTGGAAAAAGGCATCCCTGCTGGTTGCGATATTGCTGCTGGTAGCCCCTTGGCAATCCTTGGCGGCGAACCAGTCTGTGGTCTTCGTACACGCACAGCGCTTGCTCAACGAGTCACCACAGATCCAGGAGTATAAGAGACAGGTCCGACAGGATTTCGCCGAGCGGGAGAAAAGACTTGTCGACATGCAGACGCAGGTCAAACACCTGGAGGACAAGCTCGAAAAAGATGGGGGAAAGATGACCTCGTTGGAGCAACGGCGTCTCCGGCATGATATTTCCACCCGGCACCTGAAATACAAGCACGCGCGTGATGAACTGACGCAAGACAAACAACTGCGATACAGCGAGGAAGAGGAGCGGGTGACACGGATCATCCGCGAGGTGATCCAACAGGTGGCGCAGGACGAAAAGATCGATATCGTGCTGCAGTCGGGCGTGTTGTGGTTTTCCCCGCAATCCGACATCACTGACAGAGTGCTGGAGCGGCTACACAAATTGACTGAAAACGGGAAGTAACTCGCAAAAATGCCGGAATTTTCCTTAGTTCAACTTTCGAAGCTCACCGGTGCCCAGCTGCATGGCGACCCAGACTGCATGGTCTCGGGTGTTGGTTCCCTGGATGATGCGCAATCGGGTCAATTGGCCTTTCTCTCGTCCAGCAAGTTTCGTAAACATCTTGAGACGACGCAGGCGTCGGTTGTAGTGCTCAAGTCCAAGGACCTAGAGCGTTGTCCCGTGAATGCCTTGGTTAGCGAAAATCCCTACCTGGCTTATGCAGTGGCGGCAGCGGCCCTGTCAGCGCAACCAAAGCAAGCATCCGGGGTCCACCCGAGTGCCGTCGTGGAAGAAACAGCAGAGATCGCCGATAGCGCTCGAATCGAGGCGCAAAGCTATATTGGTGCAGGTGTGGTGCTCGGCGAAGATGTCGTGATCGGCCCCGGCTGCGTGGTTGCCGACGGTTGTCATATCGGCGCGGGTACGCACCTGGTCGCCAACGTGACGCTGGGTACCGATACACGTCTTGGGGAGCGTTGTTTGTTACAACCGGGAGCAGTTGTCGGCGGGGACGGTTTTGGCATGGCAAACGATCAGGGGCGCTGGGTAAGAGTGCCGCAGTTGGGTTGTGTCGTTATCGGCGATGACGTTGAAATTGGCGCCTGCACCACGGTGGATCGTGGCGCGCTGAAAGATACGGTCATTGAAGATGGCGTGAAACTCGATAACCAGATTCAGATTGGGCACAATGTGCAGGTTGGAGCCCATACCGCGATGGCATCCGGTGTTGGCGTTTCCGGTTCCACCAAAATCGGCGCGTATTGCACTATTGCTGGAGCAGTAGGCATGGCCGGGCACCTCGAACTCGCGGATCGTACGCATATCTCAGGTTTGACCGCAGTGACCAAATCGATTCGCGAACCCGGTGTTTACACCAGTACCGTGCCAGCGATGCCGCATGACCAGTGGCGGAAAAACTTCACTCGACTGAAACAGCTGGACGATATGGCACGTCGATTGAAAGCCTTGGAAAAGGCGTTGGAAGAGAAAAAACAAAACGAGTCGTAGTATTGCGCCCATTTTTCGGTTTTCATCTGGGTCAGCCAGGCGAAAACATATAAGTTTCTTTGGAGTTACTTTTCAGTCATGGATATCGCCAAAATCACGAGCCTTCTGCCACATCGTTATCCGTTCCTTTTGGTGGACAGGGTATTGGAGGTGGAGCCGGGAGAACGCTTGGTGGCAATCAAGAACGTCACCATCAATGAACCTTTCTTCCAGGGTCATTTTCCCGAGAAGCCGGTCATGCCAGGTGTGCTGATTATCGAGGCCCTGGCACAGGCAACAGGCCTGTTGGCGATGGAGTCCGAAGAGGTCGCTGGTAAAGCCATCTACTACCTTGTCGGAGTGGATAAGGCGCGTTTCAAGCGACCGGTTGTGCCAGGTGACCAGGTTCAGCTGGAAGTCTCGGTGCTGAAAACCCGTCGGGGCATCTGGACCTTCTCCGGCAAGGCCACGGTGGAGGGCGCCGTTTGTGCCTCGGCGGAGATAATGTGTACTGCTCGCGACCTGTGACTTGATTTGGCAGCATGATGATCGATCCGCGTGCGGCGATAGATCCCAAGGCCGAACTCGACGAGGGCGTCAGTGTCGGACCGTTCAGCGTCATTGGTGCCGGCGTACGCGTTGCGTCGGGTACCGTGATTGGCCCTCACGTGGTTATAAATGGCGATACCAGCATTGGCCATGACAACAGGATCTACCAGTTCTCCTCGATCGGCGAGGATCCACAAGACAAGAAATATGCCGGCGAACCAACCCGACTGGAGATCGGAGACCGCAACCAGATTCGTGAATTCACCACCATCCACCGTGGCACGGTGCAGGACGAAGGCCTTACGCGCATTGGCAGCGACAATCTACTGATGGCTTACACGCATGTGGCTCATGATTGCATGGTCGGGGATCATGCGATCATGGCGAATGCCGCTTCGATGGGTGGCCACGTAAAGTTGGGTGACTGGGCCATCCTGGGTGGTTTCACCATCGTTCACCAGTTCTGTCGTGTGGGCGCGCACAGTTTCTGCGCCATGGGAAGCGCGGTAAGCAAGGATGTCCCTCCGTTCGTGATGGTTGGCGGTCACCCCGCCAAGCCGCATGGCCTCAATTCCGAAGGCCTGAAGCGCCGCGGTTTCGACACCCAGAGCATTGCGCGTATCAAACGTGCTTACAAAGCCCTGTATCACTCCGGTGCCCGCCTGGAAGAAGCGATAGCCAGGATAGAGGCCGAGACTGGCGATAGCGAAGAATTGCAGATGTTCGCTCAGTTCCTGCGCGAGAGCGAACGCAGTATCGTTCGTTGAACCGCATGACCGGTCTGCGTATTGGCATCGTCGCGGCTGAAGCATCCGGCGACGTGCTCGCCAGTGGTCTTATGGCTGAACTGCGCGAAAGACTTCCTGACGTCCGGTTTGAAGGCATCGGCGGCCCGCGCATGCTTGCTTTGGGCATGGATGGCTGGGAGCCGCTGGAGTCCCTGTCAGTCATGGGCTTGGTGGAGGTGTTGCAGCATCTTCCGAGATTGTTGAAGCTGCGCAGGAGGATCAGGCAGCGTTGGCTGGATAACCCACCTGACCTGTTCATCGGCGTGGATGCACCGGATTTCAACCTGGGTCTTGAAACCAGCCTGCGTGAGGCGGGCGTGCCGACCGTGCACTACGTCTGCCCCACCGTGTGGGCTTGGCGCGAGGGCAGGGTCAAGAAGATTCGCGCGGCGGTCGACCTGCTGCTGAGCATTTTTCCTTTCGAAAAGACTTTTCTCTCGCGTCACCAGGTGCGAAGCGAGTACGTCGGCCACACCCTGGCGGCGGAGATGCCGCAGATTGTCGACCGTGAGGGCGCACGTGCGCATTTCGGCATCGCATCCGATGTCCCGGTGCTGGCCGTGCTACCGGGCAGCCGGGTCAGCGAGGTGAGTCGCCTGGCTGGTCCGTTTCTGCAGACCGCGCTGGCGTGCCAACAGGAGTTGAAGGGTCTGCAGGTGTTGGTGCCCCTGGTCAATGAAAAGACCGCAAGAGTTTGGCGTGAGAAATTGGCGGAAGTGGCCCCGGGCCTGCCGGTCACCGAATCCATGCAGGATACCAAGCAGGTTATGGCAGCCGCGGACGTGGTGCTGGTGGCTTCCGGAACCGCCACTTTCGAGGGATTGTTGAGCAAGCGCCCGATGGTGGTCGGCTACAAGCTCAATGCCTTGACCTACTGGGTCATAAGGCTGTTTCGGCTGATCAGGCTCAAGCACTTTTCCATGGCCAACCTGTTATCGAGCAAGCCACTCGCCCCCGAGTTTATCCAGGATGATTGCGCGCCCGGAAAACTGGCGCCTGCAGTGCTTAATTTCTTCAGCAACAGCGAGCAGGTCGAGGAAATCCAGGCCGAGTACGCCAGGGTGCACCGGCAACTCCAGACCGATACCGATGCACTTGCTGCAGATGCGGTGATCGCGCTACTCAGGGAACGCGGATTGGCGGTATGAATGTGTCAGTTCAACTGAAGGATTCGGTCGTATAGCGTTCTATCTTCAGGTCGTCTGACCAGTAACCGGACGGCAGTCCGGCCTTCATTACCAGGTGCTGCAAAAACTGCTCGGCTGTCGGCAGTGATTCCCACACGGATGGTAGGAAGGTTCCCCGGTGCCCGGTGGGAGACGAGAGGATCAATCCGTCGATATCCGGACGTATCTTGCGTAACAGGTCTTGACGGTTTTCGTAAGGTAGGGTTTCTGCTTCGCTCAACACGGAGATGTCCAACTCGATACCGTCCAGTTCGCCGGCCTGCAGCGGCGCAAAGCGTGGGTCTCCGAAAGCAGCGGCGTAAGCGTTGCCTGCCACGTCCTCGACCAGTGACTGCACGGCCTCGAGATGGCCGATGCATCCGCGAAGTTGTCCACCTTTGTGCAGGGTAACGAAGCAGGCGCGCCGTGCTTGTAGCGCTTTGGGGAAATGCTCTTTTTTTACCGGGACGGGGTCGCCGTGCTCCAATCCATGGCGGATCGAGTCCCAGGCCAGATCAAGCAAGGCCTGTCGTTGTTCCGGTGGATAGACACTTTCAGGCATTGCCTGGGTCTCGGCGAAAAACAAATGCCCCGTAACCGACCACCCGGTCGCGTGCGCCGGAGGTGTCGCCAGAGTTACGCAGATCGAGTGTGGCTGCCTGCAGGCCATGATCGCGGGCTGCGCGCAGCAATCCGCGAATAGGATTGCGTCCACATGCATCGCCATAGGCAAGATCGTCGTCAAGCGCCTCGATCTTGTTGGTGGTATGTCGATCATGCGCCATCGCTGAGTCATAGTCCTGGTAGTGGCTGAGGTCAGAACTGATCACGATCAGGGTTTTTTCATCGCCCCACAGGGTCTCCAGCACCTTGGCTACCTCACCGGGTTCTGCCTCGCCAACGATGAGCGGGACCAGTTTGAATTCCGTCAGTGCGATTTGCAGGAATGGCAATTGCACTTCCAGGGCGTGCTCACCGGCAAACGCCTTGTCGAGTACGCCAACAGCCGGGAGGCGGCTGATTTGTTCAACGGATTCGAGGTCGACCGGGATATCGCCCAGCGGTGTTTCGAAGCACTCCGCAGTGGAAACGGCGATCCCGCGGAACCCCACACGATGCGAGGGCGCCAGCACGATCACCCGTTGTATGTGTTCACGAACAGGTGCCAACTGGGCGTAGGCGCTACCGGCAATCGGCCCGGAATACACATAGCCCGCATGCGGGGCAATCAGCGCCTTTGGCGCGGGGCCTTCGGAAACCTTGGCCTCTTGTAGAAAATGCTGCACATCGCGGCGTAGCGCGTCGGCTTCTCCAGGATAGAACAGGCCGGCGACATTGGGTGTTTGGACATGGGTCATGGCTTGCAATCCTCACAACAGCATCCATAACTTAAGTATGGACGTTAATTGGGGTTAGCAAGGTCATGTCCGATTATCCAATTCTTGAAGATGAAGGCCTCGTCACCACGAAGTACTGGCACATGCTCGAAGACGGCCGTGTGCAGTGTGATGTGTGCCCGCGCGAGTGCAAGCTCAAGGAAGGACAAAGAGGCCTGTGCTTTGTCCGTGGCAGGAAAAACGACGAGGTGGTGTTGACCACCTATGGCCGTTCCAGCGGCTTTTGTATCGATCCCATCGAAAAGAAACCACTGAATCATTTCATGCCCGGAACGCCGGTGTTCTCGTTCGGCACCGCTGGCTGCAACCTATCCTGCAAGTTCTGTCAGAACTGGGACATGAGCAAGTCGCGCGAGATGGACACGCTGGCCGACGCCGCCTCGCCCGGGGCGATCGCGAAGGCGGCGCTGGATACCGGCTGCCGTAGCGTCGCGTTCACCTACAACGACCCGGTGATTTTCCTCGAGTACGCAATTGATGTTGCCAAGGCCTGTCACGAGGTCGGGGTGAAAACGGTTGCGGTGACGGCAGGTTACATCAGTCCGGGAGCACGCGAAGATTTCTTCGCCCACATGGATGCAGCGAATGTCGACCTGAAGTGCTTTACCGATGATTTCTACCATCGCCTGTGCGGCGGCCACCTGCAGCCGGTGCTCGATACGCTCAAGTACATCAAGCACGAAACCAATGTCTGGCTGGAACTGACGACATTGCTGATTCCCGGCGAGAACGACAGCGACCAGGAAATTGAGCAGATGAGTCGCTGGATCGTGGACAACCTCGGCCCGGATGTGCCGCTGCATTTCAGTGCCTTCCATCCCGACTGGAAGATGCGCGACAAGCCGCCAACTCCCCCGGAGACGCTCACGCGTGCGCGCGAGATTGCGCTGAAGCATGGCGTGCATCACGTCTACACTGGCAACGTGCACGACGCCAAGGGGCAGAGTACCTATTGCCCGTCCTGTGGTG
>Ga0180435_10004164_pt1 | contig 14307 bp, 16 predicted proteins | sample SS_ome_3_FD_132467 | JGI IMG/M metagenome (GOLD analysis project Ga0180435, IMG submission 132467) | Hypersaline lake sediment archaeal communities from the Salton Sea, California, USA - SS_3_S_1 metaG | ecosystem: Environmental > Aquatic > Non-marine Saline and Alkaline > Hypersaline >... | reverse complement strand
TTGTTTACCGGTGCCAGCGCATCCCTGCGTGGCCGTGCGAAATTTGGTGCTTTCAATTCATCCAAAGGCGCGCTGCGAAACCTCGCCCAGGCCATCGCCAAAGAATATGGTGCTGAAGGTGTGCACGTCGGCCATGTTGTTGTCGACGGGCCCATCGGTGGCGACAAAATCATCAACGCTTTTCCGGAGTACGCTGAACGCCTTGGGGAGGCAGGCATGATCGACATCAATGGTATCGTTGACGGCTTCATGTACCTGTATCAACAGCCGCAACGGGCCTGGACGTTTGAACTGGACATACGCACGTCGGTAGAGAAGTGGTGAAACGGACAGTTTTTGTGAGGCCCCGGTGGGACCTCACAAATATCGGCGCTACCTAATCAACCCGTGCCTGGGCGTACCCTGATAATACTTTTACACCGTCCTGATTAACGGTTTCAACGTTCAGGTTAACCAGGCCATCTTCGATGCTTTCGACTGTCGCGGTAGCATTCAGCGTATCACCGGGCCAAACCTGACTGGTAAAGCGCACACCATACTTGGTCAGGCGACCATCACCAACGTAGTTGGTCAACATTGCGCCGGTCATGCCCATGGTTAACATGCCATGCGCAAACACAGATGGGTATTTGGCGACCTCAGTGGTGAACACTTCATCTGTGTGGAGCGGATTGTAGTCACCGGATGCACCTGCGTACTGGACAATCTGGGTGCGCTTAAGATCTTCAACCAGACACTCAGTGTAGGTATCACCTACGTTCAAATCTGCTGCTTTTAACGCCATGTTACCTCCTATTGATCCACTGGCCGTTCGGTGCGAACACCAACGCCGCGGGCTGTGATGACTAACTCACCGTTCTGATCACGATATTCAGTGACCGTTTCAGAGAACACCAGCTTGCCGGATCGTTTACCTTCTTTCTCCCAGGTTTTGCCGGGCAGATTAGTTGCCGTCAGGACGTCGCCGGGCTTGAGATGGCGGTGGTACTCAAAATGCTGTTCGGCGTGCAAACCGCCACCGCCGCCTCCACCACCGCCGCCGGAAGATTCTTTTTTAATGCCGGTGGGCGAGCCACCAGAGCCAAACCAGGGCTCACCAATTTTTGGTCTGAGAAAGTAATCAGGATCAAACTGGGCGCTGGCCTGCGCAAAGGTTGGTGGTGCTATTATGGTGCCGGGCTCGGTACCCTTAGCATAATCAGCATCGTAGTAAATCTGGTTATCATCACCCACAGAACGCGCAAACATCATGATGTGGCTCGCTTCTACGGGAAACCTGTCAACAGCCATAAGCCTCTCCCTTACGTTGAAAAATCAAGGAGACCGAGTATCTAATAGGAGGTGGCTGAGCGCCAGTGTGAATTAGCGGCCTTTGAATTCGGGGTCGCGTTTTTCCAGAAACGCATTGATGCCTTCAACTTTGTCTTCGGTCTGCACCAGCGCACCCTGTGCATATTTTTCGAACATCAGTGCACCAGCCAGGCTGGCTTCCATGCCAAAGTGCACCATGGCTTTCATCGTGCGCGGCACAAACGGCGCAAAACCCGCCAGATGATCTGCCATGCGGCGCACTTCTGCGAGCAACTCATCAGATTCAACCAGCCGGGTCACGAGACCCATGGCCAGCGCTCGCTCGGCCCCGATGGGTTCACCCATCAGCAACATCTCCATACCCCAGCCACGCCCGACAATACGCGGTAGCCGTGCAGTCGCCCCGCCACCCGGGATAATACCGAGCTTACCTTCGGGTGTGGCAAAGCGAGACTGCGGTGTCGCCACGCGCAAATCACAGCCTAACGCCACTTCCAGCCCGCCACCCATACAGATGCCATCAATGGCGGCAATGGTGGGTTTCGGGGTGCGCTCCAGCTTATCTGCCAGGCCCTGCACGATGGGTTCCAGCGCTTTCCTGAAATCTCTGTGAATGACTTCGGACAGATCAGAACCAGCGGCAAAGGCTTTGCCACCTGCACCGGTGATCGCAATCACGCGCACGGCGTCATCATCCGCCGCCGCGTCAACCGCCGTGTGCAGATCGTCCAGGGTGGCCAGGGAAATGGCATTATGTTTTTCGGCACGGTTGATCGTGATCAGCGCCAGCGGGCCCTGCACGTCATATAAAACGTTGTCGAGTTGCATGGTTTCTTCTACTGAACCTGAAGGGTTACTGACTCAGACGATCGGTCAGACTTTTCAGACCGCTGCCAATTTTATCGCGCACTTTCTGCTCAATGTTCTGTTGCACGCCGTCGATATCCAGACCCTGTCTCACCGCTTCATTACTGATGGATGCAGTCAGTGGCTTCAGTATCTGCTCTGCCAGCTCCGCCCCGGTAATCCCGTTGCTTTTACGGCCAATATCCTGCAGCCGTATGTCTGGAATAGTTAACGCCAGCTGCCCGGCAACGTCTGAATACAATGCTGCCTGGGTATTGGTGAAACTGAATTGATCAATAATGAACTTCGGTCCAGGCGCAGTATCTGCCGTTTCCGCGGTGGCCTGTGAATCGCTTCCGGTTGCCGCATCAAGGTTAGCCAGCAGCTGTTGAAAGTTGGTCCGATGACCTTTTGCTATCGCGGTAATGTTAGCGCCATCTATAATAACTTCTTTCATTACCACAAGCGTATCGCTGATCTGGCTGGTATCCAGAACCACCTTGATTTGATCAACCTGCATCATGTCAGAGCCGGTGAACCCGGCTGGATTACCCAGTCGCAAGCCATTAACAGCCGCCGAGCCTTCGGTAATGGCAAGGTCTACATTGTCGACCTGAACCTCAACACCCAGAAACTGGGGACCAAATTTTTCGATCCCACTCTTCACCAGATTTCCTGAGTTAAGCGCCACGTAAGCGACCGCGCCGCCAATCAGAAGCAGCAACACAACAACGATCCAGGCAAACGTTTTCATATGACCTTCCCGATTGGCTTAACTGTTTTCCATTGTGTTGATGAAACTCTGCGCTTCAGCGATGGAGGCTTCCATATCGCGAATCAGGCGACCGACGTCAGATTCGATGCCACCAAGTTCACCCTGCAGAGACGCAACTGCCTGTGCATTGAGATTGTGCTTCAGAAAAAGCACGTGATCTCGAAAAGAAGTCAGTACCGGCGCCATACGCGACTCCGCACGACGCATGGCCTTGATCAGGTCAGATGAGCGGCGTTTAGAGGTGCGCAGCTTATCCGCACTCTGACTGCGCAGGGAAGCATTGGAGATCTGCTCCAACTCTTCCGCCCATTCTTCAAACAGATCGTCAGCAACCTCTTCCACTGAGTCGATGCGATCAGAAACAGTTGCAGCTTTGTCTTCAGCATCCTCAAACGCGTCACTGAGACGGTTATACACAGTCTTCAACTGCGATTCGGGGACACCAACAACCGCTTCAAACTGCTCCAAAGCGCTTTTGAACTCTTCTTTGGCATCTTCCTGGGCTTCCATGGCGTCTTCAACACGGTCGACCAGAATGTCGTTTTTGAGGTTACCAAACTGCTCCTGCACGCTGTAGTAGGCGCTGTCACAAGCGCCTACTAACAGCATAAAGCAGCTGAGAACAAGAATGCGTTGCATCATTTCCTCAGACTCCTTTGAGGTTCGCCTTACTGACGAACCTTATGCGTGCCGGAAACAACCGCGCTGACACGTCGGTTAGTCTGCTTGCCTGCCGCCGTATCGTTAGATGCGATCGGGCGATTTTCACCGAAGCCTGCCCAGGTCAAACGACTTGCTGCAATACCGGCTTCGTTGACGAGGTAGTCGTAAACTGCTTTGGCGCGCTGCTCAGACAGGTTCTGGTTGTAGGATGCAGCACCATCGGAATCCGTGTGGCCTTCGATGACCGCTTTGGTATTCGGGTATTGACGCAGGAAACGCACCGCTCGAGCCAGTTCACTGGTGTGATCAGGGCGCAGCTGCGCTTTGTTTGTTTCAAACTCGATGCTCATGTCGATGGTGACTTCTTCTTCGAGTTCGATGTAACAACCGCGGTCATTAACTTTGGCACCCCGTTCGGAATCAGGACAGTCGTCACGGTAATCCGGCACACCGTCACCGTCTGCATCCAGAGGACATCCATTGCCGTCAACAGAAACACCAGCAGGTGTGTCAGGACACTGATCCGCGCCGTCAACAACACCATCGTTATCCGCATCCAGCTCACAGCCTTGTGCATCCACTACTCGGCCAGCAGGCGTGGTAGGACAGTTGTCCATTTCGTTTGGTACGCCATCGCCATCTGAATCAGCTGGCGTCGCCGCCGCAGCGGCAGAACCGATAAATCCGGTAATACCCAGGAATGCAAATGGCTCCATGCCACCTACTTTTGAACTGGTAACACCACGTACGTCGGCGCGCAGAGAGATATGATCGCTGAGCTGTCGATAAACACCAACGCCGGCATTCAACTGGTTATCACGTGCATCCGGACGAACGCCGTCCATGTCGTACTCAGTTCGGCCACCACCAACCAGCACAAAAGGCTGCCAGGCGTTTTTTGCCGGTAAGTTGTACACGAAGTCCAACCAACGCAGATTGATCTGGTCTTCGCCTGCACCGTAACGGTTATCAAAACCGGCATCTTCAACTCTGCCGCCCATGACTTCTATCGACCAGTTGTCTGAAAGCCCATAACCCAAAATCAATGCACCACCAACTTCAGTATCTTCATAACCGATATTGGAAGAATCCGGCCCTGTATAGGCAATAGCGCCGGGTGATATGTAAAACTGCCCCTTGTGAGGATTGTTATGACCATCTGCCGCAACGTTAGTTGCCCATAGCAGAGCGATCGCCAACGTCAAAAAACTTTTCATCCGTGACTCCTTTATTAGAATGCGCGCAGGTTACGGGATGCTTGGAAAGCTGTATACCCGGATTTTAAAACCCGTGTAAAATCCGCTACCCGACGGGCGCGCAACATTACTCAATGGTACACACTAGCGTCCAGTACTTACGTAAAGAAGAAAAAACAATTGGAGACACAATAATGGAAGTTATTCCAGAGGAACTGTCGGCTGACCGCATCCAGGGTTACGTCGACCAGGGCGTAGAAATGGCGATTCAGTACGGGCCGAAACTCTTACTTGCGATTGTCGTTCTGCTGGTTGGTCTTTGGATCATCAAGCGGGTCATCAGCGTTGTAAACAAAGGTCTGAATGCCAGCAAGACGGACCCTACGTTAGCTAAATTCCTGGGCAGCCTAACCTCTATCATTTTGAAGGCACTGCTGTTCATCAGTGTTGCCAGCATGGTGGGTATTGAGACCACCTCATTTATTGCCATTTTAGGTGCGGCTGGCCTGGCTATAGGCCTGGCTTTGCAGGGTAGCCTGGCCAACTTTGCCGGTGGCGTGCTTATTCTCATGTTCCGCCCTTATAAGGTCGGTGACTTTGTCGACGCGCAAGGTGTCGCAGGCACGGTGTCTGCGATTCAGATCTTTAACACGATCATCAAAACGCCGGACAACAAGGTCATTATTGTTCCGAATGGCTCAATCTCGAACGGCATCATCACTAACTTTTCAGCAGAAGAGACGCGGCGCGTGGATTTTGTATTTGGTATCGGCTACAACGACGATATCGCAAAAACCAAAGCAACACTGAAAGCCATCTTTGCTGAAGACGAGCGTGTCTTCTCAGACCCCGAGCCTTTTGTGGTACTGTCTGAACTGGCAGACAGCTCGGTTAATTTCACCTGTCGCGTATGGGTTAACGCCAGCGACTACTGGGGTGTTTACTTCGATACCATGGAAACCGTTAAACTGCGCTTTGACGCAGAAAACATATCCATCCCTTACCCACAACGGGATGTGCATATGCATCAGGTGGCGTAACGCTACCGATTACGAAAAACCCGCACCTGCTGCGGGTTTTTTGTGCTTCTTTTACAGGCGTCAGAAAAAAGAAAACCGCCAGCCTGGAGAGGAAGCTGGCGGTTTCAAGACGATCTCAGGGTTACTACCCAAAACAGAGATCTTAAGGGGATAGACATCACTTTTCGGTGACGTTGCTTACTATGCGGCAAAGACGTTTCAAGAGAATTTCTGCGCTCGCCGTTTTTGTGACATTTTGTTTCAGGTTGCGCAGGCAAATTTCAGGGTGACCTCGGCGCCACCCTGTGGGCTGTTATCGATACTGACGTGCCATTGATGCGCCTGACACAGCTGCTGCACAATCGCCAGGCCAAGACCGCTGCCGCCGGTTGTCGCGCTGCGTGAGCTGTCCAGGCGAAAGAACGGCTGGAACACCTGCTCGCGAAACTCTTCCGGTATGCCTGGACCATCATCGATAACTTTTATCTGATTTGGGTTCGCAATCACCGTGACGTTGCCACCATGCTGAAAACCATTGGCAATCAAATTGATCAGAACGCGCCGGAACGCGCTGGGGGCAATTTTTATTCGGAAGTCTCGGGGTATGCGTAAATCCGCTGTGATATCCCGCTCGAAAGTGGCCAGTATCTCCTGCACAAAAGGCAGCAGTTCAATTTCCTGCGGCACCTCACCGGTACCGCGCGCAAATCTCAGAGCATCACTGATCAGCTCGTCCATGGATTCCAGATTACGCTCGAAGCGGCTGACCAGCTGCGGATCAACATTCTCCGGTAACAGCGCCAGCGCCAGCCGCATCCGCGTGAGCGGCGTACGCAGATCATGAGATATCCCTGCCAGCAGAGTAGTTCGATTGGTGAGCAACAGGCCGATTTCAGAGGCCATCGTATTGAAGTTGCGGGCCAGCGAGACCAGCTCTCTTGGACCGGTTTCCGGTAGCGGTTCAATCTGGGTCGCACCGCGAAAGCTCTCTGCCTGACGGGCAACATTGACCAGTGGTCGGGCTATGCGCCGGACGATAAACAGCGAGGTGAAAAAGACAATGCCCGCACCCAGGCCAACAATCACCATCGCCACATACAGCGGCTGAATCTCCCGACGTTCAGGTGAAAACCCTATCTGCAGTGCAAAGCCACCCATGGGCACATCAACCCACAGCAGATCATCCCCTTCAAGCAGCACAACCTGTTCACCGATGCGTGTCGATAACTCAGTTTTAAGCAGCTCAAAATATTGTGAGTAACTGGCCACTTCAGGCAGTGGCTGATGCGCTTCACTGATAATCAAATCATGACTTTCAGCCATTTCTAGTTCGAAATATGGCCGCGCCTCAGGCGGCAACTCGACCCAGGTTTGAGCGGATAACACCAGTAGAGCCGCTTCGTCATCAGCAGATTGTTCGGTAATCGGACTGATTACAAACAGGTATAAAGCAAACGTTGCAATAACCACAATCAGGAGGGCGCCAACCGCCAGGATCAACGTGGTTCGCGCCAGCAGCGAGGACGGACCCCGCAGACTGAAGCTGTCAGCCATTGCCTGCAGGGCAGAACATATATCCTTTACCCCAGATCGTGCGGATATAAACCGGCTGGGTGGGATCAGGCTCTATTTTTGATCGCAGGCGCGTGACCCGCACATCAATGGAGCGGTCAAAGGGGGAGCGCTCTGCACCGGTCAGCAGATCAAGGATACGATCACGATCCAGCACCTTATTCGGGTGCGCCACCAGAATGGCCAGCAGATCAAACTCGCCGGACGTCAAAGGTACCGTGTCGCCATTTTTTGTCAGGCGGTGGGCATTGGTATCCAATGCAAAAACACCAAACGCTGTCGCCGCACTGTCTTCCACGGCACCTGTTCCAGACTGTGATCGTCGCAGCACCGCACGAACCCGGGCGAGCAGTTCTCTGGGGTTAAACGGTTTGGACAGATAATCATCTGCACCAACTTCCAGGCCCACAATCCGATCTACATCTTCTCCCTGGGCAGACACAATAATGATCGGCAGATCAGAGTGCTTTTTCATGCGCTGGGCGATCGACAGACCGTGCTCGCCTGGCAACATCAAATCGAGGATAAGCAGGTCAACGTCATGTTCTTCGAGGTGGCTGTCCATGGCTTCGCCGGACTCCACGCAGGTGACATGAAAGCCCTGTTTTTCCAGATAAGCCTGGATAAGTTCACGCAATTCCGGGTCATCATCGACAACCAGCAGGTTGGCACTTTCGACTTCCATCGCGGGGTCAGCGGTTCGAACTGAGCGGTGGTTCTTGACTGATCACAACGGTGGGCTGGTCAATATCCGTTGACGCCTCACTGTCGTTTACATTGTCCGCTGCATGGGTCGTCTGTTCTGTTCTACGGATTTGTTCAGGCCTGCGCGAGCGCTGCTCAAAGCCGATGCCGAAGGTGACACGCGGCGCAACTGCCTCGCCATTGCCTGCTTTACCGCTGGCACTGATTCGAGAGTCCTGGCGCGGCCTGATCTGCACAACACGTGTCTGCAGGACCACGGAGCCATCTGATTTACGCACGACGCGGCCATATCGACGTTGCACAACCACACCTTGCGGACGCTCCAACTGACGATTGTTCACCATGCGCCCACGCACTTCAGCGAGCAGGCGTCGACGCTGTTCCGGGCTGAGCTGACTCCACTGCGCGGTCAAGGCGGTAAGTTCAGTATCACTACGTTGAGAAAGGTCTTCCTGACTGAGCTGCTCCTGCGGCGAATTTGTTGATGACACATCTGTTTCACCGGCCACACGCGGCTGAGCGTTCTGTGCAAATACAGCATTACCTGCCAACAGCGCCAGAATAGCTGCTGCAAATCGCAAGTTGTCGCCCGTGGTTCTATGAATCACTCAATACCCTTTCGAAAACTGCCGGCCGCGATCTCGTTCTACATTTGCCCAGGGCAAATCCAGGAAACCTGTGTACTGCCTTGACCAATCCCAAATAGTACAGCAAAAAAAACTGTGCGGAAAATCACACAATATCGATCATGACAGCGGCACATTGTGCTGCGGCGCTGTTACACACCAATTTCCTTAACGTTTCAATTTGTTTCATCTACAGGTGAGCCCTGTTTTTCAAGGCAAAAAAAAGCGCCCCCAACAAAATGGAGACGCCTTTTCCGCTGCAGTTCTTACTGCAGCCAAGTAGCGCTATTTACGCAGATTCAAATAAACCTGCAGCACCTTGTCCACCACCGATACACATGGTCACCACACCATATTTCTGGTTGCGACGACGCAATTCGCGCAGCACCAGGCCGGTTTGGCGTGAACCTGTCATACCAAAGGGGTGACCGATGGAAATACTGCCGCCCAGGACATTGTATTTTTCATTATCAATGTCGAGCGCATCACGGCAGTAGAGGCACTGAGAAGCAAATGCTTCGTTCAGTTCCCACAGATCGATATCACCCAGGTCCAGGCCAGCATTTTTCAGCAGACGTGGAATGGCAAACACTGGGCCAATGCCCATTTCGTCCGGCTCACAACCCGCAACGGTGAATCCACGATAAATACCCAGTGGCGCAAGACCCAGCTGAGCGGCACGTTCTGCACTCATCAACAGGGTCATAGAGGCGCCATCAGACAACTGCGATGCATTACCTGCGGTCACAGAGCCATCTTCTTCAAATGCCGGCGGAAGACCCGCAAGGCCTTCAAGAGTAGTATTTGGACGATTACATTCGTCTTTATCTACAATGACGTCAACATGACTTTCTTCACCACTTTCTTTGTCGACCTTCAGCATCGTGGCCTTCATCGGCACAATTTCTTCAGCAATTTTGCCGGCGTCAACCGCTGCCGCGTAACGCTGCTGGCTCTGCAGTGCATAAGCATCCTGCTGTTCACGTGTGACCTGGTAGCGGCGTGCGACAACTTCAGCGGTGTTACCCATGGCCATGAAAATGTCCGGCTTCTCTTCTAACAGACGTTTGTTCTGCTTGGCTTTACCAGGCTCCTGACGGGTACGCATGGAAATAGAATCCACGCCACCAGCCATGGCCACATCGGTTTGACCCGATGCAATCTGGTTGGCCGCGATGGCAATAGACTGCAGACCAGAAGAACAGAAACGGTTAATGCTGACCCCTGCTGCACTGACGGGCAGCTTGGACAGAATCACTGCCAGACGCGCAAGGTTACCGTCCTGTTCACCCGTGTGGGAGGCAGCGCCGACAACAACGTCTTCAACTTCTGCCGGGTCAACGTCATTACGTTCGAGCAGACTGTCGATGCAATGCGCCAACATGTCGTCTGAACGGGTTAAATTGAAACTTCCGCGAAAGGCCTTGGCCAGACCGGTTCGCACACTGTCGACGATAACTACATCGCGCATGGTGGTTCTCCTGTATCTCTCTTGTATTGATATGTTTGCTAAAGACGCCTTCGCAAGAGGTCTCTATGCAACAAAGCTTGTTCCGTATAGACACGTACAGATGTAGTGTCCTATCCCCAAACTCTGCGATGGTACCCAGAACCGAGCATCGGCGCTACCATAGCGGGCAACCCGCTTGATGCGGGAATTTCCGAATATCACTCCAGGAGCATCTATCTATGAGCCAGTTTCACGACCTGCACATGGCTGATATCAGCGGCCAGGACACCGCTTTCGGCCAGTACAAAGACAAAGTCTGTCTGATCGTAAATTTAGCCAGCCGCTGAGGCCTGACCAATCAGTACGCCGGGTTGCGTACATTGCAGGAACAATATGCAGATCAGAATTTCACGGTTTTAGGTTTTCCCTGTAACCAGTTTGGCGCTCAGGAGCCGGGCAGCAACGAAGAGATTCTCGAATTTGCCCAGTCAAAATATGACGTCAATTTCCCCATGTTTGCCAAAATTGAGGTGAACGGCAGCGGCGCTTGCGAGTTGTATAACTACCTCAAAGCAGCCAAAGCCGGAGAAGATGGCAACGCCGACATCGGCTGGAATTTCACCAAATTCCTGGTCGGCAGAGACGGTGAGGTCCTTGCTCGATATGCGCCGCAGACCACACCTGAAGATATTGGTGCAGATCTCGCCAAATACCTCTAGCTGAATCGCGCACCGCGGCACAAACTGCTACCAAGGCAGCTTTGTGCCGTCGGCACGCAGAAACGCACCACTGGACGCCACCTCAATCTGGTCAGCCAACTGCCAGATCAAAACGGCACAGGCTTCAGGCGCCTGCACCTGCCCCTGACGGCGCGCCAGAAAGGGTTCCGACAGTGCAGTTGCTGTGGTGCCGGGGTGAACCGCTACCAGAGTTGCATCGTTGCGCCAACGGGCAGCTTCAATCGCTGCAGTTTTAACGCCCTGGTTCAAAGCCGCCTTTGCCATTCGATAGCTGTACCACCCGCCTAACCGATTGTCTTCAATACTGCCCACCTGCGCAGACAGAAAAAGTACCTTGGGTGCGTTAGCTTGTTTAAGCAGGGGTTCCAACGCTGCAAAAACCAGCATCGGTCCAACCGCGTTGACCTGCAGCACGCTCTGCATAGCTGCACCATCCAGTTCACGCAGTGCTTTTTCCGGCGATCTTTGTTTATCGTGGAGACACCCAGAGGCAAATATCAGACGATCGATATGACTGACATTTGCACGGACCGCCGCCACAGCGCTTGTCATACTTTGTGTGCTGCAAAGGTCCAGTGCAATGGGTACCAGTTTGTCATGCGTTGGCAGACTGTCAGGATCGCGGCTGGTCGCCAGCAGACGGGACACTTTTTCATCTGCCAGCGCCAGCTGGCAGATCGCTGCACCAATGCCTCCAGATGCACCAATAATCAGAGTATTCACAATGTATTCTGCTCCAGAAACTGTGTGGCCCTGGCGAAAATTCGCTCACGCCGCTCGGGTTTCATGCGTCCCAGTCCCTGCACCATAAAATTCGCCCGAGCGTTGCACTTCAGGAGCGCTTGGTGTTTTTCAACAAAACGCCAGAACAATCCATCCACAACATCGCACCATTCACCTTTCAGATAATCACTCATGCGCAACATGTAGTTTGATCCGCAGATATAAGGTTTCGATGCAAAGGTGCCACCCTCTGACGTTAACCCCATACCAAAAACGTTGGGCACCATGACCCAGTCGTAGGCATCCAGATAGTTGCTGCTGAAGAACTCATAAACATCTGCAGGACGTATCTCGCAGAGATTCATCATGTTTGCGATCACCATTAACCGCTCAGTGTGATGATTCCAGGCATAACGCTGCGCGTTTTTCAGCGCGCCGTCCAGCGGCGGAATACCCGTCGTCGCGCTTGACCAGCTCCGCCCCATGCGACGCTGAGCGTCCCAGATATTGCCGCTGCGCATACCTTTGCGGTGATGCAGATAAATCCCGCGCATGAACTCACGCCAGCCGATCACCTGCCGCAAAAAACCTTCTACGTCATTGATCGGCACATCGTGGTTCACGGCATAATCCATCACCGTGTCGATGACTTCCCGGGGCGTCAGCAGTCCGATGTTCAGATAGGGCGACAGTACGCTGTGAAACAAGGTTGCCGAGCGCCGCGAAATGGCGTCTTCATAGGTTCCGAACCCAACCAGACGCTCGGCAACAAACTCCGCTAACTGCGCTTTTGCGCCTTCCCGTGTGGTAGGGATCCAGAGGTTTTCAGCATCTCCTGGGTGCTCCGCAAAAATCTGGCTGACGCTGCGTAGCGCGTCTCTGGTGAGTTCGCTGTGACTGACCCGGGTGAGTTCAGGCGGATCAATATGACTTGGCACAGCCTTGCGATTATCGCCATCAAAACTCCATCTCCCACCCAGCGGCCGGTCTTCCGCCATCAGAAGATCCAGACGTTTTCGCTGAACCTGATAAAAACTTGCCATGCGTGGATTGTCAGATGCCAGACATTCAAGATCCGCGGGCTGCGTGAGAAACATCGGATCCTTCAGCAACCGCAGAGGTCTGGCTGCTTTTTGCGCGGTAATCTGCAGGTAACGCTTCTGTCCGGCATTAGCCGGTGTGAACGCAACAATTTCCGCAACGTCCAACTGTGTTGCCTGCGCGATTGTCTGCTGACACAAGGTTTTGTTTGTATCCAGGTTCTGATACACCACCGTGTAACCTGCGCCCCGCAGCACTTCAGCGTATTCACGCATGGCGCCTATCAGAAAACCGAGTTTCTGCTGATGATAGCGATGACGGCTGCATAAACGACGATCTTCAACCATCAGGACTGTTGTCTGACTCGCGTCGGGTAGCCACTGAGGATCGTACAACTGATTACCCATTATCACTGCCAACTTAGACATACCCTATTTTCCAGCGATTGATTTGGGACTTATATTAGACTTTATTCCAATAATGAGCAATAAGCGGTACATTATTTCGCCAACTGGTGCATAATCCACCCTCGGGATGGCAAACGTCCAACGTTGGTCGAATAACAGACGCATACTTTAGCTTCCAGACGGGCCAGGGTACCCATACACTTAGACATTCATTAGACGATCAAGACTCTACGCGATGGAACAACTCACAATTGCCGCGGTAGCGCGTTTAACCGGCGTGCCTGCACACACCTTGCGAAAATGGGAAAGCCGCCACGGTATTGGCACCCCGCAAAGAACGCCCACAGGGCGACGGGTCTACGATATGTCACATGTGGAACTGTTACGTCTTGTCAGACTTCTCAGTGACAGCGGCCACAGCCTCACGCACCTTGCCGCCCTTGATCTGGAGGGCCTGAAAGCGCTGGCCAGCAAACACAATCTGCAGGACACACAAAACGCGATTGTTGATTCAGTATTGCTGGTGGGTCACAAACTTGCCCACCTGGCTCTGCCAGCAGCGCAATTTGAAGAGATCGGTCGACAGGCGTGCAGCGGCGACCAGTGGCTGAATCAGCCCACACACACCCAACACCAGGCCCTGGTGATAGAACTCGCCACAGTCAATCCCGAGGATGTTGATCATCTGCTCGAACTGCGCGATACCTACGAAAAAATCATTGTTGTCTACAATTTTGCCAACCGCACCAGCCTCAGACACCTGGAACTCGGCGGGGTCAGCGTCTGTCAGGCGCCGGCTTCAGCCGAAACCCTGATGGGCGCCCTGCAAGCCAGACCCGTTGATGCCGATACGCTTGAGCAACCCGCTGCCAGAGCACGATTCAGTGATGCAACGCTGGCCCAGATTGCAGCTATGACACCGGTTCTGCAGTGTGAATGTCCAAATCACATTGCCAGCCTGTTAATGAGCATTGGTGCTTTTGAGCAGTATTGTAGAGAGTGTGAAGACACCGACCCTAAAGAGAAGGTGTTACATCACCACCTGGCCGAATTGTCAGGTGCCGCAAGAGGGATTTTTGAACAGGCACTGATCGAGGTTGCCAAGGCTGACAACCTCGATCTGGCTGCTATAGATCAAGCAGCCTCAGAGTCCAATCTTTCCAGCGCTTAATTAGTCAGACCGTCCAGGGCGCCTTCCACTTCGTCTGCGCCTTCAGAGACAGCATCGCTGAC
>Ga0180435_10004163_pt1 | contig 14309 bp, 9 predicted proteins | sample SS_ome_3_FD_132467 | JGI IMG/M metagenome (GOLD analysis project Ga0180435, IMG submission 132467) | Hypersaline lake sediment archaeal communities from the Salton Sea, California, USA - SS_3_S_1 metaG | ecosystem: Environmental > Aquatic > Non-marine Saline and Alkaline > Hypersaline > Sediment... | reverse complement strand
CAGGCGATCGTGACCATCGGCTCGAAAGAGGGCCTGGCGCACCTGGCCCTGGCCTGCATGGGTCCGGGTGATTCGGTGCTGGTACCCAACCCGGCTTATCCTATTCATCCCTACGGTTTCATTATCGCCGGTGCCGATGTGCGCCACGTGCCAGTCAACAGCGAACACGATTTTTTCGATTCGCTGGAGAACGCGATCAAGGAGTCCTGGCCACGCCCGAAGATGCTGGTGCTCAACTACCCGGGCAATCCGACCACCGAGTGCGTCGACCTGGAGTTCTTCGAACGCGTGGTTGCCATCGCCAAGGAACACAATATCTGGGTGGTGCAGGACCTGGCCTACGCCGACATCGTGTTCGATGGCTACAAGGCGCCGTCAATCCTGCAGGTGCCGGGTGCGGAAGAGATTGCGGTGGAGTTCTTCTCGCTTTCCAAGAGTTACAACATGCCGGGCTGGCGCGTCGGTTTCATGGTGGGCAACAAGACCCTGGTTGCTGCCTTGGCACGCATTAAGTCTTATCTCGACTACGGTATGTTCACGCCGATCCAGATCGCTGCGATTACCGCGCTGGAAGGTCCGCAGGAATGCGTCGAGGACATCCGGCTGATGTACCAGTCGCGCCGCGATGTGTTGTGCGACGGGCTGAACAATATCGGTTGGGACATCGAAAAGCCCAAGGCAACCATGTTCGTGTGGGCAAAGATTCCGGAACCCTACCGCGAGATGGGTTCGCTGGAATTCTGCAAGAAGCTGCTTCAGGACGCCAAGGTGGCGGTTTCCCCGGGCATTGGCTTCGGTGAATTTGGTGACGACCATGTGCGTTTCGGCCTGATCGAAAATGAGCACCGTACCCGTCAGGCGGTGCGTGGAATCCGTGACATGTTCCGCAAGGACGGACTGTTGCAGGCGGCCGGTTGAGCCGCACAGAACAAATATTCGGGAGAAGAAAGAAGTGAAACCCGTGAAGGTTGGTTTGCTGGGCCTGGGTACCGTCGGTGGCGGCACCCTCAATGTCTTGGTTCGCAACGCGCAGGAAATTGCGCGCCGTGCCGGTCGCGAGATCGTGGTCAGCCATGCGGCTGCCCGCGACTATGATCCTGCACACTTGGAGGGATTGGACCAGGTCGAGATCTGCAACGACGCGTTCGACGTGGTTGCTAACCCGGAGGTCGATATCATCGTCGAACTGATCGGTGGTTACTCCCCTGCACGGGAGTTGGTGCTCGAGGCGATTAAGAACGGAAAGCACGTGGTCACTGCCAACAAGGCGCTTATTGCCTTGCACGGCAACGAAATCTTCAGCGCTGCTCAGGATCAGGGTGTGACCGTGGCCTTCGAAGCGGCTGTTGCCGGTGGTATTCCCATCATCAAGGCGGTGCGTGAGGGTCTTGCCGCCAACCACATTGAGTGGATTGCCGGGATTATCAACGGTACGGGAAATTTCATCCTCACGGAGATGAAGGATAAGGGCCGCGATTTTGCGGACGTGCTGAAAGAGGCGCAGGAACTCGGCTATGCCGAGGCCGACCCCACCTTCGACGTGGAAGGCATCGACGCCGCGCACAAGTTGACCATCCTGGCTTCGCTGGCCTTCGGCATTCCGCTGCAGTTCGACAAGTGCTTCACCGAGGGCATCAGCAAAATTGAACCGCAGGATGTGATTTATGCCGAGCAGTTCGGCTATCGCATCAAGCACCTGGGTGTAACCCGTAAGACTGCTGCCGGTGTCGAGCTGCGCGTGCATCCGACCCTGATTCCTGAGAAGCGCCTGATCGCCAATGTCAATGGCGTGATGAACGCGGTATTGGTTCACGGCGATGCTGTGGGTCCAACCCTGTACTACGGTGCGGGTGCCGGTTCATTGCCGACTGCGTCTGCGGTTGTGGCCGACGTGATCGACGTGGCGCGTGCCTTGACCACTGACTCCGAAAACCGTGTGCCGCATCTGGCTTTCCAGCCCAGCGAGTTGTCCGACACGCCGGTGGTTTCCATTGATGATGTGGAGACCGCCTACTATCTGCGCATGACTGCCCAGGACAAGCCTGGCGTGGTGGCTGCCATCTCCGGCATTCTGGGAGATTCCGGTATCAGCATCGAGGCCATGCAGCAGAAGGAGCCGGCCGAGGGCGAGACCGAGGTGCCGCTGGTGATGTTGACGCACCGGGTGCGTGAGGGGCAGATGAACGAGGCGATCGCCAAGATCGAGGCACTAGACAGCATCGAAGGCAACGTCACCCGTATCCGTGTGGAGCAGCTGAGTTAAGCCGCTGAACCTGCTGTGATCACGCATCTGGTCGTTCCCGGGCTGCTGGGGCATCTGCCCCGGCTTCAGGAATACGAAAGCGAGATCGGCGCTCTTCCCCGTTTCCCCAATCTTGAACTTCTGCTCTCTCGGGCCAAGCAGTTGCCAGCGCCCGATGGTTATGCGCAAACGCTGTTCGAGTTGTTCGGTGCAACCGTGCAGGACGATGCAGATGTTCCCACAGCTGCGGTTTGTTATGCGGCTGAGGCCGGTACCGAACCTCTGCAAGATATCTACTTGATGCATGCCGACCCGGTGCACCTGCGCGCAGATCAGGATCGCCTGCTGGCTTTCGATTTTTATCACCAGCCCATAACGATTGATGAGGCAAGGCAGTTTGCCGAGGCGTTCAATCGGCATTTTTCCGAAGATGGTTTGCGCCTGCTTACACCGCATGCGACGCGCTGGTATCTGGCCGTAGAGAAGCAGCCGATGTTGCGCACCCGGGCACTCGGCGAAGTGCTCGGACGCAATGTCGATTTTTTCCTACCCGAAGGCGAAGATGCTGGCGTCTGGCGTAGCTGGATGAACGAGCTGCAGATGCTGTTTCATGGGTTGCCGGTCAATCAGACGCGTGAGTCTTTTGGTCAGTTGCCGGTCAGCGGGCTGTGGTTCAGCGGTGGCGGCAGCCTACCTGCGGATAGTATGCAGGGATATTCGCTATGCGAAGGAGAGTGCATCCTGGTTGACGGGTTGCAGCGACTTTCCAGGGTAAAACGTGATCTGAGACTCGTGGTACAGCAGGCGCCGGGCAGGGCGCTTGTCGATGCAAATCCTGTGCTTTGGGTGGAGGCGATCCAGGCGCTGGACGCCGAGCTGGAAGCGTATCTGCGCGGAGAACTGCTCCTGTATCCCTGCGAGGGCAGCGCCTGGCATTGGAAGCCGACGATGCGCAGGCATTTCTGGAAACAGAGAAAGGCCTTGTCCAATTGGCTGAAACCCTGAGGGACGGGCAGCTGTGCTGTCTGCACCTTTGCTATTTCCGTTTGCTAATCAAGTTCAACGCGACTTACGCAGGAACAGGAAAATCAGCAGTGCCGCAAAGGCTGCCAATATGGCCCCAAGCAGGACGTCGCCCTTGCCGATGCCGAGGGCTAGCTGCGGTAGTTCATCATAAAATTGGCTGTTCATGCCCCCGGAAAGGTATTCATGTAGCCCGGTGAACAGACTGAGAATTCCCAGCACACCGATGATGAACAGGATGGTGTTCATCAAGTCGTTGTTGCGTTCTTGAATGCGATCACTTGCGCGCGCATTGAGCTGCTGAAGCAGCCCCAGTTTTTTGTCGATGCTGTTATGCAGTAGGTCGAAACGCCAGGATTGGTGATAGCCCTCGAGCACCTCACTCGGTACCGGGTCCGCACGGGTGCGGATATCGACATAGTCATGCTGCAATACCTGCAAACGGTTACTGATCCGCTCGCTGTCGATAAGCACCTGGTGCGATCGTCCCTCCAGTATGGCGACACGTTGGCGGGCAATTTCGATCGGTAGCCCGGTGTCAGTGATATCCAGGCAACTGTAGTAGTACTGACTGACTGAAGCGGCCTCGCGCCACGACAGATCGGAACGTCCATTGGATCGGCGCACGCTGTTGCCGAAGTCGAAACGGTTGCCATTGTAGGCGACAGTCTCCGGTATCAGCTTGTAAATCTGGTTCTTGATTTCGCTGTCGCTGAACGAGTAGGCGTGGTGCGTCCACAGTCGCTGGTAGACATTCCGGTAGACAGGGTTTTCGCCAAGAGTGAGCGGATCCTTCTGGTCAGTCGGTTTCCAGGCGGCAGCATGAATGCTGTTCATAAAAGGCTGGACCAATTCTTCGGTTATCCAGGCCAGTGCTCTGGGTAGTGGACTATCATCTTGCGTGCTCAATTTGGTTAGCAGGGCCTCTACCCATTTGCCGGCCCATTTGTCGAAAAGGCTGGCGTCGGTTTCGGTTTGCACCGAGTCGTTTTCGATATCGATATCGAAGCGTAGGACCAACACGGCAAGGCAATTGTCGTAAAGCCTGATTTCCCAGGTCGGGTTGTTAACGTTGAAGCTGGCGGCAGAGTTGACCAAGGGAACGGGTTCTTCGGGTATGCTGGTTGTACCCTGTAATAGCAGCAAATGGTGTTGTACGAAGAAAAACGAGCCGCCGGTGTACAGGTCCTGGTTTCTTTGTTGGCGTTCCTCAAGCTGTGCCCAAGCGAAGTTGCCTAGACTGACGGTTGGGTCGTCTGCAATTTTTTGCTTCGCCTGCCGGCAAATGTTCGACCACTTGTCAGGATTGGCGCGAATATGCCGGGAGGGTAGTACCAGCGGTAGGCGGAACGGCGAAAGCAGGTCGCATTGCATTGGATGATTACCGAGTTAGATACTCAAAAGCTTGTAGCGCTGATTTTGACGGCGCTTGAAGTTGTTGTCAGCTGTTGTTGTCGGTTTGATACTAGTCGCTGATGTCATTGGAGGATAATCATATGCAACGGAAATGGTCGGTAATCGCGTTTTTGCTTGTCGTGCTGTCCACCTCGCCGGTCTCTTCAGGAGCGCCGGTCAATTACATCACTTTGGCCAGTGGTGAGTGGGCACCATTCGTCAGCGAACAGGAAATGCTCGAACCGGCAGGTTTGGGTAGTGGGCGTGGTATTGCGGTTGAGATCGTCGAGCATGTTCTCGGGAACATGCATTACCACCCACATATGGTTTTCCTGCCGTGGGGGGATATTGAGCCGTCGCTGCACAAGGGCCAGATTCGCCTCAGCTTTCCTTGGTATGACTCCGAAGAGCGGCGTAGCAAATTACTGTTCTCTTCGCCGTTGACCCAGTCGACAACCGTGATTTACTACAACCATGAGCAGATTCGGAGGGCCGAGGACTTCAAGCGATACGGGGATCTGGGGCAATGCCGCCCACCGTGCAGGCTAGGGCTGGTCGAGGGCTATGCTTATCCCGAAGGGGTCGAGAGGTTTCGTGAGTATGCGGATATCAGCCCGGATGTCGAGGCGGCTTTCGAGAAACTCATTGGCGGGAAGATAGCGTTGCTGCCAGTTGACCAGGAAGTGGCTTTCCATCTGCTGAAAAACCGGTTCCCACAGAGGCGTCACCGTGTTGCCATTCTGCCGGAAATGGAACAAGCGTCGCGCGATCTCTACTTGGTCGGGGCCAAGACAGAGGAAAACGAAGCGTTTCTGAAGAATTTTGATGCCAAGCTGAAAGAGTTTCAGGGTTCCCACTTGTACCACAGGGTGCGGTCACGCTATCAACCGAAAGAGCTGGGTGTGCCTGAGGTTCGCTTAACTGCGGGCGGCTCCTATCCCCTGGTATTTGGCACGAAACGCGAACACGATAGCATTGACGACGTCGTGCTGTTGCCGCAGGGAAGCCGCGCTTGGGTGTTACAATGGCACCCTTCTTTTCACCAGCCCGGAAAGCTAAATCTGCAGGAGCAGATGTCGCAGAAGAGCCTGGTGAAAATCATGCGGGGACCACAGCGTGACAGGGTGCTGTGGGTGCCGAATATCTTTATTACGATCGAGTAGGGCGCAGTCTGAATCAGACTTTGTAGTAGTCGCGGTACCATTCGACGAAGTTGGCAATTCCTTCCTCGACGGTGGTGGCGGGTTTGTAGCCCATATCCTTCACCAAATCTTCGACATCCGCATAGGTATCCGGCACATCGCCCGGCTGCAGTGGCAGCAGGTCCATCTCGGCTTTCTTGCCGAGGCATTTTTCCAGCGTCTCGATGTAATGCATCAGCTCGACCGGTTGGTTGTTGCCAATGTTGTATAGACGATACGGGGCTCGGCTGGTGGCAGTGTCCGGATTGCCGCCGTCCCAGTCGGGATTGGGTTGTGCCGGTTTGTCGAGCACGCGGATTACGCCTTCGACGATGTCGTCGATGTAGGTGAAATCACGGCGGTGCTTGCCATAGTTGAAGACAGGAATGGGTTCACCAGCCAGGATCTTCTTGGTGAACAGGAAGAGCGCCATGTCCGGGCGTCCCCAGGGTCCGTACACGGTGAAAAACCGCAGCCCGGTCGTTGGCACGTTGTACAAGTGACTGTAGGTGTGCGCCATCAACTCGTTGGCCTTTTTGCTTGCGGCGTAAAGGCTGACCGGGTGGTTGACATTTTGATGTACCGAAAAGGGCATGTTGGTGTTGGAGCCGTACACTGAACTGGACGACGCATAAACCAGGTGTTCGACATTTTGGTGGCGGCATCCTTCGAGGATGTTCCCAAAACCGACAAGGTTGCTGTCAACGTAGGCTGCCGGGTTTTCGATGGAATAGCGCACGCCGGCCTGCGCAGCAAGGTTGACCACGCGTTGCGGCTGGTATTTTGCAAAGGCCTCGGCGATTGCCTCACGATTCTCGATTCTTGTGCGGACTTCCGTGTAGCCATCATAGGCAAAAGTGCGTTCGAGTCGGGCCTTTTTCAGGCTGACATCGTAGTACTCGTCCAGGCCGTCGACGCCGATGACTTCGTCGCCACGTTCCAGCAGGCGCAGCGCCAGGTTGTTGCCAATGAAACCGGCACTGCCGGTGATCAGAACTCGCATGTCACTTCCTATATGGTTTATAGCCGACCGTCGGTCAGGTCGCGGTCGAAAAGGTATTTGACGTCGTAAACAATGGCTTCCGGCTTGCCCAACTGCCGAATGCCTTCGATGCCCATGTCAACAAATTCACGGTGAGAAACGGCCAGCACAATACTGTCATAGGCAGCCTTGTTCGGAGTGTCGATAGGCGTGATCCCGTATTCGTGCTCGGCCTCTGCCTTGTCGACCCAGGGGTCCCAGATATCCACGGCCATGCCGAAGCTCTGCAATTCGGCGATGATGTCGACCACACGGGTATTGCGCAGGTCGGGGCAGTTTTCCTTGAACGTCAGGCCCATGACTAGTGCCTTGCCGCCATTGATCGGCAGGTTCTTCTGCAGCATCAGCTTGACCACGTTGCCGGCTACGTGGGCACCCATGCCGTCGTTGATACGCCTTCCGGCCAGGATCATGGCTGGGTGGTAACCGATGGCCTGGGCCTTGTGCGTCAGGTAGTAGGGGTCGACGCCGATGCAGTGCCCTCCAACCAGTCCGGGACGAAAAGGCAGGAAGTTCCATTTGGTGCCGGCAGCTTCGAGCACCTGTTCCGTGTCGATTCCCAGCTTGTTGAAGATCAGGGCCAGCTCGTTGATCAACGCGATGTTGACGTCACGCTGCGTGTTCTCGATCACTTTTGCAGCCTCGGCAACCTTGATACTGCTCGCTTTGTGAGTGCCGGCAACGATCACGCTACGGTACAAATCGTCGACGAAATCAGCCACTTCCGGGGTGGAGCCCGATGTCACTTTCTTGATGTTGGTAACGCGATGTTCCTTGTCCCCCGGGTTGATTCGTTCGGGGCTGTAGCCGGCAAAGAAATCCTCGTTGAATGTCAGGCCGGAGACGTCTTCGATTACCGGAATGCAGTCTTCTTCAGTTGCGCCGGGATAGACAGTGGATTCGTAGATAACGATGTCACCCTTATTGATGATCTGCCCAACCGCACGACTGGCTGATATCAGCGGAGTCAGATCCGGGCTTTTATGGTCGTCGATGGGTGTTGGAACAGTGACAACGTATACGTTGCAGGTTTTTAGCAGATCAAGTTGATCCGTGTAGGTCATCGTGACGCCGGCGAGTTCGTCACTGCTGACCTCCAGCGAGCTATCGCTCCCCTTGTTCAATTCGTCGATACGGGGGGCGCTGATGTCGAAACCCGTGACCGGGTATTTTTTCGCGAATTCCACGGCCAGCGGTAGGCCTACGTACCCCAAACCGATGACTCCGATTCGGGCATCTGACAGGTTCATGCATGTATTCCTTGTTTCTACACTTTTGGCATGGCCGAGTGGGACTTGATCAGGCTTCCACTTTAGGACCAGCGGCGCGCGAGATCATAACACTTTCACAGCGATTCGAATGTTTAAGTCCGGCATCAAGTTCGGTGAACCTTATCCCGGGATTTCTTTGCCGGATTCGCCGGTCGGAAACTGCGAGTGAACTGATATACTCCGGCCAGAGTCGATTAACCTGTGGCATGGATGTGCGCCGTTTCCTATGATCAGACTGTTCGGTCACTATGTTTCCAAGACCTTCCTGATGCTTGGAATCATCGAGTTTCTCGTCAGCGCCATTTCCCTGGTCGCAGGCCATCACCTTCGCATCATCACCGAAAGCTGGGAAATTACCCCCATCTACAGCATTTGGTTCACAGCCACGATTTATGCTGCACTCATGACGGCCAGCATGTTGTCTGTTGGTCTTTACCAACGTGGAGCCACTTTCACCAGCGGGATGTTGGTACGCATTGGCCTGGCTTTCGTATTTGCCAGCATGGCAATGAGCCTGCTTTTTTACGGTTTTCCCGACCTGTTTCTTGGCCGGGGCTCTATGGCCTACACGATGCTGTTTACCCTTGTTGGGGTGTTGGTCTTGCGAAGTCTTTTCGTTCGCCTGGTTGATTCGGAGTCGCGAATGCGTCGCGTCCTGGTGGTCGGCGCCGGTCAACAAGCTGAAATGGTCGAACATGAGAGTCCACAAAGCGATGGTGTTCATGTGGTTGGCTATATCCGGGTGCATTCCTCGGAGACGCAGGTGCCTGAGGATCGCCTGATCCATCTCGACAAATCGTTGATTGAACTGGTCCATGAGCTGGAAGTCGATGAACTCGTGATCGCCCCGGACGATCGTCGGCTGAACCTGCCGGTGGATGAAGTGCTTGACTGCAAGATGAGTGGAATCATGGTTCTTGATTTGCTGAGCTACTTTGAGAAAGAAGCGTCACGAATCAAGCTGAATATTTTGCATCCGAGCTGGATTTTCTTCTCCCAGGGGTTTCAATTGGGTAGCGCGGCTGCATACGGGAAGCGAATTTTTGATGCTCTTGTCAGCTCGGCGATGTTGGTTGTGGCGGCACCGTTGATGTTGCTGGTTGCGGTGGCAATCTTCATTGAGAGCAGGGGGCGTGGCTCGGTGCTTTTTCACCAGACCCGGGTGGGCCTGGATGGCAAGACTTTCCGGGTCCACAAGTTTCGCAGCATGCGAATGGATGCTGAGTCAGATGGTGTGGCCCGCTGGGCGCAGAAAAATGATTCCCGTATTACCAAGGTCGGGGCTTTTATCCGCAAAACCCGCCTCGATGAATTGCCCCAATTGTTTAATGTGCTTGTCGGAGAAATGAGTATCGTTGGGCCCCGGCCAGAACGTCCAGAATTCGTTGAGCAACTGACGGAGGAAATTCCTTTCTACAATGAGCGTCACCGTGTTAAGCCAGGACTTACGGGTTGGGCGCAGCTTTGCTACGAGTACGGTGCGACCACGGAAGATGCTCGCAACAAGTTGGAATTTGATTTGTACTACGTCAAGAACGCCAGCCTCTTTCTGGATTTGATCGTTCTGCTAGAAACTGTGGAGGTCGTGTTGTGGGGGAAAGGCGCACGTTGATCAAGGAACGGGGCGTTGGTATCCATGTTTGACTTTGCAGTGATTGGCTATGGCTTGTGCGCAGGAATGTTCGCACTCCTAGGGGGGCTGCTGAGCATTGGCTGGCGTTCGCGTTTTCAGGGTTTATATTTTCTCTTCGCGGTAATTGCTTCCGCAATTTGGGCCGGGTTGTCGGCTCTGCATTCCTACGACGGTTCCGTAGTTTTGGAGGTTGTGTGGGCCTCCGAGGTTATACGCAACTTGTTGTGGATAATTCTCCTGCTTCGATTGTTACAACCGTTGGCCGAAGGCAATCTGGTCTATTCGCGCCTGCTTGGATATGTGCGAACCGGAGGGTTGCTACTTGCTCTGCTGATGCTTGTGGCGTTAACGAATCTTCCATTTTTTGATGGCAGTGCAAGTTTCAGCGAAGTGCAGCAGGAATTTTCCCTTATTGGGCAGTTGCTGTTTTCCGTGCTTGGCATGGCCTTGGTGGAACAGGTCTTTCGGAACACACCTGAGGAACAGCGATGGGGTATCAAGTATCTGTGTTTCGGCCTGGCAGTGATGTTCGTGTACGACTTTTACTTGTACACGGATGCGTTGTTGTTTCACCGGATGGATATCGATATCTGGTCAGCACGAGGCATGGTCAGTCTCATGGTTGTACCTATGTTGGGTGTGACAGTGGTGCGAAATCCCGACTGGAGTCTGCGGGTATTCCTGTCGCGCCGCATGGTTTTTCACTCGACTGCGTTGTTCGGTGCCGGCGTTTACATGTTGTTGATGGCCGTTTCCGGTTATTACATCAAGTTGTATGGCGGCGAGTGGGGCGGTGTTCTGCAGATCGCGTTCCTAGTCGGGGCCTTCGTGCTTCTGGGAGCGTTGTTGTTCTCAGGAACCTTGCGGGCGCGTGTTAAGGTTTTTCTAAACAAACATTTCTTCAGTTACCAGTATGACTATCGTGAAGAATGGCTGCGACTCATTGACCTATTGGCACGTCAACATGATTTGCCTCTGCATGAGAGGGTCATCTGGGCGTTGAGTGAAATCGCCGATAGTCCAGGAGGCGGGCTTTGGCTGGTTGATGATAAGCGTCGTTATCAAGAAGTCGCGAGATTCAATCTGGTTGAGAATCAACCACCTGCTATTGATGCTGGACATGCGTTAATGCGTTTCATGGAAGAGCGCCAATGGATTGTAGATCTGAATGAATCCCGCAAGGAGGAAGGCGAAAGCTCCAATGAGCTTGAGATTCCCGGGTGGCTGCGGGATGACACAGAGCACTGGTTGTTGGTTCCCCTGATGCAGGAGGAACGAATGCTGGGTTTTGTGTTGTTGTTACAGCCGCGTGCTCTCCAGCACTTGAACTGGGAGAATCGCGACCTGCTAAAGACTGCGGGCATGCAGGCGGCCAGCTATATTGCGCTCTATCAGGCGGCCGAAGCCTTGGCCGATGCGCGGCAGTTTGAAGGATTTAACCGCCTGTCGGCATTTGTCATGCACGATCTCAAGAATTTGATTGCTCAGTTATCCCTGGTGGCGAAAAATGCCGCGAGGCATAAGCACAATCCAGAGTTTGTGGACGACGCGATCCATACTATCGAAAACTCTGTGGATAAGATGAGCCGGCTGATGGCGCAGTTGAAATCAGCCGACGCCTTGGGAAAGAACGAACAAAAGCCGATAGATCTCGTTCGGGAGCTACGCAATGTGGTGAGTGTACGGTCGAGTGCGTTGCCCAAGCCCAGCTTTGAATCAACAGTTGAGAGGGCCATGGTGCTTGGGCAGGAAGATCGCTTGGGTGCTGTTTTCGGGCATGTTTTGCAGAATGCGTTGGATGCCACCCCTGCGGATGGCAGGGTGCTTGTCTTGCTGCGCGTTGCCGGTGATCACGTTATAGTAGAAATCCGTGACAACGGGTCGGGTATGGATCAGGATTTCATAGAAAATCGACTGTTTCGGCCGTTCGATTCGACGAAGGGTCTTACGGGAATGGGGATTGGCGCCTACGAATGTCGTGAAGTCGTGCAGGCGGCCGGGGGGCAGGTTAGCGTAGAAAGCCAGGTTGGAAAAGGAACCGTATTTCGCATCCTGCTGCCGTTGATGACTTGATTCTGTTTTGAACAGTTGGTTCGCGCCATTTGTACCTACATGGCAAATGAAGCACAGATTTATTGAGGGTTGCCCAATTGGGTGATGTGAAACCAAAGCTGCTGATCGTCGAAGATGACTCCGGACTTCAAAGTCAGTTGAGATGGAGCTTTGAGAATTTCGATGTCGCTGTGGCAGAAGACCGTGAAACGGCGATGGCACAGTTGCGTCGTTTCGAACCTTCCGTTGTTACGCTGGATTTGGGACTCCCGCCAGATCCTGGGGGGGTCAGCCAGGGGTTCGGGCTTCTCGAAGAAATTCTGGCGTTTTTGCCCAACACCAAGGTGATCGTCGTAACGGGGCACAATGATCGTACAAATGCTATGCGTGCCATCGAGATGGGCGCGTATGACTTTTACGAGAAGCCCATTGATCCGGATCTGCTGGGCATTTCGATTGCCCGCGCTGCCCGTTTGTTTGAAATTGAACAAGAGAATTTACGCCTGCAGTCATCCCAGGAAAGCGTTGCCTTGGATGGCTTGGTTGCCTCGAGCCCTGAGATGATGAAGGTTTGCCGGTTCATAGAAAAGCTGGCCCCCACAGACGTTTCCACGTTATTGCTTGGCGAAAGCGGCACCGGTAAAGAGGTTTTGGTAAAGGCGCTGCACAAACTCAGTGATCGCGGCAATAATCGCTTGGTCGCAATCAACTGTGCGGCCATACCCGAAGCATTACTGGAGAGTGAGCTTTTTGGTTACGAAAAGGGCGCTTTCACAGGCGCTGTGAAGACAACTCCGGGTAAGATTGAAGTGGCAGATGGTGGCATCTTGTTTCTCGATGAGGTTGGCGATTTGCCGATGCCTCTGCAGGCGAAGCTTTTGCGCTTCCTTCAGGAGCGAGTTATCGAGCGGATTGGCGGAAGATCTGAGATTCCAGTGGACGTGCGGGTCGTTTGCGCGACCCATCGCGACCTGCCGGATTTGATTTCTTCCGGTGCTTTCCGGGAAGATCTTTATTACCGAATCAATGAAGCGACTATCCAAGTTCCACCGTTGAAAGAGCGTCAAGGGGATGCCGCTCTATTGGCGCGAGTATTCCTGGAGCGTTTTGCGCGGCAGCTTAAACGGCCGATCAAGAGCTTTACCTCCTCTGCCATGCTGGCGATAGAGAACTATGAATGGCCGGGTAACGTGCGGGAACTGGAAAATCGCGTGAAACGGGCGGTGATCATGGCGGATGGTGCGCAGGTCACAGAAGAAGACCTGGAGTTGGACGATAGTGAAATCGACCCACAGCCATTCAATCTCCGTGAAGTCCGTGAAAAGGCGGAATCACGGGCGATTCTCAGAGCGCTCAGTCTTACCGACAAAAACGTGTCTAAAACCGCCGAACTGCTAGGTGTAACACGTCCAACTCTTTACAACCTGATGCGCAAGTACGCCATCAAGGCCTAACTGAATACCCAAACTCGGAGGTGCTTCGGCATGTTCTGCAAGCTAACAAATGGTGTCCGCATCGGCCTTCTGGGCTTGATCCTGGTCTGTGCTTTGCCCGTTTCTGCAGCTTCTGATTCGGACGAATATCTTGCTGAGGCAAAACAGTATCTGTCCGAAGGAAAACGGAAAGCGGCGGTGATCCAGCTGAAAAACGCCTTGAAGAGCAACCCGTCCAATTTCGAAGCCAGAATTTTGCTTGGCAGGATCTACTTGGCCACGGGAGAGATTGCGGGTGCGCGCAAGGAATTTGGGCGCGCCAAACGCCTTGGGGCAGCCAAAGACGAATGGCTGGTTGGATTGGGCCAAGCGTTGATGCTGGAAAACGACTTCAACGCGGTACTCAACGAGATCAATCCGGACGAGGGGATGTCGATGCAGCAGCATGCGACTGCCCTTGCAATCCGGGGTAATGCTTACCTGGGGTTGAAAGATGTCGCAAATGCCGCACAGGCTTACGATCAGGCTTTGGGTAAACACGCTTCGAATCCGTTGGCCAGATTGGGTAAAGCGCGCTTGTTGTTGCGGGAACAAAAGCGGGAAGAGGCGATCCAGCAATTCTCCGAAGTGCTGGCCGAATATCCGGAGCACGTACAAACCCGGATGGCACGCGCGGAATTGTACCGTTCGCTGAAAAAGTATCCGGAAGCAGTCGAGGATTACAGTGTTGCCATAGAAAAGCAGCCGCACAATGCCAAGGCTTACATTGGGCGTGTGCTTTCGAATCTAAGTCAAAACCGCTTGGATGAGGCGGAGGCTGACATAGCGGTGTTGAAAAAACGTGCACCGAAAATGCCGATGGTCAACTATCTGGGGGGGCTTTGGGCTTTCCTCAAACAGGATTTCGAGACGTCCTCTGACGAACTGCAAATTGCGTTGCGCAGTGCGCCCCAAAATCTGCAGGCGCAGCTCTTGTACGGCGTCGTCAGTTACGCTCGGGGAGAGTACATAATAGCCGACGACTATCTGTCGAGGGT
>Ga0180435_10004162_pt1 | contig 14309 bp, 10 predicted proteins | sample SS_ome_3_FD_132467 | JGI IMG/M metagenome (GOLD analysis project Ga0180435, IMG submission 132467) | Hypersaline lake sediment archaeal communities from the Salton Sea, California, USA - SS_3_S_1 metaG | ecosystem: Environmental > Aquatic > Non-marine Saline and Alkaline > Hypersaline >... | reverse complement strand
TGGGCAAACGCCTGTCCTCCAAAGAACGAGACCAGAGACAAAAGGCACTGAAGAAGTCACGAAGAAAGAAACCCAAAAAGGGAAAACGACGTTAACCATTGACGAGTGAGGGGGTTCGGGGGTTTTCACGGAAACCTGAAGCCAAAGCAACCCGCTCGCCGAAACGATAGACAACATTCGATAGACTAAGGAGTAAGATAGTGGCAGTTCGTATTCGAATGAAGAAGCTGGGACGACGGCACCGACCGTTCTTCCGTATTTGCGCCATGGACACTCACACGCCGCGAGACGGCCGGGCGATCGAGGAACTTGGCACGTACGATCCGATGATTCGCGAGACCGACGCCCGCTGCAACCTCAAGGCCGACCGAATCGACTATTGGTTGTCCGTGGGCGCCAAGCCGTCGGAGAAGGTGGCGGTCTTGATTCGCAAGTACGGCACCAACGGCTCGCACCTGGAAGCCCAGAAGGAAGCGTTGCAGCGGTTGGAGGCCAGTCGTAGTCGACCGGTCGTACCGCAATCGACGCAACCAACGGAGACCGAAGAGGCCCCGGCAGAAGCGGCGGCCGAAACCGAGCCGGCCGTCGAAGCCCCGGCTGAGGAAAGTGCTCCCAGCGAGTAAGCGATCATGCGGCTGGATGTGATGACCCTGTTCCCGGAGATTTTCTCTGGGTACCTGCAGGAAAGCCTGATCAAGAAAGCACTCGATCGCCGCCTGATCGACATCCAACTGCACAACATTCGCGACTGGACGCACGACAAGCATAATACCGTGGACGATCGCCCCTTTGGCGGTGGCCCGGGAATGGTGCTCAAGGTTGAGCCGGTCGTTGAGAGTATCGAAGAGGTCCAAGGCCGCTGCGAGCCGAAAGGTAAGGTGATTTTACTGACGCCCACCGGGCAGAAGCTCACCCAGCCGCTTGCGGAGGACTTGGCGAGTCAGGAGAGGTTGATCCTCGTATGCGGTCGCTACGAAGGATTCGACCAGCGGGTCATCGACCTGCTTGAACCGATGGAACTGTCGATAGGTGATTACGTACTCAACGGCGGCGAGACAGCCGCGATGGTCGTGATCGACGCCGTGAGCCGGTTGATCCCCGGCGTGTTGGGCGATGAACGAAGTAGCCGTGACGATTCGTTCTCGCAAGACAATCGGATGTTGGAAGGAGCCCAATACACACGGCCGCGCGAGTACCGCGGGTTGTGTGTGCCGGAGGTTTTAATCAGCGGAAATCATCCGGAAATCGCCAAGTGGCGAAAAGAGCAAAGCGAACAAAGAACACGAAACAATCGAGCCGACTTGTTGGCGGAAGACGCCGAAGACGGCCAACGCGATACAGACAGCGAACCGTGAAAGGAATGAGTTGCTATGAGCCAGCAATTAATCGACATCGTTGAAGCTTCCAGCATCAAGGCCGACCCGCCCCAATTCGAGATCGGCGATACGGTCGACGTGCACACCAAGATTCTCGAAGGCGAGAAGGAACGCGTGCAGGTCTTCTCGGGCACCGTGATCGCTCGCAGCGGCCGGGGGTCGCGAGAGATGTTCACCGTCCGCCGCATCGTGGCCGGTTCTGGCGTCGAGCGCAAGTTCCCGGTTCACTCGCCGCGAGTCGAGAAGGTGGAAGTCAAGCGTCGCAGCAAAGTACGTCGCGCGAAGCTCTACTACTTGCGTGATCGTGTCGGAAAAGCGACGCGTCTGAAAGAGCGCCGGTAGTCGACCCTTGAGGCGCGTTCGTCCGCAGCAAGAGCATGCGCGGATGAACGATCGTGCGCCGCGACGGATCGGCTCAAGTGTCCGCGCGGATGCTATCGTCGCAGGCTCACATCCGCTTGGCGGAACTTGAAAATCGCACCGTCTTTTTCGTCAAGTCGCTCGAGAGCCCGCGATACCGTCGGCGGGACGTTTTCGGTCTCGTCGATTGACGAGTCGGTAACTGCGTGGGGCAGTTTGGCGGGTTCGGCAGCCGTCGTCGTGTTGGCGACCCAAACGCTTTTGGGGCCGGGCGCACGTTCCGGATCATCCCCAATCGATTTGACGACCATGGCGGGCCCGTCATCGGAATCAGACGACACCTTCGTTGTCGGCGGCTCCGGGGCAGTGCGTTTGGCAACTACCGAGATCGTTTGGCCCGATGAGCGAGAGACTTGATCGGCGGCTGCGCGCGACACATTCGCCGTCAACCGGGCGAACTGCGTGCGGATTTCTGGTTGCACTTTCGTCAGCCGAGACGCGAGACGTTGAACGCCATGCCCGTTGGTTTCGGCTGCTTTCGAAACGCTGCCGACGAACTTGACTGAGGCCAGGAAGTTGATATCCGCCGACCGCGAGATCAGCGGACTGACCGTTTTGGCGATCAGGTCGGCCCCACGGTTGTCGAAGCGCAGGAACAAGTCCATCTGGCTATCGACGGAGATCACGCCCTCGGCGTCTTTTTTGTAGTTCGACCTGAGCACAAGTACGCACTTGGCCGTCACAGGCCGTCGTATCACCGATCCGGTATAGGTGCCTTCGCCATAGAACACGTGCAGATTGGGCGTGCCGTACACCAATTGCACGTCGCAATCAGTCCCCAAGCCGTCGGAGGCCTGGAAGGAGTATTTCCCCGTTCGCTCAACGCTTGCCTTGGTCGCGCCCATCAACTCCCAAATGTTGACGATCACCTCGGGTTGCCGGACCAGAAAGACGTACAGATTCGGGTCGCAGTCGATCGACTTGGCCGGCATGCGGCGGTACATGCTGGGGGCCGAAACGACCGGCCAAAGCGTCTCTCTCATTGGCTCGGTCAGTTGCTGAAAGGGAATCGCCTCAACCGCTTCGTCCCGGGCCGTCCGGCTACTGGTCGCCTCGGTCGACTGCGCGTCAGCGACAGAACCGAAACCAACAGCGATTGACGCGGCGATCGAACTCATCAACAGAAGGCGCCACGGAGCGATTTGCTTCCGCCGGCGCAAACTCGTATCGTCACAGCAATGTGTGCAAGCGTTCTTCGTCATGTTCCCCCCTGAATCGTCTGCACGCGGCGTTTGGCCGATCGCGTGCATTCTGCCGGGTGTGAGCTGTTGTTGGCGCACACCGCCCCTGTGGCAGTTAAAATTTGTCGATCATAAGGATACTTCGGATTTGGAAAGCCGGGTGCGACAGCCAAATCGCTCACTTTGCGCGAACGCATTGCCCACGCAGGGCGGCCGTTCGCGATGACGAAATACAAGCTCGAAGCGCAAGCGAGTGGGTTCTTTTGTTGCTGCGAGTCAGTTCCACTCGCTTGCGCTTCGAGCTTGTATCGCTGGCATGCTAGCGTGCTGAAACGTCTCGCCATTGACCTTGTTTCCAATCTTCCGATCAGGGAGAATCTCGCGTCATTTTTCGCCCCCTTGTTACGTGTGGGAAACCCGCGATGTTCAGGCCTAGCGGTCGTACCATTGCATGGCTCCTTGTGCTCACGGCAATGTGTGCAACGTTGCTGGCGTGGCTTTCGTCACGACTTCTGCAGTCGCCCGAGACAATGGTGGCAAGTTTTCGTCGGCAGGTCGCAGCAGCGAGCGACGCAGAGTTGCCCTCCCTGATGCGGCAGGCGGCGCGGCTTGGTCAATCGGGAATTCCACTTCTCGTCGAATCGTTGACGAGCGATCGCATCGCAACGGTCGAGGCGGCCAGGGAAGCCATTGACGATTCCGTGATCAGTTGGAGAGGGCGATCGAACAAAGAGTCGTCTGTGTTGGCTGCTGGCTTGGCTCATCACCTCGCGCTAGAGTGCTCCGATATCCACCCGCAGGCGCGACGTTGGGCGGCGAATCTCACGACCAACCTGATCACTTGGCGAGTCGATCCGCGAGTCGCCGACTCGCCAAAGTTCGTTGCCGATTGCGAGGCGGTGCTGCGCCACTTCGATACGGAAACGCTGGCGACCGAGTTTACCCCCCCCAAAAAACCGCCCGTCAAGAAAGAGCCGCCGGAGCGGTCGCGTCCTGTGTTTCTGGTCGATGACGTCCCGACCGACAACCTGCCCGCCCTGCATGGCGGCGGCCTGCCGGTGACGGTTGGGGAAGGTCTCCAGGGCGATACCGAACGAGTCGCGCCCGAATCTGTGGCGACCGACGATTCAGGCGGCACGGATCGATTCGAGCCGGTGGCCCCCGACGCATTTCGTCCGGCGTTGTCACAGCAAATCCACAAGTTCCCGCCGCCGGAAGGACCGGAGCCGGAGGTGAAGCGATTGGCGGGCGAGCAAACGCACGACCTCGCGCAGTCGACACCTCATTTGGCGAACCTGCCTGAAATCGATGTGATGCGGCAACTACATGATTTCAGGCCGCGGTCGCAGGCGGCGGCCGAGGCCGAGTTGGTTCGACGTGGCTTCGATCCGCTGCGAGTGCGATTGGGCTTCCATCTCACGCATCCCGACGTACAGGTGCGGCGTCACTTGGCCGAGACGCTGCCGCGGATCCAGGGCGTCGACGCGAAACCCTGGTTGCTGGCGCTGGCGAAGGATGACGACGCGACCGTGCGGCGAGCTTCGATCTCCGTCATCGCCACAATGCAGGATCTTGCCCTGCGCAGCGAACTACGAACACTTCTGATGGAAGAGACCGACCATCGGGTGGCCGACGACATCAAACGTGCATTGGAAGTTCATCGTCGGTAGCCGAACGGTAGTCCGTTACTCGCTTTTCTCTGCCGTCGTCACCGCCGTTTCTTTCGACGGCCCGGCCTTTTCAAGGGCTTCGAGAACCTGGCTTTCCAGCAGCGCATCGCGAAGGATGATCGGCTCGTCCGGGTTGTCGGCCGGATAGATGGCCAGCACCGGGATCGAATTACTTCCCAGTTCGGCGAGCTTGTTCTTGATCGAATCCGACTTGTCGGTCCAGTCGGCGAGCATCGGCACAACGCCGTTCTTCTCGACCAGCGCCTTCACCGTTTTGGTTTCGATCGAGTTCTTGAGATTCCATTTGCAGGTGAGGCACCAGTTGGCGGTGAAGTCGACCATCACGGTTTTGCCGGCTTCCTTTTGTTTGGTCAGTTCCGCCTCGTTGTAGGGCGTCCATGCGAGTTTCGTATCGCCGGGAACGAGATACGTGAACGCAAAGTAGCCAAGGATGGCGGCGACCATGATCCCACCGGCCCAGGCTGCCGTCTTCTTCGCCAAGGTCGCTGTGAATGGCGTGCGTCCAATCAGCCAGGCCGCAAACCACAGACCGATCAACAGGGTTAATGTGGGCACGAAGTAGTCGGGGCTGATCGTGTAGAACAAGTAGACGACCGTCAACAACAGCACGAATCCCATCACCTGCTTGAGCGTATCCATCCACATGCCCGGGCGAGGTAGGAAACGGATCATGCCGGGGAAGAGGCCGATCAGTAAATACGGCGCGGCCATCCCAAAGCCGATACTCATAAACAACGTGTAAACGATGTAAGGCGGTTGACCGAGTAGGAAGCCGAACACAGGCCCAAGGAACGGGCCGCTGCATGGCGTCGCCAGAATCGTCGTGAAAACGCCCTTGAAGAATGCGCCGGCGATGCCTTCCTGGGAGGACAGTTCGCTGGCTTTGCCGCTGCCGACGAAGCCGGGAATCGGTATTTCCCAAACGCCCAAAAAGCTGAGCGCCATCACAAACACCAACGCGGCCAGAGAAACCTTGAACCAGGTGAAGGTGAACAGTTCGCCCCACGCCAGGCCGAGCCAAGCCGCCAGAGTCGCCAAGACGAAGAACACGGCCATTAGGCCGAGCGAATACCAAACGTTGAGCATGAATACGCGGAAGCGGTTCTGGCCGCCCTGCTCGATGAAGGCCATCACCTTCAAACCGACGACCGGCAGCACGCACGGCATCAGGTTGAGGATCAGGCCGCCCAATAGCCCGAACCCGATCAGCCGGAGCAATCCGGCGAACGTGATCGGTTCGGCGCGGCGCGGGCCGAGCGCCGGGTACTTTCTGGTGGCGGCTTCAACATCCTTGTAGGTCGATTTGTAAAACGCCAGCGGCAGCTTGCCTTCCTCGACAGCGGCCTTGATCGGCAAGCGGGCGGAAAACTGTGCGGCCACCGTCGGCATGCAACTGGTGTCGCCTTGGCACGTTTGATAACCGATCAAGCCGCCGATCACCATCTCGCCCGGCTCGGCATCTTTGGGGATTTCCAACTCGATCGTCCAACTGACGTCCCCGGCGTGGTAGAGCACGTCCGGATCGCTGGGGTCTAGCGCCTTCTTCGACAATGGCTCGGAAGACGGTACGGGCGCCGAGGTTTTCACATTGGCCGCCGACGTAAGCACGATCAACGTGGGACTGTTGCCACCTTCGGCGGGCACGGGCGAATAGGGGTACACCTGCCAGCCGTCTTCGACTTCGGCGGACAGCACCAGGGAGACTGTTTCGCCAGGGACGGCTACCTTCGGCTCGATGTGGCCGCGCAGCACGACGGGCCAATTCGGCGGCCGAAATTCGCGTTTCACTTCCGTCGCCTCTTGCAGCTTCTCCGCCTCTTCGCCCTCGACCAGCAAAGCCATGAACGACGTGTCGTGGTCGCCGCCCGGTTCCAGGGCTACGCACATTGTCTCGCCTTTGCACATTTGCCCGGCGAGGTGTCCGGTGATCTCCAGCGATTGCGGGTCGACTTCCGCCGCGAGTTTGATTGCGACGGAGAACGTGACCTCGTCGTAAAAGTCTTCGTAAACCTTAATATTTGGTTTGTCTTCGGTCCCCCAGTTTTCCTTGCGAACTTCCGGGGGATGGTCGGATTGCCATTTTCCGTCGATCACGAAATCTTTCGAGGGGTCGAGCACAACCTCCAACGGGTACTCTTCTTGCGTCAGCGACGGAATGTGCCAGTCTTTTTCGAGCTTGACGGCGATGAACAGCCGTCCGCTTCGACTGTCTTCATCGATCGAAAAACTGGAGGAAACGGTGATTGGCTTGGCGCCGAAACCGGTGCCCGGAGAGGGGAAGCCAAACCCGCCCGCGCCGTCGCCCAAGGGATCTTTGGGCAGCGTGCCGAATCCTCCAAAACCGGCGTCGTCGGCAGCCGCGCCGCCTTCGAATGGATCGGCTGCGTCCGTACGTGGATAATCGATTTCATCGCTTGCGCCGTCAAACAAATCCGCCGTCGGCTGTACGGTGTCGCCCGACGGTTGCGACCAAACGTTGCCGATCCCGGCAAACAGGGCAATCGCGACGATGAAAAGGTAGGGGCGGTACGATGCACGCGGCTGCATTTATTCGATCCTTCCAGTTTACGTAGGCCAGGATCGGTCCTGGCACAGAGCCACTCACCTTCACCCTCCCTCCGGGAGGGTCGCGAGGAACGAGCGGGGAGGGCGAACAGCGAGAAGACCTCGACATACATTTCCCCCTCCCCGGCCGCTACCGCGTCCGACCCTCCCGCAGGGAGGGTGAAGCAAGCGATATTGGATTGTAGGGAAGCAGGTCAAATCGGGTCAACGCGACCCCGTATGAGTGACGCACAAACCCGCCTTTGGTTACAAAATCCGCGTCAATCGCCGGCAAATCTTCGCTAATCGGCCTGTAACCGTCGCCATATCTTCGAAACGACGGTCATCCAGATAAATCCACCGCAACCAGTTCATGCCGCTCAATAGTGTGGAACTTCGGTCGAATGCTCGCACCATGCGGCATTCCACGTCGGTTAGCGGCTGCACCGATTCGTAGGCAGCCAAACCCTGTTTCCAACCTTTGGCATCGTCTTCGACGAGCGACCCCAACAGTCGGGCGATGTCGCCGCAGACCGACTCGACTCGCATCGCCCCAAAATCGACGATACCGGTCACGCGACTCCTGGTAAACAGCACGTGATCATGCCAGATGTCTCGCAGGCAAACTTGAAGCGGCAGCGGGACAGAAGCAGTCGCCGCGAGATCGTCGTGAACGCGATCCTGCGCCGTTTCGAACAGACCAAGCAGCCGCAGCGCGGTGTCGTCAAGCCTATCACAACCCGAAGCGTCAGCGAGGGACGAACCGTGAACACTTGGTATGGCTCGGCGGATTCTCTCCAGCTCCCCTCCCCGCAGTTTGCACAGCATCTCCAGTCGCTGCGCCAGCCCGGGTGAAGGTGACGGCGCGACCGCTGGCAGGTCGTGAGGGAAGTCGACGACGGCCTCGTGAAATGACGCCAACGCCTGCATGACGGCCGAGAGTGTTTCGGTAGACGGATTGTCGTGGAAATCGGCCTTGCCCGGCATCCAGGGCGCAAGCTCCCACAGATGCCCATCGTGTTGGACGAACGATGTGCCCGCTGGCGTGGTCAGCGGCACTGGCAGGAAGTCGATCCCCTTTGCTGCCGCATGTCGCAGCACGGAATGAATCCAACGCAGTTGCCCCGGCGTGGGATGTGCCGCGGGCCAACGCCGCAAACACAAATCACCCTGATCGGTCGTCACCCGCCAGAACGCCGCCCCACTGAAACCGCCCGCATTGGCGAGGAACTTCGGTTCGGTCGCGATCGCAACATTCGGGTATTCGGCAAAGATGGATTGCAGGTTCGTCATGCGTTCGGGGTCTGCGGGACCCGTTGCCTTCAGCTTGCCGTTAAACAAGGTGATCACCGTTTCTTCGGCGGGGCGAAGAAGGCGATGTCGTCGTGTTCATGGGAATCCGACATCCGGCCGCGGCCGCCGTTGTCTTCCCCGTCGGGACCGACGCAATACAGCACATATCCCTTGCGAGTACGCTTGTACCGAATCGGCTCGCCGATGTACGGGTCCCTCGGAATCGCAGCGAGAAACTCGGGCGCCAATACGTCGAGTTTTTTGGGATACTCACCCTCGGCCGCCCGATATGCCGAGAGAGCGAGTACGACTGGCTCCATCCGCGAGTTGGCCAGATCGCGGGTTTCGGCATCAAAGACCGCGTTGAGTGCCGGAAAAAAGAGAGCCAGCATGATGTTGCCGACCGACTCGCTAACAATCTTCCTGGGCGGTTTGGCTGCGAGCAAGGAGAGGGTAAGTTTCTTTAGATCCTTCGCATTTTGCATTCGCGCGTTGAGGTCCTCGTCGAGTTTGTTGAAGGCGGCCTTGCGCTTCGGCCCCGGCGGCATGCTGCCCGCTGCTTCCAGTCGATCATAACACTGATTACCCATCCGCAGGATGACGTCCCAATCGATCGCCCGGAATCCGGCTCTTTCAAATATCTTGGCAAGCATTGGTCGATCATTGCCGACGCCCAGTCCGTCAATCGATCGCGCGAATTCGTTGGGGCCTTTGCGAGCGAAATGCGAGATCGCGTCGAGGAACATGATTCGTTCGGCCTTGAGCCTGCCGACCATTTCCGGCATCGGTGGCAGCTTCTCCAAATCGCCGGCGAATCGAGTTGCTTGTTCTTTCGTCAGTGGTGCGTGATACGCTAGCGTGGCCGTGCCTTGGCTTGCGATTGCATCGATCGCGATGGCGACCAGACCGTCGATCAAAGTGGGCCCCGTCCCTATCGATCGGGCAAGGCGGTGGACAGCCAGCACATCATTCCAGGCCTCGTCAATCTCTCCATTGCCCGCCTGCAACATCGCGCGACAAAGCAGAACACGAGCGGCGGTGCGCGTGTGCACGATCACCGGCAGGATCATGCAAACTACCTGGGGTTCATCATCCCCTGCGATGCCGGGTGAGTAATAGCGGCTGCAACGTGACGCGTCCGCCATCAACGAAATCGGATGTTCGTTTTGAGTCAACCACTCGGCAACCAGCGGATATCTTTTCGTCTTCCAGGGGTGAGAGACGCAGTGGTCCCAATCGTCTTTTGCCTTGTTCTGCGCTTTGCGTTTGAGTCCTTTCGCTTCAACGAACTCTTCAAAGGGAACGAAGTAGTTCCCCTCGTCAGGCAACGGGTCGATCCCCATCTTTTCCTGGAATTGATCTCGGATCTCCTTCCCGATCTCAGCCGGACCAAAAGCCTTGAGCAGCAAGACGGCGGCATTGTTCTCCGGCGTCACTCCTTCGGACGCCAATGCATTGGCAACAGCCATGTAGTCCACGTATCCATCCGGCCGGAGCGGCTCAGTGTAGTAGGTCGTCTCCTTCGAGATCGTCACGAGCGGCTTGGGCGCGGCCGGTTGTTTCGCTTCGGTAACTTCATCCGCCGCCGTCCATGTGCTCGTTAGTGCGACAAATAGCATCGCAATAAAAATTCCCCCGAATGAGCAGTCGAATGACTTATGCATCGTGAGCCTCCGCTGTTCCGATTGAGATGTAGTGAAAATAGAACTCGAAGAGCCTATTCGCTGCCAAGATGAGTATCTTGTACCTATTCTACTCTCCCCGCGGCAGCCGAAAACAGGTGCAAGCGTGGAACCCGGCTATTGAGATGGGTATTGCGAGAGGTACTGCACGGCTTGCTCGACTGTTTTCCAGACCTTGCCGAAAAATGGACCAGACCCCGGGCGGCCTGTGAACGGTTACAACGCCGCTAAAACCAATTTCATCGAGTCGCGCATTCAGTTGTCAAGCCTTTGTTGCGATGTTTCGACCGCCTCTTGCGCCCAAGGTTTGTCGGCGTACAACAGAATGATGCCGCGCCAGATCGCCTCAGCGGCCGATGGATTGTCTTCGGCGATCGCATCTGCATGCTCCAATCGACGATTCAGTTCCTCCAGATGCTGCTTGCTTGTCTCTTCAAGATCTTGTTTCAGTCTCGCCAATTGCCGTTGCGCCAGGGCAACGCAGAGCGTCGTTCGTTCGTCGTCTTCCGCGTCTTGATAGACATCGATCAGCGCGGAGAGGCGCGCGGCGGCAACTTCCGGCTCGGTAGTCACCAGACGAATCGCATCCAGGTAGTTCTGCTCAACAGGCAGCAGGCCGTCGCTGGAACCGCGTTGCCGTACGCGACGTTCCAGTCGTCGCTGCAAACGATAGAGTTGAACGTCTTCCTGGTAGTTGTCGACTTCGTTATGCCGCTCGTCATTTGGGAAACGGTTGAGGAAGTCCTGGATGTCGTTTTCGACCATTGCGAGCTTTTCATCGCCTTCCTCAGCGGCGGCGGCGATGCGCTCGTAGAGTTTGTCGGCAGAAGCCGGTCGGAAAGCGTACCAGAGAGCGAAAATGATAGCAGCCAGAGCAACCGCACCGGCCAGAATCGTCCACCAGTTTCGATCGGGTTCCGTTGCGGCGTATTCTTCTTCCGATTCGCGCTCCTGGTCGAGTGTGGTGAAGTGACCGCGGACAGCCGGTTCTCTTGGGGCCGCCCCATCTGCCGCTGGGCCGGATTCAACGGCCGTTTCGCGGTCGGGCGATGATTCGCCGTCGTCGTCATCCGTCAATTCGATGCCGCCTGGCGCGACCGTCTGCCGGTTTGAAACGATCCCGGGAGTCAGCTCGGGAAGATCGCGCGGCGCGACCGCAAACTGCGCATCGGGGGCGTCGTGCGCATCCGTATCCTCCGAATCACCGTTCTGCACTCGTTCGATCGACAGCGCCTTGAGCATCGCTTCCAGGCGGCTCATCACGGCTCGGGCGGTTGGCGGGCGTTGCTGAGGTTCCTTCTCCAGCAACTCCTGAATGATCCGTTCCATCTCCTCGGGAACGTCTGCCTTGCGGCCGACGGGGATCGGGTCGTCGAACCGCAGGTGGTGGAGCACTTCTGGCAACGATTTGGCAAAAAACGGCGGTCGGCCGGTCAGCAAGGCGTACATCACACTGCCGAGGCTGAACAGGTCGCAACGATGATTGACCCGCTCGCCCTGCGCCTGCTCGGGCGACATGTAGTCAGCCGTGCCCATCACATCGCCGACGGTCGTCAGTTGGCTTGATCCAAACAACTTGGCGATACCGAAGTCGGTCAGCTTGACGTTTTCCTCCGAATCGAGCAGCAGATTGGCCGGCTTGAGATCGCGATGCACCACGCCGCTGTCGTGGGCGTGTTTGAGCGCCCGGCAGATGTCGATGCTCATGTGGGCGACTTCGCGCCACTGGAATCGGCGACCGTTGCGAAGCTCTTGCTCGAGGCTGAGCCCGTCGACGTACTCCATCGCATAGAAGTGATAGCCGTCCCGCTCGCCGTATCCGTACAGTTCGACGATGTTCGGATGACGCAGGGCCTTGAGCGTTTCGATTTCGGCAGAGAACCGATCCTGGAAACTCGACTCGTCGGATCGGGCCGCGGTAAGCACTTTCAGCGCGGCCTCGGCGCCTGTTTCGTCGTCGACGCCCAGGTACACCGTGCCCATGCCGCCGCGACCGAGTTCGCGACTGATTCGATATGGACCGAGTTGCGTGAGTTCCATACTTTCAGTGTAGTTGCCGCCAAGAATTGCGGAAAGGGAGCAGCTAGGGCGTGTTTCGAGATTCAGAAAGAAGCGTTTCTCCTGTGCGATGGACATTCCTGTCCGTCGATTTGACCGAGGTTTCGCCGATTGCGACGGGTTGGAAAACCCATCGTACGGAGATTCAAAACACGTTCTTAAGGCGGAAAGCAGCGGGTGGGCTTCAGCGAATCGCCGATTGGTTGCAGCAAGGCGATGAGTTGACCGTCCGCATCAACGGCGGCAAGCTCGTCACTAGACGACTTGAAGCGATTGCTGATCTGTCGGCCGCAAAACAGGTCGTTGATTTCGTCGGGTGTAAGTTCAGCCGCCGGCAGATCGGCCACAGCCATCGTGGCTGGCTGCAAATCGGCGACGATGTTCTCAGGCGACAACTCGTCAACGTCTAACGCATCGGCAATCGAAAATGGACCGATCGCAGTTCGATCAAGAGCCGACATGACGGCCGCTGTGCCCAGTTGCCGGGCGATGTCTCTGCCCAACGAACGGATGTAGGTTCCGCTGCCGCAGGCGACGTCCAGCACGACTTCAGGGTAGCTGAACGAGCGGATGCTCAGTTCGTAAACCTCGATCGTTTGCGGCGACAACTCGAACTGCTTCCCGGCTCGGGCGAGATCGTACGCGCGCCGGCCAGCAACCTTTTTCGCAGAATATGCCGGGGGGACCTGTTCGATTCGCCCCACGAATTGCGGCAAAACCGCCTCGAGATTGTCGCGGGTCGGCTTCGGTGGGTTTCCTAGTTCGACGACGGTGCCCGTGCTGTCTTCCGTATCACTGTGACGGCCCAGCAGAAAAGTCCCGGTGTAGTGCTTTCTTTGTTGTTGAACGCGATCGATCAGGCGTGTCGCTCGTCCAACGCAGACAACGAGCACGCCGGTAGCCAACGGATCGAGCGTACCCGCATGACCCGCCTTGGCGGGTTTGACGAGTCGCTGTACCTCGTTGACGACGTCGCGCGAAGTGACGTCCGCCGGTTTGTTGATATTGAGAATGCCAAACATCGTGTCATCATAGTCCGAGGGGCGAGGGGCGAGGAGCGGGGGACGAGGGAAGGGTGGGGAGTCCGGAGTGGGGAGAAGAAACGCACCCCGTTGCGAACCAAAGCCGGGAATTGTACGGTGAGCAATCACTCCCAACTTCGAACTCCGCACTCTGAACTGACAACTGAAAGCTCCCACCGATGTCGAAACGAACGAAGAGCCACGAGATCTTTTCGCAAGCCTGTCAACTGATGCCCGGCGGCGTCAACAGCCCGGCCCGGGCCTTCGGCGCCGTTGGCGGCGAGCCGGTGGTCATGGCCCGCGGTGAGGGAGCGTACCTGTACGACGTCGACGGCAATCGCTACATCGACTACATCGGTTCGTGGGGCCCGATGATCCTGGGTCACAACGCACCGGCCGTCAAATCGGCGATCGCGGCGGCGTTGGAGGGCGGCACCAGCTTCGGCGCGCCGACGGCGGCCGAAAACGAACTGGCCCAGTTGATCATCGATGCCGTGCCCTCGGTCGAAAAGGTTCGGCTGGTCAATTCCGGTACCGAGTCGACGATGAGCGCCGTACGGCTTGCTCGCGGCCATACGGGGCGAGAGGTGATCGTCAAATTCGCCGGCAACTATCACGGCCATGTCGACAGCCTGTTGGTCTCGGCGGGAAGTAGTGCCGCGACGCTCGGCGTGCCGAGTTCCCCCGGTGTCACGGCAGGCACCACGGCGGATACGCTGGTGCTCGATTACAACGACGTTGCTGGCCTGGAAGCCGCCTTCGCCGAGCACGGTCAGCGGATCGCCGGCGTGATTGTCGAACCGGTCGTTGGCAACATGGGCTGCGTAGTTCCGAGCGACGATTTCCTTGCCGCGCTGCGTAAACAAACTGCCGATCATGGTTCGCTGTTGATCTTCGACGAGGTGATGACCGGCTTTCGCGTGGCGCTCGGTGGAGTGCAACAGCGATTCGGCATCACGCCCGACATCACCACGCTCGGCAAGATCGTTGGCGGCGGCATGCCGATCGGCGCGTACGGCGGCAAGGCGGAGATCATGGATTC
>Ga0180435_10004161_pt1 | contig 14310 bp, 15 predicted proteins | sample SS_ome_3_FD_132467 | JGI IMG/M metagenome (GOLD analysis project Ga0180435, IMG submission 132467) | Hypersaline lake sediment archaeal communities from the Salton Sea, California, USA - SS_3_S_1 metaG | ecosystem: Environmental > Aquatic > Non-marine Saline and Alkaline > Hypersaline >... | reverse complement strand
CGCAAGTACCACTGGCTGGATCAGACGCTGGCATCCCTCGACCTGCCTGTCGGCCATCCCCTGGGTGTCTGCCACTGCGACTTCTACCACGCCAACGTGCTCTTCCAGGGCGATCGCTTCGTCGCCCTGCTGGACTTCGACGACGCCAACATCACCTACCCACAGTTCGACCTGGTGGGTCTCATCGAATACGGCGCGTGGCCTCACACGTCCGACTTACTAGACCTGGCAGCGGCGCGTGACATCGTCCGTGTCTACTCGGCACACCGCGAGCTCGCCGAGGTGGAGCGGGCGCATCTCTTCGACGTATACCGACTCAGCATCCTGTTCGACTGCGTCTGGTTCTTCAAGCGCGGAAGCGCCGGCGACTTCTACGAGAGGCGCAAGATACAGGCACTAAACAACCTGGGCCGGGACCGGTTCAGGGAGGCACTCTTCGGCACAGCAGCATAGGAGGACACTGACATGACCCTACATGACGAGATCCGTGAGATCGTGGACCGGGAGACGCACGCCTGGGACACACAGGACGTCGAGCTACTGCTCTCCATCTTCCACCCGGACATGGTCTGGCCCTGGCCCCCCACCAACCGAGACCACGACCCCATCGACTGGTCCATCGGCTTTGGCAGGTTCGACCACCATCGCTGGCACGACCTCTACAGTGGGCTCTTCAGCGAGTACCGGCTGGTCCACAACCGCCGGGAGATCCGGCGCATCGAGATCTCAGAGCAGGGCGACGGCGCCTTCGCCGTCGTCGACATCGACACGCTCTGGGAAAACGACGCCGGCCAACGCGACCACTGGCTGGGTCGCGTCTGCAAGGTCTACGCCAAAGTTGACGGCAAGTGGAAGTTGACGATGCACACAGGCGTCCTGGTCTACTGACGCTTCACAGCGAAGAGAGTGCATAGTGAAGCGGATCGTCAGCTTGGTTCTAGTCGCACTGGTCATCCTTCCCGCGTGCCAGGAGGGCAGCACCGGCAGTCTGCGCGGCACCCGGTCCCCCTTGCCAGCCGAGCTCGAGCCCGTCCGCACGCACATCCGGCAGCTCGTTGAGGACGGCTCTGTCCCGTCGATGGCCATCGCCGTCACACGCGATGGCACCATCGTATGGGAGGAGGGCTTCGGCTACGCCGACAGCAAAGGTGAGCTGGAAGCCACGGAGCATATACCCTACGCCCTGGCATCCATCTCGAAGCCGCTGACCGCCACAGGCCTGATGCTGTTGGTAGAGCGCGGTCTCGTCGACCTGGACGCACCCGTCAACGACTACTTGGGCGAGGCCCAGCTAGTCGCCCGCGTCGGCGACGTCGATGGGGCCACCGTACGCCGGGTCGCCGGCCATACGTCCGGGCTCCCCCTCCACTCACAGCACTACTACGCCGGCGACCCGGCCCCACCGCCGATGACGACAACCATCGAGCGGTATGGTCAACTTGTCACCGCGCCGGGCGAGCGCTGGCAATACGCCAACATTGGCTACGGCCTGTTGGGCCAAGTGATCGAGCAAGTCTCGAGCCAGAGCTACGCCAACTTCATGCGCGACGAGCTCTTCACGCCTCTCGGAATGGAGAACACCTGGGTGGCCACATCGACGGATCCCGATCCTCGTGTGGCGACCAAGCTCACCGCCAATGGCATCATCATCCCCCCCTATCTATCTGACTGCCCTGGCGCCTCGAACGTCCATAGCACAGCCCACGACCTGATCCTCTTCGCGCAGTCTCTCTTGGCCGCCGGAGAGGACCTGACATCGTCTATACTCACCGGTGAATCCATCGCCGAGATGCAGCAGCCCAGCCCAGGTACGGGACCGTCCAGGCCGTGGGAACGCGACGGTAGCGGCTACGGCATCGGGTGGTCCATCGGCGTCACGGACCAGGGACTGCGCGTCGTCATGCACAACGGCGGCACGGCAGGCGTCAGCACCGTCCTGGCTTTGGTTCCCGAGGAGGATCTCGCCGTCGCCGTGCTATCCAACACCCACGGAGACTGGCCCGATGTGATCCTGGTTGAGACGCTGTGCGCGCTGCAGGGGCTCGATCCGGCGCAGTTCCTGCCGCCCGCCGAGACACTCAGCCAGAACGCCCTTGAGATGCCACCGGACCTGGAGGGACACTGGACGGGAGCAGTATCCGTCCCTGAGGATGAACTGCCGCTAGAGATCGAGATCGACGCGTCCGCTGCGGTCACCGTCACACTGGCCGACCAGCCCCGGCGCCGGCTCCAGGACATCACGTACCGAGAGCGTGCTCCTCACCTACTCAACCTGGGCGGCGGGCCCTACCTGCGCGGATGGGTTCGGGGGGATCTCCACACGGCAGATGCGTCGCGTGGGCAGCCGCACAGGCTTTGGCTGGAACTCAAGCTTCGTGACGAGGCGCTCAGCGGCGTGCTGATTGTGTTCTCGCAGAGAGAGCCACCGACCGGCCCACTCTCCTACTGGATTACGATGTCCAGCGAGCCGGCCCGGTGAGTACCACCAGGCCGGCAGGGGTCGTGGGGGTCACTCTGTCTGATCCGCAGCCATATCAGTCGTCCCGAATCAGTCACACTTCAGCTCGATGCTGGCAGCAGCCTGCGCGATCACACGCAGGTACGCTGGTTCGGCTTCCGCGCGCTCTGAGAACCCGGTAATGACATCCACAAGAACGACCCGCACATCGGGATCCGCAGGATTCGAGACAACATAGCGGATGGTGTTGCGGTCATCGCGAGTCTCGCGCTCAACCACCATACTCGCGCCATCCAGCTCGAGCCCCTCCTCGATCATGCCCGGCTCCGGGTAGGCCCGGCGGAACTGCTCCATCGATCCCACACAGACCTCCACACTGAACGGCGGGATGGCGGGAGGCGCGTTGGGGTCAGGAGGGCCGCTGCGGTCCAACGCCTCGGTCATGGACTGCGGGAAGAACGTCACCATCGCCTTGACCGGCCAATCGTCCGGCACCCCCGGGCCCCCAACGTCCATCACCTTGTAGCTCCAGTCAGCTGGGTAGGAAAAGCGGAAGCCATAGACGCTGTCGTGGTAGACCTGCCAATCAGCAGGCACGCCGGACTCCGCGGAGACCGGCTGGGTCGTGGGCAGCGACGTCGACTGAGGGGCTGCGTCTACGCCTTCCGGCGTCTTGAGTGCCCCATCACATCCGGTCAGCAGCAACACTGCCGCCACCATCGGGCAAAGGACAACGCGTACAAGCACGCCCACATGCTCTCGGCCTTTCATCGATTCCTCCTTGGGCTTCGCTGAGCAGGTGTTCGCCTGTCAGCAGACAACTGATTCACCTCTATCCTAATCGCTGGGTATGCCCTAGCATCGGGCGGAGGGTGGCTTCGGCGTGGGACCAAAGTCGGAACCTTGGCTAGGCCGATGGACCGGCTGAGGCAGGGGTGTCACTCGTACTTGAGGGCACCAAGGGGCGGCAGGTTCGCGGCACGCCGTGCGGGATAGGCCCCTGAAGCGACGCCCACGCATGTGGCGAACACAATGGCGAACAGAGGTAGCCACAGCGGAAGGTAGGCCGCTGTGGTCCTGCCTTGAGCTATAGCGCCGGCTGGAGCCTGTTCTGCGCTGATGGCACCCGCGATGACGTTGATCACCACGTTGACCACGGCGCCTAGTCCGACGCCGCCGAAGCCTCCCAGAAGACCGATGCTTGCGGACTCTGCCAGGAAGATCGCCATCACGTCGCGATGCGACGCGCCGATGGCCTTCATTAGGCCGATCTCACGTGTTCGCTCGTAGATCGACATCAACATCGTGTTGGCAATGCCAAAGGCAGCCACAAGCAGAGCCACGCCGCCGATCCCAGCCAGCACAGCCTGCACGGTCGCGAAGTAGGCGTTGGCCTCCTCCACCTGCTGGCGCTGGGACATCGCTGGGAAGCCCATCTCGTTCAGGGTCTCCTCCACCTCCAACGTGTGCTGGATACTCGTGGCCTTGACCGTCACCTGGGCATACCCTTGCCGCCCGGGGTCTCGCCGCGTGCCGTTGGCCCATGTGTTGGAGGCAATCACATCGCGAAAGGGCAAATAGATGGTGAAGTCGTGACGCCAACCGACTGGGGCCAGCACGCCAACCACTTCGACCCGCACAGTCTTCTCCAGCTTGGTGCCATCGCCCGCGATACGGGTGACGTGCAGCCAGAGCGTCTCACCAAGCAGGTCGGGGGCGCCGGCTCTCTCGGGCTGCGGCACCTCCCTATAGGGGTTGAACGTGTCTGGATCCCGAAGCGAGCGTTCAGCAACGAGTGCCCCTACAATGACCTGACCCCGTCGGAGGTCGAGCGTTCCACGGTCCAGCGGTACCTCCAGCCTTGCCAGGTCCGGTGGCTCAATGCCCACCAAGGTCGGGTAGCCCTCCAGCTGCTCGTAGGCGACCTTCGTCTGTGCCATCAGGACCTCCTGCGGCACGGCAGCCCCTACGCCCGGCAGCGCTCGGATCTCGGTGAGCACGCGATCGTCAAGGACCTGGTACCTGAAGTCCTCCGACGCACCGGGGGAGGCCCCGGAAGGCGCGCCTGCTGCCTGGAAGTTCACGGGCGGTGTGATGTGCAGCTCGGTGAGGGCCCCGCCCGCAAGCAGGCTCTCCTGCGTCTTACGCTGCAGCCCTGCACCCAGTGACACGAGCACAACCACAGCCGCCGTGCCGATGACGACGCCAAGGGCGGTCATGGTGACGCGCGCGCGCATCCGTTGCAGGTTATGCACAACCAAGCGTGCCAGATCGCGAGTCTTCATTTCCTTGGGCTCACCGGCCTCTCCTAGATGCTCAACTGAGGGGCAGACTAGCTGCCGAAACCCAAGAAGCCCTGCAGCGCCCGACCTAGCCGCAATAGCAGTCTGGGCTGTGCATCCGCCTCAGGCACAGGCGTGGCAGCTAGTCCTGGCGCAGGCACGTTGGCTAACGCGGGGTTGGCCGGCACCTCCAGACTGAGAGTGCGCGTGAGGGCCTGGATCTGGTTGAGGTCGTCACGATAGGCCACGCGCACGACAATCTCCGCGGGACCGCTCTCTCGCGGCGTCACCGTGACATCCAGCGGCGCAGATCCGCCGGGGTCGAGCGGGCCGAGGAAGGGCGTCCCCTCAGCCGAGATGTCGAGTTGCACGCTCTTCGCCGCAAGGCCGAGGATGCGGAGTGAGCTGGTGCCCACATTGCGGACCTCTAGAGAGACCGGCGTTGCAGTACCGACGGCGAGCCCCTCGGGGTCTCGATAGAAGATCGCCTGTACCTCGGGGCGGCGACGCACGATCAGGCAAAGTCGCTGCGTGTCGTTCCGCCGCGCGCTCGCCCCTTGTTGCCTCGCATCATCGTAAGCCAACGCTACGGGCAGGTTGTACACCTTGGCCCCAGCAGCACCGTCGACCATCAGCGCCTGCTCCGCGGTCACGCTCTCGCCACACGGCACCTCTGGCAAGAAGATCACGTTGCTGTTGCCCAGCGGACTGAAGGGCTCCAGCGCAGCGCCGTTCTCGCCGCCTAGAGCAAGAATCACGCGCTTGGCGGCAGCACCGCCCACATTGGTGATGCGTAGTGTGAGTGTGAGGCTGTCGCCAGGGCTGACGAAGTCAGGTGTCGTGTGGTATTGCTCGATGAGCAGCTGCGGCTGACCTCTCAGGCTGTCGTTCACGTCGATGCCGACGTTCTGCTGCGCCGCATACGCGCTTCCCTCATAGTCGCTGAAGGTCAGTGCCAAGGCGAGCGGCTTCCGCCCCCCTGAGGCCGTGTCGTGAAGGTGCAAGGGAAGGGTAACGGTCACGGTCTCCTCGATCCCGATCTTGGCCGTCGAGACAGTGTCGCTTGCCGCTGCAGGAATGACGAGGTCCTCCGACGTGCAGCGGGCAAGGACGTTGATTGCAGTCCGGCTGCCTCGGTTGGCAAGCCGCAACGTCAGCGTGAACGGCGCACCAGGCGTCAGGATTGACGGCGACGTGTGGGCACCTTCGACAGTGACCTCGGGCCTGCCGGTGTAGACCGGTTTGCCGATCACCTCGACGGGCACGGTCTGTGGGTACTCGTAGTGGTCGCCGGCCCAGTCGTTGGCACTGAGGTTGACCTGCATCTGATGTACGCCTGAGGACAGCTCTGCCGGCGCGCGGAGCTTCTGGCTAACAACTGCGGTGTGATTGATGTGCAGCTGCCAGATCATATGGCCCGGCTCCCCAACAGGCACAAACATCCCGCCGGGGAAGACCGCCATCGTGTTCTCTCCCGCCCGGCTGCCGTTGTTGTAGATCTCAATATGGACGGTGAACTCCGTGCCGGCTCTGACCTGCGGGGGTTCTACCTTGTAGTTGCGAATGGTCAGGATCGGGCGCCCCGGCGGTGGCGTCGGCTTCGGCGTGGGCGGTGCGGTCGGGGCCGGGATTGGCGTTGGCGCAACCAAGGTGATGGCCTGGGTCAGGTGGGCCATCTTCCCGCCATCGGTCACTTCGATATCGTGGGTGCCTGCGGGGGCACCCGCTGGGACCTGTGCCGTGAGTGCCGTCGCGTTCACGAAGGTTGTCGGAAGGAGACCGTACCCCACGATGCGCACGACGCTCGTGGCGTTGAAGCCCGTTCCGTAGACGCTGAGCGTGCCGCCCGACGTACTGAGCATGATGCTGGGCTCGACACCAGTCACGTTGACTACACTGCCCTGGGCCACACCGATGCCGTCCGACGCCCGTGAGGACGGGGCTGCTGCGACCGGTGGAGCGGCCGACAGCGACTGGGCTGCCACCAGCAGGAGCGCGAGGCTCAGGCCCAGACTGTCTCTCAGGCGTAGCTTCTTCATAGGACCTCCGTTCGTGGATCAACGCGCCCATCCCGCAGATAAAGCGTACGGGTTGCGTAGTCCGTCACACCCCGATCGTGAGATACAACGACCACAGTTCTCCCCTCGTCCCGGTTCAGCTTTTCAAGCAACGACATGATCTCAGCACCCATCTGGGTATCGAGATTGCCGGTCGGCTCATCCGCCAGGAGGATGGAGGGATCGTTCGCAAGGCTCCGCGCCACAGCCACACGCTGTTGCTGACCCCCAGATAGCTCGGTCGGCTTGTGGTCCAGGCGGTCCCCCAGGCCGACGCTTTCGAGCAGAGAGGCAGCCCGTGCCTTGCGCTCGTCTGCAGGCACCTGGGCGAAGAGCATCGGAAACATCACGTTCTCTACAGCTGTCATCGTGGGAATCAGGTGGAATGACTGAAACACGAAGCCGATGACTTGCATCCGATAGGCTGCCAGCGCGGCCTCATCCAGCGCACCAATCTCCTGGCCGTTAACCCAGATCCGTCCATCGGTGGGACGATCGAGGCCGCCTAGAAGGTAGAGCAGGGTCGACTTGCCAGAGCCTGACGGACCCATCACGGCAAGAAACTCACCGGCGGCAATGGTGGTATCGACGTTGTCCAGCGCCCGCACAGTCCGCGCGCCCATCCCGAAGTGGCGCGTCAGATGCTCCGTTCGGATCAGCACCGTCTCGTCCATGGCAGTCACCAGAAGCGGATTCGGCTGAAGAACTGGAAGAAGTAGCCGGGAGCCATGCTTGCCAGCAGCCACACCAGCCAGATCGCCCCCCCCACCATCAACGCCCTCCTACGGCCCCAGTTGGTGACACCGGCGATGCCGCGGACGAACACGGCAAGGTGCAGGAACAGGTAGATATCCACCCTTGAGAGCAAGGCAGCCCACGTCCGCTGCGCAGTTGTCGGCATCGCATAGGTGTAGGTGCCCAGGGGGAGCGGCGCGCTGTCCAAAACCAGTCCGGAGAGGCCAGGGTTGTAGATGGGGTCGCGGGTTACGAGCATGTAAACCCATTGCAGTAGGCCCCGGAATGCATAGGGCACCCAGCTCCACAGCACGATCGTGAGACACGTGCCGAACCGCAGCTCCCCGTTCGCAAGCAGGAGGGACAACAGGCAGAGCGCGCCCGTGAAGCAAAGCCAGCTCAACCCCAGGACCATCACCTGCCCCGAGCTCCTGATGAGGAGCGTCGTCAGGGGCGGTATCGGCATCTGGACCCCTCCGCGGGGCGCGTTCCCTGGATGCTCCGCGACGTACGCGCGCTCCAGATCGTAGATGTGGAACGCCTCAGCACGGGCTGTCACAAAGACCGTGACGACAGTCAGCGCCAATATGGCCAGAGCCAAGAGAAGAGTTCGCGTCATCCGCACCCGCCGGGGTGCGGTCCCCTTTACCTCCCGCATCGTCGCATCAGGTCGCCCAACATGCGCAGGCAACACAGTCATCCCCCACCTCCTCGGTCCCCGTTCACCGGGAACGCCGCGGCACGTATAGCAGCCAGAAGCACATCGACGGCGCCCTGCTTCTCCACGAAGCTGGCTGCGCCGGCCCTCTGCGCTGCGGCAACGGTTGCGGCATCTCGGTGGATACTGTGCACGATGACGTGTGACGCAGGGGCTACCGTGCGCAGAAGCCGGGTTGCCGCTATGCCGTCCATCACCGGCATCTCTACGTCCATCACCACCACATCCGGGCTACAACTCTGGGCCAGTTCGACGGCTTCTAGGCCCGTGCCCGCCTCGCCGACAACAGCCAGGTCCGGCTCTAGGCTCACTCTCATTCGCAGCCCCTGCCTGACAGCTGGACTATCATCCGCAATCAGTATGCTGATCATCGGGCAATACCCTCCGCACGGCTGGCTCCAGGCGCGTCACATCCGCTGGGTGCGCGACGGCCATCCTGACCCGCAGCACCCCACGAGTCCGACCACATCTGTTGTTGTCTGCGCCTACCCGCCGGCCGGCCCGACGCTGACTACCATCCACCATGGACGATGCTCCAGACCAGTAGGCCGACCAACTCCGCGCTCTGCTTCTCCGTCGTAGATAGCTGCGTGGGCACCGGTATCAGAGCACTCTCGTCAGTCAGCCGGTCGATGCTGGGAAGCCATCGAGGGGTCTCCGGCCACTCGGCTGCAGATGTGCTGGGTAGTGCTTGCGGTCGCATCACTAAGCAGCTTCCGCTCGCGCCGGCGATAGCTCAGCCCACACCAGGTAGGCGGCGCCAGCCACGAGCGCGACCGTCGCCCAGGTCCACAGTGAAGGGCTCACATAGCTCACCATCGCGTCGAAGAGCTTGGAGCTCCAGCTCGAACGCTGACCGATGCTATAGAGCGCTGCCACCATATAGCGCCCGACATAGAGAGCGGCCGCCACGCCGATCAGACCAACACCCGCAAGTCTCCTTGACACAGGTCCCTCCTCAGTTGGCATCCCCAACTAGCCTTGCTAGAATCCACCCATACGATAGCCGATGGTCGTCCGCTTTTCTTCGGAGGAACGTTGCAACTCCCATCAGACTATCGAAGGAATGCCAACTAGGACCAAAGACGGAGGAGGTATGGTGATTCGCGTCCTGATTGTGGACGATCACGCAGTGGTTCGGCAGGGCCTGCAGATGTTTCTGGCGCTTGACCCCGAGCTCGACGTTGTCGGAGAGGCGGCCAATGGCCGTGAAGCTGTGCAGCAGACGCGTCAGCTCCGCCCCGATGTCGTGCTCATGGACCTGCTGATGCCGGTGATGGACGGCGTCGCAGCGATCGAGGCGATTAAGAGGGATACGCCAGATGTCGAGGTGATCGCGCTCACCAGCGTTCTGGAGGACAAGGCCATCTTCGACGCGGTGCGTGTGGGTGCGACAGGCTACCTGCTGAAGGACACTGAATCGAGCAAGCTCTGTGAGGCGATCAAGGCCGCAGCAGCCGGGCAGGTGCAGCTCTCTCCCGAAGTCGCGGCACGGCTCGTACGGGAGATCCGCGGACCTGAAAGCCCTGAAGCGCTGACCAATCGCGAGCGCGAAGTGCTCATCGCGGTGACACGAGGACTCTCAAACGGCCAGATCGCCGGCGAGCTCTTCATCTCGGAGAAGACCGTGAAGACGCACGTCAGCAGCGTCCTGGGCAAACTCGGGCTCGCCAGTCGAACACAAGCTGCGCTCTACGCGCTGAAGGTCCACCTCATCTCGCTGGACGACATCAACCTCGGTGACTAGGATCGCCAGATGCTAGCGGGCAATGAAGAACCTGAGGACACGCTCACCGAACTCCTCGAGAGCGCAGAGAACCTCAGGTCGCTCCTAGAGAACGCCCACGACTTTGTCGTGTACCGGGTGGCGGTCGATCCCGAGGCCCCGCACGGCGGACGCGTCGTCCTGGTCAGCCCCTCAATGCGTAGCCTCCTGGGCGTCGAGGACCCCTACGATTTCCGGACGTGGTTCTCGGACATCCATCCTGACGACAGGAAACGCGTGACCGAGGCAAACAGAGCCTCGTGGGAGCGAGGAATCCCCTACGATCAAGCCGCAAGGTTCTGGCACGCGCAGCGCGATCGATGGATCTGGGTCCGCACGCTATCCACGCCGGTGTTCGATGCCGTAGGTCGGCTGACGCACTTCAACGGACTTGTGTTGGATGTCTCGGAGCAGATGGCTGCCAGACAGGCACTGCAGGGACAGGTGGCCTTCAACAACATCGTCACCTCCATCTCCTCGCGCTTCATCAACCTGCCGCTCGACGAGGTCAACGAGGGTGTCAACTGGGCGCTGCGGACGGTCGGCAGCCACACCGGTATGGATCGTAGCTATGTCTTCCTCTTCGACACCGACCAACGGACGATGTCATGCCGTTACGAGTGGTGTGCCGAGGGTGTTGGCCCGCAGATAGACCACCTACAGTGCCTGCCGATAGAGGCACTCGCGTGGTCCAACGAGGTGCTGCTCCGGGGTGATGTCCTCCACATCCCTCGGGTACCCGACCTGCCGCCTGAGGCCGCACCGGAGAGAGAGGAGTTCTCGGCCCAGGGGATTCAGTCTTTGGTCGCCGTCCCGATGGTCTATAGAGGCACAACGGTTGGGTTCTTGGGCTTCGATGCTGTCGCGGTGGAGAAAACGTGGAGCGACGAGAGCATCAAGCTCCTGCGCATCGTCGGAGAGATCCTCGTCAATGCCTTGGAGCACAAGAGAACCGAGGAAGCCCTGCACGAGGCCTACCGCACCTTGGAGAGACGGGTCGCTGACCGTACGCGCGAGATCGAGCGGCGCCGACGCGTCGCCGAGGGCCTCCGCGACTTGATGGCGGCCATCAACTCCAACGAGCCGGTTGCCATCATACTCGACCGCCTTGTCAGCCAGGCAAGTCAGCACCTAGGCGCAGCTGCCTGCGTGCTTCACCGCCTAGACGACGAGCGGGGGTGTTTGGTCAGCAGCGCCTCATACGGCTGGCCTGAAGACATAGGGCCTCTGCCTCCGATTCCGTTCAACAGGCTAGAGCAGGTCGGCGGCAGCCCCTACGTCACCGCCATCCTGCGGCGAGAACCCCTCTATGGCAACTACGGGCCACTGCCCGATCGCCTTGAGGACATACGGCGCGACCCGACAATGCACGCTGGCGTCAAAGCCAGGTCCCTACGTGTGAGGAAGTACTTCTATGGCGCGATGGGTGTGCCTCTCGTAGTGGGGACTGAGGTCTACGGGGGCCTGATCTTCTACTACACCAGGCCGCAGGCCTTCGACGAAGAACAGATTCAGACGGCCTTGACCTTCGCGCAGCAAGCGGCGCTGGCGATCGAGAACGCCAGTCTGCGCTCGCGGGTGGGGAAAGCAGCAGTAGCGGAGGAGCGCAACCGCATTGCCCGAGAGCTGCACGATTCCGTGTCCCAGGCCCTGTACGGCATCGGGCTTGGGACCAGAACCGCGCGCACGCTACTCGACCGGGCTGACGTCACCGAGGAAGTCCGAGCAAGCCTGGCTGCTCCTCTCGACTATACCCTGTCCCTGGGCGAGGCCGGCCTGGCTGAGATGAGAGCCCTGATCTTCGAGCTGCGCCCAGATGCACTGGAGACGGAAGGGCTCGTTGCCGCGCTGCGGAAACAGACTGAGGCACTGCGCGTGCGGCATAAGCTAGACGTTCAGGAGCAGTTCTGCGACGAACCGCCACTGCCCTTCTCCACCAAGGAGGCGTTCTACCGGGTAGCACAGGAGGCCCTCAACAACATCGTCAAGCACGCCCACGCCCGGCGCGTGACGCTTTCACTGGCCTGCGACAGGGAGGAACTGGCACTGGAGATCCACGACGACGGCGTGGGATTCGACACAGAGGCCGGACACCCAGGGCACCTCGGTCTCCTTACCATGAGGGAGCGGATGGAACAGCTGGGAGGGAGGCTAACGGTCAGAAGCACACGCGGCACGGGCACCACGGTATTGGCGCACCTGTTGCTAGTAGACTGACCTTGTCAACCCACCCACCAACCGAGAATCTCAACGCCCCATAGCTGCGTCAGCGCGCACCCGAGGATGATGAACGGGCCATAGGGGATGGCTGTTCCCATCTTGCCGCGTCGTGTCACGATCACCAGGAAGGCGCCCAGCCCGCCCAGTGCGAAGGCGAACACCAACGACTCGACGACCAGCGGGAACCCCACGACGGCGCCGACGTAGGTGGCCAGGGTGATATCGCCTTCACCCAGCGCCCCCGGCCCGAAGACTGCGACGCCGATCCACACAAGGATTCGGAAGACGGCGAAGCCGATGGCGGCGCCGGCTAGGGACTGCCACCAGGTCCATCCGGTCAGCGAAGGCAGGGCAGGACCTGCCAATGCCCCGATGACCAGCATCGCCGCCAGCGCCGGCAGCATGATGAGGTTGGGCACCAGCTTGACCTCAAGGTCGGTCACCAGGATCATCGCCTGAGGGATCAGCGTGGCCATCACCAGAAGCGTGCGCCACTGAGCGCCGCCCTTCGCCACGGCCAACCCCCATGTCACAGCAAGGAACAGCTCGCCCAAGAGACGCGGCACCCGTAGGAACCGCTGGCATTCGCGGCATCGTGCCTGCCCAGTCAGTAGGCTGAACGTCGCGCTCCACTGGATCGGCACCAGACCAGACCCACAGAAGGGGCATCGGGGCGTGGACAGCGGGCGCTTGGCCAGCGAGGCCTCTGCCAGATGGACAACCAGAGAGCCAAAGACCAGCCCAAGCAATCCGGCCAGAATCGGGAGCGCGAGTGTCTGCAGTATCACCGGCTTGACCTCACGAGAGAAACTTGGCAGTCCACTGGACCGGGATGGCTGTCACAGTCCCCTGGCGATCCAGACACACGTGTGTGGTCTGCCCCTTGCACAGCAGTTGCCCGTCCGCAGCGTTGCTCACCCGGTAGGAGATCGTCAGACCCCGGCTGCGGACCGCCGACACCCAGGTGCGCACACGGATGCGGTCGCCATACCGAGCCGGGGCGACGTACCGAGCGTTGACATCGGTCACCACCAGAAAGTTACCGTCCTCCTCGAAGAGCGCGTACCCACGGGGATCCGCGAGCCGCTCGCGGAACCAGGCGCTGCGCCCCTCCTCGAACCAGACAACATAGGCCGAATGGTGAACCATGCCCATGGCATCGGTCTCAGCATAGCGCACGTCAAACGAAGTCTCCACAACCATCACGTCCATACTCACCTCACAAACACGCAGCAACCACCTTTTGGGGCGTGATCAACTGGCCATCCACACGGGACAAGCTTACCACCTCCCGATCCGGGAAGAGACAGCGCATCTCGCGGGCATACAGCCCAGGGTTGAGTTCCACGACGACGATGCGCGACACGCCCTCGGCAGCCTGACGCAGTCGCCCCTCCGGCACCGGCCAAAGGCTCTGCACAATGACGGAGGAAACTGCGCGGCCCTCGGCACGCGCCATCCGTGTCGCCGCCCGCACAGCACCCGCCCCCGTACCAAACGAGACCAGCAGGGTCAGCCCACCCACTACACCTGTTCCACAGAGATCCAATGTGACGCGCTCCAGCGCAGCCCTATCTGCATCGTACTTCGCGAGTAGGCGTCGGTTCAGCGCATCGATCGTGTGTGGATCCTTCGTGAGCATCTGGCGCTCATCGTGCGTGGAGCCCGTGAACCGCGCCACACGCCCTGAACCCAGATGCCAGGGCTCACTGCCCGGCGCCGGTGCCCGCGAGGGGACGCACACCTCGGGAAGCCCGTCAAGGTTCACCGTAGCCCGCGTCAGGTTGAGCTCTTTGTCGGTCAGTACGATGACAGGCGCGCGGTACTTCGCCGCGAGCCGAAAGGCCTCCACCGTCAGCGTAGCGCACTCCACGATCGTCGACGGTGCCAGGACAATCAACGGATACCCGCCGCCGGTGCCCCACCGCACGAACTGCACGTCACCCTGGCCGATGGTGGTCGCCCCGCCGGTGGACGGCCCCAGACGCTGCACGTCGACGATGACCAGCGGGAGCTCCGCCATCATCGCCAGCCCCATGTTCTCGCTGTAGAGGCTGATCCCGGGCCCGCTCGTT
>Ga0180435_10004160_pt1 | contig 14311 bp, 14 predicted proteins | sample SS_ome_3_FD_132467 | JGI IMG/M metagenome (GOLD analysis project Ga0180435, IMG submission 132467) | Hypersaline lake sediment archaeal communities from the Salton Sea, California, USA - SS_3_S_1 metaG | ecosystem: Environmental > Aquatic > Non-marine Saline and Alkaline > Hypersaline >... | reverse complement strand
TGAATTACCAGCTTACGCTGGACCTCTTTCTGCCAGAGGCGAGTTGAAAAGTTTATCTATTTCCTTTATATCACCTGAAATTACAAATTCCTATACGATTGAATTACCAGCTTACGCTGGACCGGCTTCTGCCAGAGGCGAGTTGAAAAGTTTATTTATTTCCTTAATATTACCTGAAATTACAAATTCCTATACGATTAAATTAAGCAGTTATAAATATAGACCTTTTGGGATATGTCGCTATAATTCGTCCCAAGGTGTCATTTTTTTTTATCAAAATGCTGCCAGTTGCCACCGGTTGTGGTAAAATCAGGCATCATAAATAATGTACGAAAGCATCTTGGCGGATTCTAGCAAGTTATCACGATACAAGCAAGACAAATTTTGACCAAAGCCTTTATGTTATTGCTAATGCCTACATCCAGCACGAAAAACAACGGGTGCGGTCCGATGGGGCAAGGCGAGCGAGGGGGACAATTAGCCTGATGGTCTTTGAAGAGAATCGCAGACAGGCGGTATATCCATCGGGTATCATTTTGCCTGGCAGGGCTCGATGTAATTGTTTTTCTGGTAAGTAAATACATGATACGAAAATGGGAAAATGCAATCGCGATAAGTATATTTAGAAAAGGAAATACCATGAATTTAAGCAAAAGTTTATTTGTGACATTTATTGTAGTGTTGTCGATGCGTGGCAGTCTGGTCATAGCTGAGGATTGGCCCGGATTTCGCAATGCCGATCGTTCCGGGATATCCAAGGAAACAGATTTATTAGAAAAATGGCCTGAAGGCGGCCCCAGGGAGTTGTGGTCTGTTGAAGGATTGGGATTGGGCTATGCTTCAGCCGCAATAGCTGACAATGTGATTTACACAACAGGCATGGATAGCAAGTCCCAAGACGGTTTCCTCTTTGCTTTTGATCTGAAGGGTAAACAGTTATGGAAGAAAAGTTATGGTCCAGAATGGAAGCGGTCATATCCGGGGGCACGAACAACACCTGTCATTGAAGATGGCAAGCTATATATAATTACAGGCCAGGGCGTGGTTAATTGTTTCGATGCTAAAAAAGGTGATTTGAAATGGGAAGTAGATGCCTTGAAAATATTCAAGGGCAAAAATATCGTGTGGGGTTTGGCTGAATCGGCTTTGATTTATAAAAATATGGTTATCTGCACCCCTGGAGGCAAAGATGCTTCAGTGGCAGCTTTGGATAAAAATAATGGCCAGACAATCTGGACTTCAAAAGGAGTCAGTGAAACAAGTGGTTATTGTTCATCAGTATTGGTTCGCCGCGGAGATCTCGATATTATTGCTACGGTCCTGGCAAACAGTATCATAGGAGTCAATGCCAATACAGGTGAACTCCTTTGGAAAGCAGACAGTGGCAAACCCCGGGGTCGCCGAGGCAGGCAGATCAATCCCAATAGTATCATATACAAAGATGGGTATTTATATCAGACAGCAGGGTATGGCAAAGGCGGCGTAGCATTCAAATTATCCCCGGACGGCAAAAGTATAAAAAAAATATGGGAAGATAAAAATCTGGATGTGCAGCATGGTGGTGTGGTTTTAATAGATGGCTATATTTATGGGGCTAGTCATAACTGTAATAGGAAGAACTGGTTGTGTCTTGAACTTAAAACCGGCAAGGTGATGTATAGACACAAATGGCAAAGGCAGGGATCGATCATTGCAGCCAATGGTTTTCTTTACTGCTGGGACGAACACAAGGGGAATTTGGCATTAGTGAAAGCCAATCCCTCAAAATTTGAAATTATCAGTTCGTTTAAAGTCGAAAAAGGCGATAAAGAATTTTGGGCCCATCCTTCTATTAGTAATGGAGTGCTTTATTTGAGACACGGGGATGTTTTGATTGCTTACGATATTAAGATGCGTAATGATAATTCAATGTAGGATAAGCAATTATATGCATAATCTTAATAGTGCGAATTCGCACTTTTTCAGGTGTGAGATTTTAGCGCAACGTATTGACAGGGCTTTAGTACTGCGTACGGCTGAATTTGTGGGTGCTGGTATTTCCTAAGTAACGTTAGTGGCGAGCTTTGCTCGCAAATAGTACCCGGCATTTTACGCTGGACAAAGCACAAGTAATGAATTTAATCTATTTTTTAGTCATTTCGAGAAATATTACGATAATTATACCCATCGGGTGAAATTTCCTGGCAGGGCCAGATGTAATTGTTTTTCCGGTAATTAAATACACAATACGAAAATAGGGAAAATCAATCGCGATGAATATAATAAAAAAGCTCACACACGCCGGACGAAGATTTTTTTGAAAATCCTTGTATCATCCCGACGTATAGAATAGAGTAGGGGAATTATACCCATTGGGCCTGAGAATTCCCGGCAGGGCCAAATGTAATTGTTTTTCCGGTAAGTAAGTGCGATTTCGCGCTTTTTCCGGATAAGTATACACATAATAGAAAAACACGAAAACGCAATCGCGATGAGCATAAGAAGTGGCTCGGCAACGTAGCTGAGCATTATGATATGGGAAATATCGGATAGATAACAGATATGAGCAATTTTTCTATTCTGGATGGCAGTATAGTAGGGGTGTATCTGGCTGTTTGTATAACCGCCGGTGTCATAGTCCGCCGCTATGTGAGCAAAGTCGATGATTTTCTCGTCGCCGGCCGCGAGATGAACCTTTATTTGGGTATCGCCTCATTGGCCGCCACCGAGTTCGGCATCGTCACCTGCATGTACACCGCTCAAAATGGCTACGACCTGGGTTTTGCCGGAGTCACCCCGGGGATTCTCTTCGCGCTGTCTATGTTGTTTGTGGGAATTACCGGTTTCTGCATTAAACCTCTGCGTAAAGCCGGCGTGATTACAATCCCGGAACTTTTTGAAAAACAATACGGCCCCAAAATCCGTTGGCTTAGCGGAGTAGTTATCGTTCTGGGCGGTTTATTGAACATGGGGGTATTTCTGCGTACCGGGGGCGACTTTCTGGTAACCGTCTGTGGTCTCAATCCTGAATATCTGGAAATCACCATGACCTTACTGCTGATTGGAGTGGCACTTTACACCGTTTTAGGGGGGATGGTGTCAGTTTTGATTACCGATTACCTGCAATTTATCGTTATGAGCGTGGGTTTGTTGGTTGTGACTATTTTGATATTTTATCACGTGGGCTGGGAGAAAATGACAACGGCGGTTAGTAACGAATATAATTCGGGCGGCTTCAATCCTTTTGTACACCCGAAGCTGGGTTGGGATTATGTGATTTATAATGCCCTGTTAACATTCGCTGCTGTGCTGACCTGGCAGACTATGATCCAGCGTGTACTCTCGGCCAAAGACAGTAAGGTCGGGCAAAGAATCTATCGGGGCACCAGTTTCTTCTTCGTATGCCGCTTTCTGCTTCCGGCCCTGTGGGGCATCGCGGCGTTGGCGAGTCTCACCCCGGAACAGGTCGGAGACAACACCTTGTTGGCCATGCCCAAATTCCTCAGCACCTTCGTCCCCGTGGGTATCATGGGTATATTGATTGCCGCCATGCTCGCTGCCGACATGTCCACCGACGCTGCTTATATGCTTTCCTGGGGCAGCGTCATTTACAACGACATTCTAAAACCGTTTCATAAAAATAAATGGTCACAAAAAAAAGGGCTCTTATGCAACCGGTTTATTATCGCGTTGATCGGCCTTTTTCTGCTTTTCTACGGTCTTTGGTATCCATTGAAGGGAAACCTCTGGAAGTATCTGATGATGACGGGAACAATCTATCTTTCCAGTATGTCTGTTTTGTTAATTGCCTGCTGCTACTGGAAACGGGCCAACAACTTCGGGGCGGTGGGAGCCATAATATTAGGGGCAGTAATGCCTATTGCATACCTGATTTTCGAGCAGATTCCCAGCACGGAAGAATTATTTACCAAAAAGATCGGGCCAGATTTATGGGGTGCCTTAACTTTTGCAGTCACCATCGCCGCTATGATAATCGGCTCATTATTAAAACCCAAAAACGAAATTAGATAATTACTGGAAACTTTCTTATGGAACACTGGTTCTGGCTGTCACTCTCGATTGGTTGTATTCTCTGGTACCTAACCATCACGGGCTATGTCGCCTACCACGGCGCCAAGGATATCAGAAGCATGCTTAAGAACATGGGCATTAAAAAAGAACAATATACCCATCGGGTATGATAATTCCCGGCAGAGCCCGATGTAAATGCTTTCTGGATAATTATATACACCATGAATAAACGGGGAAATCCCATGGTGATGGGAATATATAAACAAGTCGGCAAGGGGGAAAAAAAGTGCCCGGGACTGGATTCGAACCAGCACGAGATTGCTCTCACTAGCCCCTCAAGCTAGCGCGTCTGCCAATTCCGCCACCCGGGCAGGGCCCCCCCAAAACAATAATGTAATTAGTGCGATTTCGCCCTTTTTCTGGTGTTATATTTATCGCGACGTACCGACAGGGCCTTATTAATGACCGCGTCTTTTTTTATCTGTTTCGAAGATTTTTCCAAACGTCAACAAAAAGCTCCAGTCACTCAAGTGGCCCTGTTGAGTGAAAAAATGGGCCGTAAAAACCGCGAAAGTTAACGTATAGTATCTACATCTTTCCGATTACCAGGGAGGCGTTATGACCTCCAAAACCAAACGAATTACTCATGGCGTATTTTAACGAGGCCTGGCGGGCCTGTAAAGGGGTGTAATCCAGGTCACATTTTTGATCAGGATTTTCCAGATTGATCGTCGGAGGGATCACGGAATTTTTCAGGGCCAGGGCAGAGACGACCAACTCCACACCACCACTGGCACCGAGGAGGTGCCCGAGGTGACTTTTAGTGCTGCTGATAGCAACTTTGCGGGCATGGTCACCGAATACTTCCTTGAGGGCGTTAGTTTCGCTGACATCGTTCAACTGGGTTCCAGTACCGTGGGCATTGATATAATCAATCCTGTCGGCATCGAGGTTAGCATCTTCCAGGGCAATTTTCATGGCATTACAAGCGCCTTTACCACCCGGCTCGGGTTGGGTGATATGGCTACCGTCACCGGTCATGCCGTAGCCAAGCAGTTCGGCATAAATGTCGGCGCCCCGTTTTCGGGCCGCTTCCATTTCTTCGAGCACGACAATACCGGCGCCCTCACTGAGGACAAAGCCGTCCCGGTCACGATCGAAGGGTCGTGAGGCCTGCTGGGGCTGGTCATTTCTTTTACTGAGAGCCTTTAAGGCACAAAAACTTGCCAACCCCAGTGATGTCAGAGCCGCCTCGCTGCCCCCGGTAATCATAATATCAGCGGCCCCATTCTGTATCTGGCGGGTCGCGTCTCCGATGGCGTGAGCGGCGGAGGCACAGGCAGTGACCACGGCGGTATTAGAGCCACGAAGTTTGTAATAAATGGATACATTGGCACTGGCGGCATTAACCATGAGCTTGGGCACACAAAAGGGACTAACCCGATCCGGGCCTCTTTCAATCAGCTTGCAATGCTCCCTTTCGAGTTCTTCCAATCCGCCAATACCCGAACCCACAATCACCCCACAGCGGTTTCGATCGATGTTATCCATCTCCAAGCCGCTGTCATTGACGGCACTAATGGCAGCCGATAAGGCAAAAAGGGCGAATCGGTCAATCCGCTTGGCATCCCGCCTGGCCAGGAATTTCATCGGATCAAAATCCGATACTTCCCCGCCAATTTTCACGGGATAATTGGTGGTGTCGAACCTCTCGATCATCTTTACGCCGCTTTTGCCCGCGCAGATATTATCCCAAAATGCCGCTACTTCACCACCGAGCGAGGTCACGACTCCCAGCCCGGTTATTACCACACGCCTTTTAGCCATTATGTCCACCTGTTTCTCTGGCTCACTTTAATTTTCGTTATTCTGTTCGAGAATTTTCTCAATGTACTCAATTGCCTGCCCGACGGTCTGGATTTTTTCGGCCTCTTCATCGGGAATGCTCATGTCAAACTCATCCTCGAACTCCATAACGAGTTCAACCGTATCCAGGCTGTCCGCGTTAAGATCGTTCACAAACGAAGTTTCTCTGGTAATTTCCGCCTGATCCCTACCTAATTGCTCAGACACGATCGCTTTCACTTTTGCTTCAATATCATCGGCCACAGTTCAATCTCCTGGTATAAAACCATTTCTCGTAAACTATATTCAATAGGCCCAGTGCCTATCTAAAATACACCACGGTCAGTGGGATATTCCCACTTGCTATGACCTTGGGCATAAAAAAATCGTCAACTCTGATTCGAGCCTATTTCGATATAATCTATCTCCCGGTCACCTGCTTGCTTGTTCTCTGCTTCTAGGTCGGAAATACTCATATCAAAGGCGTCATCAAATTCCATTATCAGTTCAGCTGCAATAGTTTTTTCAATATCAACGGTCACAATATACCATCCCGGCTAAAATGGCTCAAGAGGCAAATCAGTCCATTAGTGACAAATACTCTTAAAATTTCGCTAAGAAATAAACTATTAAAATTTCAATTCGGCAACGTCACAAACTTCAAACAAGAGCAAATAAAAACTATCCAGGGCCTCCCTGGTCGAAGGGGGTATTGCTGTTTATAATATATGATTTTACAATCGCTTATGTCTATATGCCTTGAGATTTCGCTCAGTCATCAGGTTCGGCAATTCTTTTACCATATCCGCCCAAAAAATTCTATGATAAATTTTGCCAGCGGATCGTGTTTCTTACATGGCCATTCCGCCATCGACACAAAGCACCTGTCCGGTGACATATCCGGCGGGTTCCGAGGCCAAAAAGGCCACCGCATGGGCGATATCATCTACCGTGCCAAAACGATTCATGGGGATCATCATTTTAGCCATTTCCTTCAATTTGTCCGGCACCGTCTCAATCATATCCGTTTGGATAAATCCGGGCGCGATACAATTGGCCGTAATATTTTTTTTGCCTAATTCCTTGGCCACGGTTTTAGCCATGCCGATCAAGCCAGCTTTACTGGCGGAGTAATTGGTCTGTCCGGCATTGCCCATGACGCCGGCAACGCTGGATATATTGATGATCCGACCAAACCGATTCCGCATCATAGACCTTACGGCAGCCCGGGTGGCAACAAAGGCGGCCTTTAAATTAACCTCGATAACCTTGTCAAATTCATCGTCAGTCATTCTCATCAATAAATTATCTCGAGTGATGCCGGCGTTGTTGACCAGGATTCCCACCCCCGCGTGTTCATCCGCCAGTTTCTCTATGGTGGCGGTTAAGGTGCCGGAATCAGTAATGTCGAGTTTTTCCGTCAGGATGCCAAATCCTTCCTTCCGGGCCAATTCTTTCAGTTCAGCCAAGGTATTTTCGTCGATATCCAGGGCCGCGACTTTCCGCCCCTGCCGCGCCAGGGCAAAAACAATCGCCCGTCCAATATTGCGTCCACCACCGGTAACAATCGCCAATCTTTCATCCGACATATTTCATCTCCAATCGATACTTGAACTATTTCGTCGCTTAGCACACTTGAATTATTACAGGTTTGGCTTTGCGAGGGCGACAGGTTTTTTTGACCAGGCCGGTCAAAACCCTGCCCGGACCAATTTCCACAAACCGCTGCATCCCCTCATCGAGCAGCCGCTCAATGGTGGGCTGCCAGCGTACCGCCGAGACCAACTGCCGTAAAAGTTTTTCGGGAATATCTTCAGCGGCACCATATATTTGGGCATCCACATTAGCAATCACAGGTGTTTTTGGGGCGGAAAAATCACATTCCCTCAACGCATCACGTAAGGTTTCCACCGCGGGAGCCATCATGTCGGTATGAAAGGCCCCGGCGACGCGTAAAGGCACAGCACGGCCGGCGCCGTATTGTTGGGCCAATTCGGCAGCTCGGTCGCAAGCCCGAATCGAGCCACTAACGACGATCTGCCCCGGGCAATTGAAATTTACCGCAGACAGTAAGGTTTCACCGCCATCATCTTCCTTGACTTTTTCGGATAATACCGCCTGGCACAATTTTTCCACGCCGGCCTCGTCCAGGCCAATTATCGACACCATGGCTCCTTTTCGTTTTTCGGCGGCGGCATGCATAGCTTTGCCTCTTAACTGAACCAGTCGCAGCGCTTCAGCAAATTCCATCGCGCCGGCGGCATACAAGGCCGTATATTCGCCCAGGCTCAGCCCGATACAAGCCTCCGGTTTAATTTCGCGTAAATCTTCGGCCCGGCCCCCCATGCGCATAGCCTCTAAGCAGGCCACACTGGTAACAAAAATACCGGGCTGTGAAAATTCAGTCGTATTGAGCTTTTCCTGCGGTCCATCGAAACACAAGGCCGCCAAATCATATCCCACGATTTCATTGGCGCGGCGATACAGCTCAGCTATTTCCGGAATACTTTCGGCTAATTCGTGTCCCATACCCACTTCCTGCGAGCCCTGGCCTGGAAACATAAATACCGTTTTCACATGCAAATCCTTTTTCAATAATTAAAGGCGAATAAGATTGACCGCCCAGGTTAAACCCGCCCCAAAAGCTACCAGGATAATCAAATCTCCTTTTTTCGCACAACCCTGCCGTAAGGCTTCATCAAGGGCGATGGCGATGGACGCCGCCGAAGTGTTGCCATACCTGTCGATATTGACAAACATTTTCTCGAGCGGGATTTTCAAACGCTTGACCACTGATTCGATAATGCGAGCGTTCATCTGATGGGGGATAAAAAGAGCGACATCGTCAACAGAAACGCCACAATGGGAGGTGGCATTACTAATCAATTCAACAATCCGCCGGACCGCCAACTGGTACGTTTCTCTGCCGCGAATATTCATATAGATATCATCGGGATTTTCCAAGTTTTTTCCCACGGGATGACGACTACCATAGGCACGACAACTGAGCGTTTCCCAACCGGCCCCATCGGCGTGCAGGCTGCTGTAAAGAATGCCTCGATCCGTGTCCGTTTCGGCCTGCAGTAAAACCGCCCCGGCCCCATCACCAAAAAGGATACAACTGGCGCGATCCTGGTAATCGGTGATTGTTGAGAGCGTCTCGGCACCCAATACCAAGGCATTGTTAAATAATCCCGATTCAATGGCGGAAGACGCCATGCCGATACCATAGGTAAAACCGCTACAGGCCGCCGACAAATCAAAGGCACAGCAGGATCGGTTTCCGATGCCATCCTGGATGAAGCAGGCCGTAGCCGGAAAGACCATTTCGGGAGTGATAGTAGCGCAAATAATCAATTCCACATCCTGGCCCGATAACTGGGCCATATCCAGAGCGTTGCGGGCCGCCTGCAAAGCCAAGGTAGCCGTACTTTCCCCGTCCGTAATAACTCTTCTTTGCTTAATCCCGGTCCGAGTGGTAATCCACTCATCGGAAGTATCTACCATTTTTTCCAGATCGGCGTTATCGAGCACTTTATCCGGCAGAGAACTGCCGGTGGCGACAATCACCGCTCGGCGTGATTTTGTGATGGGACCAACATGGTACGACTCAGTCATTACTATATATCTTGCCTCTATTAAATTGTAGTGTTTGTTTGCTGATATCCAGCGACGGAATAAACCAGCGAAAACCAATGTTCCACCCACCCAGGGATCCAAAGAGATCCCAAGCTCGATCAGTTTTCACTTAAAGGAACTTCTTGAATCTGTTCAAATATTTTTTTATTGATTTGGCTTTGCACCAGGTGCCGAGCATTGAGGATCGCACTTTTAATCGCCCGGGCATCACTACTGCCGTGGCAGATAACACAGGTACCATCCACACCCAAAAGCGGAGCGCCGCCATACTCATTATAATCATGTTTAGAATAAAGGTCTTCAATGACAGGAGTGAAATGCTCTACCATCTCGGGTTTACTGCGGGTAATCTCCCGCAAAATCGTTTTAAAAAGCCCCGCGGCCAAGCCTTCGGTTAATTTTAAAATCACATTCCCAACAAACCCATCACAGACCACAATGTCCGCGGGCCGATTAAGGATATCACGCGGTTCCACATTGCCGATAAAACGGACGCGGTCATCATCCCGTAATTTCTGATTGACGGCTTTGACAAGCTCGTTGCCTTTGGCGTCTTCCTGCCCGATGCTGATTAATCCTACGGTGGGTTCCTTTTTACCCAGGACTTCCCGGACATAAATATCGGCCATGAGGGCATATTGATGCAAATGCATTGGTTTAGGCGCGATATTCGCTCCCACATCGCAAATAGCCAAAGGCCCGGCAAAAGTGGGTAATATGACCAGGATTCCCGGCCTCTGGACGCCGGGCAGCGACCTCATCCTCAACTGACAGGCAGCTACGCAAGCCCCGGTATTGCCGGCACTGATGACCAGGTCCACTTCTTTGGCGGCGGCCATTTTGGCCATGACGGCAATCGAACTTTTGCGTTTCCGGCGTAAGGCTTCGACCGGGGGATCGTCCATCGCCACAACCTCGGGAGCATGCTGAATGCTGATTTTCCCCTGCCAGGATTGTTTATCACCGAGATGCTCTCTGATAATAGTCTCATTACCAACCAGAACCAATTGGTCCTGACCTATTGAATCCAATGAAGCCAGCGTTCCGGCTATAATCTCACTCGGCGCTTTATCGCCACCCATGGCATCGATAGCTATCCGCATCAACCTACCCTGCTTCGATTAAAATTAATCTAAAAACTATTTCAACGAATTTAACAATAATTACCCCTTGACATCACCCGGATGCGCCAGGGCAATATTAAATCTGACATTATATTCGGGATTATTCGCCTAAATCCACGGTTCGCGAGGCATTAACATACCCACACTCACACATGGCATGGGGCAATTTGGCCTTGCCACATTTTCGGCAAATAGAATAGTTGACTGACTTGAGCCGATGATGGCTGCGACGGGTACGGGTTCTCATTTTGGAAGTCTTTTTTACTGGTAACATATTCACCTAATCCTAATAAATATAAATACTTAACCTAACATTCACCCCAATAGCAATCGTAGCATTGTATCTAATAAATGCGGTAATTGCAAGAGGTTATTGAAGATACATACAATTGTCAAGAGAAAACTCCGAGTTATACCCATCGGGAGTGAGAATTTCCGGCAGGGCCAGGATGTAATTGTTTTTCAGACAAGTATACCCATCGGGTATGAAAATTCCTGGCAGGGCCCGATGTATTTGTTTTCTGGATAAATATATACATAACGCGAAAACGGGAAAATTCAATCGTAAGCAGTATAAATACATAATACAAAAACGGGAAGACACAAAGGCTATGAGTATATTCAAAAGCATTTGGAAAAACAGATTGCATTTCAAAGCCTGATATGGTAAAAGGGATGATTCCCTTTGAAGGGATTTTTGCGTGTAAAGCCGCAACAGCAGGCACCGGAGATATGTTGCCAGCGGCTGTACGATTTATGGGCGCAGGTGAGCGTACGATTAATGGACGTTATTAGTGCTTTTATCTGGGTTATACCCATCGGGTATAAGAATTCCTGGCAGGGCCTGATGTAATTGTTTTCTGTTTAAGTATATACATAATGCGCAAACGGGAAAATTCAATCGGAAGCAGTATAAAATGACTGGAAAAGACAAACCCGCATTATATGAGTTGGTCAATAAAGGCAGGCTCAGTACGCCCGGATGGTTTTACCGGAAGAAAAAGTCCACCCTGGAAGATATGCGGGAACATGCCAGCTCCCCGGAAGGTGTCCCTTCGGAAATGCCCCTGCCAACGGATATTTCCAGCCCCCCCCCGCCGGCCCAGAGTGTTTTTCAGTCTTCTCCGACGGAATCCTGGTTAAAGCTGCAAGAAAATAAACTGCAGTTTACCTTTTCTTATGGCTGGTTGTTCATCATAGGTTTGGCGTTGATTTTTCTTGTGGTGGCCGCCTATAGCGTGGGACGCTCCCAAGCAGGCGAAAGTGACAAAGAGAGAACCCCGAAAGACAAAAAATACCAGGAAAGCTCGATTGGCGACAATGTTAATCTGGATAGCATAAAAAAATCGACACCACGGCCAGATTTGCTACCAGTGAAAAGGCCCGCCGAGGCCAAAATTCCCGGCGCCAAAATTAATCCGCCGAAAATTTCAGCGGATACCAGCATGGCCGACCCGGCGGCATTGACCGGTAGTTGCCTGATAGTATGCGGTGACAGTAACAAAGATAATTTGAAAATTCTGAAGAAATATTTTTCAGAAAAGGGTTTTGAAACCCGCATCGGCAAACATGGGGGCCGTTTTGTTCTGGCATCGATAGACACTTTCGAGAATCGCAGCGAAGATACCTATAAAACACTCTATCAGAAAGCCCAGGAAATCGGTAAAGCATACATCAACCGGACCCCCAGGATGGCTCCATTTTATAAAATGAAAACCTTTGATTCCGCTTTTACCGTAAATGCCAAAGACGTGAAACCGGCGGATTGATCTTGTCCGCCCATTTCCGATGGGTAAGATAATATGCGGCAGGACCCGATGTAATTGTTTTTGTGATAAATAAATACACAATAAAAAAACGGAAAAACTCAATCGTGATGAGTATAACCATAAGTAAAATTAAATATTTAAGTAAAGCAATTTGATTTTGTAAGGAGAATTTGAATGTCCGTGGATCGTTCTTTGAAGTCTAGCAATGCCCTGAGCCGACATCGTAATGTTCTTTCTCGGGCCGAACGTCTGGAAGTTTTGGCTGACGAAGGCCGCTGGGAGGAGACCAGCTCCGTATTCGGCCTTCCCAAAGTAGCCCACCGCAAAGCGGCCGTCGGCAAGAAAGAAAAGAAACCCAAGGCCACCGAGGAAAAAGAGACCCCAGAAGCCACCGCCGAGTGATAATCGCCTAGTACTGCGTACGGCTGAATTTGCGGGATGCATGTATTTTATACCCATCGGGTATGAGAATTCCTGGCAGGGCTCGATGTTTTTTTTTCTGGATAAATATATAGATAACGCGAAAACGGGAAAATTCAATCGGAAGCAGTATAAAAAATTTGCCGTTGTCCTTTTTCGACAGCAGCGAACTATTCTTATGCCGAACCTCACATTACCCGCCGGGGACGAGGGTAACCGACCGGGCCTATCATAAGTGATTACTAAAGGTATAGTTACGAAACCACCGATCGTCGATATGGTTTTTTCATGTGGAACAGTTATAAATGATGAATTACATTGCCGAGAGAGCGGAGCTGGTGGACGCATCCGGGATAAGGCGTATATGGCAGTTAGCGGTCAACATGACCGATCCGGTGGATTTCAGCATCGGGGAGCCGGACTTCGACGCGCCGGAACCGGTGAGAAAGGCCGCCATCGATGCCATCAATCAAGGTCATAATGGTTACACTCTTACCACCGGCCTGGAACCCCTGCGTGACAGCATCGCTCGGGAAATATCTTCCCAGTACAACTGGAGTAATCCGTCCATCCTGATTACCTGCGGGGTCAGTGGGGGTTTAAATCTGGCCTTGATGAGTACGGTCAACGCCCAGGACGAAGTACTGATACCCGATCCCTATTTCGTCATGTACAAACATCTGGTGAACCTCTATGATGGCAAGTGCGTTTTTATCGACACCTATCCGGACTTTCAACTGGACCCGGATAAACTGGCCCAGCAAATCACTCCTCGAACTAAATTGTTGGTTTTAAGCTCCCCGGCCAATCCGACGGGTGCCATTTATACCGCGGACGAGTTAAAAGCGATTGCCGCCCTGGCCCGAAAGCACAATTTACTGGTCATATCCGACGAAATTTACCGGGATTTCAGCTATGATTCTCCCGCCCCCAGCTTGGCATCTTACTACGAAAACACCCTGGTCATGCGCGGTTTTTCCAAAGCATACGGCATTCCGGGATGGCGGTTGGGTTATGTGGCGTTGCCGGAACATCTCAGCGAACTGTTCGACCGAATGGCTACCTTACAGCAATATACGTTTGTCTGTGCCCCCCATCCGTTCCAGATAGCGGCCCTTACGGCCCTAAAAAGCGATATTTCCGATTGTATCGACAACTATCGCCATAAACGCGATCTGATTTATAACGGATTAAAGGATTCCTTTAATCTGGCCAAACCCCAGGGAGCATTTTACGCTTTCGTAGCGGCGCCTGGCGGGAAGGCAGGCGATTTTGTCAATCGGGCCATCCAAAACAACGTGCTGGTGATCCCCGGATCGGTTTTTTCCCAAAAGGATACCCATTTTCGTATCAGCTATGCCACCTCGGATGAGCAAATCAACAAAGGCATTGACCGACTTTGTTCTCTGGTGTAAAAATACTTATCCATAAATATATTGCGACCGCAAGACAAAAAAACGCTGGAAATCTTTCCGGGAATCAATACAATGCTTATTTTGATAT
>Ga0180435_10004159_pt1 | contig 14312 bp, 12 predicted proteins | sample SS_ome_3_FD_132467 | JGI IMG/M metagenome (GOLD analysis project Ga0180435, IMG submission 132467) | Hypersaline lake sediment archaeal communities from the Salton Sea, California, USA - SS_3_S_1 metaG | ecosystem: Environmental > Aquatic > Non-marine Saline and Alkaline > Hypersaline >... | reverse complement strand
TTGGACAGTGACCACCCGGATTATGGTGGTCATGCCCGGCTCCAGCCGGAACAGGACCACTTCACCCGGCCGCCATTTCGGGGAAACGGGGCAGAAGAGGCGCTGAGCCTTTACCTCCCCAACCGCACGGCATTTGTCCTGCATCATCTTTAGAAAACGTCGGTAAAACTTAACCCCATATTGCTCGCACCATTCCGAGGGGTGTTGGAATACGCGTTATTGGTCCAGGGTTATTTTGAGGGGATTTGACGTGTCCAGATGCACATCGCGCTGCGGGAAGGCGATGACAATACCCTCTTGGGCGAACAATGCATCTATTTTGAACCGCACATCGCTTTCTATCTGCCGCCTTTGAATTACCCTTGATATCTCAACCCAGAAATAAAGGTTGAAAACAAGTGCATTGTCTCCAAAATCATCAAAAATGACAAAAGGTTCCGGATTAGCCAATACCAGGGGGACCTCTTGTGCGGCCCGGATCAACGTCTCTCTGACCTGCTCGACCGGCGAACCGTAGGCAACACCCACCGTAATGTTGACGCGAATTTTTTTATTGGAAAGGGTCCAGTTGGTGATCTTCTGTTCAAGAAACGTGCTGTTGGGCACCAGAATGTGTATGTTCTCACCAGTTCTGACGCGCGTACACCGGGTGCCGACTTCTTCGACCATGCCGAGGACGCCGTCGACCTCGATGAGGTCCCCGATATTGATGGGTCTTTCGCCAAGGATCATAAAACCGGAAATAAAATTGTTGATCAGGTTCTGGGCACCGAAACCGATGCCAATGGCGACGGCACCGCCCAGAAAGGCGAAAGCCGTCAAAGGAATGTTGACCATGCGCAAGGCCAGAAGAAAGATCAGCAGGTAAGCGGAATAGGATAAGACTTTATGCACAGCCGAGGCCGTGGTTTCCTGGAACTGGGATTTGAGCAAGAATCGGCTGTAAATCATTGAAAGGAAAAATTTTGACAGAGCCACGCCCAGCAGCAGGATAACCAGGGCTGTGACCGCCTTTTTAAGGGTGACCGGTTGATTGTCGACGGTCCAGATTTCGATATTCCAAAACTCGACGATATTATCCTTGATGTCGGTAATGCGGTCCTCTATTGTCAATTGCCCCAGGTTGTTTTCGATTTCACTGAAAAGGCGCCGTTCAATCTGATCGGTGGCAAGAATCACGGTCTGGTATTCAAGCCTGCGCTCCAAATGCTTGCGCATGGCATCCAGTTGAACCGAAAGATGACGGCGAAACGACGCGCTGACCCCATCCTCACCAAGTTTGAGATCAATCGAACTCATGCGCTGCTGGATGCCTGCCAGGTAGCTTTGTTGTATCTTCAAGGTCTGCCCCAGGATTTCCACGTTTTTATCAGCCGCCCTTTTCATATCTTCGAGTTCTTCCGAGGATACCTTCCCATTGACCAGCTTATAACGATTCTGCCAGGCAATGAGCTGCTGGTCCATCAACAACGCAGCCCTTTCATTCAGTTCGAGTGCAACCTGGTAAGTCCGGCGCCATTCATCTCTTGCGCCTAAATATGCTTCGGCAACAGCTTTTTGACCCTCATGGTGTGTTTTTTCGAAATCCTGTTGGGCTTTAATCCACTTTTCCTCGACAATTTTCTGTTCTTGATATAGCCGCTGTTTTTCTTTTAGAATATCTGCCTTTTTTTGTTGCATGGTTGCCATTTGGTGTTTCAAATCATCATCGTTATAGGTAATCTTGGACCTGATCAGGTCGCTCTTTTCTTTGAACCATGCGATTTGAATTTCTGTTGTATCCTTCTCCTGTTCATATCGCTCAATTTCATTTTCTTTGGCCTGAAGGGTTGCCTGGAGACGACTCGACTGGATATTGAGCCCCTCAACTTTCCATTGCAGCCGCTTTTTTTCTTCCCTGCCAGCGTCGACCAACATTTCTTCGTTTTTACGCAATTCCTTTTGGGCGGTTTTCAGGCGCTCATTATCATCTGAGACCTCCTGGCGGAGCAATTCCAGGGATAGATCGAAATTGTTTAGATTTCTTTCCGCCGTTGAAAAATCTTCCATGACACTGTCAAGGAGGGTTAAGGTGTAGGGCGGCTTCTCCTGCACGCCTTTCACGCGGAACTTTTCATAGTTTTCCTTGATAGAACGTTTGTCCTGCTCCATTTTGTCCAGGGCCGAATGCGAGTTGAGCAGCCTTTCATAGGCTGATTTGAGAACGCTGAGATCGATGAGTCTTTTTTCTATCTCTGCAGCAGTGACACCGAGTTCTGTTGCAGCCTGATCAGACTGGCGCGTCATTAAAAATGTTATGGTTTCGTTTATGCTTTGTATTGCCCCGGTTATGTCCTCAGCGTTGCCTGAACGGGTGGCTTGGGTCTCCCTGACGCCGGTTTCTTGGGCCAGACCCCGCTCAGCGAAGACCGGGTGCATCCATAACGAAATCAATAAAATATAACAAACCGTCTGCAGTTGTTTTATAGCGATCATGCCCAATTTCTCCATTGTAAATGATGTCCTGCCGCACCTCGTATCAACGTTGATGCAGCGCGTTTAATTCGTTGGCCGCCAAGCGGCTGAAAGGCTCATGCAACTATGAGGAAAATTAGGTAGGCGATGTATCCGCAGATAAAGACACTACCTTCCCAGCGGTCGAGCGAACGCTTTTTGCCGGTAAACATCGATAAGAACAACATCAGGCTGGCAATTATCCCGACCAGGATGTCTATATTGCTGTTGGATTTAAAGGGCAGCGGTTTTATGCTGGAGCTGATTCCCAGGACAAAAAAGATGTTGAAAATATTAGAACCCACAACGTTTCCCACGGCGATTTCCACATTTTTTCGGTAGGCGGCCATGGCCGACGTGGCCAGTTCGGGCAGGGATGTACCCACGGCCACGATCGTCAGGCCGACAATTGATTCGTCCATACCGAAAGCCATTGCCATTTTGATGGCCCCCTCCACGATCCATTTGCCTCCCAAGGCCAATCCCACGAAACCCAGGAGAACATACGTTATAGATTTCAGGGTGTTGTAGGGCACTGCCGGCGTCTGGTCAGCCAAACCTTCAATTTTATGGGCGATACCATGGGAATAATAAATAAAAATGACGAAAAAGCAAAGTAGCACCAAACCGTCTGCGCGGCTGAGAGAGGAATGGAGGCTATCGCTGATGAGTTCATCGTTTACTATAATGCCCAGTACAATTGCTGCCAGCAAGCTAAAGGGAATCTCTTTCCATACGGTGCCTTTGGAGACCGAAAGTGGATAGATCATGGAGGAGATGCCCAGGATCAGCAGGATATTGGCAATGTTGCTGCCAAGGGCATTACCGATGGCGATGTCTGTGTTCCCCTTCAGGCTGGCAACGACGTTGACAAACAGTTCGGGGGTTGATGTTCCGAAAGCGACCACCGTGAGCCCGATGGCCAGATCGGACACGTGAAATCGGCGTGCGATGGCGGAAGCGCCATTCACGAGCAAATCCGCGCCCTTGATCAGGATAACAAAACCGAGTACGAAGAGAGCAACATTCAACAGGTTCATTTGATTTAAACCGGTTCCTTCATCGATCCGGAAGCCTTTCAATTCCGTGAAGCCGCCAGGGACTTCAACCGTTGTCGTCAAGGCTCAGTCGGTTGGCGGGCTTGATACAATCGATAGCCCCTATCTAGGCGGTCTTTAACCTGATCGCTTCTGCGAATTTGTCAAACAGCAGTTTTTCCGCCTCATCTGTGCCGATCATGACCAGCTCGTCCTGCTCTTGAAAGCGAACATCTGGAGCAGGATTGTTGATCATGGTACCATCGCGGTTAATGGCGATAATACTGCAACCCGTCTGCAAACGGATCTGACTTTCAGCCAACGATTTGCCGAAAAGACCCGCATGCACGACAGCGCGAAATACATTCAATCCTTCGGCAAGCATCAACACACCCTGGGGTTTGAGCAGATTCAGGATGGTGTTGGCTGCCAGGGATGCATAAGACATCACCAGGTCAGCGCCGGCTGTGTGCAGTTTGGAAATGTTCCGATCCAGGTTGGCTCGGCAGATGATCTGGATGTCAGGGCGTAGCCGCCGGCAATAGATGGTAAGATAGATATTGGTGGGATCATCATGGGTGGTGATGATGATCGACGGCGCCCTATCGATCCCGGCCCGCCTTAATGTGTTGATATCTCCGGCACTGCCGTAAATATACTTGTCATTTACGGCGAGTTTCTCTTTTTTTTCAATGATTAGATAATCGATGCCGGCCAATTCCAGTGCTTTTGCAGCAGCGCGCCCAACCCGGCCGCCTCCCAAGACAAGAACCGGTGCCTGAAATCGTTGATGGGTACCGATTTGCTCATCATAGCTTTTCAGCTGCTCCTCTGATCCGGCCAATAAAAGCACCGTTGTGGAATCTATATGAGTCGCAGCTGTCGGTATTACAAACCGGCCTCTTTCCCAAAGGCCCACAACCGTAATGCCGGTTGTCTCCCGCAGGTTGCTCTGCTGGATGGTTTTGCCCACAAGGGATGTGCGCATGGCCGGGGCTTCGGCGATGAGCAGGGCCTCGATGTTTCCGATCGTGTTGGACCGGGTGCTTGTTCTGAGCACCCGTCTCGACAGGGACTGGCCCAGCAGCGTCGTGAATTGCAGGACATGGGTACTGCCGGCCAGTTGCAGGATATCGATGGACTCATCCAGGTCCGCGTTGGCGGCAATCGGCACCTCTTTGGAAATCTCACGGACGGTGAAGGCGATGTTGGTGTTCATCATGTCGTCGACATTGGCCACTACCAGGGCGGCGTCGTTCACATGAAGACGTCGGTAGGTTTCAGCGTCGCTCAAATCGCCGACCACCACATTGTACTCAAGGTCATATACTTCCAAAGCATGCTGGATATCCTCGACCACGAGAACGTAATCGTATTGATACTGTTTCAGCTTGTGGATGAGATTTCTGGTGATCGGATCGTCCCGGGTCAGGATGACGTGCCCTCGGGTATCCGGTGGTAACTCACGGGGGGCCCGGGATTTGGTTTGCGCCTCAAGCCAGGGCGCATAAAAGAACTGAATAAAAGTAAAGGGCAGCATGATCAGCAGGAACACCAGGCCGGACAGCAGCACGATGATGGAGAACAGCTTGCCCAAGTCGGAGGTGAAGGTGATGTCGCCGAAACCCAGGGTGGACATGACCGTCAAAGACCAGTAGAACCCCGTGATCCAGCTGAACTTCTGGCCCTCCAAAACCATCAGAAAGTGGAACAGCATGCTGTATACCGTAATCATGGCCAGCAGGATCAGGATGAACTTGACCAGCATCCTGACGTTGCGTTCCTTTCTTTTGGTCAGCATACTGATGAACTGGCCCATGAGGTATTTCATTTCGATTCAGCTCCATTGTTTTCAGCTCCGGTACTCCCCATATTATCCATGGCACGGTCGAAACGCTGGATTTGTTCCTGGGTCAAAAAAAGGTCTTTGAGGCTGAAAATCTGCATGCGGCAGGCCTGGGTAAACAAACGGTTTACCAGCAGGAGCGATGAAATGTCCATTTCCATTACCTTTTTCTCCGCCACCGCCTTCATGGTGCTTTCAATAAAACGGTTGTCCTCTTCCTCGACCTGACGATAGGTGTCGAGCATAGCGTCGTATTGGCCATCCTTAACCGGAATACCTGTAATACGGCTCAGGCTGTGGTAAAGCGAAACCAGCCGCTTGCGGAAAGCCGTGTACTGTGAATTCAGATAGGTACTGTCCGCGCCATCGAATTCATCCATGTTGTGCCGGAACCCTTTGAAATTTTTTATGGAGTTCATCATGTTTCGCGATGCGTGGATCAGACGCTCCAGCTCCTTGACTTCTGTTTCGTTGAGCCTGTGGGTCTGAATTCTTGAATAGAATGTGAATACTTCGCCGTGCAGCAGTTTGATGTTCTCGTAAAGCTGATCCAGTGTGTATTTACGTTTTCGACTGGCCTCAAAGGGTAGGGCGTTGTCAAAAACCAGCTTTTCGTCGATTCTCAGCAGCCTGAGATTATATAGCTGGCATTCCTGGAGCAGGTGGAGGAGTTCCTTCCGCAGGGCTAGTGTGGCGGCATCAGCTATTTCAGTGGGCGTCTGGTGCAAATAGACCGTGAGAATGGTTTTGCGGTCCGGATAAATTTTCATGAGGGATCGCGACAATAGGCCCAGGAAAGGGAAAAATAGCACGACGCCCAGGATATTGAAAAAGGTGTGGAAAAGGGCCAGGCCCACCAGGCTGTCGGATTGGATATCCACGATAAGCGAGACCATATAAACCAGGATTGGCAGCCCTGAAAAGGCAATTGCACCGGTAATCATATTGAAAATCAGGTGGCTTAAACTGACTCTCTTTTTGGCTGGCGTGCCCCCGATGGCCCCCAGTAGCACGGTTACGGTCGTACCGATATTGGCCCCGATGACCATGACAGCACCGATGTCAAAGGTGATCAGGCCGCTATTCATGGCAGTGAGAACAATGGCAATGGTGGCCGCGCTGGCCTGCATCAGCGCGGTGATCAGGGTACCGACCACCAAATAGAACCATAGACCGTAATCCGGCAATTGATCCAGGCTGAATGTTTGGGCGAAGCTTTCAACACTGCCTTTCATGAAATCAAGCCCCAGAAATAAAAAACCGAACCCGATGAGAAGCCGGGTGACCAGGGCTGGTTTGGACGTGGGCCTGAATACAATCAAGCCGATGGCGCCCATTCCGATGAAAGGCAGGGCAAGGGCTTCGATTTTGATTTTGAATCCGATGGTGGCGATGATCCACGCGGTCAAGGTCGTGCCGATGTTTGACCCCATGATGACACCGATGGCGTTGGGCATGTTCATGACCCCGGCCCCCACAAACGCCAGCACCATCAGGGAAACCGCTGAACTGCTCTGCAAAAGGGCGGTGACCAGGGCGCCACTGCCGATGGATCGCAGCCTGCCGTTGGTATACATCCGGATAATGCGCCGAAAAGCCCTTCCGGACAAGGCTTTTACCGACTCCTCGATTAGCAGCATACCAAACAGGAAGACTCCCAGTCCGGCCATTAGTTTCCATATATCCAGATTGATTGACACGGTGGTCCCTGCAGTCTTAAGGTGTTGGGGCCTTTTCTCGAGATTGCTGACTCTCGAATCCGGCTGTCTGCTCTATCGCAAGCACAAAAGCGATGCCGGTGCCTGGTTCGTTAAACCGGCCGGCGTTTTTAATGGCCGACAGTACGGGTTCGACCAGCTCGCTGCCCACCACGAAAAGCACCACATCCGTGCGCACGTCCAGGCTGAGGCCGAAGAATGTCTTTGCCTCGTGGGCGCCGGTTCCCGAGGCGGGGATAATGGTGGCGCCCCTGGCGCCGGCGTTTTTAGCCGAATCCACGACGGTATCCGTCAGGTTGGGTTTGACCATTGCGATTATGGATTTGTAAACCATGGCATAACCTCGCTTGCCGTCCGTTCCGACGGCGTTTCATGAAGAACGCTGTTGGCGATACCGCCTGTCAATGCAGGCGGCAATACACGTTCCTACTTTTTTTCCATAATTACTACAAACAGGGTTGAATAAAAACCTTCTATTGCCAGCATGATAAAGGTGTCATCGCTGTCGCCATTTTACGATCAACTGAACCAACTGGGCGTATCCCATAACACTGATAATGGGGAAAAGGCTGGCAAAGGCGATGAGGCCGAATCCGTCCATAACCGGGCTTCTTCCCGGAACATTGGATGCCAGGCCAAGGCCGAGGGCCGCGACCAATGGCACCGTAACCGTTGAAGTGGTAACCCCACCGGTGTCATAAGCAAGCGGTATAATCATCCTGGGCGCGAATATTGTTTGTATGATGACAATGACATATCCACATAAAATGTACAGGTACAAAGGCGTGCCGGTGACGATACGAAAGGTACCCAGGGTGATGCCAACGGCAACGCCCAAAGCCACGGCAATCCGCAGGCCCCAGGGCGAAATGGCCTGGCGGGATGCCTCGTGGGCTTTGTGAGCTACAGCAATCAGGGATGGCTCGGCAATGGTGGTTGAAAAACCCACCATAAAGGCAAAGACATACACCCAGGCAAATGCGGTCCAGTCAAAATTCCCGTTCGAACTGGCAGCCTGGGTCAACTGCATGGCCATGGATCTACCGACGGGGAACAGGGCCAGATCCAGACCGCCCAGGAAGCAAGCCATGCCGATAAGAACCAGGCCGAAGCCGAATACGATTCTACCCGGTCTAGGGATCGGCCTTTTCAGGACCAGGGTTTGAAACAGCACCAGCAGGCCGAGAACCGGCAGGACATCCTTTGCAGTGGCTGCCAGCAGTAATAACGGATTGAAAAGGATTTCCATGGGACTCCTATAGAACGATCAAACCAAATATCATGACAAAGATCATGGGGGTTAGGGATGCCAGGGCGATGAGGCCGAATCCGTCTATCAAGGGGTCCCTGCCGCGGATGGTTCTTGCCAGACCAACCCCCAGGGCGGTGACCAGGGGTACGGTAACCGTTGACGTGGTCACGCCACCGGAATCATAGGCCAGCCCAACGATTTCCTTGGGTGCGAAAATGGTCATGACCATGACCAGGGCATACCCGGAAATGATCAGTATGGGTAGCGACCAGCCCCGCAGAATACGTAAGACCCCGATAACGATCGCCAAACCGACGGACAGGGCGACAACCAGGCGCACGCCCAAAGCAAATTGGTTCATATCTGCGGGCAGGGCGCTGATCAGACCTGCCTCGGCTGCCGCCTTGGCTCCTTCGCGGCAGATGGCAATAAGGGCCGGTTCGGCCACGGTGGTTCCGGCACCCAGGGCAAAAGCGAACACCAATAACCAGAAGAGGCTGCCCTTGCGTGCGAATTCCTCTGCCAGGGTTTCACCCAAAGGAAACAATCCGATGTCCAGACCGACCACAAAAAATGCCAGGCCGACAATGACCAGGACCAAGCCCATCAACATGGAGACCAGTTCTGGAAAGGGCTGCTTGAGGACCAGAATCTGAAAGAGGCCGATCACCGCGATGATGGGCGCCAAGTCACGTGATGCGCTCAAGGTTGCCCGCCCTAAAAATATACCGATTTCCTTAATAAATGCCAGTGGCATACGTAGCCTTACGTCCGTACCTTGTAGTTAGAATAAACATCTGATACGGTATCATTGAACCCATTAGAATCTTTGCGTTTTGTGATACCAGAAAGAGATAAAAGCGGCGGGTCGGGCGCCAATTTCATTGTCCAATGGCGTTCTGAAAAACCCGTTAACCAGCCCATCATTGAATCGATAATGATTGGCACCCAATCACAGCAAGGGATTTCTTTCACCTCCCGCGGTCGAGAAATTATTTTCTCCGATACCCAGAATTGACTTGTCTAAAAGATAAGGCATGGAAAAAGTCTAGACCTCAACCAATTAGATACTGCTGAAATAGAACGGCGAACCCGAGAAATGCCAGAAACCCCACCACGTCCGTGACCGTTGTCAGGATAATACTGGAACTCTGGGCCGGATCGATGCCGATCTTCTTCATAATCAGCGGAATGGACGCCCCGGAAATTCCGGCACATATCAGGTTCACCACCATGCCCAGGCCGATGACAATACCCAGGTAGGGACTGCCATACCAGGCCCAGGCCACCACTGCGGTGACCAACCCGATGACCACCCCGTTGATCGCCCCGATTTTTCCCTCTTTGAGAACCAGTTGTAGCCGTTTGTCCTTAGGGATTTCACGCATGACAATACCACGCATGACCACGGCTAGGGATTGGGCCCCGGCATTGCCGCCCTGACCAGCCACCACCGGCAGAAATACGGCCAGAACCGTCAACTTGGCAATGATGCCTTCGAACATGGCCACCACACCAGCGGCCATAAATGCCGTCACCAGATTGATGTGCAGCCAGGGCAGCCTTTTTTTTAGGGAAAACCAGATGCTTGATGTAACCCGTTCATCACCGCCGGCACCAAACATCTGCTGGATGTCTTTGGAAAGGTCTTCCTGGACACCGTGAATCATGCGTTCGGCTTTAACGATCCCAAGGATATGGTTTTCACTATCCACAACCGGTGCAGCAAAAAATTTTCTTTTGGCCAGCGCATTGGCCGCCTCTTGCCGGTCGGTGAAACAGTGCAGGGCAAACAGTTCCTGGCGGCTGATCTCTTCCAACTTTTTTTCAGGCGCAGCCAGCATTAAGTCACGCATGTTTAGGACACCCGTAAGCCGGCCTTCTGCATCGACAATATAGACATAGGAGGATGGAAAGCGCTTTTTGGCTAGCGCGCGAATCTTTTCGATGGCCTCTTCGGCGGTATTGTCTTTTTTTAGAGCGATGAAATCTGTGGTCATGGTCCGGCCGACACTGTCTTCGGGATAATCCAGCAACTCTCTGACTTGTTCCTTGAGTTTTCCGGAGATGAACGTGGACATGCGTTCCCGGGCATCCAAGGGAAGGCGCATGAGCAGGGAGGCTGCAAACTGAGGGTCTAGAAGGGTTGTCATTTCAGAAAGAAAGGCTTCATCTGCATCCTGGACCAGCATGGCTGCATAGCTGATTTGCAGGCCCTTGAGCACGCGTACAGACAGCAATGTGGGAAGGCTTTTCAGAATCTGGGCGGCCTCCTCTTCGGTCATGCTTTCAAGAATGTGGACAGCGCCCTCCATGTCCTTGTCGAAAAACTTGTTCACCAGGGGTAGCAAAACACTATTCTCTGTCATGATGGTTCTCCTATTGCCCGACCTTGATGATCACTTCAACATCCGGCCAGCGCTTATCCACAGGCTGTATGGCCGGCGGGGCGATCACCTTGCAGAACACGCTGGTGTCGATGTGGATGCTGTCCAGGTATATCGGCGTTGTGATCAGGCTGATGGGCTTGTCGCTTTTTCCGGCGGCTGGGGTAAGGACCCTTACTTTGTCCGGGATGACCTGTAATGAGCGTATGTGCAGATTGCCGGGAAGCTTGCCCAATATCTGCGGTTTGATGGTGACCTCTTGTTCGATGATTTCGGCCAGGGTCAAATCGATACTGGAGGGAACGACATCGAGAAGATCGATATTGCGCGGCAGCTCCAAATTGTCGGCTGTAACCACAAAGGACTGTTTGCCGACAACGGCCTTGGAAAGATCGAGTTTGACGCTCAGTTCAGACGCATGCACGGCACTCAGGTCCGACTTGGGGCCTGACAGGTGCAAACGGACGTTCTTATCCTTATCGCCCACCAGGACAAGGTTGTTCGGCGATGCGGTGAATTCCACGGGAACAGTGACAACCTTCTCGAGCATCTCACCCTGGGCGATGATCAGGGTGGACCAAAAAAAAACAGCCAGAGCCAGACTTGCGGACATTTGGGCGACCTTTGGCCAGCCCGGAGCCTCCCGCGGCAGGTCTATTCCGTAGGAAGCTGTCTCGCGCCAATGGGCTTTAACAAAAGCTGCCAGTTTATCCTGGTTGTCGACCTTGTACATCTTGCCATTTTTAAAAACAGCAATCTTGCCGCGCTCTTCGGAAACGACGATGACCAGTGCATCGGATTTTTCGGCCAGACCCATGGCGGCATGATGACGGGTGCCATACTCACTCGACAAGCGTAAGCTCTGTGAAATAGGTAGGCGCACACCGAACCGTGTGATCTTGCCTTTGGATAGGACAATGGCGCCGTCGTGACCGGGTGAGTTGGGATCGAATATGCTAAGAATAAGAGGGATGCTAGGCAGGGCGTCCAACGTATAGCCACCCGACAGCCACTCTCCAACAGGTTCTTTACCTGGAAGTACGACAATGGCACCCTGGCGCTTTTCAGTCAGTTTCCATAGGCCATCATCCAGAATGGCAATGAATTCATCGTCGGAATCGATTTTTTTGGAACGGCGTACAGAAGCGGCACGCTCGAAAATTTTCCTGAGCTCTGGTTGAAAAATGATAATCAGCGCGATCACGGCCACGTGGCTAAGGTTGCCGAATATCCACTCGATACCCTTGAGGTCCAGCAGACTGGCAACGAGGTACAACAGCATGGCAATCAGAATGCCGGCGGCAATGGCCCAGGTGCCCAACCGCTGCAGGGTGCGGTAAAGGAAATACAATCCAGCAGCCATTAACGTGATATCGATCAAGGCCCGCCAGTCAAAAAAATGCTTTATTAATAGAATGAAATCCATATGTAAATTTTAACGCTTAGAAATTATTATTATGTATGAAAAATTTGGTATTTATAGAGCGACGAAGTCGCGTTTCATAAAAGCGCGGCACGCGATTTTATTACCAGTGCGGCTGGTTGCCAATTCTGTGGCCCATCACCTCCAGGGTATTGTTGATGACCACGAAGGCATCCGGGTCGATGGTGCGCACGATTTCCTTGAAACGGGCCAGTTCCTGGAAAGGGATGATCGAATACAAAATCTTTTGCTGTTTTTTTGAATACCCGCCTTCGCCGTGGATAACCGTTACACCGCGATCCAGCTTGGTCATGATGGCGTCTGATATTTCCGACCACTGGTTAGAAATGATCATTACCGACTTGCGCTGGCTCAGCCCGGTAACTACCAGGTTCATGAAATAGGCGCTCACGTAAATGTAAATCAGGGTATAGAGGATCATTTCCAGCGGAATCCGTGAAATAGCCGTTAGCATTAGGACAACATTGAACACAAGTGAGGTCGTACCCAGTCGTATTGAGTATTTCTTGAGAATGATGACGGCCAGGATGTCCATTCCGCCGGCAGACCCCAGAGAGCGCAGCAGAATGCCCGAACCGATGCCTGTGATGATGCCGGCTGTCAACGCGTTGAGCAGGGGATCCCTTACGGTCATTTCCGGGCATGGAACGAGAACGGCCAGGGAATAGGTAGCCATACCGGCGATGCTGTAGAGGAAAAAACGCCTTCCCACGAACATCCAGCCGAAAATAAAAATCGGAATGTTCAGAGCGAAATAGACCACCCCCAGTGGGATTGTCGGCAGCCCGTAATGGATCAGCATAGCCAGACCAGTAATTCCCCCGGCCAGAAACTGCTTGGGAATCAGGATGCTGTTGACGGCAAACGCGCAGATGACACTGCCCACGGAGATCAGGACAAGGTTCCAGACTATCTTTTTAAGTTCATTTTTTTTCATCAGCAAAATCTATTTGGAAACGACTTCAATAAGGCTGTTGCGGGTGCCGTATTTATTTTTGCACCATTTGGAATTGCGTTCGTCGGCTCTCCAGGCGCCGTCAACATAAAATTTGTACTCATAGGTGCCGGGCAGTAAGAACACCGTCCGGGTCCACTGCCCATGCCGGCCCTTTTTCATAGGATGGCTTCCGGGTTGCCAGTTGTTGAAATCCGATACTATTGAAACCTCACGCGCCCTGGGCGCCATGAAGGAAAAAGAGATCCGGCGTTTTCCCTTGGTTCCCTTGGTTTGTTTTTGCATTTCAGCCTCCTGTATCTACGGTTACAGTTATGGTGTCAGACATCGTCCATGTATTTAGCAACTTTTGTGCCACGGATATGGTATTTGTTAACGATTCGATATTAAAACAAAATTATGTATTCCAGAAATATATAATAGATTGGTCGGTTAACATTCCAAAAACCGGATATTGCAGTTCCTGTTATTTTGAAAAAACCGGACATTAAATGACCGGTAGCGCCATCTGCCGGTACAAGTAATGGGCCAGGGTGTTGTCAAATAACCGGGAGCAATCACAAGTCGCTAGAATATTGATAAAATATCTCAATACGGGACGCCGTTTTTTTGTCTGGGGCACACACCACACAATTGGCATGCGGGTTGCATCGGCAAGTCTGGAGCGACACGGCCAACCAGGCTGGCACTTGATTCTCAGTGAGCTAAGGTGCCTAAATCTGAAGGATACTCTACCAGTGTAGCACAGGCGAAAGGGTAAATAAAGTACAACCAAAATCATGTAAATTAAAACCAGTCAAGCAAACCATCCGGCGGCGTGTAACCGCCGTACGGAAATTTTCCAACGAAAGTTGGCTGTCAGCAAGGAAATTGTTAGGTGAAAACGATTTTTCTTATCCTCGCCAGCGTTGGCATCGTCAGTATTATGACCGGTGTTGCTCTGGCGCAAGAAATCAATAGCGGTTTCGGCGGCATTGACTGGGCACCCCCCCTGGAAGCGGTCAAAGGCTGCGAAAAAGTAGCGGAAAGGGGGGATATCCTCTACTGTGTAAGGCGCAATCAGGTGCATACGTTGTTGGGGGAATCTCATTTGCAGACCAGAGGATGGACAAACAATTGAATTGGAAACAGCCTCGCACATTAAACCTCACCGAATCCGTCCCTATTGCCTAGGGTGGGT
>Ga0180435_10004157_pt1 | contig 14316 bp, 11 predicted proteins | sample SS_ome_3_FD_132467 | JGI IMG/M metagenome (GOLD analysis project Ga0180435, IMG submission 132467) | Hypersaline lake sediment archaeal communities from the Salton Sea, California, USA - SS_3_S_1 metaG | ecosystem: Environmental > Aquatic > Non-marine Saline and Alkaline > Hypersaline >... | reverse complement strand
TTTTCTCCTGAATACTTCCATTCTAAAGCTGAGATACTGATAAAGAAGAAGATCATAGAGTTCCGGGCTATATCGCCGCTTAATTGAATAACAATAAACCAGTATGCACCCAGTATCGCCCAAGAAGTGAGCTGTGGTCCGGAGTTAATAAAAAGAGGGCGCAGAAGGATCACCGCTCCGATCAGAAAAAGAAGTAATCCGGCTAACCCATATTCAAACCATACCTCAATAAACCAGTTATGAGGCCAATCCGGTTTTCCGATACCGGCAAACCCAAGATCAAAGTCCGAGAAACTCCCCATTCCGTAACCGATAAGGGGGTTTTTTTCAATGTATTCCCAGGATTTACTCCACCAGATCAGACGCCCCGAGTTGGAATCAATTATGATCATATCTCCTTCTCCCATCCTGGTAGACTTCACCCGGTTAATATCCGAAAACAACCAGGCAGTGATCACCCCGAAGAATATTACAGCAGCGGCGATAATCAAAATTTTCTGTCTCTTGGATTTGACGAAATTTCGAGAAAATATTGTTCGGATAACAGCCACCCCCAGCGCGATAATCAAAGCCGCCATCACCTGGCGGGTATAGGAGAACCAGATCACCGAAAGGCAGATCAAAGCCGCGATGATAACTTCTGGAAGAATACGGATTTTACGCGAGGAATTCATGGAATATATCATTACCATAACAAAGAGAAGTCCAGCCAGGCGCGGATGATAAATGGCGGAAAATTCCAGCACATCGCGCAAACCACTTTGCGGATCAAGGATAACCGGCATCTGGAGAGGGGTTAAACCGATCTGCGGAAATATACAACTAAAAAGGAGCAGACAGGGAAGGATTATTTCCTCAATTCTTACTCTAAAGCGCGATACCATAATTCCTAACAGGAGATAAAAAGTCCCATAAATCATAAAATAGGTAATCGAGTAGCTACTGTAATCGGTCTTCGGACCGGTTAGATAACCAAATATTATCAGGACCCAGACCAGCGCCACCCATACCAGGTAGTTGGACATTCTGGAACGGTTTCCTTTCGAAGGAGACTCCGGGGGATGAAGGATCATCATAATAATAGCCCCGGCGAGCAGAATATGGCAAAGAGTAACTCCAATACCAAAGAAACGATTAATGAGATTAAAAAGGAAAATTCCGAAGAGCGCCAGAGCGGTCATGATGGCTGGACCGCCAATTCGGGGAAGAAGTATCATCAGGCCCAGTCCCACCGCAATCGCGACAGGAAGACCGTTGATAAAATTGAAGGCCAAAGCCAGAATCAGGGCCAGTACAATGCCCTGGCGGACCATACCAATCTGTTCCTTCTCCTCCATCCCACTTGCTCTGCCTGTCATCCGGCACTATACCCGCCATCCACAACCAGATCCGCGCCAGTGATCCAGCGGGCTCCCTTTGAGAGCAGGAAGGTGCACAAACAGGCAATATCCTCGGGGGTCCCCAGTCCCAGAGGGTGCCGGTCGCTGATCGTGGCTTTCGCTTCCGCAGGTAGTTTTCGGAACATCTCTCTGACCATCTTCGTCTCCACTACTCCCGGTAGAATACAGTTTACCCTGATCCGTTTCGATGCCAGCTCAAGGGCCATCGCCTTCACTCCTGGAATTAATGCTCCTTTGCTAGCACTGTAGCCTATTTTGCCGGCGGTTCCCAGCTTGGCCAGAACCGAAGCGATAAAGACAAAACTCGCCCCTTCGGAATCGAAATTATTCTTACGGGAGATAATCCTGGCCAGCTCAAAACCGGCGATTACATTTATGGCCATCAGGTCTTCATAATATCCGGGCTTCATGCTTCTCAGGGGCAACGTAATCTCCTTTCCCGCTGCGTGAATAAATCCGGATATTCTTCCCAACTTTTCTACGGAATCGGCTATCACCCCGGCAAGTTTATCGTAATGAGTAATGTCTTGAGAGAAGTAGATATGCCCTTCCCCGGATAAGTTTCGATAAGCATCCATGAGCCTTTCCCGATTCCGGCCGATTAGAATAAGGTGCGCCCCCAGGCCACTCAGGGTCAGGGCACACTCTCTGCCGATCCCTGAAGATGCTCCGGTCACCAGGATAGTCTTCCCGGCCAAGCCGAAATAATCCTTCAAATCCTCAGTCAAATTGTTCTTCCCCTATGATATTAATCAGGCTGCCCACCGTGGTAATGGCTTTGAAGTTCTGTGGCGTAAGTTCTTTCCCGAAATGCTCGTCAACCAGAGCAATCAGGGCCACCCGGGCCATGGAATCATACTCCTCCAGTTCCGTCAGATCGGTCTCTTCCTGTAATGTCTCCGCATCTTCAATCTCCAGCGTGTCCGCCAGTTCCTCTATAAACTCACTCTTTTTCATTATTTCATCTCCTTATTCTCATTCTATTCTTAAAACTGTTCCGCCCCACGAATAACCGACACCAAAGCCGGCCAATAGAACTTTGTCACCCGGTTTGACTATGCCAACATCAAGACAATCTCTGATTGCAATAGGGATAGTAGCCGATACGGTATTACCTGTCTTGAGCAGGTTAATATAAAATTTTTCCTCCGGAATCTTCATCTTTTTTCGGAGGTAATTAAGCATATATTTATTAGCCTGATGGCAGATAACCCGATCAATTTCATCCAGACTGAGTTGATTCTTCTCCAGAATATCCAAGACTAAACCGGGAACAGTCCGGATAGTAAAATTAAAAATCTCGGGTCCATTCATATATAGATTATTGGCTGTCCTAATGCTACCGGAACCGTCATCAGCCTCTTTCGCTTCCGGGTCATATTTGGATCTCATTCCCCCGTTGGGAACAATAAGGTTTTTATAACCACTTCCATCAGTCCCCAGCACAAACTCACCGATATCCTCTTCATCCGATGCTTCTATTATAGTTGCCGCGGCGCCATCACCGAAGATGGTCCGGTTTCCCCGGTCTTTTGGATGTATATGACTGGTGTAGGTCTCGGCGTTGACCAATAATATCCTGGAGGCGATTCCGCTTGAGATCAAGCTTTTCGATAGAGCCAAACCATAGATATATCCTGAACACCCCAGGTTGAAATCGAGCGCACCGATCCCGGTTGAGAGGCCCAGGCGGTTCTGGAGTATACAGGCACCGGAAGGGAGATAATATTCCGGACTCTGGGTACATAGCAAAATGAAGTCTATTCTGCTTTTATCATAATCCCGAAGAATAAGTTCAGCGGATTTCAACGCCAGATCAAGCGCGGTCTCACCTTCACCAACCACGTGCCTCTCCCGAATCCCTACCTTCTTCTCCACTTTTTCCGCCGACCATTCGGTAAATTCTTGCTCCAGACTCCGATTGTCAACAACCTCTTCAGGGAGGTAGTAGCTTATATTTTTAACCGTAGATCCCATATAATACTCCTTCATTCATTAATTTATATTTACTGTAATTCCTTATAATATCCCGTTCGTTTTTTGTACTCAGACAAGTCGCTCAATAGGCGTGCCTCAAGCCCCATGACCGTCGAGTTATCTGATATATCCTTTACCACCACCGCCCCGATTCCGATCGTCACTCCGTCTCCAATGGTAATTTTCTGTATGATCGAACAGTTCGGAGCCAACCAGCAGTCTCTCCCTATCTTTACGGACCCGCAAATAATAACCTGCGCGGTGATGATCGTATTTTCTCCTATCACACAATTATGAGAGACATGGACCTGGTCATCGATCTTGACGTTGTCATATATAATAGTATCTTCAATTGCTCCACGGCAGATGGTTGAGTTCGCGCCGATCTCCACATTATTATTAATAATCACTCGCCCGGTCTGGGGAAATCGGATTGGAGTGCCATCCATTTCGAAATCAAAACCGAAACCGTCTTCCCCGATGACCGCACCAGATTTAATGTAACATTTTTCCCCGATAACCGTATTATCCGCGATAATTACATGATGGTTAAGAACCGTCTCCTTCCCGATTACAACGCCATTACCAATAACACAGTACTCGCCGATCGATACACCAGCACCGATAATAGTGTTCCTGCCAATCCGAGCCCGGGTAGAGATTACTCTCTCCTTCTCGGGCAGGAAAAATTTTTCTATCACTTTGGAGAAAGCCGCCCGTGGATTGTGAACTTTGATGAAGCTGTTGGAGCTTTCGGTGGGTATCGTTCGGTTTGTTCTAACAATAAGAAGAGCTCCCGATGCGACAGGTTCCGGAAAACTATTTCTTTTCAGATAACTTATCTTCCCCGGCTTCAACCTCAAGACGGAAGATACACCATCAAGTTGAATATCCTCCCCGATTAAAGGAGAATTAAGAAACCGGGCAATCTCGGAGGCGGCTACTTTATTATCCATCGTATCGCCTCAAAAACTTCGGCATATTCGGCGCCAATCTGAATGCCCCGGGTCAGGGCCAGAGCCTGGATGAATTCTGCCGTAGCGTAATTCCTACCAAACTGCGAAAAATAACATTTCAGAGATTCCAGCTTCTTTTCCAGATGGCATGGTTTTAAAAAGATAAAGGCGTTGGTTTCAAAAGTGAGATTATTCCAGGGGATTTCATACCCCAAAAGAGTGGTCTTCTTAAATGCCCGGAATCCTTCTTCCGTAATAACTTGATGGTCTTGATGGGTATCTTTGGTCGAAGGAAGAAAGACCATATCAGGACTGATTTTGTCATTCAGTTCGATAAGATCATCCAGGATATCCTGCCGCCGGGAAGGAAAATTTCTTACTTCATATCGATAAATAAATAAATGGTCCGGATTAATTCCCAGTTTAGCGGTCGCTTCTTTCACTTCATCTGCCAGAATATCCCGGGGGAAACCGGCCGGAACCGATTTTTCCGCGATGGAGAAGGCGGCATAATAGACCTCCTTGCCCTCCTCGATAAATTTGGCAATACTGCCGCCGCAGCCGAATTCACCATCATCGGTATGAGGCGCCAGCACCAGTATCTTGTTTAAATTGGATAAGCCAACGCCCATGATTTATTCTCCCCCTTCAATTATCCGGTCCAGAATCCGGGCCAAGGCTCTGGCCTGTTTTTCCCGAGAATATTTCATAACCGCCTCCTGATTGATGTTGGTTGAAGTAGTCCCGGTCTCCTGCCATTCCCGGTACCAGGATAATATTTGCCCGGCAATTTCTTCCACTGTGGTACAGCTAAAGCCGGTACCCGTCTCCCTCAATAGTTCATCTATACAGTCTCCATCGGCAGGTGTTGCCAGAATAGGACGCTGGGCCGCCAGATACTCATAAATCTTACTGGAGATCAGACCTTTCTTCCCCGGAACAGTATTCTGAAGGAGAACCGCCGCCGAACGCTGAATCCGCCGACAATCACTCCATGATACTCCAGGAAATATATTAACCAGATAAAAACAGGAATGTCCATTAAAATTGCATTGGAGACGATCTTCATTACCATCCCCGTAGAATTCAATACTGATCTCCTCCGGATTCATTACCCCCTCTCGGATTAACTTCTCTACCGCGTCGAGGAGCGGCCGAAAGTTGGGGCCTGGTCCATGCTGGACACTCCCTGTAAAAACGATAGTAAAATTTTGTAATACCTTCTGATTATCCGGATTAATATCCCGAGGATCGAAACCATGGGAGAGCACTTCAACTCCGCGCCGATACCTCTTTGTGAAAATATCAGCCAACCCCTGGGAGACAGTAGTAATCCCGTCGGCAGTATGCAAATAACGTCGTTCGTAAAAAAGTCGCACTGGGACCACTATAGATGTAATAATACTTATATATTGCTGGTTGATAATATCCCGGAAATCCGCCACCCAGGGTTTTTCCCACTTCCGGGCTGCCCATTCAGCCAAAACATGAACTGACGCAGGTGGAGCAGTGGCCCAGATAATATCAATGGAGTATTGATTAAATATATCAATGAGCGCCTTCTTCCCTTCCTCCAGATAAATAACCGGAATCCGATGAGGCAAGAGAGACCGCCGGAGCAGTGAACGGATATTTCCCAGGGTGCCCGATACCGGATCAACCACTGGAACCCTGAATACCGGGATCTTACCCGGAAATCCTGGAACATAATTCGGATCGTATGAACAGTTTTCCGGAGTCCATAATCCACTGAGAACTACGGGCTTCCAGCCATACTTGGCGATATATTTAGCCAGGAGCGCCGGACGTTTACTCGAAGTCATTGCCTTGGGAGGACAATCCCCGGCGATTATTAATACAGTTTTTTCAGTGGATTGCATAGTAACAACATATTTTCAAGCCCTGGATAGTTGCCTTATCAGACAGTTTTAAAGATATTGCTCTCTTAACATCGGACTTATACATAATAATCGAACCAATATACCCCATCCTATAATCGATCACTATAATCACCTTGCTCTTTCCCTGAAAAAAACACGTTGAATAATCCCCGTCGCGGCATTCTTTAGATCCTGAGTCCGCAAAATTACAATAACAAAATAGATTATTGAAAGCAAGCCCGCGACCACCAGGAGAATTAACCCGGAGAACCCCAGGACCCATTTACAAATAAAAATAACCGCCAAGAGTGGCATGGCGATAGATAGAGACACCAGGCAATTCCTGAGAACACTCCGGAAAGAAACTTCCGCGCACTTCAGAAGATAGACGGAGATCGAGAGATACAATATTAGATTGATCAAACCATACGATATAATTGTCTGTAGAGGGTCCTTTAATATTAAAACACCAAAAAATAATGCACCCAGCCGGGAGGAGATTAAGATTATGCTGAAAAACAGATTTGCGCGCTGCTTTTCCAATACATATATTACATTGGAAAGGGGGGCATAAATATAATTAAAGAGAAGCCAGGGCGCGAGGAACCGGGCATAAACACCTGAGTCAACCCAGTTGCTGCCGAGTATGGTTCCAAATAAATCCGGTCCTATCAGACAGATCAGCGCGAACGGAAATACTCCCAATGAAAACATGTGTTTATAAAGCCTCTCCAGAGTATCGGTAACTACTATTCCTGAAGCGTGTTGCTGGGCAAACCTCTGGAGGCTTACTTGTGAGATTGCCGCGCCAACCAACCCTGAAGGGAGCTGCATAAGCAGCAGGCACTGGGCATAAAGTCCGGTTACCCGTTCCCCAAAATATGCCGACAGGACCATCACCGAGACCTGCAGAGAGAAGATATTCAAAAGGGCAGTCCAGGAATCAAGCAGAGGAAACCGATGATATCGTTTCGCCCAAAACCAGATTTGTCCGGGGCGGCTGTTCCGGCTGATAAACTTCAAATCATGGCGAACCAGATTAATGAGGTAGATTACAGGACCGATAGCTGCCGCCAACAACCTGATTACAATTAATTGGCCCCCGGTTGTAAATCCCACCAGACCACTCCCGATCGTCCCCAGGGACTTCCCGGCAGAAACAACCACCCGAACAATTCCCAGCAATTTAAAGTGTTTATTCCTGGTATTCCAGAAGACTAGCGGCTGGGTCAAACCAATAACAAATACATTTATCGGGATGAGCCATCGATATGGAATAAGTTCGTCAGCGTTAAGAGCCCTGAGGATTCCTTCTCCAAAAATCGCTACCACTATAGCGCATATGAAGGAAATCAGAGTTACATTAATAAAGCATAACGCGAGAATACTTGCCGCGTCCTTATCTCTCGCCGGGAGAACAATTGTCACTTCATAACGAAGAGTGGCAAAGATTTGAATTACAGCCACAAATGACATAAATAGAGCGGCTATTCCAAATGCTTCGGGGAGAAAAAGACGGGAAATAACCGGGATCGTGGCTATCCCCAGAGTCTGGGCGAGAACTGCTCCTCCTCCAATGGCCAGAACTCCGCCGACAAAATTGATCCCGGATTTTTTGGGGCTCGGAGTATAATCAAGAGGGGATAGTGGGTCATTCGAAAAACCGGAGTTCTCTACTTGATTATCCAAAATTTATTTTCCAGGATCAGCTTGCCATCCTAATGAAATTTGTTCTCCGCAACCACCACCACCTGATAGATAAAAACCGGTCTTCATATTATAGGGGATAGCTCGCGCTTTTATTTCGGTAGTGATCAAAACATATCCTCCTTCCGGCCAGGTTGTCATGGGAGGATCGGGGGCAAAACTCCAGTTGTCGAATTTATACTTTTGTCGCTCGAGAGGCAATTGGTTAATATGATTGTCATCCACATATCCATGTAAATAGATTCGATAATCTTCTTTTATCTTTTCCCTGACTTCAAAGAGATACGCCACGCGATATTTGTCATTGCCAATCCGACTATACTGAAAGCCGATCAAATCAGATCCACATAGCGATTGGACGTTTTGATTCCTCTCAACTAATTCATCCCATCTCTCCTTTAACGCTGTCGAAATAGTCGAATTGACTTCGCCTGACCGGCGGAAATTTCTCTGTATTTCATAGAGATCAATAATATCGTCTGTTCCCTGAATTTCTTTTAGTAACTCTTTCTCCGTTAATCCGATGGCCTCTTTCCAGCCCAAATCTATTCCTTTCCCATGAGCTCCTTTGCTTGATTGGTAAAATCCAATTCTAAGGCGATAGGGGATCGGTTGAGCGGTGAAGTCGTGAGTAACTATAACGAATTGACCAATATCCCAGACCGAAGTCGGCGGCAACGGTTCAAAGGACCAGTTATCAAATCCGTATTGTTGCCGTTCGAGAGGGAGCAAATTGTTGTCGGCCGGATCAACATAACCATGAATGTAGATTCGAAAGATATCATCAAGCTCTTCTTTCGCCCGGAATAAGAGGAATAACCGATATTCATTATCCCCTATTTTCCGGTATTGGGAAGAAATCAACTCAACTTCGTCACAGATTGGGCCAATCACCTCAGTAGTGTTCGATCCTAATTGAGACTGTTTTTTCTTGAAAGCGGCAAACAATTCAGGGGATCTTCCTCCCTGGCGCCGATATTCCAACTTCATCTCATTTAGCCGGAAGATATCCTCGGTTTGAGCAATTGCCGCCGTCATATCAATTTTCTCACCGGTATTAGCTCCGGCCGAAGCAGTGCCTTTGCTCTCACTCTCGATCTGCTCGACCGGTTCCGGAGAACAACCAGCCAGAAGAATACAAAATATCAGGATCAACACACTCATGATAATAATTCTCTATTTTCTGGCGTCTATCTTTCCCAAATCAAGCTCTATCCCGGGACTGCCACCACCGGATTTATAAAAACCGATCCTCCAGTCATAGACAGCGGGCTCCAAAATCGGTTCCGTAATAAGCACAACATAGTCTTCCGACGGCCAGCTCAAAGTAGGAGGTATGGGAGTAAAACCCCGATTTATAAATCCATATTGTTTTCTATCTTCCGGCAAAATATTCCTGAATTCCTTAGTTGGATAAGCATGCTGATATATTATATAGTCTGCTTCTATCTTCTGATCGGTCTTAAATAGGAAGCTTATCCGCACACGCCCCCCAGGAGTCGGTTCGCTCTTGAAAATTATCAATTCCGCTTCATCCGAAATAGATCCAATCGGTTCGACGCCTTCAAGGAACTCTTCCCATCTTTCTTCAATGGCCTGATCTACGCGGGCGGATTGCTCATTGGCCAGGCGATAGTCATCCCGGATGGCAGCCAGATCAAAGATATCTTTCGCCTCGCTGATCTCGGCCATAAATCCATCCTCATCAAAAATAATTAACTGCGGGGGAGTGTCACTCCCGGACTCTTCGGAACATCCGGAGAAGACCATCCCTGCCAGGAGAACAGCGCCACCGACTATCAATCCTCCTGTTTTCAAAGAGTTTTTAACCGACACTATTTTCTTTAACCATTCTGATTTCATCCTTCATCTCCTTTTTGCTGTTTCGATATTTCCAGATATCTATAGGGATCACAAATTGTCCAATAAAGATTATCGGGACAATAACTGTTAAAAAATCAAACAATTTAATGCTCAGCTCCGTTGGCGAGGCGAATCTTTAAACTTTAGGCACTTAAGCGCACTTTAGGCACTTAAGGCACTTTAGAACGTTGCGCCAAGGCGCTATGTTCTAAATTAAACTACCCAGTATATAACAAAGGATACCCTTGTTTTGCAATATGTTTTCAGGTTAATCGCAAACCATTTTCTTCGTTCGAAATACCCAGGGATCGCCTAACTCCTCTCCGTATCTGCCCACCGCTCGAACACGCCAAATATACACTTTGCCCGGTTCCAGTTCCTCCTTCAGTCGTACCCGACTGGAGGTTATACCGGAAATAATCGGCTCTTCCGGCGCCTCTTCCCCGGTCTCCCATATATATAGATCATACTTTGGTTCCGGGCAGCAGTCATTCCAATCAAACTCAAGATCAATCGGAATATCTTTAGACATATTAGCGGGATAAAGATCGTCCGGGGGACGGATCCGATTGGCCTCAAGCTTCTCCTCGATCTGCATCACCTTAATATACATCCCCCGCTGCCGGTAGAACCCGGCTAAATGCACGCAGAAGAAAGGCGCGTAAGGGTTATAACCAAATACCTCAACCCCTTGCTTGAGATATCCTAATGCTTCATCATTCTGCCCCTCTATCATAGCTATCTTGGCCAGATAAGCAAGACTGGTCAAGTCATTGGGGTGGAGCTCCAGAGCTTTCCGCGCAAAGGCGCCCGCGGTGGAATATTCCTTCATACTCATCGCTAATCCCGCCAACTGATGGCAGGAGATATGCCTCATGTTGGCGTCAAAGGACATTGCCGGCAGAACTCTGGTCAAGAGCCAGTTTAACCGGTTCTGGATCCTTAACCGATCATATAATCCCTGCTTTCGGACAAAGTCAACCTCCCGTGCTGAATATTGTTCGGAATTATCCAGTATCTCCTGATATGCCAGAACCTTCTGGATCTCATCCATATCTCTTCTCAACTCCCGGTCGCCACGGATGGTATATCCCACTATCACTGAAAATACTATCAGCCAGATAACAGTCAGATAATTGGTCCCCAAAGCCGCCCAGCCCGGCACTCTAAATTTAATAACCGGTCTCTCCCCGGCGGCCGCGTTAAGTATCGCAGCCACGCCGGCCAGCCAGATCTGACTGCCGACCTTCTCGGAAGTAAAAGTTGTGAATTGCATTACGGCAATACCTACGATCGATACCCCCGCGCCCAGGATCAAGCCCTGGGTTTTTCCTTTCCAGGCCAGAAGAATGAGAAACGCGAAAGTCAAACAGAAGAGAAGCAGCCCCGGAATGCCAAGATCGACATAGGCCTGAAGATAATCATTGTGAACTTCCCAGTTCAAAGTTTTGACTTTAGCTTCCGGGGCAGAAGGAGTCGCTACTATCGGCAAATTACCGAAACCGGCGCCGATCAGAGGATCGGTCAATCCTAATGACTCCCGCCACAATTTTTCCCGAACATGCGTGTCCATAATTTTGGCCGCCGTCGCCAGAAAATCCGCCTTAGATGCCATCAACCCGGCGACTTCCGAGGGAGGTTGGACCGTTATTATCATAACGAGTAAAATAAATACCATACCCGCTGCAATCAAGACTCTGCGAAGGTTCTGATAAATTTTACGCAATCCGCCGGCGGCCAGGAAAAAAATTACCCCGACAATCAGAGATAGCCAGGCGCCCCGGGTCTTGGCCAACAGCATAAAAGCAGTTCCGAGAATTAGACTGCTGAACGGCAATAGAGTTGGCCATCCCCGGGCCCGAAAATAGTACCAGGCGATAAAAGGCAGCGTGACCATGAAATACATGCTGGCGTAGTTCCTGTGTCCCAGCGTTCCCCTGGGAACAGCTGTGCCTGGGAAACTGTGGATGAGAGGAAGAGATGGGAAAAAATATTGCAAAATTCCGATGATCGACACCAGGCCGGTCAATACACAGAATAATTTCCAGAAGAGATCCGACTCCCAGAACCGCGATCTGCGGGCGAGGAGATAAGCCAGGGTAGGAAGAAGAAGCGCCAGCCATCGCTCAAAACCAACCCGGGGCGCCACGGCCCAGCTAAGAGAGAGGAGCGCCCATCCCAGATAGGAAATCCAGACGAGCCCCAGAAGACTGAGGCGCAGGCTGTATGGGCGCCGGGGTAATATCAGCGCCAATCCTAAACCAACCGTTAGTGCCGCCCAGAAAGTCTTGGGAAGATAATTTCCCGACATCATCTCGGGCAGGCAGGCAAAGACCGTAAGCGAAACCACAAGCCAGATAATCGCTCTGAGATGGGATGAGTTCCCCGCTGATGAAGGATTGTGGTATGACATTATTTTGGAGAGCCTATTGAATGAAAGTAAAAATTCAGTAAACCAGGTAACCTCATGTTCGTAGCGGCGACCTTCAGAGGCTGTCCGATAAACCCGATTTTGTGGGTTTGTTGTGGTAGCCGCACCTTTTAAGGTGCGTAATAGTTTTGTATTTTATGCATTATAACCACCACTTGCAAATAGTAAATCCTCTAACGCCAACTAACTTTCCCTCGCTACCTCGCTCACTATAAAAACCAATGATGATACAATAAACGCAAGCAGCATCGCCATCAGGACGGTACGGGCTCTCTGGGGACCGACTTTATCCGGATCGGCCTGGGCTTGATAGAGAAGCACGGTGCCGCTTCGCGAAACATTCTCCATCGCTACTTTTAAGAGTGCCACTTCTTCCGCCTTGGCGGCAAATGAAGCGCGGACCTTGGTCAAATTATCCACATCCCGCTTCTGCCGGGCGATCTTATTCTCGCCCGCAAAAACACTCTTTTCCAGTCCGGCAACTTCTTCCCCGATCTCAGCGAGCTTGGTCTTCTTCGCCTTAAGTTTTATCTCCATCTCAGCCAGTTCCTTCGAGCTGACTTCATACCCCTGGCGATCCGTGGTATAAGATTTCTCATAATAATCCAAAAGATCCCGGTCCTTCTGTATCGCGCTTCTCAGCATTATCCTTTGCGCGGATAGAGGGGCGACTTCCCGGGAGAGATCGCTGACCTCCTTCCTGAGTGCCTCCAGTTCCTCTCCCCCCTTAGAAATCGTGCTCTTAAGCCCGTTGGCCTGGCTCGATAGGCTTACCAGTTCTTTCTCCGTCTCTTCATAGACCGGGTTACTGCTCTCAGACTGCATTAGAGCCGACTCTCGGCCATTCTTCAGATCCCCGGCCAGATAAGCCTCCCATAGTTTATCATCACCGATCGCCTTGTGGAGAATGATCTTCGGATTAATCTTTGTCAGTTCTTCCTTCAACTTATTATAGGTCGGCTCCAAACCGGAGAGACGGGTCCGCGCTTTCATGATCTCCCCGGATATCCCTTTGATCTGCCCCTTCTTGATCTCCAGCATAAGATATTTATAATCCAGCCGGCTTGACTCATCAAACTCGGCCTCAGCCTGTTCATTTTTCTTCAAATCCCGGATTGTCCGGGCAATCCGACCGGTTAGACTTGTGGATACCGGCAGAACGTATTCGCTGTCTTCCGCGATCTTTTTGGCGAATATCTCTCCAATCCATGTGCCGTCAATCTCCTGGGCGGCTAAATTCTCTTCTGTCTTTTGCAGGAGAGCGGTCCGGGTCTCCACATCTTCCTCTAAGGTGATAACCTCCTTGGTAAGTCTGGAATAGAGATTCTTGTTATGATCGAGCAGCATCTTATTGGCGGTGAGATTCGACCCCAGCAATATCTCGGTATACTTATCTTCACTCTCCAGTAGTGACTTGCTGACTTTTTCATAAATATTAGTGGTGAAGTTCCCCAATTCATCCACGCCGCTCCGGTAGATCTTCTTGGTCTGCCTTAGAACTACTTCCGCCCACTGGTTGGCAATCACCATTGACAACTCCGGATCACTGGTAGTAGCCGTCAACTTCACCATCGGCAAAAGGTTCTTATCCCGGGTCTTATCCTGTTCAACTGAAGTGGATAGCCGCTGTTGAAACCGGAGGAATGTCATATCATCGCCCAGAACCGACCGTTCTTTCAGCTCCTGAAAAAGCTCCCATTTCACCCGGGTGGATTCAATCAGCGACCGCAAAGTTTCCACATTAAGAGGCGATACCTCCCCGGTGAGAGAAACCTCCGGCTGCTTAACACTAATCGCCGCCGTCGAACTATACATATTCGGCGAAATTTTAATATAGATCCCGGCGACTATACCCACAATCAGAGTAATCACCAGCAGCTTGATCTTATGTTGAAAAAGAACCTTTAAAATCCGGATCTCCCCATTTCCAGTATTAGACATATATTTTCTCCTTAGATAATGGTGTCGCGTCTTGATATCCGTAACAGCTCGGTCAATATTCTTCTTATGCTTGCTCTCTCAATCAATTTCTTTTTGATTTTTCGGCAATAGAATAATCATTTTGACCATATATTGCAATAGAATATGTAGTTATGCCAAAT
>Ga0180435_10004155_pt1 | contig 14321 bp, 19 predicted proteins | sample SS_ome_3_FD_132467 | JGI IMG/M metagenome (GOLD analysis project Ga0180435, IMG submission 132467) | Hypersaline lake sediment archaeal communities from the Salton Sea, California, USA - SS_3_S_1 metaG | ecosystem: Environmental > Aquatic > Non-marine Saline and Alkaline > Hypersaline >... | reverse complement strand
TCCCGTCGATGCTCTGTCCGCCCGAAATCAGGTACTCGATCATGCCGTTCTTTTCGGCCGTCACGAGGTCCTGGACGTGCTGCCCCGGAATCGCGTTGTTGTTGAAGTTCAGGGTTCCGGACTCCAGGCCCCTCGGCACCACCTCCACGGGGGAGGCCGCGCCCGCGTCCAGGCTCACGAGAAAACGGCAGTTCGCGAACGTGTACGAGGGGATGGCGGGCCAGGTGAACGAGCCCCTGGACGGGACGGGAGTGAGGTCCGTCCTGTACTGCCCCCGCGTCGTGAGGTTGAGGCGGAGGTCGTCACCGTCCGCGAAGTTGATGGAGCCCGAGACCACCTTGCACCCGAGGTCCCGCCACGATTCGTTGCCGGGCTTCACGAGGGTCTGGGAGTACGCCTCCCCGTCGCCCGTCACGGCGTCCCGCTTCCAGAGCCAGTCGAGAAGCTGGCCCGCCGTGTCCGGGTAGAGGCCGAGTTCCACGGGGCCGTCCAGGTCCCGGGCGTCCTGTACTCCGAACTGCGTGACGAGGCTCCCGTCCATTTGCGGCTGGATGCGAACCGGGTCCCTGAGGGTCACCCCGTAAGCACCGTTGTAGAAGGGATGGGGGAGGTCCGAACCACCGCCATCGTAAACGCCCCAGGTGGCCTCCTTCCGGAGCACCAGGAACACCTTTTCAGTCAGCACCTCTCCGGCCATGTCGTCGCTCCTTTAGAGGCCCCGGAAGAACGGGAGGGAAGCTCCCGCGAACTCCGTGACCACCTTGAATTTCCACACGCACACGTCGCCCTGGGCGGACTGGAAAGCTCGCCCGCCCACCGGGCCGCTCAGGTGGTAGCTCTGGATGAAGCTGGTCCCGTCCGCAAGCTGGCCAGCCTTCGCCACCGGGTCAATGGGCTCCATCCATGGGAAGCCCACGGCCGCCAACGAACGGTAGAGGAACGCGAACATGAGTCGCACGTCCTCCCCATAGGTCCAGCCCTCGAATACGGTCCCGATGGAGATGCGCCGGTCGCCTTCACCTCGGAACTCGAAAGGCTCCCCGAAGTCCGGCCACATGATGATGGCCGGGGTGTCCTGGGGCTCCGGTTCGAAGTCCACCGGCTTGTTCCCGTCGAAGGTGAATAGCTTCCCGCCGCCCTGGGTGACCAGCCAGTCGTCCAGGTACTTCCCCCCGAACGGGAGCGTGGTCAGCCCGAGCTTCATGGCGAAGGCGTCGAAGACGGCCGTGAACGGGTCGTCCACTTCAAAGATGGTCGGGTTGAGCCAGTCGTGCGGCATCCTATCCCATCCCCAGGTTCTTCACCTTCATGTGGTCCGCGATGGCCGCCCGGTACACCTTCGCGATCCCCTTCTCGTCCAGGAGGGGCCGCGCCGGTATCGAGTCCGTGCCGTCGTTCATCACAAGAGCCACAGGGAACCCTTCGCTTTCGTAGTCCGTACCGAACACGAAGGTGGACCGGCCCTTGAGCCTGGCCACGCTTCCCTTCGCGCCCTTCTTCGTGAGGGACCGCATGAGCCGCCCCGTCCAGAAGAGGACCGGCTCAGAGGGTCCCGCGCCCGCCGGAGCGTGCCGCTGGTAGTAGCCCGACCGAACACCCTCCAGGCCACGGGCAAGCTCCGTACGCTCCGCCAGGGGTGCCCAGAGGTGCCGCCCCGATCCCTGGTAGCCGAACCACCGCTCCTCGACCTTCCGGGCCGCTTCCGCGCCAGCTTCCAGGCCACGCCGTGGGTGCCGCGCTTTCCGCGCCAGGGTGCCCAGGTCGCGCTGGACGGTTCTCATGTCCACCTTCACGCGGATCATGGCCAGGTGTCCTCCTGGAACCCCTCCAGGTCCTTCAGGGTGCCCTCGGCGCTGAAGCTCGGGCGAACACCGTGGTGGTCCGTGTCGTCCTTCGCCGGGAAGAAGGTGGCATCCCCGGCCGGACTCGCCACGCCGATAACGTCCCCGCCCTCGGCCGTGAGGTCCACGACGGTCATGTCGTCCTTCACGAGGACCCCGGCCGCCTGGATGTCGCGCCACCTGGCCTCCGCCTCCTCCATGAGCTTCACGGAGGTGAGCACGCGGGTGGCCTTCTTCCGGTCGTCCTGCTGGCGCTGGACCCCGTGGTACTTCTCCACCATGCCCCAGACGAAGGAGGAGCCCACGAGCTTCGCCAGTTCGCGGATGTCCGTGGGCACCACGTCCGGGTAGGTCGCCGCCTCCAGGACCCAGGCCGCGTCAAGAGTCGCCGCCAGGTCCATCCCCACTTCTCTCACGAGGCGCTGGTAGACCCAGACCCGCGCCCGCTTCTCGCACGTGGTCAGGTCCGCCTGGATGATCCCGGTCCCCGGCTGGCCCGTGGGCTTCTGCTCCACGCGCTTCAGGTGGTCCTTCAGGAACTCCAGGAGCCCGTAGTAGGTCCGGTCAGCCATGTCACCTCACGAACCCGGCCGGGGTGCCGGGGCGCTCCACCCCGGCGCTCCCCGGCCGGTTGTCCTCGTCAGTCTGTCCTACGGCTCGTGACTAAGGGATCACGTCCGCGTAGACCACCGCCGCCGGAACCTTCAGGGCCGGAATGCGGCACGTCTTGTAATACAGGTGCATCCCCACCGGGTTCCGCGTCACCTCGGTGTACCAGCCCTCCCGGACGTACTGGAAGTCCTCGCCGTCCTCGGTCGGAATGACCACCTCGCCCCGAAGCATCTGGATCCAGTCCTCGGAGAAGTCCGGGACGATCAGAACCATGTTGTCGGGGATGAACTTCGTGGTGGTGCCCGAGCCGTTGACGTAGGCCGCGTCCCACTGGACCAGGTTCAGCCCGAACAGACGGGAAACCCGGCCGTCCTGGACGATCTGCGTCCCGACGTTGGTGGAGGCCAGGTAGGACTTCACCAGGTCGTTTTTGTAGAGGTACGGGAGCACCGAGGAGTTGAAGAACATCGTGGTGGGCATCCGGCCCGAGTCTTCCACGATGAGTTGCGACCAGGTCTCGATGTCCGCGAAGATGTCCGTGGTGGTGGTCGCCCAGGAGGCCGAGGCCGTGGGCTTGTGCGTCGTGGGAATTTCGTAGTCGATGGCCACGTTGACGCCTTCGTAGGCCGCCGTGAGGCTTCCCTTGAGGGCTTCCCAGAGCATCCACTCGTCCACCAGGGCACCGTGACGCCGCCGCATGTCCCGCTGGAGCCTGGTGATCCAGGCCCGGGCGTTCCGCTCCCGCTCCGTCCCCGGCTGCCGGAGGAGCCGGAGCTTCCCCGCCGGGACGTGGTTGAAGAAGAACGAATGCAGGCAGTTGGCCGTCTTGTGCCCGAGCTTCTCGAACTGGCTCGGCTTGGCCTTGGCGTCCCGCGAAACGAAGTTGTTTTGCAGGACCTTGTTCACGTACTCGATGTCCCATTCCGCGAGGTCGCCCTCAATTCCCTCCTCGGGAACGCGGTCCTGGAGCATGAGTTCCGGGAACCTCTGAGCCTCCGCCGTCGTGATGAGCTTGCGGATACCCAGGATCTCACCGTAGTCCATGGCGATTCTCCGTTGCTGGTTCTAACTCCGGGGGGCTCTCACGAGACGGCCACCCCCCCCGTGGGGTTAGCCGTAGATGTCCGCCTTGAACCCGGAGCCGAACTTGCCCCGGATGTCCGTGAGCGCACCCGCGTCGATGTTGGGGCTCGTGGCCGTGGTGCCTTCGTAGACCCCACCCAGGTGAGCCGTGGCCAGCTTGTCCTCGGCCGCTCCGCTCACCTCGTTCAGGAGGTTCACTTCCTCGTCCAGGAAGCAAATGGCCACTTCCTGGCCCGTGGCCGGGGTGATGCTCGCGTCGTAGTCGATGAACTCCTTCGAGGCCGTGACGCGCCCGAGCACGATACCCCGCCGGATCGTCGTGGAGGGGCTGTGCGCCGGGCTTCCGAAGTCGTCCCGGCTGGCGCTGGAAAGCATCACGGGGAAGGTGAACCCGACGTCCGCGAACACCTTGTATTCGGTGGGCTGGACTTCCTGGGTCGTCCCGAAGCCCACACCGTGCATCCCGTCACCCATCGTTGTGCTCCTTTTCCTTCGGTCTCACCTTCAGGCTCCCGATGGAGCCGCCAAACCAGGCCGCCCTCCGTCTACCGGGGGGCGTCCAGGTTTTCGTTGTGGGCCTTGGCCCTCTCGCGCTCCTTCTCGGGGAGCCGCGTGAGGAGGTAACCCGGGATCGGCTGGCCCGTGGACATGAGGTCCTCGGTGGCCAGAATGTCCGCCTTCTCCTGGGCGTTCTCCTGCTCCCGCTGGCTCTCCACGGTGGAGAGGGTCCGGGAACCGGCCTTGCGTGCGGTCCGCTCCTTCGGGTCCAGGCTGGCACCCTCGGGGAGAGCCGCGAGGAGTTCGCGAACGGTCTCCGCCACGTCCAGGTCCTCGCTCTCCACGTCCTTCCCGTCCTTCGCGAAGGAGAACGAACAGGTGCGGACCAGGACACCGAGGAGCTTCTTCGCCGCGTCCACGGCCTTCCCCGCCAGGGTCCCGTTCGCCGCCAGGGCCTCCACTTCCTCGTTCACCGAGGTCAGGAGGGCCTTCCGGTTCTCGGCCCGGTCGTCCGCCGCCGTCTTCTCGGCCGCGTCCTTCGCCGCCAGCACCTTCGCGAAGTCCGGATCCGTCTCCGCCTTCTTCGCGAAGCGGGTGGCCTCGTCCTCGTCCTTCGTCTCCACCTTCTTCGTCAGGGTGGCGATGGTTTCCTCCAGGCCCGGGACCTTCAGGGCCGCCTCCTCCGCCTTCGCGAAGACGGTGGCCAGGAACTCGGGGGAGGGCTCCTCGTCCGGCTTGTCCACCTGGATGCCGAGGAGCTTGCACAGGCTCAGGAGCTTCGGATTCATCGGTTCGCTCTCCTTCGGTTCCGAGCCACCCGGCCCGGCGTTCGGTTCGGTTCGGGAAGCGTCGAGGCGCTCTCCCGTGAGGTTCACCAGGGAAGACGGGGGCACCTTCCCACATTGATGGAACAGGCCCACCAGCTTCACGGCCACCGTCTTCCGGAGGCCGGTGTCCAGGGCCGTGGCCCCCACCAGGGACTCGGCCGCCGCCTGGACCGCGTTCGCGTTTAGGCTTCCCCGGACCGTATGGACGGTTCGGCCGCCCATGTCTTCGGTGGGTCCACCCGCTTCATAAACCGGCCACCGCCAGGTTCCCGCGTCCTTCTCGTCTCCCACACTCAGGTAGCAGGAGGGCGGAAGGTTGTCCGCGAGGACCCAGGGGGCCGTAGAAACCGCGAGGGTCTTCCAGTCGCCATCCCGGGAGAAGACGAACACGTCGCGCTGGCCGCCGTCCGCATCCTTCACGGAGAACCGGCCCTCAGCGAAGTCCCCGGTATTGTGCGCCACCGGGTAGTTCGTGAGGCACACGTGCTCGATGGCGCTCCCGTACTCGTTCCCCAGGCCGTCCTTCACGTCCTGGCCCACCGCAATGCTCACGTGGTCGATGGAGCCGTCGCGAATGCCGTCCACCGCCGCCTGGCTCACGATCTCCATCCAGGCGTAGAGGGACCAGGTTCCGTCCTCGTTCTTCGCCACGTACATCTCGCGGGTGAAGCCCTGATTGTCCAGGGCCGTCCACACGTGGCCATCGGGAACGGGAACCTTCACGCCGTTCGCCATCATCTCCCCGAAGGCTTTCGCCCAGGCCCTCAGGTCGGACTCGCTCACGTTCATCTTCCAGCCATAGACCGGGTGAATGTAGAGCGATTCCCGGATCAGTTCCTTGTGGAACCAGCCAGGGCTTCCGCTGGAGAAGGTCCGGCGCTCCGTGTCGGAGATGGGAACCAGGAGGGAGGAGAGGAGACCGGTCGCGCCCGTCTCAAATTGGAACCGGCTCGTGCTGGTCGTTTCGGGCATCTCTTACCGTCTTCATCGGCGTTTGCGCCTTGCCTCTTCAAAAGTAGAACAGGGGCGCACGGAGACGCAAGGGGAAAACCCACGGTGTTGTGGGGGAAAGGCCCCAGGCCGCTACTGGATGCGATGCACCCTCCGGAGACGGAGCACGGCCGCCTCGTACTTCACGCGGGCCTGGGAGGGAGAGAGGCCAAGCTCCTCCGAAATCTCGGTGAACGTCCGGGCGTGCCGTCCGTCCAGACCGTTCCGCCGGACCAGGACGGCCCGGCTCAGGAGGTCCAGCCCCTTCAGGGCTTCACGGAGTTCAGGGCTCAGGGTTCTCACCTCTCCACCACTCCAGGTACGCCTCCTCGTACTCCATCACGTCCAGGCTGAGGAGGAAGTCGTCAGACTGGCACGGGTTCGCCGCCAGGGCATCCCAGAGCCGGTCCAGGTCCGTCATTCGCAATTCGGCCGCCGCTTCCTCGGTGACGGTCACTACCGCGCCTCGTCCGTGAAGCTCATCACGTCCCCGAGGTCCTGGGGAGTGAAGCCCGGCTCCATCCTGGCCTTGCGGAGTTGTCCCGCCACGTAGTGGGCCGCGTTCGCGCACCAGGAAGGCCGCCGGGCCAGGTCCTCGGGATGCACCAGGGCCGCGAGTCTACCAGAGGGCTCCCACGCCTTGCCCGTAACCAGGAACGTGAGGTCCGCCATGGGGTCGCAAAGCTCCGCCTCGCACACCAGGATGGTCCCCGGCACGGTGAACGCGCTGGCCACGATCCGGAGGGTTGGGTCCATGTACCCGCTCACGTTGGCCTCCGCACCGGGTGGCGCTCCATGAAGATCCGGAGGGCCGTGGGGGGCTCCACCGGGAAGTTCTTCGGCCGCTCCAGGAGGATCCCCGGAGGGATGGCGTGGCTGGTGATGATCTTCACGTTCAGCCCGTCCAGGTACTCGTTCAGGTCCAGGATGGCCTGGCTCCTCATGAGCTTCACGGCCTCCTCGAACTGGTCCATGGTCAGGGGTGGCGTGGTCGTGTACGTGGGCCGGTTCCCGTCCGTCATCTCCGCCTCCGAACTATAGCCTCCACGGCACGGCACGCCTCCTCCATCGTGAAGCCGGAAAGGGCCACCAGGTTCATCACCCGTTCGGTGTAGGCCATGGCGAACGCCTCCCGGTCCCTCGCGAGGAGGGCCGCCTCGATCCGCTCTGTGAAGTCCTCCGGGAGTCTCATGGTGGAATCCTACCCCGAAGCCCTCTCCGCCTCCAGCCGGTCCCTGGCTTCCTCCGCGCACTCCTGGGTGTCCCAGGGATCGTCGTGGTGGTGCTCGCACGCCCAGACGGTGGTCCCCGTTCCGTCCCGGACCACGGCCGTCCAGTCGCCCCGCTCACCTTCGAAGGCCGCCACCAGCATCACGCCTCCGCTTCCTTCAGGGCGTCCGCCAGGATGGTCCGGAGCTTCCCGTCCGCCAGCCGGTCCATCACATCCTGGCACGCTTCCACCAGGGCGTCGTGGGCGTTCACGGCCGCCACGATCTTCCGGCCCCAGGCCAGGGCTCGGGGGTCCGAGTCCTCCAGCGGGTTCGGCGTCCGCGTGGGCGCTCCGCACGCCCCGCACTTCCGCTCGATGTCGTGGGCCTGGTGGATCGTGGCCAGGGGGAACGGCTCGCCCACTTCCTTGATCCGGAGCACGTCCGCCCCGTGGAGTCTCAGCTTCGCGCCCTTCACGCTTCACCTCCGCCCGGCTTGTGCCGAGGCACCTTCACGAGGGTCTTCCGCTCCGCCGTCCGCTTCCGGAGCACACGGCCACAGGTCGGGCACCGAACCTCACCCGCGAGGTCCTGGCCAGGAGACCGGTGAACCTCCGCGCCGGATCCCTGGCAGAACCCGTCCGCCCGCTTCATTGCGTTCATCTTCCAGGTCTCCACGCTACTCCTCCTCGTCCGCGAAAACTTCCATGAGGGTCTTCCCCGTCTTCGCCTGCTCCGCCTGCTCCAGGTCCCACGCTTCGAAGGGGCACCCGTCCAGCGGGTCCGCCGGTTCGTTCATCCCGGGAGCCCGGTAGGTCCAGACCACGTCGCCCTTCCGGTGGCCCTCCAGGAGCTTCAGGCCGTACCAGAGAGCCCCGTGCTCCTTCATGGTCTCCCTGGTGTACTCCGCCAGGTCGCCCTTCCAGTAGGTGGTGGGGTTCGCCTTCGCCATCGTCCTACTCCTCCCCGTCCACGATCCTCTGGGCCTCGGCCTTCGCCTCCGCCTGGGTCGCGAAGCCCTGGCGCTCCTCGTGGTCCTGGGTCTCCTCGCACCACTCGGCCAGGTTGTAGATCCGAACGCCCGACTCCGCCTCGGTCGCCCCGATGAGCCACCGGCCGCACTTGCTCCGGCACTCGCTCTCGTAGAACTCGCCGTCCGTCGTGGCCCGGCCCCAGGTGACCCGCGTCGTGTTCTTTGCTTTAGCGTTCATGCACACAGGATAGCGCACTCACGCCACACGTCAAACACTAATCCCGGGAGATGGCAGGTTTTTTAGGAGATGCTTCGGAGGTGGTGGGCCAGGAGGAGGAACAGGAAGAAGACCACGGTTCCGGATAGGCCGCCCACCATGGCGGAGAGGACCACCACCCAGGTATTCAGGGGGCTTACGGTTGGTTGGTGGTGGTGGTCGCATTCTCCGCACATGGGTCTACTCTCTCACTTCCAGGCGATCCCGGATGATCGTGGCCGAGGGGACGGGGTAGAACTGGATCCGGCACCCCCAGCCCATGCCGAACATCTCCATGGGCATCGGTGCGCCAGCCTTCTCGCCCTGTTCGTTCCACCAGGCGAAGGAGCCCACGGAGCCGTCCACGGCCCGGCACTTCGGCTCACCGCCACGGGGGCCGCTCTCCGGCTCGCCGCCCTTCGGGTGGAGCCCCACCATGTAGTGGAACCCGTTCTCCTCGGCCAGGTGGAGCATAGCCCCACGGTAGGCCGCCCGGAGGTGGGCCTCGGTGGTCAGTTGCGTGTTCCGCCGGTTCAGGCTCCAGTTCCGCACCTCGTCCACCAGGCCGAAGCGGAGGGCCTCCTGGTCCGCCGGGTCCGTGCTCTCCGCGTCCAGGGAGAAGAGGGCCGTGGTGAGGTCCGCCGGGTCCTCCATCTCCGCCAGCACGTCCAGGAGTCGCCGGGTGCCGAAGGCGTTCCGGACGGACTCCATCACGCCACTCAGCACCCTCATCCCGATGTTCTCGATGTTCCGGAAGATGCCGTCCTCGTTCACGTCCCAAATCGCCATCGGCCGCCGCCGCCACTTCTCCTCCGGCGGGGAGTCCTCGGCCGCTCCCTTGTTCCGGCCCGGGTAGCCCTTCCGGAGGATGGCCTTCACGTTCGCCCGGATCCCCCACGCTCCTTTGCGGTTCGCCCGGGTGTAGTGGTTCGCCGCGAGGTTCATCATGTTCCCCACGCCGTCCCGGAGCCCCTTCCCGAGGTCCGCCAGGCCAGCCTTCAGGCCCGCCGGTCCCACCAGGTCCCGGACGCCTCTCAGGTGCCGCCGCATGAGGCCGGTGTTCCCCGTGTCGCTGAGACGGAGACCGCCGCCCGGAAGGGTGGCCGCCCGCGCTTCCAGCTTCGGGAGGTTCGCCGCCAGGACCCGAGGAGAGCGGAGGACCTTCCGGCTCCCCGCGCCCTTCTTCCACACCAGGCCCTCCAGGTCCGTCACTCCCGCCACCTTCGCCCCGGCCTGGTCCTTCTTCCCGGACATGAGGAGGAGGAGGAGGAGGACGGCCTTCGCCGCCTGTTCGCGCCGGTCCACTTCCTCCTTCTGGGGGGCCGTGAGCTTCGCCACCTCGCCCTCCACCTCGGCCATCATGTCCTGGAACTCGGAGGTGAGTCCCGCCATTCGCATCCTGGCCACGTCCGGCGCTCCCGTGTCGTCCGCCACGGCCTGGGCCGGTGCGGGAGCCACGGCCTGGAACGCCGCCGCCTTGCGCTCGGTGGAGCCCTTCACGGGCCGCCCGTCCTCGTCCTCCGGATCCCCTCCGCCGCGAACCTCGATCTTCTCGGGCTTCGGCTTCGGCCGATCCGCCTGGCCGCGCTCTCCGATCTCGCGGGTGGGAACGCCGATCCGCTCCAGGAGCCGGGCACCGTCCACCATGGACACCAGTAGGCCCTGGATCTCACCCAGGTCCCGGCCCTCCACGATGGCTTGCTCCGCGTTGAAGAGGTGGCCCAGCACCTCCTGGTAAAGCTCCGCCGCGTCCGGCGTGATGCCGGAGTGAGCTACCCGGATCTCGTCCGTGATGCCGTTCCACTCGGAGAACCTGGGCACGATCTGTTCGTTCCACACGTCCGCCGTGTCGTCCAGCATGGCGTTCCCGAGGAGGTCCCCCAGCCCACGGAGAGCAAGGGTCTGGGAGAACGAGCCGGTGGCGTCGTTCCCGCTGGCCGCCCGCTCCGGCATGAGAAGGCCCCGGGCAATCTTCGTGTCAAGGTGCTGGAAGTAGCCGATGAACTGCTCACCTCGGGGCTCGTCCTGGAGCACCTTCAGGTCCCAGAGGCGCTCCTTGCTGTCCGGGTGCATCTTGCTCCAGAGGGCCACCACGCTCTGAGACTTCAGGAGGCGCTGGTACAGGAGCGAGATGGACTGAAGGGCGTTCTTCGCCCGCTTCTTCGTGTCCGGGTCCGTGGGGGCGTCCTCGGGGTCCGCGTAGAGGACGTGGCTCGGCACCGCCCGGCGCTCGAAATACTGGTTACAGAGTAGGTACAGGACCGTCTCCCAATACCACGGATTATAGACCCTGGCCACCCGGGGGAACCCGTGGGGGTTGCCGTACTTCATCTCGCTGGTGTAGTGCGCCAGGTGCTCCAGTTCCACGAGCATCGGGCCGTCCCGGACCAGGGCCGCCTGGGTGATGCCCACCAGTTCACCGAGTTCATCGAGAACGAACCGGTAGTCCGCCGGGTCCAGGTCTTTGAACCGGTGAGGGACGAACACCGGCCGCTGGCGCTGTTGGAGCGTTCCCCCCTCATCCTCCCAGGAGAATTCCACCGTCTTCCGCTCCGGCCGCACCTCGTCCACGTGATACCCGAAGTCCACCGCGTCGAACTGGTGGGTGAGCACCGTCCGGGCGTGAGTCTCCAGGAGGGCCTTCTCCACCAGGGCCTTCAGTTCCTTCGACTCGCACTTCACGGACCAGGTGGTGGTTCGGCACGGAGCTTTCCCGGCCGCCAGCATGAGGGCCACCTGGGGGTCCGTCAGCATCTTCTTCACGGTGGTGGTGCCCACCTTCGACGGGTTGTACGCGCCCAGGTAGCGCATCCCCGCCGCCGTGATGATGTCCGCCCGCCGGAGCCCCAGGCCCCGCACCGTGGACTCGCTGGCGTCCTTCGTGGCCACGCCCCTGGCGTACTCCAGGGCCAGCTTCCGATTCGTCTGGTCCAGGAGGTTGTGGGGGTCCCTCAGTTCCGGCACGGTCGGTGCGCTCATTCGGCTCTCCTCGTGGCCTGTCCTCTGGTCTTACTTTCGGCCGCCGCTGGTCCGCTGTCCACCCGTTGCGGGCTTCGTGGTCGTCTCCCCGGCGGGCTTCTCGTCCTCGGGCTTCTCGTCCTCCGGCTTCTCCTGCTCCTCCGGCTTCTCGTCCTCCGGCTTCTCGTCCGGGGCCGGGGCCGTCTCGCCAGGCATGAGGGGGTCGCTCCGGAGGTCCGGCATGGGAACGCTCTGGCGGCCCTTCCGCTCCTCGTTCGTCAGTTCGGTCTCCGCTTCCTGGTAAAGCCGCTTCAGGCCGTGGGCCTGGTGTTCGAACGGCCGCCGCGCCCGCTCCGGCGTGAGAGGTGCCGCGAAGCCTTCCGCCACCGGGTCCCCGAGGATGATCCACGCCACGAGCACGGACTCCGGCACGCCCACCAGCATGGCGTTCCCCTGGAGCCCCTTCGCGTACACCTGAACCTCGCGCTTCCCGGGCTCACCGCTTCCCACCTGGAGGTAGAAGCCGCCAGCCTTCACCCGGTCCACCAGGACGGCCTGGGTTTCAGCCATCTCCGCCGCCAGGATCTCCGCTTCGGCCTGGGCCGCCGTGTCCTGGGTCTTCTTCTTCGTCGCCGTGCTCATCCGAACACCCTCCCGCCGTCGTCGCCGCCGCCTATACCCCAATCGCTGGTAAGGGCCGCGTCGTCTGGGCCTGTGAAAGTTCTACCACCTTCGTCGTCGTCTTCGCCCCCCCAATCCACAGGGGCACGAGGGGGGAGAAGCGTGGACGCGATCCAGGCGTAGGTGTCCGCGTGGCGGTAGTGGTCCCCGGGAACCTTCGTCCAGATCGTGCGTGTCTTGTCCACGCCCCCTTGCTTGTACTTCTCGTCCCTTCGCACCGGCCCCGTCATTGAGGTCTTGAACTCGCCCCCGTCCAGGTTCATCACGTTCTGGGGGAGGAGCCGCCGCGAGGTGTCCATGTCCGCTTTCGACTCGTCCAGGGCCATCGTCCGGTCAATGCTCACGATGGCCTCGGCGTCGTCCCGGTCCGGCCGGGTGAGCCTGTTCATTTGGTACCGGCACGCGAAAAGCATCCGGTGGGAACTCGTATTGAACCGCTCCCGGGCGTTCATGCTGAACGTGATGTCCTGGGAGTCCACCACGCACAGGCTCACCCCGTACTGGTCGAACAGGTTAGCCAGGGTGGAGAGCTTCGGCTCGCACGTGCCGATGAACACGGCCCGCCGCCGCCGCCCCTCCACCAGGTCTATCACCACGTGGAGCCGCTTCCCCACGTCCACGCCCGCCACCGTCCGGCCGCCCCTGGGCTTCATCCGGTCCGGCATCCGGTAGGGGTCAAGCTCCGCACAGTAGCGGAGGAGTTCTTCGGTCACCTGGACCTTGCCGCCCGTGTAGTCCTCGCCCAGGATCGAGTTGTAGAACACCGGCCCGGCTCCCGGCTTCACGTCCTCCACCATGTCCCGGTACTTCTCGAACATGATGGAGACGGGCCGGGCCGCGCTCATGAGCTTCGAAATGTGGAAGCCCTTCACCCGGCGTTCCGGCCGCTCCGGGATCCACTCGCCCATGGCGAAACGGTCCATGGTCGCCTCGCACTTCCGACAGAAGAGGCGGATGTCCCGGCCGCACCCCTCGGCCCAGGTCCGGTCCCGTAGCCGCCAGGTGTCCGGCTGGCTCCCGGGCTCCATCACGTTGGTCCACCAGTCGAGAACCTGAGGCTCCCCGCACGAGGGGCATGGCACGTGCCACCGTTGCCGGTCGCTCCGTTCGTACTCCGCCGAGATGCCGAACCCCCGTTGCGTGGGGGTGCTGATCTTCAGGTGGACGCCCCAGGCCCCCAGGCCGCTCATCCGGTCGTCAAGGAGGGCCACGTGATCGAGGTTGCATTCGTTCAGTTCGTCCGTGATGGCCAGGTCGCACGGATGGGTGAGGAAGTCCCCCCGGACGTTGGAGCCCGCGAACTTGATGAAGCCGCCGCCCGCCAGGTGCTTCAGCCGGGTATTGTCCCGGAGCACCACCGCCGCCTGGATCCGGTCACGGTACTCCGGCACGTACTGGACGGCCGGGTCCACCCGGTTGCTCACGAAGTCGTCCCGGGCGTCGTTCTTCGTAATCACGTACCAGACTCGCCCGCCGAACCACCCCCCGAAGGTGAGGGCCACGCTCACCGCGATTTCGCTCACGCCCTCCTGGGGGCACTTCTTCACCACGGTTTCGGATTGCCGTGGGGCTGGTCCCCAGGATTTCAGAATGCCCTCCTGGTAGGGCCGGGGCTGAACGTCCATCCGCTGGCCGTAGCCGTTCCGGTGCCACCTGGTGAACACCTCCCAGACCGGGAACTCCCAGGCCACCGGAGAGTTCACACGGGCCTCCGTGCGCTCACTCTCCAGGTGAGCCGATTCCCTGGTCAGGAGGGAGGCCCAGGTGTCACCCATTGCCACCAGCCGGGTCCACCGGGAAGTCCAGCCGCCGGTTCAGGTCCTCCTGGAAGGCCGCACGAGCTTCCACCGGTACGTGGTCCTGGACCACCTCCGCGAACAGGGCCAGCCGCTCCACGAACAGGTTCCGCGCCAGAACCTCCACCTGAACCCGGTCCGGCTCCCGGTAGAGGAGCCCGAGGTCCTGGAGGGTCTTCTTCATGGCGTCCAGGGTCCGCCGCGCTTCCCGGAGGGCCGCCGTGCTGGCCGTGAAGTCCTTCTCCTCGGACGCCAGCCGGTACACCCGCATGGCCTCCTCGTATTGAGCCTGGAACCTGCTCACGTAGCCGAACCCGATGGCCCGGACGTTCAGGGCTCCCATCTCCCTCAGCCCGGTCCGCTCGATTTCACGCCAGTCCCGGCGCACGGTGTCCCGGTGGATGCTGAAGGTTGCCGCGATCTCGTTCCGGGTGTAGCCCCTGGCTCTCATCCAGGCCACGATGGGAAGGCGCTCCCGCCTGGTGAGGGTGGCCCCGTCGATGGTCCCGTCCTGGATGGACTTGAGGGCTCTCCGGCAATCCTGGAGGGCTTCAGGAGGAGGGGGCGTAGACGTTGCGGGGGGTGCCGGGGTCTCCAT
>Ga0180435_10004154_pt1 | contig 14321 bp, 16 predicted proteins | sample SS_ome_3_FD_132467 | JGI IMG/M metagenome (GOLD analysis project Ga0180435, IMG submission 132467) | Hypersaline lake sediment archaeal communities from the Salton Sea, California, USA - SS_3_S_1 metaG | ecosystem: Environmental > Aquatic > Non-marine Saline and Alkaline > Hypersaline >... | reverse complement strand
GGGATTGAGGGATTGAGGGATTGAGGGATTGAGGGATTGAGGGATTGAGGGATTGAGGGATTGCGCCGCTGAACTTAAGCGGCTTGAGAACAGCAGCGCCGCTGAACTTAAGCGGCTTGAGAACAGCAGCGCCGCTGAACTTAAGCGGCGCCGGTAAAGTAGGCAAGCGGTGGACCTAGGCCAGCATTATTACCTTGACAACCCTGCTTTACTTTGTATAATTGCTTTACTTGTAGCCATTGGAGGAAAGTATGAGCCTTGCCACCGTATCGTCAAAAGGACAAATTACGCTTCCCGCCCACCTAAGACAGGCGCTGGGAATACGGGCCAAAGACAAGGTGCGGTTCGTGATCGCCGGAGGCAGCATTGTCATCAAACCTGTTCGGTCTTTTCGAAGACTTCGTGGAAGCGTCAACCAGAGAAAAGGGGATCCACAAAAGACAGCACATGATGCCGTTGCCCGTCACGTGCTGGGACTGGAAGGATGAGAAAGATCTTTGTTGATACCAACCTGTTCATCCGATACCTCACGAATGATGTCCCTAATCAAATCGACAAGGTTGAAAACCTTTTCGATCAGGCAGAAAACGGACGAGTAAAACTGGTCACAGGGCCACCAGTCTTTTTCGAGATTGCCTGGACCTTGAAGTCTTTTTACAAGCTGGACAGACGCACGATTTACGAGTGTCTCACAGGCATTCTCGGCCTACCCGGCCTGGAAATACTGGACATCGACATACTGGAAGAGGCACTTGAATTGTTCAACAACACCTCCGCTGACTTCTCCGATGCCTACATCTGCGTTGCGGCCCAGAGATGCGAGGCCGATGCCGTGGCAACGTTCAATGTGAAGCATTTCAAAGACCTGCCCACGAAGCTGTTTCCCTTGGAATAGCAACTGTTCTACCTGCGCCGCTAGAGGGGTCAAGTCTGCTCATGGCACCTTGCTCCCTTGTTATCTCATTGTGTTGCAAGAAGCAGTAACCGGTCTTAAGGTGAAATTTTACCCAAAACGGCCTTGAGCTGTTTTGGGTAACTTTGAGCCCTTGTCCTTTCCTTTGTCACTGATACGAACCTTCCCAAAGATTCTTCAGAAAGTGGCGATACGGCAGAACAGTAACCTCTCCCACGCGGCGCATCCTGGGTTCAAAGCTCACGCACAGGTAACGTTTCAGCTGTTTCTCTTCTGCGAGCATATGCAACGGCTTTAAATCCCGGGCCGAGAGGTTCTCCTTGGCCTTTACCTCAACGGCCGTATGCCCCCCGATAATGAAATCGACCTCAAATCCCGACGTCGACCGCCAGTACGTCAAGGGTTCCCCGGAGACATAATCCCTGTAGCTGACCAGTTCATGCATGAGATAAGTTTCAAAGGCCTCGCCATACTCGGGGGTCCCCGGCTCAAATGAGCGACCCTGAAGCGCTGCAACCACTCCTATGTCGAAGAAATAGTATTTTGAGGAAGCCAGAGGCTTTCTCTTTGAAGACTTCCGCCACGCGGGAAGTTCATACAAGATCAGCGTGTCTTTGAGTACTTCAAAATACTCATAGACCGTGGTGCGGGGTACCTGGGCATCATTGGAAATATTGGTAAATTTTACTATTGTTGCATTGCAAAGTGCCGCGACTTTAAGAAATCGGCTAAACGCCGGCACATTACGGGTGGCACCTTCCGCAACGATCTCTTGCTGAAGGTAAGAACCGGCATACGCCTCCAGGTCGGCTCGCGGATCATCAGAGAAATAGACCGAAGGAAGCAGGCCCCTTGTCAGCGCTTGCGTCAAATCAAACCGTTCTCCGAGTTCACAGCACGTGAGCGGTCGCAAGTACTTTGTTCGCGCCCGTCCACCCAGAAGGTTGACGCCACCGCGACGGAGTTTTCGTGCACTTGAACCCGTAAGCAGGAAGCGGACGCCACGTTCTTCAATGAGTTTGTGAACTTCATTGAGAAGATCGGGCAAACGTTGTATCTCGTCGAGGACGACGATGCGATCTTGGGGCGTTAGCTCTTGAGAGAGGCGTCCCGGATCTCGGCTCAAGGCCAGATAGACGGCAGTGTCTAGAAGATCGTACACCCGAACCCCTTGCAGGGTATGACGAATCAAAAACGTCTTGCCTGTCTGGCGCGGTCCGAAAAGAAAATAGGACTTCTTTGTCAGCAAGGCGGGAAGATCAACCATCCGTTCAATATAGGGGATGATCCCGTTGTCAATGTTGATCGCCGCATTCATCGTCAAATATCATGACAAATGACGACGCTATTGTCAATAAAAAGATAGGGCCAAGTCGTCTCATGGCCCCTTGCTCGGTCTTGAGTTCATCACGTTACGGAAAATGGAAGCCTTCTTTACCACATTAATTACCCAAAACGGCCTTGAGCTGTTTTGGGTAAAAGAGCACCTAACTCACCCCGCCGGGCCGGCTCACCGCCTATGGCACACGCAAGTATCGAGGTCTCCGCAGGGATGGCTGTCCTTTTTTATTTGCATTTTTCTCAACCATTGAGTATTATTACTCATCTGTTGAGTATTGTTTGGTTTTTTTTATGTCGCAATAATATGCGAAGAGGTAACCACCGCCATGCCAAAGTACCCATATCAACGCCCGATTGTTGATAATATCCTCCGAGGAATCAATGATACGAAGCGGCTTGTTTATATTATCGTGGGCCCGCGTCAGGTGGGGAAAACAACGGCTGCCTCTCAGATCGCTGAAAGGTGGCCGGGCCCTGTGGTGAATGCCACGGCGGATTCACCTCTTCCTCCCGGGCCGGAATGGATCCGTCAACAATGGGATATGGCGCTGTTAAAGGCGCGGCCAAACAAGGATGTTCAGAGCAATGTACTTCTCATTCTCGATGAAGTGCAAAAGGTTCACGGTTGGAGCGAGGTCATCAAAGAGCTGTGGGATAAAGAATTACGCGAAAATGCGGGAGTTCAGGTTCTCATCCTTGGGTCTTCTTCTCTACTCATTCAAAAGGGAGTCTCTGAAAGCCTCGCAGGGAGATTCTTCCTGTTCCGATGCACTCACTGGAGCTTGAAAGAAATGGAGCAGGCCTTTTCCTGGAATCTTGATCGATGGCTCTATTTCGGAGGTTACCCGGGCGCAGCACCTCTTGGAGACCAGGAAGACATTTGGGGCCGGTATGTCATGGACTCCCTAATTGAGACCGTCTTGGCAAAGGATGTCTTGCAGTTGCAGACCGTTTCCAAACCCGCCTTGCTACGACACCTTTTTCTCCTTGCAGCAGTGCATCCTGCACAGATTCTTTCGTACAACAAGATGCTTGGACAACTTCATGATGCTGGAAACACAACAACTTTGGCCCATTATTTAAGGCTTCTGGAATCTGCGTTTCTCGTTTCCGGACTCGAACTCTTCAAACAGGGCAAACTCACAAAACGCGGGAGTAGCCCGAAACTGATCCTATGGAATAACGGCCTCATCAATGCCGTTGTCGGCAGTTCTTTTGAACTCGCCCGAGCCGATCATTCATGGTGGGGCCGTCTTGTTGAAAATGCCGTCGGCGCCCATTTATTAAACCACCTTCAAGATCTGACCTATTCCATATACTATTGGCGCTATCGGGGAAAAGAGGTAGATTTTGTCGTTAAGACACCAAGAAAAGTCTGGGCGGTAGAGGTAAAATCGGGAAGGTCCCAAAATACCGGGGGCGTCTCAAGCTTTTTGAAGGAATACCCCAAGGCCAAGTCATTAATTATCGGCTCCCATGGAATGCCATTCAACGAATTTTTCAAAACGGATCCGAAAGAGCTGTTTTATTGAGGGACTGAGGGATTAGGGGATTGGGGGATTTAGGAATTAGGGAATTGGGGGATTACGGGATTACGGGATTGGGGGATTGGGGGGATTGAGTGGAAAACCCGGCAGGTAAATTGACTTGACAACTCTTTGAAAACATAAGTAGATTGAACTCAAATGAGTAAGTACAGATTCACCGCCTACTTCGAAAATGAGGTGCTAAGAAAACGGCCCTATATCAAAAAAGAGTGGTGCGTCGAAGTCGTGGACAATCCGGTAAGGTCTGAACAACAGGAGAAAAACCGTTACCGGTTTTGGGCGCCCGTAGCAAAGCTCCAGGGTCGCTTTCTCCGTGTTATCACTCTGGAAGACAAGACGACGATACATAATGCCTTCCCAGATAGGGGGTTTAAGCCATGAAAATTTCATACTATCCGGAAACCGACTCCATGTATATTGACCTATCTAAAGAATCCAGCGTGGAGAGCAGGGAAATATCCCCTGGAGTTGTTCTTGATTATGACGCCACCGGTAACCTGACCGGCATCGACATTGACAATGCCCGAAATAAGCTGGATCTACACGAGTTAATCCTTACCAAAATCCCTGTGACAAAACAGACGATTGCGGCGTAATGACTCTGAAAAACGAGGGGGTCAAGTCGTCTCATGGCCCCTTGCTGGCACTGGGTTGCAACACATCAATAGATTGTTTCTGGGAAATCCAATAGATTCTAAACGTATGTCTTTGGGGGCCTGAATTACAGCCATTTTCTGGCTTACCGATACTCACCTTCCCAAAGATTCTTCAGAAAGTGGCGATACGGCAGAACAGTAACCTCTCCCACGCGGATGGACATGTAAAGGCCTACGATGATGAGAGGTGGGACAACGGTGTTGAGACTTTCGCGGGGAAATGCTCCTTCAAAAAACCTTGGAAAGCCCGGCTTGTTTCAGCACTGCATTCGCGGTATGCCTCGATTTTATCTTCCCGTCCACCACAAACCGTTTTCCGTTGATAGGGCTATACCAAATCTCATGGTCGCCTTTTCCCTGACGTTCAAGAGAACAACCGGCTTTAGAGAGCAGTCTTTTCAGTTCCGAAGCGAAATCTACCACTAGGGCCTCAGGGCCCCAAGGTTACCTTCTCAGACCGTTCTCCGTAAAGGTGGAAAGGTATTTCTCCTCCACCCTTGCCCGCTACCACCCCGTTCGCCTCAAGCAATTCTGGAATGATGGTGTGCAATTTCGCAATGAGTTGCTCCATAGTTTCCGCTTCGGTAGCCAGACCCGGCACATCGCTGCTCTCCGCCACCCAGACATGGGCATCGGAATCCCATAATGCTCTCACTCGGATTTCCTTTTCCATATACTTTGTCTCCCTACATGCCACAGAGAAATGGTATGAAGGCTCAAGTTTGTGATCCACGGCTATCAGCCCAAACCCAGGCTACTTGTTACATCATACCTTATTGCATCTCGGCGACACAAGAAGTTTTCCCGGCAAGACTGGAACGAAAGAGGGGGGCAAGTCGTCTCATGGCCCCTTGCTCGGCCGTGAGTTCATCACCCCGCAATGCCTGAAAATATCTCGTCCAGTGGGTTGGTCAACCTGAAGGGGTTCCAAAAGGTCGTCCCATTTAGGACCCGATCATGCTGGAAGTCCTCGCTGAGCAACAGCGTGACACGCGCCTCACACGCCACGGCCCAGACCATGGCATCCCAAAAGGAAAGACGGTGCTTCCGAACCGCTGCCAGGGCTCGAGTCAATGATTTTGGGGAAGCTGAAGCAACAGGGAACAATTCCATCCAATCCTTGATCTGAGCCTCGGCCTCCTCTGCCGGCATCGCTCCTTTTGCAGTGACTGCGGCAAAAAACTCACACAGACACTGCAAGACGATGACACAGTCGCTAACAGATGCCCGATCAACGATTTCCATTGCCAAGTCGTGGCGACTGTCGGCGTTCTTATCCACCGCATAAAAGAGAATGTTCGTGTCCAGTGTAAGCCGTCTATCGGTCATGCAGGACCTCTCGGGCAGGCATCTTTCCCCCCAGCGAATAACCCTTTCTCATACGGGCAAGACATCGTCTTCTTGCCGCTTCTTGCCGTTGGTTCAGGCTAGACAGATCCGTCACGGCAGTCAGTTTGGCTACCGGTCGACCTCTGCGAGTAATCGTTATTTCCGCACCCCCTTGCACGGCATCAATGTATCGAGAAAGGTGCTGATTGGCCTCGCGGATGCTCACCATTTGTTTCATTCCTCTGTTTCTCCTTTTTGCATGACGTCACCAATGTAGTACGTACTACAAATTATGTCAAGGCCGGGGGGTCAACCTAAATCCACCGCTTGCCGAGTTTGCCGGAGATGCGCGGTGGGGGGCATGCCGACGTACACGTTCCTCCGACCCGGGTTTCATCGATCATTCGGCTCTCTCTGTAAACCCAATGGGGTCAAGTCGGCTCATAGCCTCTTGGTCGGGCTAGGAGCCTGTCGGTTTTATCAACAAAAAAACAATTTCCAGAGAATAAGGGAGAGCCCCGATGGAGAGCATCTAAGACACGAAAATTCTGTCTGTGGGATTGGTTCTGTTTGCGTTCAAAAAGACAAAACTCTAGGATCCAAAAACACCTTCGATATCCTGCTGCATCTTTTTAACCAACTCAATCGGATCGTCGGCGTTTCGGATGGGTCGGCCCACCACGATATGATCGGCGCCATTGCTGAAGGCATCGATAACCGTAGTAATCCGTTTTTGGTCATCGCCCCATGTCACCCCCGATTTGTCCGTCTCGTTATAGACGGGCCTTACTCCGGGAACAACGATCAACAACTTATCGCCCAGACCTTGTCTGAGCCTGGGGGCCTCGATCCCCGAAGAGACCACGCCGTCGCAGCCAAGATCCAGCGCCCGCTTCGCCCGGCTGAAGACCAGTTCTTCCACGTCGCACTGAAAGCCCAGAGCTTGAATATCCGCCTGGTCCAAACTGGTCAGGACGGTGACGGCCAAAATCTTGGTCTCCCCTTTGCTTTCCACCGCCGCTTTTATAATCTTGTCGTTTCCGTGAACCGTGGCAAAGGTGGCGCCCCGGTCTTTTAGCTGTTTCACGGCGGAAGCCACCGTTTCGGGCACATCAAAAAACTTGAGGTCGACCATGACCTCCAGATCCCGGTTCAAAATCCACTCTACAATGTCGAACCACCCCGCCAGAAACAGCTCCAGACCGACTTTGAAGAACCGCACATGACTTTCGAGGCGTTCAACCCACGCCTTGGCGGCGTCAAGAGAGGCCACATCCAGCGCGAAGATTATGCGTTTTTCGACAGGTATCGCTTTTATGTTTTTCATGGGCGATCTTATACTATGGAAGATGTCGTTAGGCAAGGCGGTTTCGATCTATAAGCGCCTTCTTAAGCCCCGGAAAAGTTCCACTCTGAAGAACCGGATGACACCTTGACGAAGCCGGAAAAGGAAGATACTTTGATATTAGACGATGAAGGCGTTCAAAACCGAAAAGAAAGATGTTTTTAAGGGGCCGCGATCATGCACATATCCTCGTATATGAAAGTCTTGGGAGTTCTGAGTTGCTGCGTCCTTTTTCTCTCGTGCGGAGGATCTCGCTCTGAAAAGGAGGGAGAGGCCAAAAACTCCATGCGCACGGAAGAAAGCGGTAGTATAGCACCGTCAACATCCCCGCCCCCTTCTTCACAGACGGATGCATATGCACCTCATCAAGTGATTGTGAGATTTAAACCCAACACCGGACAAGAAGCGATAGAGGCGATTCAAAGAACGCTTCATCTGGAAACCCTCAAGATCATCTCTGCCCCGGACCTGCATCTTATGGAGATCCAAGATGACACCCCGGTGGAAGAAACCGTGTCCCGGCTGCGCGAGTTTGAGGCCGTCCGCTTTGCCGAACCCAATTATGTAAGATCCGTTCGATAGTCTGCTATCACCCCCACTACCAACATTTCCCATAAAACCGGTATCCTGAGAGTCTTTACGACACGTTTGGCTTTCTCCTTTTTCACCTGTCACACCCCAAAATCCACCCGGGCTTAAAGCTTCTCGTCGTATATCCGATATAAGTCAATAGAAGGAAGTTCAAACCGTTTTGAACTTCCGGCACAACCCCCTACTACCTAAGTGTAAATGTGTTTGAGCAATGAAGATTAAGGTTATTTGCATATTAAGCGCACTGGCTTTTTCTGCCTGGCCGGCCTCCGGGTTTTGCCACCGACCGGACGGCGCAAAAAGTCATGCCCCCGATGAAGTGCTGGTCCAGTTTCGTTCCGACGTTTCCCCAGAACTGGCCCAGGCAGCCCATCGGTTTGCCGGCGCCACCCGGATTAAGCGTTTCAAGCATGTTGATATCGACCGCGTGAAAGTTCCCCACGGATGGACGGTGGCTGAAACCGTGGAGTTGTATCGGTTGGATCCGGACGTCGAGTGCGCAGAGCCCAATTTCTATCGTCAAACCGACGCCACACCCAACGACACCCGGTTTAACTTCCAATGGGCCTTAAACAACGTGGGGCAATCCGGAGGTACCCAGGACGCGGACATTGACGCACCGGAGGCATGGAACCTACAAACAGGTAACAGTGCTCTGGTGGTCGCCGTGCTGGACACCGGCGTGGACCTGGATCATCCGGATATCGAGGGAAACATCTGGACCAATGCCGGCGAGGACTGGAATAACGGTGCCCCAGGCAATAACGGCCTGGATGACGACGGGAACGGAAAGATTGACGATTACTATGGATGGGACTTCGTAAATGACGACAATGACCCCGATGATGACAGCGACGGTCACGGCACCCATGTGGCCGGAGTAATTGCAGCCGACGGCAACAACGGGGTGGGCATCGCCGGCGTTGCCTGGTCGGCTTCCATCATGGTCTTAAAGATGCTCTCTGCTGATAATGAGGGCCTGGTTTCCGATGAAATCGCCGCCATCGATTATGCTATAGGAAACGGCGCCAACGTCATCAATGCCAGTTTTGGCGGGAGCGGGTATTCCCAGTCGGAATACAACGCAATCAAACGGGCGCAAAACCAAGGCATACTTTTTGTGGCCGCCGCCGGAAACTTCAGCGAGGATAATGACACCGATCCGTATTACCCCGCCAGCCACGATCTGAACAATATCATTTCCGTGGCGGGAACGGATCGTTATGATACGCTTGTCGGCAGTTCCAATTACGGCCGCAATTCCGTAGATGTAGCCGCTCCCGGAGCCCTTGTCTACAGCACATCGGTCGGAAACAGCTATGCATACATGTCCGGAACGTCCATGGCCGCCCCCCATGTATCCGGTTTGGCGGTCTTGATCTGGTCGGATAATTTTGCCTTAACTTATGACCAGGTCAAAGATCACATCCTCGGCGGGGTGGACCTTATCGGATCGCTGAGCGGGTACACCGCCACCGGCGGCCGGATCAATGCCTATAACAGCCTTGCTTTGCCCTTGCCGCCTTCGGACCTCGCGGCCAGCCTGTTGTCGGACAAACGGGTCAATTTAAGATGGCAATACCGATGGTCGGGACAACAAGGGTTCAAGGTGGAAAGAAAGCATGGACCGGGAGGCGCCTACTCCGAAATCGCCACGGTCGATTCCGGAACCACCTCTTATGCCGATGGCAGCGTTGGAAACTCGGGCACGTATCATTATCGGGTTCGGGCCTACAGCACCAGCGGAGAGTCCAATTACTCCAATGAAACGGCTGTCACCATCTCCACAGCCAGCGCAAGCGGCGGAGGTGGCGGCGGGGGTGGCGGTGGATGTTTCATCTCCACCACTATGGACTAACCGGTTACCCCCTTTTTCCCTCCAAGCCGGTCCGGCCCGAAAATACCCACCGGCAAGGACGATGCCTCCATCCTATCCCGACCTTGGTTCCATCATCGGGCAAGGCCATCCCTGGTACGTATCTTGCAAAATACATGTTAATCTCTTCTTATTAGTGAGGTTTTACACCTATGGATGCAGAAGCAAAAACCAAGTTGTTGATCGCCGATGACAATGACACCACCCGTCGCTTGCTCGAAGCTACCGTAGGAAAATGGGGATATGAACTTATCACCGCTGCAGGCGGCCGGGAAGCGTGGGAGAAGTTGCGTGATGCGGATCCGCCAAAGCTGGCCCTGCTGGATTGGCAAATGCCCGACATGAATGGCGTGGATGTCTGCCGGAAGATCCAGCAGGTGGAATTCGAGATTCCGCCCTACGTCATCTTACTCACTGGCAGGGATAAAAATGAGGACATCATCGAAGGCCTCGGGGCGGGAGCCAATGATTTCGTGCCAAAATCGAGTGGCAAGGCCGTTCTCCGAGCCCGCCTGGAAGTGGGGCGCAGAGCAATCCAGCTCAACGAAAGATTAAGAAAAAAAGCCAAGGCAAGGACTTCGGATGATTTTCAAGAAAAACAACAGATGGAAAAAACCATCGCCGAACTCAAGAAAAAGACACTTGAGCTGGAAAAACAACTCGCTGAACAAAACGGCATCGGCGCTCAGGAGGAACCGGCCCAGGATTCGGCCAACATATTGGATGAAATCGTCGTCGTCTTTAAGCGCGGGGAGATAAACCTGCCGTCGCCGCCGCAGATCGGCATCAAGTTTAAGGAAATGGTCAATAACGGCGCCAATCTCCAGGACATCGCCGGGCTCCTCAAGCAAGAAGCCGCCGTCTCTTCCAAACTGATCAGCATCTCCAACTCGGCTTTCTATCGCGGCGTGGCGGAAAACAAGAACCTCGATCAGGCCGTCGGTCGTCTCGGACTTACCACCACCAAACAATATGTCGATGCCATCACCAACCGGTCTCTATACTACACAAACAACAAGGAGATGAAACAGCTCATCGAAAGCCTGTGGGAGCATTCTCTGGCGACTGCCTATGCCTCTCAAATAACTTGCCAGGTTCTACGCACCAAGGTGTCTGAAGACCCTTTCACTCTGGGCTTGCTGCACGACCTGGGACGACTGGTGCTTCTTCAGGCGGTGGGAGAATTACAGCTGAAGAAGAAGATCGGAGACGCCATCGACGACGCGGACTTGTCGCAAACCATCGATCAGAATCATGGAAAGTTCGGCTCCGCCTTGTTAAAACGATGGAAGTTTTCCAACGAATATATTCTGGTATCGTCCTATCACGACCATTTGGACGGCGCCGATCCCGTATCCAACGACCTCTCGGTGGTTCATTTTGGTAACTTGCTGGCCAAATCACTCGGCTATAGCGTCTACTCCGACGACGACATCGATTTGGAAGACTCGGAGTCGGCACAACTGCTTAACATACAACCGGAACAGATTACCAAGATAAGAGATCGGGTGGAGGACCATATGCAAGAAATGAAGGGCTATTTTCAATAGTTGAAGGAAATAGATGGGCGTGAGAAAGCTCCCCTTAAATCAACAGATCCTCGCAGCCCTTCGCATCCTATTCGGCCCGGACGTACCCGTTTCTCCCACCTTCTTGGCCCGGCTCACCCCCTCAACGCTGAAGACCGTTTACCGGCGAAAGGCACTTCAAACGCATCCGGACCGGGCCATGGTCATACTCCGACCGCCTGAAGAATTAAACGATCATTTCAAGCAGGTCACGTCAGCCTATCAAACGATTTCCACAGCCATGGCCCGCCGTCAAACGGCTAAATTCCCCATATCTCCAAAAACCCGCGCCCGGCCCCACCGAACCGCCGCCAAACACCGGCGGACACGCCGTATGGCCAACCGTTTCTATTCAGGGCCCTTGCCGAGACGCCCCTTGTTGATAGGACAATTCCTTTACTATTCCGGTATGATTTCCTGGAAAGACTTGATCGACGCCATCGTATGGCAAAAGAAACAAAGACCCTTGATCGGCCAAATTGCCAGGGACTGGAACATGCTTTCCTGGGCGGACATTGCCAAAGTCCTGTCGACTCGCCGCCCGGGGGAACGGTTCGGAGAATGCAGTTACCGTCAAGGCCTCATCAATACCTTCCAGCAAATGGCGCTGGTTGGTCGCCAACGAAGATTGCAACAACCCATCGGCCGCCATTTCATCAGTAAAGGCCTCTTTTCCGATGAGGATTTGAACCGAATGGTGGATCAAATGAAGAGACATAACCAACGTTACAAGAACCGGTGTGGGAACACCCAAGCGGGAAAAGCTGGAAATTGAGTGGGTCCCGTGTTAATGATCACCGGTATTCGTTTGCTTAGGGCTCGCGCTTACAATGGCTGTTAAGAGCGAGCTGAGCCCGGCCTGAGAGCACCTTTTCAGCCCGGGTGTGGGAGATGTACCAATGACGGATGAACTATTGAAGGGGAAAAGCCTCCAAAAGGCGATATTGCAGGACATTGACGGCCTGCCTCCCATGCCCTCTATTGTAGAAAAAGCACGGCGAATCATGGACGATCCGGACTCAAGCTTCAAAGACCTGGCCAACCTCATAGAAAAGGACCAGTCTTTGGCCATGAAGGTCTTGCGACTCTCCAACTCCGCTTACTATGGTCGGCTTCAAAAGACTGCGTCCATCCAGGACGCCGCGGTCGTGCTGGGACTCAAGGCACTGGGAGAACTGCTCACCGTTGCCTGCTTGGCCAAGCACTTGGACCAAACGCTCAAGGGATATAACCTATCGGCGGGCGCCATGTGGCGACACTCGCTCAGCGTCGCCGTCGGATCCAGAATCGTGGCGACGCGAAAATACCCAAACCTCATGAATGAGGCGTTTTCCGCCGGCCTCATTCATGATGCCGGAAAACTCATTCTCGACAAATACATTCTGGAGCGGAAAGCCGCCTTTCACGCGTTCGTGGAAGCCCAGGACCAAACTTTTTTGGCGGCGGAAAAAGCCATACTGGGGTTTGACCATGCCGAGATCGCCGCCCGTGTCTGCGAAGCATGGTCCTTTCCCAAGCAGATCACCGCCGCCGTCAAATATCATCACCGCCCCTCCCGGTTTCGAGGGAGTGCGTTGGCATTTATCGTCTGTAGTGCCGACCAAATCGCAATCTGGGGCGGCATGCAAACGGACGGCGTCTCACTTGAAAGTGAAATCAAGTCCTTTGACAATCTCGACATCCCCGTGGAGGAAATCGGACCGATCATCGACGAAGTCTCTGAGACCGTCAATGATATTAGCAAACAGTTGGCCGCTTAACCCTATTGTCTTCAAAGGCGACAAGACGATTCCCTGAAGGCGTATCCCGGACCCGTCCCGCTTGTCCATTCGATGGTGAATCTTTGTCGAAGAATTGAAGGAAAGCAATGCAGCGTCATACCCTCAACAATCTGGTGTTGTTGTTCCTGGTCTTTCTGTTTTCAGCACTTTTTCTTTCCATGATCCGCCAGTTCCTGATGGCCCTCTTTCTGGCAGGTATCTTCTCCGCGTTGGCACAACCGGCATTCCGGAAAATCGACCAACTGGTCGGCGGACGACCCAAACTCTCATCCCTGTTGACACTGATGCTCTTTGGTCTGCTGGTCCTCTTGCCTTTATCCGGTTTGATCGGCGTCATAACCGCCGAGGCCGTAAAGGTCGGACAATCGGTTACGCCTTGGGTTCAGCGACAAATTGCGGAACCGGCGGCCTTTACCCAATATCTCCAAAAGCTTCCCTTCTACGAGGAAATGCTCCCCTATCACGAAGAGATCCTGCGAAAAGCCGGTGACCTGGCAAACAAAATCAGCACATTCCTGGTCAATAGTCTCTCCGCCGGAGCCGTGGGCACGGCCAATTTCGTCTTCATGTTCTTTGTCTTTCTCTATAGCAGTTTTTTCTTTCTCCTCGACGGCAAGGCACTGCTCAATCGCATCCTTTACTATCTGCCCCTTGAAAAACGGGAAGAACAGCGTTTGTTGGACAGATTCACCTCGGTTACCCGGGCCACGCTGAAAGGCACAGCAGTAATCGGCGTGCTCCAAGGCGGTCTGGCAGGGGCGGCCTTTGCCGTAGTGGGCATCGAGGCGGCCGTGTTTTGGGGTACGATCATGACGGCTTTGTCTATTATCCCCGCACTCGGTTCCGCCTTGGTGTGGGTGCCGGCGGCAATCATTTTGGCAGCCGCCGGAAACTATCTCAAAGCGGTCGGGTTGGTGGTGTTTTGCGGCTTGGTCGTGGGCAGCCTCGATAATGTCCTGCGCCCGCGACTGGTCGGCAAGGACACCCAGATGCACGATCTGATGATTTTTCTGGGAACCTTAGGAGGGCTGGCCATGTTCGGAATCGTCGGTTTCGTGGTGGGCCCCATCATTGCCGCCTTGTTTGTGACGATTTGGGACATTTACGGAAAGGCCTTCCGTGATGTCTTGCCGGACCTAAAAAGTGACACCGAGTCGAATAGCCCTCCCCATGACGGACAGAACTGACGGCGAAAAAGCGTAACCCCCAATGTTGATCAAATCGTAAAAAGTCAATTTTCAGATGGCTAAGTAAAAAGGTCAAGATCAAGGCGCCGCGTGCTGTTTTCAAGTCACTTCAGTGACGCAATCCTGAGGAATGAGGCGTACTTAGCGTACGTCGCAGTGACGAAGGATGAAGCGCAACGCAGATATT
>Ga0180435_10004153_pt1 | contig 14326 bp, 15 predicted proteins | sample SS_ome_3_FD_132467 | JGI IMG/M metagenome (GOLD analysis project Ga0180435, IMG submission 132467) | Hypersaline lake sediment archaeal communities from the Salton Sea, California, USA - SS_3_S_1 metaG | ecosystem: Environmental > Aquatic > Non-marine Saline and Alkaline > Hypersaline >... | reverse complement strand
TTCAACTTCTTTATCTCTTCGATATCGTCTTCGATAGATTGGTCGAGCACCACGTGCTCGATGCGGGCCTTGACGAACGAGACCATCTGGGCCTCGTACGAGTCCGGATGAATCGTGACATCTCCAACATCGAACTGAGGGTCCTGCGCGACTATGCGAGTGGCGCCGGTTTCGACATTCATCTCAACGAGGGGCGTTGCGTTGGCTCCGCGCGAGTCGAGCAGGTAGATCGATTTGCCGTCCAGTGTGAAACTCACCGGGCCGCTGGTAAGCGCGTCCTCTGCATTCCAGTAGACCAGGGTGCGCCACTGGTCTCCCGTTCCGTCCCGAATTAGAAGCTCAAATCCTCCATCCGGTGTTGACGCGTAGGCTCCCCGCACCTGCATGTCGGCGTCGACCGCCCAACCCGCAACATTGCCAGGGTTCTTCGCGACGATTTCGAGCTCCTTCGTATTCAGATCCAGGTGGTAAACGTCGTGCAGACGTTCGTCCTCTTTGTTCATGGCGATGAGGAGTTCCGTCGGATGGCGCTTGTCGTGATGGATGATCTGGACTTGAACGTTGTCGAACGGAGTCAGGTCGGTCTCCTCGCCGCTATCCAGGTCTACACTGAAGAGGCGCCAGTTTTCGTCACCTCCGGTGTCTTGCAAATACAGAATGTGCCGGCTGTCTTGGGCCCAGAAATGAACTCGAATACCGCGGTCGGTGTCGTTTGTCACCGGCTCGTAGTCGTCCTCGCCAACCGTACCCACCCAGACATTGAGAACGTCGTTCACGGGAGCGAGGTATGCCATTCTCTTTCCGTCGGGCGAAATGAGCGGTGTCGCCTTGTCGGGGTTGCCAAACAGAACATTTCTGGGGATCAGCGGAGCAGGGGAGTCGACTGATGAGTTCATGCCCAATTACCTGAGTGTGGGTGAATTGTCGTTCTTGTTATGTCGTCTTCTGTGTTGAACGAAGTATACCGAATACGCGATCGCGTTAACCAAGATTACGAAACTGCCCAGGAGTATCTGAGCTCTCGAGGATAGCCCCGGGGGGTACATTACCGGCATGAGGTAGTGCTCTATGAACCCGCCTCCGTACCCCTCACCGCCGGCAAGCCTCCGAAGCTGGTTCTCCAGAGGCGTCAATGGACACACCCAGCCTGCGAATTCGATCAGTGCGCCCCATACGGCAGCAGGAACGTGTACCCAAATCAACCGTCGCCACCGCCATGACAGAAACCCGCCGACTACCACGAAGAGGATGAAGCAAAGGTGTAGCAGTACGAGTGAGTCAGCCGCTAGGCGGTAGATCATCGTCCGAGGTCGAGACTCTGTTCAGCACGACTGCCGCGGCCATTATCCCGGCAACGTTCGTTGCAGTCCGCCCCATGTCGGGAAGACGGTCCACGCCCAGCAATATGCCGAGGCCATCGAGCGGAACTCCCACGGTGCCTAGAGCCGGTGCAAGACTGAAAACGCCGCCGGCTGGGATTCCTGCTACGGTAAACGAAACGATGAACGTAGCCAATACCGCTCCACCCACAGCGGACGCCGCTAGAGGCACCCCGAACAACCAAGCCAAAAAGACGATTCCGGCCCCCTGGAACAACGCGCTGCCGCTTCTCCCCAAGCCGGCTCCGAGCGGAATCACGATGCTGGTGGCGGAGTTTGACAATCTCAGGTCGCGTTCGGCCGCTTCCAACATGGCGGGCACCGAAGCCGCGCTACTGGCCGTGGTTCCGGCAATTATGATCGGGTTTGCGCTGGCCTTGAGAAAAAGGCCGACCGGCATGCGCCCAACAAACCTCACCAATGGCAGGTATACTGCTGAGAAGAAAACGAGAAGCCCAATAAACACAGCGAGTATGAAGGCCCCCAAGCTCTGGAGCATGGCCCAACCGGTGCGTGCTGCCACTGGTGCCGCGAGTGCGAACACCCCCACAGGTGCAAGTAGCAATATCCAGTGCACCAGCTTCACGAGCGCGGCGGAGACAGCCTGAGCCAGGGCGAGAAGAATGTCGCGTTCACGTTCCGGAAGCGCTCCGGTGGCTGCGGCAACGAGTATCGTGAAGACGATCAAAGGCAGCAGAGCGCCTTCGGCGGCAGCCTGGAACGGATTCGAGGGTATCAGGCTCAGTAGGAACTCGACTATCCCGGGAAGTTCGGGCGGCACGGCGGATTCAGGAGTGATCGCCTGGGCGGCGGCTTCATTGGCCATGGGGAGCATCAACTGCATGACGCCCATGCCTATCAAGACCCCTATCGCACTCGTCACCGCAAAGAAAAGCAGTGTGAGTGTACCGAGCTGCCCCAACCGACGCAGATCGCCCAGGTTGCCAACACCCACGAAGATGATCACGACGATCAATGGAATGACGACCATCTTCAGCAGATTCACGAAGGCGGTGCCTATCGGTTCTATGCCCACAGCTACGGCGGTGAGGAATTCAGATCCGGTTATCGCCGCGACCATTCCCAGCAGTAGGCCCGCCACCAGCCCGATGCCGACCCAAACGTACAACTTCATCGTCGTTTCCCGATCATCTTCCTGTATCCCCGTCAAACCTTCGCTCAACCCTGTCCACCACGACCGTGGTTGCCAAAGTCCCGGTCACGTTCGTCGCGGTACGTGCCATATCGGGCACGCGATCGACTCCGAGCAGCACGGCGAGGCCGTCCAGTGGGATACCCACAGTGCCGAGCGCGGGAGCCATGCTCAAGACACTTCCACCCGGCACACTGGCAACCGTGAACGAAACAATGAAGGTTGCCAGAACCGCTGCACTAACACCGGCAGCGGCAAGCGACACTCCGTACAACCATGCGAGAAAGACGATTCCAGCGCCCTGGAACAATGCGGCCCCGCCGCGTCCCAGCGCGGCCCCCAGTGGGATCACGAAACTGGACACCGGTTGGGAGATCTGCATTTCCGAATTGGCGGCTTCCAACATTGCGGGAACTGTTGCTGGCGAGGACGTGGTGGCAGCGGCGATTGCCTGCGGTGTGAGGCAGGCCCGAAGGAACTTGCCGGCCTTCATCCCTCCCAATAACCTGACTGCAGGCAAATAGATGATGGTTATGAATACCACGAGCCCCAAAACCACAGCCAGCACGAACGCGAGCAGGCTCTGAAGCATGGCCCACCCGGCTCGAGCGGTCACCGGGGCTGCCAATGCAAAAACACCGACCGGCGCTATCCACAGAATCCAGTTTACGAGTTTTATCAGCGCAGCTGAAACAGCGCTGGCCAGGCCGAGCAATCGTGCTCGGGCCTCTTCCTCGAGCACGCCGGCAGCCGCGGCAAACAGCACCACGAAAACTATGAGTGGAAGAAGAGCCCCTTCCGCGGCGGCCGCGAACGGGTTGCTTGGGATCAGTCCGAGCAGAAACTCGACGACGCCAGGTAGTGCGGGTGCCTCGACGGCGCCTGCTGCGACCGCATTGGATGCGCCCTCGCTGGCGAGTGGAAGCAGCAGCCTCATCGTACCCATCCCCATCAACACACCGATCACCGCGGTCATCGCAAAGAACAACATGGTAATCGCGCCCATTCGACCGAGCTTCCGCAGGTCGCCCAGCGATGCGACGCCTACGAAAACCACCGCAGCTACGAGAGGGATGACGACCATCTTGAGCACGTTCACGAAGGCGGTGCCGAGCGGTTCAACTCCCGCGGCAAGTCCCATCAGGAGGGGAGATTCCGTGGCCGATGCGGCCAGTCCCAGAACCAGGCCGCCGATCAGGCCCAAAGCGATTGCGATGTGTAGCTTCACGAGCCCTCTAGCTCTGGCTCCGCAAGCATGCAGAGGAGCCCGCTATTGGCTCATCTGCCTGAACGAAGCCAACTCCTCCTCCAGCATCGTCAGACGCTGGCGGACCGGATTGTTCCCTGGTCCAGAAGCATCGAGGACCACCCCGCCACGTTCCATCAAAGTCTCGACCAGGACGTCGGTGTAGCCCACCACAGCGTGAGCGATTCCGCGATCGAGCGCTCTGTTCAACCGCAATACCGCGGCCATGAGCTGCCTTGCCGGGAGAGCTGCGATCACGTCGGCCAGGTTGTGCATCAAGAGGTCGCGTAGGTGCTGGATTTCCTCCACCACTTCCCCGGCAGCCAATCCCCGGGCGGCTGCAGTTCTGCCGTACGCGTCGCAGGCGTCGAACCAAAGCTCTTCCACCTGTCGCCTCAACGGTCCGACCATTTCAATTACAATGTCGAGAAGCAGTGCCAGTTGGCGTTCTGTGGTGGGGCGGTCGATGATGGGGTCCTGGCTCATACGTTCCATGAGCCAATCAGCCCATTCAGAAATAAGCTTGGCTCGGTTCGCTTGGAGCGATCGACTGACCGCCGCGAAGGCGGGTTTGGTTGGACGCGCTGTGAGACCCATCTAAGTTCGTTGTCCAAGTATGTTGGTGAAAAAATCTACCCCGGCCGCCTTCGGAGGTCAAAGAGCCCGATGTCAACAGCGAGAGTAACCGAGTTCGAATTGGAGGGAGCCGACGGTGGTCCGTTGAGGGGAGAAGTGTTCACTGCCGGGGACGGAAGTGGAAGGCCGGCGATCGTTCTTTGCCACGGATTCAGAGGGAGCAAGGACTGGGGCTTCTTTCCAATGCTGAGCACAAGGCTCGCGAGAGCCGGCATGACCGCTATCTGCTTCAACTTCTCAGGTAGTGGATTCGGCGCCACTGGTGAAGGATTCGTCGATACCGAGCGGTTTTCGAACAGCACTTTCTCGAATGATGTGACGGACCTGGCGACCGTATGCGAGTCTTTGGTTGCGGGAAGACTGGTCGAAGGATTGGTCAGGTCGGAAGGTTACGGGCTGTTCGGTTACAGTCGGGGCGGGGCGGCCGCGATTCTCCATGCCGCCGCAAACCCCAGGGTACGTTGCCTCGTGACCTGGGCGGCAATTTCGCATACAGATCGATGGAGCGAGAGTGAGATAGAGGATTGGAGAGCCAGCGGAAGGCGGTATGTTCCCGGATCCGACAACGAGCTCTACTACAACACCAACATGCTGGACGATATCGAGAAAAACGCGCGCGAATTGGACTTGAGGCGGGCGTCGACTCAGTTGGATGCCCCTTGGCTCATAGTGCATGGCGAGGCTGACGGTTTTGTGCCCGCAGAGGAGGCTCACGAACTCCACGAGGCATCTGAAGGCAAGGCAAGAATCGAAGTCTTGCCGGGTGGAGTTCATACGTTTGGTTTGTCGGAAACCGTCACAGGGTCGGAAACTGCGTTGAGAAGTGCAATTGGGAGCACCATGGATTGGTTCGCCACCCATCTCTTCTTGGTTTGAGGGCTGGGATCTCAGGTATATTGAGGCGTTGCCGGAAAACTGGCACGACGTATCCTCCCAGCGATTTTCCGGTCTTGGCGGGATTCAAAGAAACAAACGAAGAGAGGGCCAATCGTTGCTCGATTTGGGCACCATCAAATCTCGACTATCACAACACTCGCCCAGAAGGATAGAGGAGGAGGGCACCGACCGGGCCGCGGTCGCAGCAGTCTTGGTGGACGCCGAGGGTGGTTGTCTGGACATCCTGCTCATCAAGAGAGCCGCGAAGAAAGAGGATCCATGGTCCGGCCAGATGGCTTTTCCAGGAGGCAGGCGAGAATCTGGCGACGCGAATCTGCTCGAAACTGCGCGTAGAGAGACACTCGAGGAGACCGGAATCCCACTGCAAGAGGCGGCGGTTTTGGGAGAGCTCGACGACATAAGGCCGCTGGGAAGGGGGCTTCCCAGGATTATTGTGCGGCCGTACGTGTTTTTTCTCAGGGATAGGCCGAACGTGGTCATCAATGAGGAGGTGGCTTTGCACGTATGGACCAGTTTCTCCAACCTCCCCAATAAATCCTGCAGTGCAAATATCGAGATCGAGGGTCGCGTTCTTGGTGTGCCCGCGTACAGAGTTGAAGGTCACATCGTTTGGGGTCTGACCGAACGTATCCTCAAGTCTTTCATTGACTTGTGCGCCTGAACCTCTTCAAGCCCCTTGCTGAATGGCTGCGATTTCCTGAAATTTAGGCAAGCATAAATTTTTGGGAGAGCCATTTGAGCCCGACCACGCAACCATCCGGACTCAGTCCTTCGATCGAGGATTATCTCAAGACGATATATCGTCTCGAGCAAGACGGCGGTGCCGCTCAGACCAGCACGATCGCCGAATGGTTGGGCATTGCCCCACCTTCGGTCAGTGGAATGCTGAAGCGCCTCGCTGAGTCGGGCTTGGTGGAGCATGTCCCTTACAGGGGCGTAACGCTCACGCGCGTGGGTCACCGGGCGGCGGCTAGGGTCGTGCGGCGCCACAGAGTAATCGAGACCTATTTGGCGACGAAGCTGGGATACGATTGGGATTCGGTGCACGAGGAAGCCGAGCGACTCGAACACGCGGCTTCGGACGATTTGATAGAACGAATGGTGATGGCGCTCGGCAATCCCCAATACCATCCTCATGGCGCGCCGATACCAGCGCAGGATGGTACGATGGAAACCCCGCAATACATTCCGCTTACCGATGTTTCCGTAGGGGAGACAGTGGAGCTGCGCATGGTGTCGGACAGGAGCCCGGAAATGCTCAGGTATCTGTCTTCTTTGGACTTGAAGCCAGGGGTGTCATTCGAGGTTCTGAGCCGTCAGCCGTTTCGAGGACCCATAAACATCCGGCTGATCGGTGCATCGGGGCGGGAGCACGTCATCGGCCACGAGTTGGCAAAATCGTTGTTCTGCGACGTTTTGCCTGGTGAGGCCGGCTGAACCGGTTCAAGAACTCAAGGGTTTTTGGGCTGGTTTTCGTTGGTTTTTCTGCTTGCCGGCTTTGCTCCCCGCATATGTCTGGACTGCTCGAGCCCGCGTAGAATACCCGCCAAGCGCCGATCCCTGGCCGGGCGAATCTTCAAGATGATCTCCGAATACGCCTTTTCGAATTCGTGAACCAACTTGTGCTGTTTTTCGGGTTCCAGGTGGGACCATGTTGCCAGATCCGACCAGGTCCCCTCGTACGTGTGCAGAATATGCTGGATATAGCCCTCTAGTCCGCGCTTCCCGGCTGCAAGGTGGTAGGACAGATGGGGGCCGGCGGCGGCCCAACCCAACGCGGGGCCCAGCGAGACCGCCCTGTCCAGGTCGTCTACGTCGATCACGCCATTCAGTACGAGATCTATAGCCTCCCGCCACACAGCCGCAGCGATCCTGTCTGTCACATTGCCGGGCACGTGTTTCTTCACAGTCACCGGAATTCTGCCAAGCGCGCGCAACCAGCCCTTTAGCAGCTCCATCAACGTGGCGTCGGTGTAGGAACTCGGCGCGAGTTCCACCATAGGGATGAGTTCCACGGGATGAATCGGGTGGGTGACGAGACACCTTTCCTGTCGGTGGCAACGGGCTGCAATGTCCTTCGCGGCAAAACTGGCGGACGAACTGCTCACTATTCTCGCTTTTCCCGCAACCGACTCCACACTCTCGAACAGTTTTTGCTTGGCGCGCAGGTCCTCACGAACCGCTTCGATAATCCACTCGGCGTCTCCGCACGCCTGCAAAAGGCTACGGCCGACTTTCAGGTTCGCCAGCCCTGTTTCGACCGACTCGGTGGATGCGCGTTGCAGGTCGATCAGAGCACGTGCACGAGCGGCGACATCTTTCGGCGCTTCGCGCAACGAATTGGCTTCGTTGTCGTAGAGTGCGACCGGCCAACCGGCGGATACACACAATGCCGCCCATCCCCTGCCGATCTCGCCCATGCCCAAGACTGCGACCTGCACCTGTGATGCGGCCATGGCATCCCTCCAGAATTCTCGGGTCACTACCGCAATGCAACGGCGGCAGGCATTGTCAGATCGGCGGGAATGCACTCCCGTTCTGATCTCGCGCCGGCGTCACCTATGTAGGTAGTCGCGCAAAACATAACTCAAAGCCGTGTGGCCACAACACGTCCTGAGCCACGACGCACTGGCGGCAGCAGCGGTTTGGACCTAACGTTGGGGTCAACTGCAAATAGGGGACATGGGGAACGTGAGTACCACAACGCCGGGTGATTGGAAGGAGCTGCGGGCCAACTACAGCGGGATGATAGAACGCTTTGGGCAAGCGTGGGAGCAGGGCTCCTCAGATGGCATTGCAGACGCATTCACCGAAGAGGCTGTGTTCGTACCATCACCGTTTGATTCGCCCATTAGAGGTAGGGCGGCGATCGCGGAATATTGGAAGGACATACCCACCGAGCAGGCTGAGGTATCTTTTCGGTTCGGAGAGATCTTTGTTGCCGGCCCGTGGTTTGCGACCGAGTACAAGTGCACCTTTCGAAGACGCAGAACAGGCCAGGCGATAGACGTTCGTGGTGCACTGTTCTGTGAAACGGAGGAAGGCAAGATCTCCGAAATGCGCATGTACTGGCATAGGACCTCGGTTTGACGGAAGGTCCGTGACCGAAAACGTTTTCCTGGGCATGCAAGGTTGGGACCACCCTGAATGGGTAGACGTCTCAGGTCAACTTGGCGCGCCGCCATACAGGACGCTGGAGGCCTATTCGCAGCGCTTTTCAACAGTCGAAGTAGATGAGACCTTTTACGGGATACCGCCGGAACCGGTGTTGAGAGGTTGGTACGATTCGGTTCCGCCAAGTTTTGTTTTCGCTCTGAAGGCTCCCCAGCAGGTGACTCACGAACAAAGGTTTTCGGGTTCTGGATCCGGCGGTGGGTTCTTGAAGCTTTTTTTGGATCGGGTTTCGTTGCTCGATGAAAAGCTGGGTCCGATTCTCATGCTGGCACCCCCTGCGTTTGAGCCGGACGAATCCAACAGGGAAGCACTGTCGTGTTTCGTGAGAGAGTTGCCCGATGACTTCAGGTGGGCGTTGGAGCTGAGGAATGCCGCCTGGTTCACGGACGACGTGTTCGACTTGCTCGAAGGCAAGAACGTTGCTCTCGTTACTGGAGAAAACCGCTGGGTGCGCCGATCATCCATGTTGGAGGTAGCGAACCGCACGATTGCTGACTTTGCGTACCTGCGTTGGTGCGGCATCGCGAACACGGGGCAGGCGCCCGCCGCCGACGATCGCAGAGAGCGTGTGACGGCGACATGGCGAAAGCCAATCGAACGGATACGTGGTTTGACCAAGACGGTTTACGGATATTTTGGTATGAGCGCATTTGGAGACGGGGCCAGAAGTGCAGAAGAGCTGCAGTTCGCCTTGGGCCAACAGTGGCTAGAGGCGTCCGTATCCGATGGGGCGTCGGCAGCGGCGAACCGAGACGCTGACTAGGGGGATGGAACGCATGGCGAAGTGCTCGATTCTACTCATCGATGACGACCATAGCATCCTCAATGCCCTCGGCAAGTACTTCGAGCGGTTGGGTCATGAGGTCCACAAGGCCGAATCGGGCAAGGAAGGAATTGCTCTGCACGAGCGCGTCAGGCCCGATGTCACCGTACTCGACGTTTTCATGCCCGAGATGTCGGGCCTCGAGGTCTTGGAGGTCCTGAGGGAACGAAACGCAATGGTGGTGATGCTCACCGGCCAGGGCGAGATCGAGATTGCCGTTAAGGCGATGCAGTTGGGAGCAGAGAACTTCCTGACGAAACCCGTCGATATGGACCATCTCACAGCTTCAATCGAAAAAGCTGCGGAGAAGGCGACATTGAGACGGGAGAACGTGGAGCTGAAGCGGCGGCTTCGCCCCAATCTCAAGAAGCAACTGATCCGCTTGGGACTTTTCGCCGTGTTGGTCGTAGTCTCGGCGCTGGTGGGAAGTATGATCGGCGGCGATACGGAGAGGGTGGATCCGCGAGCCGTGATTCCGGTTCCGTTGGACACCGGCAGCACCGTGGACATGAGCCCTGATTCACAGCCGGTGCCCAACTCCAACTAGATCCGCCGCATGCTGAGGTAGGTGGTGAAATGACGCTGCGCGTTGCGACCGCCCAGATTCGCACTTCAAAAGCCGATTACCGCGACAATCTTCGCCGAGTAGGAGGCATCCTGTCGGATGTCTCGAGTTGGGAAATCGTTCCCGATCTGGTGGTTTTTCCTGAAACGGCGATGTCGGGTTATTTCGTGGAGGGCGGCGTTCAAGAGTGTGCCGTCACCGCCGGTACGCTGGCAAGCGATCTGGCCGCGGTACATGCGTCTGTCGGCGTCCCTTCAATGGACGTTGTGGTTGGTTTTTACGAAGAGTTCCGGAATCGGTATTTCGTTTCCGCTCTGTACGCGACGCTCGGCGATGGGAAAACCTTGGTCCGGCATGTGCACCGCAAGGTGTTTCTTCCAACGTACGGCCCGTTCGACGAAAAACGATTTGTCGGCCACGGAGATTCCATTCGCGCATTCGACACCGGTTGGGGCAGAGGCGCGATCCTGATTTGCGAGGATGCTTGGCATTCCATCTCGACATCGATTGCGGCTCTAGATGGCGCACAGGTCGTTTTCGTGCCCAGTTCGGCGCCGGCACGCGGAATCGCGAAATCGCGATTGGGGGAGGGCGAAGGGAAGATCAGACCGAACAGCGTAGAGAGTTGGGAGCGTCTGGTTCGGCGGATCGCAGATGAAAACGGTGTCTACGTGGTGCTGGCCCAACCTGTCGGTTTCGAAGGAGGAAAAGCACTTCAGGGAGGAGCCACGATAGTCGCTCCGGACGGCGAGGTGCTGGCCTCAGGTCCTTCATTTGACGAAGCAATCGTATTTGCGGACTTGGACCTGGACGACATCACTCGAATCCGAGCAGCGGAGCCGTTGCTGGCCGACCTCGAGACTCGCCTACCGATCTTGCTGCAAAGCGTTGAGGACGTAGAGCCAGGGCTGGACTTCGATTCCGCGGACGCGTCACCCGGCGTCCCCGATTCCCTCGAACCGTCTAACCTGGAGGCATACGGGGCCGAACCGGAGCCGGATCCTCTGGCGGTCGACTGCGCATTGGTCGAGAAATGGCTGGTTGCCTTTCTCTGGGATGAGGTCAAACGGCGGCGCGGGTTCGATTCGGCACTGGTTGGTCTTTCGGGAGGTGTCGACAGCTCGGTAACTGCCATACTTGCCGCTCGAGCGTTTGGGCCGGAGAACGTGATCTGCGTGCGCATGCCCTACAAGTCTTCCAGCCAGGAAAGTCTGGATCATGCTCAGCTTCTAGCCGAGTCGCAGGGAGTGCGCCTCGAAACGAAAGACATCACGCCTGCGGTGGACGGTTTTCTGGCGTCGTTAGATGAAGAGGCGGACGACAACCGCAAGGGCAACGTCATGGCCAGAATGCGGATGATCGTTCTGTTCGACTTGTCGGCAAAGCTCAACGCATTGCCGCTGGGCACCGGAAACAAGACGGAACGCCTGTTTGGATACTACACTTGGCACGGCGATGATGCGCCGCCGATAAATCCGCTTGGCGACCTCTATAAGACTCAGGTTCTCGAACTGGCTCGATACCTCGGTGTGCCGGACGAGATCGTATCGAAGCCTCCGACGGCAGACCTCGTTGTGGGCCAGACCGACGAGAGCGATCTGGGGATACCCTATGCAGTGGCTGATCCCATTCTCCATTTGGTGCTGAGCGGTCGGAGTGTAGATCAGATTGTCGCAGTGGGGCACAGTAGAGCGGACGTAGAGCTGGTCAAGAGACGGTTGGATAGCACGCATTGGAAACGCAGGCTCCCGACGGTTGCAATGATGGGCGATACCGCCATAGGAGAATCATACCTGAGACCCGTCGATTTCTAGGTTCTCAACGACCACCTCACTCCTCCAAGATGTCTACCAAATGAGGGGCGTCGTCCAAAGACCCCTCTGCTGGTTACTTTTCCATTGAATCGATATCTCAGTCGCACCGATACGCGGGTTTCAGGTTCTAGATCAGAAAACTGATACCGTTGACCGCGATCGATGGTTTGGTGGGTGAAAATGAATGACGAACATCCGCGTTACTTCACGCTCGAAGAGGCCAACGCCACACTTCCATACGTAAGGTCGATCGTGACCGACGTCGTGGAAGCGTACGCCGAATGGCGAGACCGGGTGGCGTTGTACGAGGTGAAGGCCGCAAACAGTCGCTCCGAGGACGGCGAGTCTGCCGAACAAGTCGATCTCCGCCAAGAGGTTGAGCGCATAGCGAAACGAATCGGGGGGTACCTCAGCGAACTCGAGGCGGTGGGGTGCGTGTTCAAAGGTTTCGACGACGGCCTGATAGACTTTCTATCCAAGCAGGATGGCAAGGACATCTACCTCTGTTGGAAACTGGGCGAACAGGAGATAACGCATTGGCACGATCTGGATGCCGGGTATGCCGGTCGGCAACCCTTGGCCCGGGAGTACGCGAGCGGAGAGACTCGCTAACGTGCTGATAGTACGGTTCCTCCACTACCTCGGAATCGCGATGTGGTTGGGGGGGCTGATCGCAGGCATTGTGCTCATTGCGGGATCGAATCGTAGGGTGGAGGAAGTGCGCGCCGCACTTCTGGATGCAGCTGGAAAACTCGTTTCGCTGATTGTCGGACCCGGAGCGATAATCACTGTCGGGACCGGTGTAGTCTGGAGCATGGCGATAACGGGCGGGGGTAGCGTGGAGGGGCGGGTGGCGCCGCTCGGGTTGTTGATGATGTCGGCGTTTGGCTTTTTGGGGGCGTTGGTGGCACTGTTCGTGACGATGCCTGCGGCGTCAAAGCTCAGGAAGCTCTTGGCAACGGCCCAGGACCTGGACAAATCGGACGCGTTCGAGAAACTGCGGAAACGAGTCGAAATAGGATCCTACGCGTCAGGTGTTTTCGCAATTCTGTCGCTATTTGCATCGGTTTTGTCACCGTGAGGTGGAATGGAATCAGCTGCGTGAATCTTCCCAACGCTACGGACTGGTGTGATGCCTGAACGGTGGCGGCTCACAGGCTCGTACGCGGTCGTACAGCCAAAACGTTATCCCGATCTCAGGCAGATAGTCGGTCAAGTGACCCTGCGGGCGGCCAGCCACGTAGGCCGTGTGGCCTTTCTGGTTTGGCAGTTGATTCGCGGTTTGCCGGAATGGCGCATCTGGGTTCCTCGTGCATTTGAACAGGCCGTGCATGTCGGGTATGGGTCGCTGTTCATCATTCTGCTCACGGCCGGATTTGCGGGAGGCGTTACATCTCTTCAGGCGGGATACCAGTTCACCTCCGGAATCCCCATCTATATCGCTGCGGGCGTGATAACACAGTCGATAATTCTGGAGCTGGGTCCGGTGCTCACCGCACTGATCCTGGCGGGCAGGGTAGGTGCGCGGTACGCGGCGGAACTGGGCACGATGCGTGTCACGGAGCAGATCGATGCGCTGGAGAGTCTAGGCCGGTCTTCGGTATCTCATCTGATTCTGCCACGCGTAGTAGCAGGAACGATAATGCTGCCGGTGCTGGCGGTTTTCGCCAACTCCGTAGGTATAGGAGCAGGTTGGTTGGCTGCGAAGTCCTCGCTGGACATGACCAACGCGGACTTCGTCTATGGGGCCCGCTATTTCTTCAAGACGTTCGACGTTTGGTATTCGATGATCAAGTCGTTCGCGTTCGGGCTCGCGATCACGATCATCCCTTGTTACATGGGCTTCAGCACGAAGCAGGGGGCCGAAGGTGTGGGCCGCGCAACAACGGCGGCGGTGGTGGCGTCATCGGTGCTGATTCTGTTCTTGGATGTGGCTTTGGCTAAGATACTGCTTCAATAATGAGCGTTAGGAGTCGATTTCCGGTGTGTGTTCTTGGGCTAACGGTCTGTGGCAGAAGCGGGAGTAGGGGGAGTAGGGGGAGTGATTCCGACTCCTCTGCGCCTTCTCACCCTACTCCCTCCGCTCCCACTCCTCCGATTCAGCGCCGAGCGCGAGCATGATCCAACTCCACGGCGTGGAGAAGCGATTCGGCACTTTCGTCGTGCTGGACGGAGTGGATTTTTCGGTTAAACGCGGAGAAACCGTTGCACTGTTGGGTTCATCGGGAGTGGGGAAGAGCGTGCTCCTGAAACACATCAACGGCTTGTTGCACCCGGACGAAGGTGAAGTTACGGTGGACGGTCTGAGTGTTACGACCCTGAAGGGCAAGGAACTCGCTGAACTTCGCAGCCGCATCGGATACGTGTTCCAGTTCGGCGCACTTTTCGACTCCTTGGACGTTTACGAAAATATCAAACTCGGTATCTCCGACGAATCGTGTGCATCCGACCGGGACTATTGCTTCAGCCGGGTGTCCGAGTGCCTCGATCTAGTGAACCTGCCGACTGATACAATGCACAAATATCCGGCGGACCTCTCGGGCGGTATGCGGAAACGTGTTGGTGTGGCCCGGGCGATCGCAGGGAGGCCGACGTACCTGCTTTACGACGAGCCCACATCGGGACTGGACCCCGTGAAC